>Ga0310913_10000769_pt1 | contig 15336 bp, 14 predicted proteins | sample GREbulkMGOX082_FD_203447 | JGI IMG/M metagenome (GOLD analysis project Ga0310913, IMG submission 203447) | Lab enrichment of tropical soil microbial communities from Luquillo Experimental Forest, Puerto Rico - GRE.bulkMG.OX082 | ecosystem: Environmental > Terrestrial > Soil > Tropical forest >...
CGAGGCAGTCAAGCACATTGCGCATCTGCCGATCCGCTCGCGTGGCACGATCGGCGGCTCAATCGCGCACGCGGACCCTGCGGCCGAGCTACCGATGGTGTTGCAAGCGCTTGAGGGCGAGGTGGTGGCGCGCGGCCCTGCGGGGGAGCGCCTCATCAAAGCTGCTGATCTCTTCAAAGGGCTCCTTGCCACCAGCCTTGCCGACGACGAGTTGATTGTTGAGGTGCGTCTTGCCTTGATGCCGGGGCGCGCCGGATTCGCGGTTGAGGAATTCGCGCGCCGGCGCGGAGATTTCGCCATTGCTGCTGTAGCGGCCGTCGTTGAACGCGCCGGCGAGCGTTGCACCAAGGCGCGACTCGCGACGGCTGGCGTCGAACCGGCCTCGGCCCGTCTCACCGCTGCGGAGGAAATCCTCGAGCGCAACGGTCTTGGCGACAGCGCCATCGAGGAGGCTGCGGCGACGGCGGCGCAGATGGTCTCGCCGCTCTGCGACCACCAGGCCTCGGCTGAGTACCGCCGGCATCTTACACGCGTGCTCACCGAGCGCGCACTCCGTCGCGCTCGCTCCGTTCACTAAAAAAGGGTCACATGCCCGAGCCGATCCCGATCCGACTAACCGTAAACGGCGAGCGCTTCGAAAAACGGTGCGAGCCGCGCAAGCTGCTGGTCGATTTCCTGCGCGAGGATCTGAGCCTTACCGGCACCCATGTCGGCTGCGAGCACGGCGTCTGCGGCGCCTGCACGATTCTCTTCAATGGCGAGGCCGTGCGCTCATGCATCATGCTGGCGGTACAGGCTGACGGCGCGGAACTCTGTACCATCGAGGGACTCGCCAGGAATGGCGAGTTCCATCCGCTCCAGCAGGCCTTCCACGAGAATCACGGGCTGCAATGCGGCTTTTGCACGCCCGGCATGCTGATGGTGGCGCTCGATTTCCTGCGCCTCAATCCGTCACCGACGGAGCAAGAAATTCGCGAGGCGATCTCGGCGGTATTGTGCCGCTGCACGGGTTATCGCGACATCGTCCGCTCGATTGCGGCCGCAGCGGACAAAATGCGCATGAGCAGCGCGGTGACAGGCTGATGGCCGAGCCGGGAACGATGCGCCATATCGGGCACTCGATGCTACGTCGGGAGGACCGACGGCTGCTGCTCGGCAAGGGACAATATGTCGGCGATCTTGAGCTGCCGCGCATGCTCCATGCCGCGTTCGTCCGCAGCCCCGTGGCGCATGCGCGTATCCGCTCAATCGATCTCGTGCGCGCCTCTGCCGCTCCCGGAGTCGCGCTTGTCTTGAGCGGGATCTCACTCGCGCAACTATTACCGAATGTTCCCGACCACCAAGTCTCACTTCCTGGCAAATGGCGCACAGCGGTGCGCCACCGCATTCTCAACCCGCAGCAAGCCTTGCTGGCCGCCGATAAGGTACGGCATGTCGGCGAAGCTTTCGCGGTTGTCGTCGCTGAGAGCCGCTATGCCGCCGAAGACGCGGCGATGCTGGTGGGGGCCGAGTTCGATCCGTTGCCGGCGGTGGTGGATCCGAAGGAAGGACTGCGCCCTGGAGCGCCGATCGTACATGAGCAGTTCGGGACAAACCTCATCTCCGAACTGGCCGCTGCCAAGGGTGACGTCAGAGGAGCGCTGCGCGGCGCGCCGCACCGGCTACAGCGGCGCTTCCACCATCACCGCTACGCTGCCCTGCCAATTGAATGTCGAGGTGTGGTTAGCGCCTATGATGCGCGGACCCAATCTCTCACAAGCTGGTCGGCGACGCAGGTCGTGCACTGGGTGCGGCGCGAGATCGCGGCAACGCTCGGCATGACGGAAGCGCGCGTGCGCTGCGTCGCGCCCGACGTCGGCGGGGGCTTCGGCGTCAAGGGGCATGTCTATCCAGAAGATTTGCTGATTCCGTTCCTGGCGCGCCGGCTGGAACGGCCAGTCAAATGGATCGAGGACAGGCACGAGCATCTCATGTGCTCCTGCCATTCCCGCGATCAAATCCACGACGTAGAGATCGGGTTTGACGACGACGGCCGCATCCTTGCGTTCCACGACCGTTTCCTCGTCGATTGTGGCGCCTTCAACCCGATCGGGAGTGGCGCAGTGTACAACACCATCGCCCACCTCGCCGGCCCGTATCGTATCGATCACTTCGCCGCCGAGGCCAAGATCGTTGTCACCAACAAGGTCCCGAACGCACCCTATCGCGGCGCCGGCCGCCCAGAGGCCGCGCTCGTCACGGAGCGGGCTATGGACCTCATTGCCAGACACCTGAGGCTTGAGCCTGCAGAGGTACGGCGGCGCAATATGATTCGGCCGGAGGAGATGCCCTATAGCGTCGGTATCCTCTACCGCGACGGCGAGCCCATCGTTTATGACGGCGGCGACTATCCGGCCGCTCTAAAGAAAGCGCTAGCAGCGGTGGGCGGCCTCGCCGCGTTCCGCTGCCGCCAGAGCGAGGCGCGTCGAGAGGGCCGCCATCTCGGACTAGGCATCGGCTGCTACACCGAGGGGACGGGTGCAGGTCCCTTCGAGGGGGCGACGGTGCGCATCGAACCCTCGGGCAAGATCCTTGTCGCGTCGGGCGCCTGCCCGCAGGGTCAGGGCATGGAGACGATCTTCGCACAGATCGCGGCCGACGCGTGGTCGGTCGATCCAGAAGATGTTGTGATCTCGCTCGCCGACACCGCAGCGATCCCGATGGGCTTCGGCACCGTGGCGAGCCGCAGTACCGTGACACTCTCGGCAGCAATCCATCATGCCAGCGAGCGATTGCGCAAGAAGACCTTCGACATCGCCGCCAACCTGCTGGAATGCGGACCCGAGGATCTCGAACTCCGCCATGGTACGGTGAGCGTGATCGGCGTTCCGGGCATGGCGGTGCCACTCGGCAAGGTTGCACAAGCGGCACGCCCGGGCTGGGATCATGGCCGCCCCCCTGGCGTCGAGGCGGGGCTCGAGGAGACCTATTACTGGGAGCCGCCGACGGTCACCTGGAGCTATGCTGTCCACGCCGCCGTCGTTGAGGTTGATATTGCTACAGGCGGAGTGAAGATCGAGCGCTACGCGGTGGCGCATGACTGCGGCGTCGTTGTTAACCCGATGCTGGTCGAGGGCCAGATCATCGGCGGCACCGTGCAAGGCATAGGCGGTGCCCTCCTCGAGCGCTTCGTCTATGATGCCGAAGGCCAGCTCCTCACGGGGTCGCTGATGGACTATATGATGCCGACCGCGAGCGACGTACCCGACATCACGCTTGTGCACCAGAGTTCGCCGTCGCCTCTCAACCCGCTTGGCGTCAAGGGCCTGGGCGAAGGTGGCGCCATCGCCCCGCCAGTCGTAATTGCCAATGCGGTCACTGACGCCCTGGCGCCGTTCCAGGCGGAATTCAACCACACGCCGGTCATGCCTGAGCAGATTGTCACAGCCGTTCGCGTAAGCGCGGCAAGAGCGCAGCATCCTGGAGTCCAGCGATGAATAAACTTCACGTTCGCGACAAAATCGATCCCGCCGTGGCCAGCATGCCGATCGAGACGATTCTCAAAAAATATGTTGCCCGCTTTGGCGAGCGGAAGCCAGATTGGCACGCCTTCGCCGATGCTGCGATCGATGGCTGGCGACGCGCGCAGCATCGCTTTATCGGCAATACAAGCGGCAAGCCCGACGAGAACATCATTCCCGCCGGGAATTTCACTCTCAGTATCATGGCCGTCCCTCCGGGGCAGGGCAATGCCGCGCATACGCACGAAGTCGAAGAAGTCTTCTTCGTCCTCAAGGGCCACCTCACCGTCTTCATGGAAGACGAGTCGAAGCGTCGCGTCGAGACAGTGCTGGGTCCGTGGGATTGCGTCTCCTGCCCCGCCGGGGTCATCCATGGCTATCAAAACAACACGGTCGAGATGGTCTATCTCAATGTCATGGTTGGAAAGGGCAAGCCAGACCTGATGGGCTACACCGATCCCGAATTGTGCAAGCGCCGACGCGAGCATATAGGCATGACGGAAAAGCCGAAGGAGGCCTGAATCATGGGGTTGATCGCACGTCATCCGCGCCCAGCGGAACTTGAAAATGTGAGCATCGAGGAGATCGCACGGCGCTATGTGGCGCGTTTCGGCGAGCGCAAACCCGACTGGCACGCCTTCGCCGATGCCGCGATTCCCGGTTATCGCCGCGCTCAGCACCGCTTCATCGGCAACACTAGCGGCAAGCCTGACCACAACTTCATCCCGGCGCGCGCCTTCACATTGAGTGTCATGTTCGTTGAGCCCGGTGAGGGTAATGCCTCGCACACGCATGAGGTCGAGGAGGTGTTCTTTATCCTACAAGGCAGACTCATCGTTTTCTTCGAGGAGGAGGATGGGCGCCGCATCGAGGTGGCCTTGGGGCCGTGGGATTGCGTCTTCTGCCCGCCCGGCGTGATCCACGGCTATCGCAACGACAGCGTCGAGCCTGTCTATCTGCAAGTAATGGCCGGAAAACCGAATCCAGAATTCATGGGCTACGCCGATCCCACGCTTTTCGCCCATCGCGACGCGCATACACGCTCCGCGTAAGGACGCAGGAAGCCGAATCGACGCGCTCGACTTTCTCCTCGTGGAAGTGCTGGCGCCGTGGGCTTGCACGGTCTATGATATTCGCACACTCGTTGCGGAGTGACAGTGCGCAGCAGCGGTGGGCGCCAGGGCCTGAGTTTGAAGAGACAAAGGAGCGCTAATGGCACGGCTTCGACATTTCGCGATCGTGGTGCGCGATCTTGAGAAATCCGCCAAGTTCTATGAGAACGTCTTCGACCTAAAGCGAGTCGGCCAGGAGACACTTGACTTCGCCGCCGCGATTTATTTGAGCGATGGCGTCATCAACCTCGCGCTACTCAACTACTTTGGCAAGCGCGGCTCAGGCATCGAGGACGCGAAGAACTTCGTCGGCGCTCATCATTTCGGCTTCCAGGTCGACGATCTCTCCGCCGCCCAGAAACGGATCGAAGCGGCCGGCGGCACCTTCTTCTTCGATCTCGGCAATGATGCGGAGAAGGAGAATTTCGAGCGCAAGTTCAAGGATCCGGACGGGATTATCTTCGACATCTCCCACAAGGGCTGGCTCGGCGCCACCGGCTGAGATCAGTGGGTACCGAGAGCTCCAGCCGCGGTGAGCTGAGCGAGCGGGTGCTTATACTTGCCTTGAGGACGCCAGCGCCAGCAATTTCGAAAGAAACTTCGAGATCTGCGAGGCGAGCCGCAAGAAACGCTATACACGCGTGCAGCATGCCTCGCTCGCCAATGGATTCATGCGCCAGCCGGCGAGGGCGAACTGGCTTTCCGGCTAAGACGCGTGATTTGAAACACTCACCCTAGAGGAACCCGTATCATGACCCCTACTAAAGCAGATACGACGGAAGCGTCATCGACGCCTCCAAACCTAGATGCCTTCTTCCGTGATATTGCCCGCGCGTATCTCGATACCCCCGGCTCGGCCGGCAAGCCCGTCGTCGCTCCGAAGGAGCAACTGGCCGTGCCGCATATATGGAAGAACGAAGAGGTGCAGCGCCTCCTAAAGATGAGTGAGCACGTCGCGCTGGGTGAGCGTCGCATGTTGCGCTTCATCAATCCCGGCACGCCCGATTGGAAATACGTGACGCCTACCCTCTCGATGTCGATCCAGCAAATTCTGCCCAACGAATTCGCCGTACCTCATCGGCATACGGCGAGCGCAATCCGCTTCTTCCTCAGTGGCCGGTCCTACACGACTGTCGAAGAAGACAAATGTGAGATGCAACGTGGCGATTTAATCGTCACGCCCGGATGGGAATGGCACGACTACGGCAATGAGAGCAACGAACCCGGCATATGGATCGATGCTCTCGACCTGCCGATGATCCAGTATCTCGATTCCTGCGGGTATCTAAAGTCGATCGATGAGGAAGTCGGTTACGAACTGTCGAAGGAAGAAAAGCTCAAGGTGCGCGGGTCCGGCATCACAGAACAGCGCTACAGCGCCGTCGGCCTTCGGCCGATGACGGAGACCGCCGGCACCTCGCGCCGGGCTGGTCTCATCCACTATCGCTGGAAGAATACTGAAACCGCGTTGAAGCGCCTCGCGGCTTCGGGTGAAGCTAACCCTCACGACGACATAATGATGGAGTATATCGATCCGGCTACTGCGAAGTCGGTATATCCGACTTTCGCGTGCTGCATTCAGATGATCCGGCCGGGGGTCAAGACGCTTGCGCATCGGCAGGCGAGCTCCGCCGTGTACTATGTATTCGAAGGATCGGGGCGAAGCGTCATCGCCGGCCGCGTCTTCGACTGGAGCGCCGGCGACTTCTTCGTCGTTCCGTCCTACTTCTGGCACGAGCACGCCAATCTCAGCCGAGAGCCAGCCATTCTGTTCTCCGTCCAGGATTATCCTCTCATGAAGAACCTCGGCATCTACCGGGAGGAAAAACATCCGGATGGCCATCAGAAGGTGCTCAACTGATCACGCCAACCTGCTACAGCTGAGGTGAAAGTTCTTTCACCTCGGCGAATCAGTGTCTGGAGAAGTCTCAAAACTGATATCGATGCCTGGGGGGATTGTTGCGCGTTACTTCGATGCGGTCGTCGCCGATCCAATCAATATCAAAGCCGCCAACATTGCGTTTCATCTGCCTTGCTCCAGCATTCTGCCTCGGTGGGGGCATCACGGTGGATAGGCGCGCGGCCTCACGCCGACCCCGCAAGCTTCCATTTTATCCTGCCAAACTCTAATCCGGCCCCGCGTTTGCGGCGGTGGAACGGCCGACCAAGTGCCACTGGTCCCATACGCCGTCCCAGGGAACGGATTCGGTCGGCACCAGCCCCCGTCTCCCAGCACCTGGGCTCGGCACTGATCGGGCGTCGCATAACCGCAGTTCTCGCTGCGCTTTGGACTATATGCACACCAGCGATTACTGGCAGCGTCGGCGTCCGATACCATCAACGTGATCATCGCAACGCTGGCTGAAGCAAGACCTGTCGCGCGCATGATTGGCGCTCCCGTGTAACTAGGTTTGAGCCGCCATCTTGCTTGCCATGTAGCGCACGAAGCTGACCTGGAGATGAATTGCTGCCATTGCTCCAATAACGGATGCTCTTGCTCGCGGCTTAACGGCGATGAGCAAGCAACGAAATGAAGTCGCCGCCTCGATGATTCGCTCGGCGGCTAGGCATGCGTCGTTAGCCGTGGTATCAGATGTTGCTCCCTGATTGGGGCGTTTCTTCTTTACTGGTCACCTCGGCCCGGCGCGCACCGCCGGGCCGTCATCAGTCTCGCCGACGTCGGCCGCATCGGATATTTCCGACAGGACACCTTGCCTGCCGACTTCGATGTGCAGCTTTCAGTCACCGCGAGCTTCGTCGCCAACGACAAGATGTGCTACATGGCGAATGGCGTGCAGGCAAGCTATGTCGAAGTCGACTGCGACACCGGCTTCATCAAGATGTTGGGCCAATGGGCAGTCGATGACTGCGGGCGCGTGATCAATCCGCTCTTGGTCGACGAGCAGGTGCGCGGCGGGATCGTGCAAGGCATCGGAGCCGTTCTTTTCGAAGAATGCATCTACAGCGACGACGCCAACTTGCTGAACGGAACGATGGCCGACTATCTCGTCCCTATGGCCGCCGAGATGCCCGATATCGTGCTCGATCATGTCGAGACACCCGAGGCATCGACTAGGCTCGGCGCCAAAGGTATCGGCGAAGGCGGTCTGATTGGGGCGATGGGCTCTGTATGGGTTGCGGTAAACGATGCCTTGAAGCCGCTCGGCGCCAAGATCCGCCACCAGCCCTTTACACCAGAGCGGATCCTCGATGCATTACTGCGGAAAACGTAGGGAACGCGCCGCGTGTAGCAGAGGCACTCCGGCGTGGAGTGAGCGACTAATCGCGAATATATTGGACAGAGCAATATCGTGCGCGAACAGCTTTGAAATCTGCCGGGCGGTTTTCACCGGACACCAGGAATCGGCGGCTTCGTTGGCAGCGGTCCCGTGTAGCGGAGTACGGTCAAGCCGCCGCCATTGCCGTCGGTGACGTAGATCAGATCCGAGTCCCAGTCTGGATAAGGCTCGCGCGTGTGACGACCCTTCTGCCCCGGCACATTGATGCTGAAATCGGGCGAGATGTAATAGCCCACCTCACGCGGCCTGAACGGATTCGAAATATCGATGGCACGCAGCCCTTGATTGTACCATGCCTGGTAGAACAGGTTGCCGGTTTTGACCCGGTGATCGAATTCGACCATGTGAGTCGATTCCTGAGATCCCTCCGGACAAATGAACTGCTTTTTCTCGAAATCGTATTGATCGTCAACGCCGCTGATATGATAGGTCGATAGTGGCGTGATGTGCTGCGGATCGCTGATGTCCAGGATGCGGCCGAAGCCCGGCGGACAATTGAAGTGCTCGTCGGTCAACACCCCGATCGTGGGATAGGGCCCTGGATGATGCCCCGGCATGAAGGTGTGGGCACCTGGGCAGCAGCCCTCCCGTGGCAGGCCCGGATCACCGTTGAAGGGGGGTGAATAGTCGTAACCGCCGTCGATCCGGAGGGGTTTCGCCGGGTTGGTGATGTCGAGAATCACTACGCCCTCGTCGCGATAGGCCAGATAAAGGCGATCATTGTCTTTTTCAATCTCGTGGCAAGTGATCATCTGATCGCTTCCATTCGGATTTTTGCGGTTGGCTTGCCCAAAGGTCTCGCCAACATGCTGGCCGACAATATGGAACCGCGACACGAGCTCCGGCTTCGATGGTTCGTCATAATTGAGGATGTTCAACTCCTCGACCTGGATCTCCTTCTTCGATTCGGCCGATGTGCCGCACACGTAGACATAGCTGTCGTCCATCTCCATGCCATGAGTGAGGCCGCCTTCATTGTGCCACTCACCAAGCAGCTTCGGGTTGCTCGGGTCGGACACCTCGTAAAACGAAACGCCCGACATGAGCGGCTCACCGGGCTTGGGCTTGTTGGGATTGGACGATACTGCCCTCACGCCAGTGAGGTTGTTCGGCTGCTCGCCGCTCTGATCGAAAGCGAGGATTTGGCGAGCACAGCTGACCCGCAGATACGTAGTTTTCATTCCGGGATGGGCGGGAATGAACGACAACGGCTTCATGTCGGCGGGATTGCTCACATCGACGATCAGCACCCCGAAAACGATGGGATTGTATCCGGCGAGATAGGCGACTTTGCTGTCGCATACGCGCATGGTGTTCATCGCCATGCCGACATGGGCGAAAGAGGGATTGATCCAGGGACCGCGCAGATAGGCGTGGCCGACGATCTCGAAGTTCTTCACTCGGGAGTATCTCTTGAACGCCTCGAGGTTGTTGAGTTGGAACATGTCGGCGCCAGCCGGCGGAACGCTCAGAACCTGAGCGGATTGCCACTCCTCATCCTGGGGGGAGGCAGCGGCAGAGAGTGCCCCCGCGGTTGCGATGCCGGCAAGGATGGCCAACCCGATCCTGAAAATGGCGATCATGCTTCTTCTCCGAAATGCCTTCTCTTGGGATCCCTCCGCGCAGCTGAGATCCGGCCCAATCGGCAATGCTCTTCATCTTCATTGCCGCTATGGGCGAGGTCAAGCTTCGGCACCCGCAAAGCGTCTGGTGCCTCCTTGCGGTCCGGCCCAGGTCGCCGCAAGGTAAGTGCAATTTTTAGGAACAAGCTGATGCGGCATGTAAGCGGCAGGCAGCCACGCGCGACGATGCTCATGCTAATAGCTGCGCTCTCGGGCCTTCCAGTCGAAGTGGCGGCACATGCCCGCGTCAAGCGCGCCAATCCTGCCGTAGGCGGTGTTATTATCGCCGCCGCTGTGCCGACAGAGCTGCAGGTGTGGTTCACCGAAAAGCTGGAGCCCGCGCTCAGCACGATCGAGGTCGTCGATGAGGCCGGTACCCGCATGGACCGCGGTGATGTGCGCATAGATCCCGACGATCAAACGCAGCTACGGGTCACGCTCCTTCCGTTGCCCCCAGGGCGTTATCGCGTGATCTGGCGGGTTGTCTCCATTGACACGCATTTCAGGAGCGGTTCGTTTCCGTTCCGGGTTGATCCATGACCATTCGGAAAGTGGGTCGAGCAGATCTGAGCGGGCCGTGCTAGCGCTCACAGCCATCCGTGCAGTTCACTTTGCTGCCGCCATCCAGATTGTCGGGGCTCTGCTGTTCGTCTGCATGATGGGGCGGTTGCCCGCGCTGGCGGCAGACCGCCAGCGTCGAGGCTTGCTGCGTGCCTCTGCTGTTTTAGCCGTGATCGCGTTTGCCTCGGCGCTTGCATGGCTGCTAGGGCAAGCGACCAATATGACTGGGCATACGCTCAGACAAGCCTGGAATGACGGCGCGGTCGGTCTGCTGCTGTTCAAGACACATGCGGGCGTTGTCTGGTGGGCGCGTTTCGGCATCGCGGGGGCGACTGTCACGGTAGTGTGGGCGCTGGTCTGCCGACGCGGCCTGCCGAGCGAAGCGACGCTGTTTGCTGCCCTTCTGCTCGCCATAGCCAACTTCGTTTCGTGCGCGTGGCTCAGTCATGCTGCGAGCGATGGAGGTCCGTATGGATCGCTGCACTTGGCGGCCCAGGCGTTACACCTGTTCGCGGTATCGCTTTGGTTGGGCGGGCTCATTCCGCTGGCGGCGTTGGTGTCTCGAGCCTTCTGTCGTCGCGATCGCAGCGTCGCCGCCGCGGTCCAGGCAGTCTGCATGTCGTTCGGCAATATCGCCATACTCGTAGTCGGCATTATCGTCATAAGCGGGATCTCGATCACCTGGCTGGTGGTGCGCGACGCAACCGACCTAACGACCGGCAGCTATGCCGCACTCCTGGCGCTAAAACTCGTCCTGTTCGGCCTTATGCTGATCGTGGCCGGCGTGAACCGATTTCGGCTGGTGCCTCGCTTGGCGGACCCCGACCACGGATCTGCCGCGGCCCGATTGTGGTGGAGCATGCTTGCAGAAGCGATATTGGGATCAGCGGTCCTGGTAATCATCGGTGCGTTGGGCATCACATCGCCAGGTGCAGACGAATAGCGGCTAACAGGCCGCCCACGGCGCTCATCATCGCGGCCAATCCCTAAAACTTGAGCAGCGGCAGGTTTCGACGCATCGGAGGAGCGGGCTATGTCCGCTTCACTCTTTATGTGCGACCGGGCGAACACCCTTTTGTGCCGATTACGGGTTTACGCTATCGCAGCAAAGCAGTTCCAAATTCGGAGATGGATGACCCTGCCGGCCGACCAGAGTATCGTCCGTTCGGTTTGGATACGGGAGACAGGTCATGGAGATCACGAGACGCACTATGCTCGCCGGTGCTGCCGCGGCGACGAGCTTCACCACAACCGCCCTTGCCGACTGGGCGCCGAGCCCTCGCTATCCGGACCCGACCATCAAGGTACTCCATCCAACCTTCCTCAAATACCGACCCAACATCGTTGGCGTGGAGCGGCTCGCCACCGGCATGACGTGGAGCGAGGGCCCGGTCTGGTTCGGCGACGGGCGCTATCTGTTGTGGAGCGACACCCCCAACAACCGCATCATGCGTTGGGACGAGGCGACCGGCGCGGTCGGCGTATTTCGCAGTCCCTCGAACCAGGCAAACGGCAACACGCGAGACCGTCAGGGCCGCCTGATCACCTGCGAGCACCGCACGCGACGCGTGACCCGCACGGAATACGACGGCGAGATAACCGTGCTGGCCGACAAATTCGAAGGCAAGCGGCTCAATTCGCCCAATGACGTCTTGGTGAAGTCCGACGACTCGATCTGGTTCACCGATCCGCCCTACGGGATTTTCAACAACTACAACGGCAGCCGCGCCGAGCAGGAGCTGCCGATGAATGTTTATCGCCTCGACAAGACCGGCAGGCTCACTGTGATGACGGATGATATCAACCGGCCGGATGGTCTTGCCTTTTCGCCTGAGGAGAAAACACTCTACATAGTCGAGGATGGCTCGACGCCGCCCGCCATCCGCGCCTATGACGTAGCCGCTGACGGCACTCGGCTTACCAATGGGCGCGTTTTCATCCGCGCGGAGAAGGGTGGCGGTGACGGCTTGCGTGTCGATGTGGATGGCAATCTGTGGTGCGGCTGGGCTGGCGGCGAGGGCCTCGACGGCGTGATGATCTTCAACAAGGGCGGGGAACCCATCGGACGCATCGACCTGCCGGAGCGCTGCGCTAATGTCTGCTTCGGCGGCTATCGTAGGAGCCGCCTGTTCATGGTGGCAAGTCGGTCGCTCTATGCGCTTTGGGTCGGCACCTCAGGCGCACTCGGAGGGTGAGGCAAGCGTTTGCAAGTGCTCTTCGGCCTCCTCGCCAGCCTCAACAGGCCCGGAGGTAACTTCACAGGCGGGAGGCATGCGAGCCAAAGGGCGGTGCGCAGCTGCGACCAATAGCGCCTAATGCAACCGAGCAGCGACGCAGTACCGAACTGGAATACGATAAAGCCGTAAGGCTCGCACACGGTGGCGAGCGACGATACGGCATGTCTCCACATGGACGCATCGTTCTGGGTGGCATCGTTCTGGGTGGTCCGCCATTGGGCGCGCGCCGTCGCGCGCTATGCGCACCAGCATTTCCCTCGAAGCAACTGTCTATACTTTGGGCATCTACAGGACAGCGACCCACAATCTGCAATTTCAGTCACTCTGCAGCATTTTACGCTACACACTATTTCGGCGTGCTGGCGGTCACGTCGACCTCGATGAGCATTCCTGGCCATGCGAGCGCGCTTATGACGAGAAACGTGCCGGCAGGTTGGGTCGCGCCCGCGTACGCCTCTGCACGGCATTTGCCGGCATCGAAGAAATAGCGAATGTCGGTCACGTAGGTGATGACCTTGTCGATATTGTCCACGGTCGCTCCGTGCTTTTCCAATAGCCGCTTGATTTTGTCCCAGGCATAGCGGCACTGCGCGCCGAAATCGCCGAGGTGCCGTATAACGCCACCCTGAGCGCTGTTTTCATCTTCCGCTCCGACCCCGCCCAGGTAAATGATCTTTCCCGCGTTTCTCACGGTCACGACCTCGGAGAAGCGCCCCTTCGCCCATTCGGCATAGTTGTAGCTCTTCTTCTCGTAGGCCGTGTTGCCCGTTTGGGATTGGGGCATCGCTGTCATGGTGATGGCAGCGAGCAAGAGCATCGTCGTCACGGCGAGGGCGATCGTCTTCATGATATTCCTCCCATGTGTACGCGAAGGAACGGCACGAACCGGACGATGATATCACCACAGTTTTGTTTGTGTACGGGCCCGGATTTGCCGACCTTGCCAACCGATCCGAAGTGCGCGAGGCTTCTCGGAGTTCAACGGGAAATGATATGCATCGCGCGCTGAGACTGCTCGTCGTCCTCTCGGGTCTAGCGGCGATTGCCCTGTTATCCGGGTCGATTGCCGCCGCAGATTGGCCTTCGAGACCGGTGACCATTGTCGTGCCGTTCGGTGCGGGCGGCAACACCGACATGATGGCCCGGCTCGCGGCGCAGCATTTGTCTGCCAAATTCGGTCAGAGCTTCGTCGTCGAAAATCGTCCGGGCGCAGGCGGCGCGCTCGGTACCGGGCAGGTCGCGGCGGCGGCACCCGATGGATACTTGCTGCTGTTCGCTGCCTCTTCGATGATTGTGCTGACGCCGCAGTTGCAGAAGCTCAACTTCGATCCGATGACGCAGCTCGTGCCGATCACTAACGTGGGCATCGGGACGCAGATGATAGCTATCAAGCGGGCACTGCCGGCGGAAACACTCCCGCAATTCATTGCCTATGCAAAGGCCAATCCCGGTAAGCTCAATTTCACCGTGGCCGGCACGCAGAACATCAGTCATCTTGCACCTGTCCTGCTTTTCGCGCGTGCCGGCATCGAACTGGTCATGGTTCCGGCCAAAAGCGAGCCGCAGGCGGTCTCTGATCTCATTTCCGGTCAAGTCGATCTTTATTTCGGCAACTCCTCCGCGCTGTTGCCGCATGTCAACAATGACAAGATCCGGCTGATCGCGGTCGGAACCGCGCAACGGATCGCGGCGGCCCCGGACATTCCTTCGGTCGCCGAGACACTGCCGGGATTCGAGTTCTCTTCCTGGAACGGGTTCCTTGCACCGGCCGGGACCCCGGAGCCGATCATTACAGCGATTCGGAACGAGGTGACCGCCTTGGCGAAGTCGCCAGAGATTTCCGACCGGCTGAGCAAACTTGGGATCGTGCCAGGCGGGCTGCCGAAGGAAGCGACTGAGGCGGTCTTTAAGAAGGACTTCGAGTCGTTTGCAGCGGCGATCAAGGCTGCGGGAATTGAGCCTGCAAAATAGCACAAAAAGAGGTGCACCTTGCCGACACCAGCCCAGCGACTGCGCGAACTGCTGTCCGGACCGAACGTGGAGATCATGCCCGGCTGCTACGATGCGCTCTCAGCGAAGCTCGTCGCAGATGCCGGCTACAAGATCACATTCATGAGCGGCTTTGCGGTATCGGCCGCGCGGCTCGGGATGCCCGACACCGGCCTAGTTTCGTTTGCCGAAATGCTCGACAGCCTGCGCAATTGCTGCGCTGCCGCAAGCCCGGTGCCGTTGATCGGCGATGGCGATACCGGCTACGGCAACGCCCTTAACGTCCAGCGCACAGTGATCGAATACGCACGTGCTGGAGCCGCCGGCGTGATGATCGAGGACCAAGTCAGCCCGAAGAAATGCGGCCACACCCGGGGCAAACAGGTGATCCCGCGTGCAGAGGCGCGGATGAAGATTCGCGCCGCAGTGGACGCGCGTGCCGATGCCGACATCTTAATCATGGCGCGCACTGACGCGCGTGCCGTGTGTGGCTTCGAGGAAGCGCTTGCACGCTGCAAGGACTTCGAAGCCGAAGGTGCGGATATCATCTTCCTCGAAGCGCCAGAGACAGAGGATGAGATGCGGCGTTTCTGCGGGGCGATGACGAAACCGTGCATGGCCAATATGGTGGCGGGCGGCAAGACGCCGGTCCTGCCGCTGCAAAAATTGCAGGAGGTCGGCTACAAGCTTGCGCTGTACCCCGTGATGCTGCTGTCTTCAGCGATTGCCGCGATGCAGGCAACACTTGCGGCGCTGTGCCCGGAGTGCAACCTTCCGCAGCCGCCCGCAATTTCATTCGCGGAACTGCAAAGCGTCGTCGGCTTTCCCACTTACTGGGAACGCGAGACGAAGTACCAACTCAAGGATTGATCCATTGGCGCCACCGATCGGGCCGCGGCTGCGCGATTAACCCACGCGACGAGCGCCGCGGCGTCCATGAGGTCCGCGTATTTCTGCTCCATGTCGAACAGATTAGCCTCGTGCGCGGCGAGCGACCGATCGCCGACGCCGTCGCG
>Ga0310913_10000774_pt1 | contig 15300 bp, 10 predicted proteins | sample GREbulkMGOX082_FD_203447 | JGI IMG/M metagenome (GOLD analysis project Ga0310913, IMG submission 203447) | Lab enrichment of tropical soil microbial communities from Luquillo Experimental Forest, Puerto Rico - GRE.bulkMG.OX082 | ecosystem: Environmental > Terrestrial > Soil > Tropical forest >...
TTCCTCTACTCCGTTAGACAGATCCGGCCCGCGCACGTCAAATGCGAGAGGCGATTTATGGCATCTGGGTGTAGCTAATAAGCAGCATTTCGAAGAGATACTCGGTCGGATGCCAGTTCATCATTCTGGCGATAGCGACGTTGATATTCTTGTTCCAACTCTATCGCCCAAAAGCGGGTGATAAAAGTGGGGCAGCCGGCTGTTGTGCAACTGTGCCGTCCCTGCGGGACTCAAATCAAATTTCCCACTTTACCCGGCACTCCGCCTTCGGCTGGGGTGCCGGGCTAATGTTGTTCCGTGCCTACGGCACTGGATTTCGCGATTCTTGTTCCCCACCTTTCGTCCTGATGAGCGGGACTTGTGTCAAGAAGATGAGGTTCTGAAAAAAACAGAATTTCGTCATGAGTGCGTTAGTCAGCGCGCTCTATCCGCTGGCGCTCCGCTTCCATGTCTTTGTAGGGGTCGCGGCCAGTCACCTCTTTGTACCAAGCTGGATGATGCGTCCAGGCCCATGCTCGGCTGACAGTGCCACGGGTCATGGCCTGAATCGTGCCCGGCTCGCCGAAGGTGCTGAGATAGATGTGAAAGAAGATGCCGAACAGCATGATCAATGCAGAAATGTCATGGATCACGTACGAAATCGCGACGAGGCCCCTGCCGAAGATCTCCGGGAACCACATAATGACGCCGGTGATGACGTAGGCGATGCAGCCAATCAAAATCTCCCAGAACTGCAGCTTCTGGCCGGCGTTGAAGAACCCAACCGTATCCGGTTCCATGTCCTCTTCGTGGCTGATGTAGGCCTTCATGCGTTTCATCCACGAAGTATCGTCGGGAGTCCAGCGCATCACATTCCACCAATTCAGCGCCTGCAGAGCGAAGAAGATCACGAAGACCAGGCCAAACCACGGATGCAGCAGCCTGGTCATCGCTCCGCCGCCGAAGATCGGAGTAAAGAAACGGAAGATCCAAGGCAGGTAAATTCCGAAGCCCGACAACAGCGCGAGAAAGAAAAAGATGCCGGTCATCCAATGCAGGAAGCGGGTGTACACCGGGTGCCGCAACATCTCGCCTTCATATACGACGGTGCGCCCGAGACGGTCGATGGCGTTGGTGCGATGCTCGAAACGGTTGGCTGAGGTCGCCATCTAGTTCTCCTTCCCTGCCGGCGGCTGCGGAGGATCGATCTGTTTGACAGGAGGTGTTGGTTGCTCCCGGCGCGGTCCCTCGAACACGTAGTGCATCACTACGCCCACGAAGCCCAACATGGCCCCAATTAAACCGATGGGCTTAAAGAACTCCTTCCAAACGGTAAAGCTGAGCGGGATGCGCGGCTTGGGAGGAAGGTCGCCGTACTTTTCCGGCTTGTTGATGTCGTGCAGAACATAGATCACGTGGGTGCCGCCGATGGTGTCAGGGTCGTACACGCCCGCTTCCTTAAAACCCGATACGTCGCGCAGTTGGGCCGCGCGCTTCTCGGCGAGGAACTTCATGTCATCTTTGGTGCCGAAGTGCAGACATCCAGTCGGACAGGACTTGATGCAGGCTGGCTCCAGACCCGCGCCGACGCGATCGGAGCAAAGCGTACACTTGTAAACCTTCTTGGTACTCGGGTTGAACTTGGGCACATTGAAAGGACAGCCGGAAACGCAGAACTGACAGCCAATGCAATTCTCTTGCTGGAAATCGACGATGCCGTTGGCATACTGCACGATGGCGCCGTCGGCCGGGCAGGCGCGCAAGCACCCCGGATCTTCGCAGTGCATGCATTGGTGCTTGCGCATCAACCAAGCGAAGCTGCCGTCGGAATGCTGGGTCTCATTGAACTTGATGAGGTTCCAGTAATTCCAATTCGTGTCGGGCATGGTCTGGTAGGTATTGTCGAACATGGTGGGCTGGAACGGCATATCGTTCCACTCTACGCAGGCTACCTCGCATGCCTTGCAGCCGATGCAGGTGGTGGTATCGATCAGCTTGCAGACTTCTGGCTCGCGGGCCATGCCTTTACCGGCAATCGGGCCAGGGTGGGCTGAGATTTGCTGGATTTGCAGTGTCTTTCGGTCCGCCATCTCGCCCTCCCTAAGCTTTCTCGAGCTTCACCAGGAAGCCCTTGAATTCCGGCGTGTACGCGTTGGGATCGGTGACCGTGGGCGTCACCAAGTTCACAGGCGTTTTGGCCGTTTTGTTGACATCTTCCGCGATACCGAGGAAGCCCCAGTGAATCGGCATGCCGATCTGATAGGTCTTCTTGCCGTCCACCATCATTGGTTTGATGCGCTTGGTGACCATCGCCTTCGCAATATAGCTGTCGCGAATACTGGTGACCTTGACCCGCTCGCCTCCACGGATTCCCATCTCCTCCGCCAATTCGGCCGGAATTTCGACGAAGGGCTCAGGCACCAACTGGACGTTCATCGGGTTGTTCTTCGTCCAATAGTGATAGTGCTCAGTGAGGCGATACGTGGTGCAGACGAGGTTGTAGCCTTCCTTCACCGTCCCGTATTTGTCGAGCGGCGTCTTGAACTTTTTGGCAACGGGATTGTGCGACTGTTGAGGATGTAGTGGATTCTCGATCGGGCTTTCGATCGGTTCGTAATGTTCCGGGAAAGGACCATCTGCCAACCCCCCTAGCGGCACGAACAGGCGGCCCAAGCCCTCCGGAGTCATGATGAACGGTCCCATGTGCTCTTCGGGTTTCGAATCCGCCTTGAAGTCGGGTACGTCGTTGCCGACCCACTTCCCGGCCGCTTCGTTCCACCAAACCTGCTTGCGGTCAGGGTCATAGGGCCTGCCATGCAAGTCGCAAGAGGCACGGTTGTAGAGCACCCGACGGTTGGCGGGCCACGACCACGCCCAGTTGGGGTAGATGCCCTGGCCGGAGGGGTCTTCTGTTCCGCGACGCTGAATCATAGCGCCGGCCTCGGTCCACGAGCCGCAATACAGCCAGTTGCCCGACATGGTGGTACCGTCGTCGCGCAGCATAGCGAAGGTAGGCAGTTGCTGGCCAGCTTTGAGCGAGACATTCAGCTTGTCGTCGCTGATGTCGGCAACTGCCTTACCATTGATTTCTTTTGCAACTTCGCTCAGCGAGGGATGCTCGGGCTGGGTGTAGCTCCACGATGCTTTCAGGATTGGATCGGGGAACTTCCCGCCTTCCTGTTTGTAGAGAGCGCGAATCCTCAGGAAAATTTGCGCCAAGATGTCTTGATCGAGGCGGCAGTCCCCCGGCGGAGGTAGTGCGGCGTTCTTCCACTGCAGCCAGCGTGCGGAGTTGACGAAGGTGCCGTCCTTCTCGGCGAAGCCAGCGCCCGGTAAACGGTAAACCGTCGTATTGATCTTTTTCTGTTCTTCGAGGGTGATGCCGGGAGCCTGCCAGAATGCACTGGTCTCGTCGGGATAGATCTCGCAGACGACCAGGAAATCGGCCTTCTTCAGAGCATCAATGTTCTTCTGCGTGTCGGGACCGATCATCACGCCGTTCATGCCGAAGGCAAAGAAGCCCTTGATTTTGCCGTTGTACATGTCGTCCCAGATCTCGGTCCAGGAGTGGCGGCGCTCGATCTTAGGCAGGTAATGGAAGGCGAAGTCGCTGTCTTTGGTGGCGGCGTCGCCGTACATCGCTTTCAGGAAGGACACCATGAATTTTGGCGTGTTCGACCAGTAATTGAACGACTGCCAGTCGCCAACGGTCGAGGTCTTCGGGGTGGTGCGGTCCAGGAAGGTCTTCAGGTCCGTGTCGTTGGGATTGGGAACCTTTAAATATCCCGGCAGAATGTCAAAGATGCCGGCCATATCGGTGGCGCCCTGAATGTTGGAGTGACCGCGCAAGGCATTGACTCCGCCACCTGAGCGACCGACATTCCCCATGAGCAATTGCAACATTGCCGCGGCGCGAATGATTTGCGTTCCGAAGCTGTGTTGTGTCCATCCGACGGCGTAGATGATGGTCGCAACCTTCTTCGTGTTGCCGTCTTTGCGAACTGACGTGAACAGGTCGGCCGCTTTGAGGAAATCCGCTTGCGGAATTCCCGTGATGCGCTCAACAACCTCGGGTGTATAGCGCGAGTACTGCAGCTTGAGAAGCTGGTAGACGCAGCGCGGATGGTGGAGGTCGAGGTCGAAGGCGATATTGGTCGGCAGCGAGGGCGGAGGCGGGGGCGTTCCCGCAGGGACCTTGGCCGCTACAGGAACTACGTGAGCGGCCGGCGCAGGCTGGTTCGATGCAGCCACAACCGGCTTGCCTGTGAGATTTCCTCCCGCCTCGTAGTTCCAAGTGTCTTTGTCGTAGGTGTTCTTGTCCGGATCCCAACCGGAGAACAGTCCATCGTCCGGTAGCTTGAAGCCTTCTTTGATGACGAGAGCGGCGTTAGTGTAGTTGCCTAGGTATTCTTTCGCGACCCGGTCGTGCTGCAACGCGTAATTAATAAGGCCGCCGAGGAAGGCAATGTCAGAGCCAGCACGAATCTGCAGAAAAAGGTCAGCCTGCGTGGCCGTGCGGGTGAATCGCGGATCGACCACGATGACCTTGGCGTTGCGGTTGCGCTTCGCCTCAACGACCCACTTGAATCCGCAAGGATGGTTTTCGGCGGGATTGCCGCCCATGATCAACATCATGTCGGTGTTCTTGATGTCGATCCAGCCATTGGTCATAGCCCCGCGTCCGAAAGTTGGTCCCAAACTTGAGACCGTGGGGGCGTGTCAAACACGGGCCTGGTTTTCCAGGCCCACCACCCCCAAGCTCCGCATCGTTTTCACAGCGAGGTAATTGAACTCATTGGTATCGGTGCAACCACCGGTAAAGGCGACCGATTCGAGGCGATTCACCGTCCGGCCCTGCGAGTCTTGCTCGATGAATGTGGCGTCGCGGGTCTTCTTAGTCCACTGGGCAATTTCCTCGATGGCCTGGTTCCAGGAGATGTCTTCCCAATGATCGGAGCCGGGACGCCGCACTTGCGGCTTCAGGATGCGGCGATCATTGATGATGTCCTGTTCGAGTGAGGCGCCTTTCGGACAGAGCGTGCCGCGATTGATCGGGTGATCGGGGTCGCCCTCGACGTGCAATACCTGCGGGGTAACGTTTTTTGCCTTGTCGCCGATGGTGTGGATGATGACGCCGCAACTCACCGAACAATAGGGACAGGTGCTGCGCGTCTCTGTCGTGCGGGAGATTTTCAGTCCCTGGGTTTGGGCCAGCAAAGGCTTGGTGTCAAAGCCAAGTACTGAGAGTCCAGCAACCCCTGCTAATCCTGTTCTGAAGAATGTGCGTCTAGAGACGTCCACGGTACAGACCTCCGGCCAGCAGGCCTAATCGAATTTTCTGGTTGGCGAAGGGACAATGAGCGTGAGGCTTCTTAAGGAGCGATGTAGGAGCCAAATTAGCGCAGAATCGATCCACAATCCCCACCGATCGTGACTCGACGAAGATGAACAACAAGTAAACGCAATGAGATTACATCGAGGGTGATTAGGGGGTCAATGAGGAATTTGCTGCAACTTTGGCCAAGATCGAGCTTAGAAGCCCATGATGTTCGACTGGATTTTGCTGTAGCCGTGTTCGGTGGCCCAGACATCGAGTACCGTCGTAGCCACTTCATCTACCTCAGGAACCGCCAGCCCATCGAGAGTGAGGTCAACAGATTTCAGATATTTCCCGCAAGAATCGCAGGCCTCAACCCGGACAGCGGGAACTCCGTCAGCGATATATCGCGGGAGTTTCTCGTGATTCTCTTCGCCGCAGGATGGGCAGAGAATCCTGCGGAACTCCCACTCAGAATGGCACAACGAGCAGAGCAGCATCCGCTTGCCACCATCGCCCTCGGGTCGGATAACCGCCAACTGCGGCAAGCTTTCACAATTTGGACAGCGATTCCCCGCCACTTTTCCGGATGGCCATGTCTCTGTTTCAGCCAGGTATTCGGCTTGCGGCTCGAGGACAACACGGCTAAAGAACGAAGCTGGACCATAGGTCTGAGCGTCAGAATTCAACCAACCACTTGCCAGCTTGAGACCGGCTACCGAGGTTAACTGGTCCGATTGGTCTGCCAACGTTGAGGGCCCATGTCTTTGGACTAGCACAACCAAATCAGCAAGGGCGGTCACGGCTAATCCCCAGTCGAGGTTCTCTCGCAATTTGCCGCTCCGCTTTTCGGCTAGCTTTCGGCTCTTTTGGCAGCCCTCGTACAGGGCTCGTTGGAAGTCGAGGGCCCGAGCGTAAAAGGTCAGGACTTCACTCGCGGCAGAGCGTTCTTCCGCCCGTTGCTGCGCGCGAGCGACTCGCGCGTTCCATGTGCTACGGTTCCGCGGCTTCAGGATCGGCAACAATGGCTTTCCTCGCGATTGAGCATCATAACCCGACAGGGTTTTGGAAATCACGGCATCGACACCGGGTGTCGACTTGCGTGGCGCTGTAATCGTCCCAGCGACAGTAAGGACAGGTCTCTATGCGTGCTCCAGTGACCCCACGTTGGTCTCAGCCTGCGCTAACAAACTAATCGGGAAGAGCAACAACAACGCTTCGAGGCGATCGAGGCAAATCCGTTGGAAGCCTGGAGAGTTATCGCCGGCTACTGGGACCGCCAGCAGCGCTATCCGGAATATCTGCAGGCCTTCGAAGAGATGCTCGAGCTGATCGACTCGGAGTATGCGCCCTAGGCGATCGTGGAAGCCACCACAAAACGGCTCGGCGACAAAGCCCCGCTAGCGATTGCGAGCACTAATAACCTCTCGAAGTACGGTCAGCTCCGCGAGGCAATGGATTTTCTGGAAAAGAATGGCTCGGATGCTTGAGACGGTTGACTTGACCCGCAAAATGGATCGCGAATGCTACGTTCGCGAGGTCTCGCGAAGGCAGATCCAGTTTCGCGGGCTGGGTTATCAGGTTTACCTGCAAAAGCGACCGGTGATCATCGCATTTGAGATCTGGGATGCTGCCGGAAAGGGCGGCGCTGGTGAAAACAACCACCGGCGTAGCTCCCTGGAACCTCATCGAAGGAAATGACAAGTACTGGGAGCGGGTTCGAGTGTTAAGCAAGCTGGTGAAGATACTTTCAGCAGAATTGCAATACGGGCCCCTCGATCCATTGAAGATGAGGACCAGATCAAAGAAGACCAAGCTGCGCTCATGAGCACGTGAAGCCAAAGAAAAGGCGGCCCGCCCGGCGGACCCACAGCTTCGCGGCGTTCCAAGATTGGTTAGTCCATTTCCCTCATGCGGGTTGTTGCTGAGGGAGCAGGACCTCCGGCGCCACGTTGATGCTGCTTCTGCCAATCGGCTTCCGTCAGTACCGTGATCGGATCGAGCTTCTGCTTCTGTATTTCCGAGTTGATGCTGGGAAGCTGGTCGGAGGTCAGTTTCTCGAATTTTTTGATGACGTCTTCCAGTTCGCGGCCCAACACCTCGGTGCGCGCGACTTGCTGATCGGTCGGGCGTCCGTTGTAGCCGTTGACGTCTCCGTACACCTTAGTAGTGAACTCGCGCAGGCGTTCCTCGCCCGTAATCGCGCCGCCCTCTTTCGTCGCGACAATCTCCGAACGCAGGGTGTCGGTCGAGGCAGCCCAGTCTGCAAGCTGCTTCTGCAACGGAGTATTGGCCGGAACCTTTGTCGCACGTTGCTTGGCGCTGTCCCTGACGCCGACAATGGCATCCACCAGCCAGCTCATGTGGCTGAGCATGTTGGAGAGCTTGGTCGCAAGCTCGAATTGGGCCTGCCGGTCCGCCAGCGCGTACTTTGCACGTGGATCGGTCACGATTTCGAGCTTGGTCGTGTAGGTCTGGTCGCCCTTAGTCATCTTCACGGTGTAAGTGCCGGGCACCACCAGCGGACCTTGCGCGGCCTCAAAGGCTGCCGAAGCCGCCGGGGGCACAATAGGGGGAGCGAGCCGCATCGGCCACATGGCGCGGTTCAGGCCGCGATGTTTGCTGCCGCCGATTGTGTCCAGCAGCTTTCCTTGCGGATCGAAAATCTCAATCTTCAGGTCGCCGTAAATATGCCGGCTCTTCTGGTAATAGGTGACCGTGGCCTCGTGCGGGCGCGACGGACCAATGAAGAATTCATCGCCTTCCGGCCAGCCTCCATGCGCATCGATGTACTGAACGGCAGGTTGGACTGGAACGAATGCCGCCGTTTGCGACATGAGATCAGGAGTGAGAGAGCGCAGAGGAGCGATATCGTCGACGATCCAGATGCCGCGGCCATGCGTGGCCAGCACCAGGTCTGAGGCCCGCGGCTGTACCACGATGTCGCGCACTGCTACGTCGGGGAAGTCGCTGCCCTTGTACTGTGCCCACCGGGCACCCCCGTCCACCGAGAGCCACAAGCCGAACTCCGTCCCGAGGAACAACACGTTAGGATTCACGGGGTCCTCTTTGATGACGTGCGCGTAACCACGCACGCCGTTTTCGGCGACTGGCAATGCTTTCCAGGTTTTTCCGTAGTCGGTAGTCTTATACAGATAAGGCTTCATGTCGCCGAAGGTGTGGCGATCAAAGGTGGCGTAACCTGTGGTTTCGTCGTAGCGGCTGGCCTCCACCCAGGAGACCCAGGAAAACTTAGGCACGCCGACTGCACTAACAACGTTCGTCCAGGTTTTTGCACCGTCGCGCGTAATCTGAACGTTTCCATCGTCCGTGCCGACCCAAATGATCTGCTCGTTTTTCGGCGATTCGCTGATCGAGTAAATCGAGGTGTGCATTTCAGCGGCGGAGTTGTCCACGGTAATGCCGCCGGATTCTTCCTGCTTTTGTTTCTCGGCATCGTTGGTCGTCAGGTCAGGCGAGATGCGCTGCCACGACTGCCCGTGATCGCGCGAACGGAAGAGAAACTGGGCGCCGACATAGATAGTGCCCTTCTGGTTCGGGCTCATGTGAATCGGCGTGTTCCAGTTGAAGCGCAGCTTCTTCTCGCCGTACTCGGGGTACGGCATAATGGAGCGCGTTTCATGCGTGTAGCGGTTGACTCGACTGATCTCTCCCCCCTGGGCTTCCGCGTAAATGAAGGCCGGATCGGAGGGATCTTCGAACATCCAGAAACCGTCGCCACCATACATGTTTTCCCAGAGTGAGTACGTTACGCCGCCGGGATACGAAGAATCGCCGATCCAGGAACTGTTGTCCTGAAGACCGCCGTACACACGGTAGGGATCGGCGTTGTCCACGCTGACGTGGTAGTACTGCGACACCGGAAGGTTCACCTGGTGCGTCCAGCGTGTGCCGCCGTCCTGGCTGCGCCAGAGACCACCGTCATCGCCGGCAATGACGACGTTAGTGTTTTCGGGATTGATCCAGACTGCGTGAAAATCACCATGAGCTCGGCTGGAGACTTCGCTGAAGCTTTTGCCGCCATTGACGCTCATTAGCAGAATGAGGTCGGGTTTGAAGAGCTTCTCCGGGTCCTTCGGATCGACAATCAAGTTGGCGAAGTAGAAGGGCCGCCAGACCATGAACTGGCTGGCGTCGAGCTTTGTCCAGTTTTTCCCGCCATCATCTGTGCGATACAGAGCGCTCGCCTTCGACTCGACCATGGCGTAAACGATCTGCGGATTGGAGGGCGCTACGGCGATGGCAATGCGGCCGTAAGGCTTGGCAGGCAGACCTTTGCTGTTCGCGTCTGTAATTTCCGTCCAGTGATCGCCGCCATCGGTGGACTTGAAAATCCCGCTGCCCGGCCCACCGGAGCGAAAGGTCCAGCCCTGGCGACGGAAGTCCCACATTGTGGCATAGATAGCCTTTGGCTCCTGCGGACTCATGCCCAACATGGCACAGCCTGTCGATCCATTCGCGCCCGCCAGGACCTTCTTCCAGGTTTTGCCGCCGTCGGTGGTCTTGTAGACTCCGCGTTCGTCGTTGTCGTTCCATAAATGACCGACAGCGCAGGCGTAAACGATGTTGCCGTCTTTCGGATCTACCAAGATGCGGGCGATGTGCTCGGAATCCTTCAGGCCCATATTGGTCCAGTTGTCGCCACCATCGATGGACTTGTAAACACCATCTCCGACAGAGACGCTGTTACGTACCCACGACTCGCCCGTGCCCACCCAAATAACTTTTGGGTTGGTGGGATCAATCGTGACCGCGCCAATCGACTGCACGTCGGTCTTGTCGAAAACGGGCTTGAACGTCGTGCCGCCATTCACCGACTTCCATACGCCACCGCTGGCCGAACCTGCGAAGACAGTTAGCCGGCCGTGATCGTTCACCGCATCAACCGCGGCGATGCGACCGCTCATCACCGCCGAACCGATGTTGCGCGCGGGCAAGCCTGAGATGCTAGCCGAGTCGAACTTCACAGGCTGCTGTGCGGCGAGACTCGTCGACAGGGCAACCAATGCGAAAAACCAATTCAATCCCTTCCGGCACGCCCGGGCCGTACAAAAAGTGGCTGTAACCATTTCGTCTGGTCCTCTCATATGGAAAACTGCCAAGAAATCGTTACGCGAATCGCAAACTCTACTTTGCGGCCGCTGGCATCTTGAAGAAAGAGTCCTCAATGGGCACATTCGCTTCGATCTTGTCGAAGCTAATGCGGAAGTGACTTGGACCGGTGCCGCCTTTTTCGTTTATCTCGACGGAGTAAGGAAAGTACACCCCATTAACCTGCTTGTAGGAACCCAGTTGCTGCTCGGTCTCGCGAATCGAGCCGCGAATGAACTGCTGCAGCACGGTTTTAATCTCGAGGTATGTGTCTGGATCGAGGAAGTAATAAACGATGTCGCCGTCCTTCAGTGTGACTTTGAGCTGGTAGGCGTCGTCGCCGTCGACAATGTCGTGGCCGACGTATTCCACCTTGTTGCCCTTACTCTGGTAATCGACCAGCGGGCTGTCGATATCGGAGTTATCGACAAGCTCCCGCATTTCGTCGTCGCCCAACAATTCGGGATCCTTGCGCCCTTGGAAAGGAGAAATCTTCCACCCGGTGGAGCCGTCGTATGCCAGGACTTGCGTCATTCCTTGCAGCGTGAACCCCTGGCGAATCATGTTCTGCCGCTTGTTCTCCTGCGCGTAGCCGGCGTTAATCCCTCCGCCGCCCCCAAATCCTACATAGACGGTGCCAGTCATCTTCAAGGTGTTTATGGCCTTAATTTTGTCGACGCCACCTTTGGCTTGCAGGTTCTTGGCAACCAGTTCCTCGGCGGTCTGTGCCGCTGCACCCGCCACCAAGCACAGAACTAGCACGACCACCGCCGCTCGGGTGATGCGCATATGTTGAGCTCCTTGTCAGTTCGACGGGTTGCGATCGGACAATTGTCGCCGGACTACGGGTTCAGGGACGACCATTCCCGCCTTTTTGTCTGTTGGCTAGTGTATACGCTGGAGGGCGTGATGCGGTTCCATCCAGCCACCAGATCTTAGCGAGTCACTGGTTTGCAAGCGACGCTGCATCTTCTCGCAAGGTGCAGCCGCTGATCCTTCGTGACATCATTTGTGCAGCTAGATTCAAAATGCGCTTTGCAGCTTCGGTAGAACTCACTCCTCGAGAATGAATGTTCGAGATCAGATTTCGATTGGCGTCGGAATGGTGTTCCCGCGGACGGTACGCCATGTACGCCGATAGGCTTTCTGCAGTAGCCAGCCCTGGCCGCTCGCCGATGAGTAGAACTACAATTGTAGGGTCGAGTAGCTCGCCAATTTCATTCAGGATTCCCACCCGGCAGTGATGGACCACGAACGTACGTCCCACCGTCCAGCCTCGCTCCTGAGTGCCTTGCATCAGCAACGGCAGTAAACCGGGGACCTGCGCTGAAACGGCGGCAACCGACAGGCCGTCGCCAATCACAATTTGGAGATCTTTTCCGTTGGGACAACGCTTCGAGATTAGTTGTCGAGACGCCGTGTTGAAATGCCGCCCCAAGTCAGGTCTCAGCAGGTACTCATCCTTGTCACGGGCTTGGGTGTAGCCTTCGAAAAGACCCCACTCGCTTACCAGGTGCTCACCAAAGGCGGCTTTCGAATCCAACTCAGCGCGAACGGCATCCCGCGCGGCAGCGTGAGCTTCGCGTAAATCCAGTTGTGTGGCGGTGCGATATGCAGATCCGGCACGCCCCACCAGCAAACGCGCCGACGTCCGCTCTTTAACCTGGCGCACCAAGTCCGGCCAGTCTGGCTTCACGAGTGATCGGTCCGTTTCGCTGGTCATTCAGATACTCTCAGCTAGGCCTGACTCAAGGCCCTTCAACAGCTGTTGTCGAGTGGAGGCATCAATAGCGACGGGTTCAGTATCCCGGTAGATTCCGGTTTGCTGCAGCCAAGCTAAGAATTCGGGAACCGGCCGCAAATTGAACAGTTTCCTGACCGCGAGAGCGTCGTGATAGCTCGTGGATTGATAGTTCAGCATCACATCGTCCGAACACGGTACACCCATAAAGTAGTTGCAGCCTGCCGCAGCGAGAAGCAGCATCAGATTGTCGACCGAATTCTGATCGGCTTGCGCATGGTTGGTATAGCAGACATCACAGCCCATCGGGAGTCCCAAGAGTTTGCCCATGAAGTGATCTTCCAGGCCGGCTCGAGTGATTTGTCGTTCATCGTAGAGGTACTCAGGACCGATGAATCCAACCACGCTGTTAACCAGGAAAGGATCGAACACTCGCGCGACCCCATAGGCCCGAGCTTCCAAGGTCAGCTGGTCAACGCCGCTGTGGGCTTCGGCTGACAGCGCGCTTCCCTGCCCGGTCTCGAAATACATCACATTCTCACCCTTCCAGGCGACGTTGCGATGGCGGTGATGGTCCAGAACCTGCTCTTTACCCTCGCGCAACATGGAAAGAGTTACGCCAAAGCTCCGATTTGCGGCCTCGGTACCAGCAATCGACTGGAAGAGAAGATCGATGGGAGCACCTCGATTCAGCGCAGCCATTTGCGTGGTGATATGTGCGAGGCAGCAGTTTTGAGTCGGTATCTTGTACCCATCCACGAGGCGATTCAAGGCGCACAAGATTGCTGTAACCGCGTTCACCGAATCTGCCGCCGGATTGACGCCAATCACTGCATCTCCGCAACCGTACAGCAGCCCCTCAAAGGTAGAGAGAAGTATGCCTCCTATGTCATCGGTCGGATGGTTAGGCTGAATGCGGATGCCCAAGACTCCCCTCTCGCCCATCGTGTTACGGCAGCGCGTTACATTGCGGATTTTGGCCGCCGACAGCACCAGATCTTTGTTGCTCATGATCTTGGTGACCGCCGCTGCGATTTCAGGGAGGATGGCCCATTGCAACTTCTTCAACTCGGCTTCGTCTGTCGCGTCGTCAAGAATGTGTTCGCGAAGCTCGCCAACTGTCATGCTTCTGATGGGCTGGAAAGCTTCCTGATCGAACGTTTCGAGAATTAGTCGGCTAACATCGTCAGCGTCAGGATCAATTAGGGGCCGCTGAACAATTTCGGCAAGCGAAATCTCTGCGAGTGTGCGCTTCGCCGCGACACGCTCTCGCTCCGATCGCGCCGCCAAACCAGCCAATTGATCGCCGGACTTCTCCTCATTGGCCTTGGCAAAAATCTCGCGCAGATCGGAAAAACTGAATTGCTCAGCCATGGACGTATGTAAGCGAGTTGCGGTGCATCCTGATGGACGAGGTCTATTATCACTTCAGGTCGGGAAAATTACATGAACCTGAGGGAGTTACTGGGAGAAAAGGAATTGTATGGCTGAGGGACAGGGATTCGAATTAGCAGCAGCACACAATCCAAAGCAATTAGCGGTTGCCAGTGGCATCCAAAGTTGTTGATTGCCAGCTCGGTGAAGTCGCTAATGGAGTGCGAATGGAGTGCAAAAATTGTGACGCGTGCTCAACACTTCCCTCACACTTCAGAATCGAAGCTACCTTCGAAGATTTATATCTGGTGAATCGTCGGGATTCTGATTACTTCCGGCCGGATGGCGGTTGAGCAGTGCCTTGGATGCGTCGCTCCGTGTCCTCCAAGCGTTGACGCCAAAAATCTAACCTCTGGCTACGCTCGTTCCATCTGCTTCGTGCGGCGAGCATCGATTCCTCATTCCGCCCGCCTCGTTCAGCTACCATCGATTTCTCAATACTACGCAGCTCCAAGTCGGCGACCCTTAACGCTCGGTCTGCTTCGCGGAGGTAATGACGAATGCGTATCGCTTTCAGCCGTAGCATCACATCACCAAGAGAACCGAAAGTCATACCTGTACCGCATAGGTCGCGGATCCCTTGTAGCACAAATCGGCGCAACAAACCATCTAATGACGGTCCACCAGGTGAGGAAATTCAGCAAGCCGATTGTGAAAAGATTGTGAAGCAAGATACAAGTGACAAAAGCCGCCCAGTAGGGCGGCGCCGCTCAAGGTCACTTCAAGGTTACTTCGCGAGCCAGTAAACTGCTGAGAGTAGGTGCAATTTCGTTGCGCTTCTTCGCCGCATCCGCCATAGCCTGGCGACTGCCATAGTGCTTTTCAGCAATCGTAGCGGCCTTTTCACCCATTTCGTCCAGAGTAGCCCAGCTCTTGTATTCAATTGCTATGGCCACGCTCCAGTCATTAGGATGCTGTGTGACAGGGTTCGTGTAGAACTTATAATCCACAACCCAACCCTGCTTCTTGAAGTCCTCGTAGATTGGTTTGAAATTCTGTCGAATATCGGTCCAGAAGGCGTCGCCCATGCCGGGTTTCACGTCAACGTAGACAACGCGCCACACAGGACCGTTATTGTAATTGGGATTCTGCGCAACTAGCGCGGGGGCCACCAGTAACAGTAGAAACAGCAAAGGCAAGAGACACAGAGCACGCTCTTTCATCTTGGTCACTCCTTATGCCACTGATTAGGCCAGCAACGACAGCATGTAACCGTCACGTCCGAATTGGGGAGACGGAAGACCTCGGAGACGGCGGGAAGATCGGTGCGGTACGAAACGTACTGCGGGAGCGAAGTAGTGTCAAGAAGCATCAAACGGGGTATCGACGGTAACCATGAAGGTGTCTGCTCCTAACCGCTTGGGAGGCCTATCGGTGGTAATGGCCACCGGGGGAGACTCTGCTCGGCTTTATGGGAACTAGTGCCCAAGGTTCCTGGACATCGCCGACAGTCCGGCCAGGGCGGGGCCTAAGCCGCTGACCCACGGTACTATCAACCATTTTTATGCGCTCTGGCTCTGCAACTGGAAGCGAATTGTTTTCTCAGGAGATGAGCCGGGCCATGGCGTGCGGCTGTATGTCCAGGCCGGCTGCTGGTTGAGGCTTATTTGGTGCAAACATTTGCACTGTGCGACTGTTAGGAGTTAATGGCCTCCATGTTCACCTCGCTCTTGCCAATGGCAATGCAATTGCTCCTTGTGCACAAGTGGTGGGACAC
>Ga0310913_10000777_pt1 | contig 15282 bp, 12 predicted proteins | sample GREbulkMGOX082_FD_203447 | JGI IMG/M metagenome (GOLD analysis project Ga0310913, IMG submission 203447) | Lab enrichment of tropical soil microbial communities from Luquillo Experimental Forest, Puerto Rico - GRE.bulkMG.OX082 | ecosystem: Environmental > Terrestrial > Soil > Tropical forest >...
CACGTCGCGGCCCCAGGCGAAGTCGTGGTTCATCGGCTGGATGAAAAAGCCGAGCGCGGACCGCGGACCGAAGCTCAAAAGCCCGATTGCGCAACCGCAGACGATGATGACGAGTGGAGTGCGCCAGCTTGCGGCATTGGAAGCCGGCCTAAGATCGCCTGCAGTAGTCGACATGCATTGCCCTGGTTGTTGTTCGCGGCTCCGAATGTGCGGCCGCGTTGGCTTCAGGGAGTTAATGCATCTGCATGAAAATCCAATCTGTCAGGCCCGCAAAAAATCGGCTCGCAACGCAGCAATGCAAAACCAGCCGGTCAGCCCGACCAATTCGTGATCGTGAGTCCTCTGGCGTGGCGAGGAGAACCGTATTATATTTGTTTTGCTCGCATAGAGTATAACTAAGCCGGCCCCCTGTCTCGGGCCGGATTTCTCGGACCGCTAATATACTCATAATGAGTATATTAGCCAAGGGAGGCCACCATGCCGATCGCTGCAATCTACGGCCCCGAGGATTTCGAAGGCCCCGCGCACAGCCCCGACAAACCTGGCGCGCAGAGGACAGGCCGCGACAGCGTTGGCGCCCGCGCACTGCCCATGCCGCCGCTGGAATGGAACGACGAGGTCGCACGCACCACCGCCCATCTCTATGAACGCGTCAAATCCGTGCTCCCGCCGATCGAATGGCCGCTGATGGCGCCGACGATCAAGGCGATCAACGAGCTGAAGGCCGTCCGCGGCGCGGTGATCCTCGCGCACAACTACCAGACGCCGGAAATTTTCCATTGCGTCGCCGACATCACTGGCGACTCGCTTCAACTCGCGATCGAGGCCAGCAAGGTGAAGGCCGACACGATCATTCAGTGCGGCGTTCACTTCATGGCGGAGACCTCGAAGATCCTCAATCCGCACAAGACGGTACTGATCCCGGATTCGCGCGCCGGATGCTCGCTGGCTTCGAGCATCACGGGCGCCGATGTGCGGCTGTTGCGCGAGCGTTTTCCCGCCGTGCCGGTCGTCGCTTACGTCAACACGTCGGCCGAGGTGAAAGCGGAAGTCGATATCTGCTGCACATCGTCGAATGCGGTCGAGGTGGTCGAGAGCCTGAATGCGCCGACCGTAATCTTTCTACCCGACCAGTATCTCGCGAAATATGTGGCCTCGAAGACCGATGTGAAGATCATCGCCTGGAAGGGCGCCTGCGAGGTGCATGAGCGCTTCACCGGCGACGAGTTGCGCGCCTATCGCGAGGCGGACCCTTCCGTGCAGATCATCGCGCACCCCGAATGCCCGCCCGACGTGCTGGCAGAAGCGGATTTCACGGGGTCCACGGCGCACATGATCAACTGGGTGCGCAACAATCGCAGCAAGCGCGTGGTGATGATCACCGAATGCTCGATGGCCGACAATGTGCAGGCCGAACTGCCCGACGTCGAGATGGTGAAGCCCTGCAATCTCTGTCCGCACATGAAACGGATCACGCTGTCGAACATTCTGGACAGCCTGCTTTATCTGCGTGAGGAGGTCGCGATCGATCCCGCGATCGCCGAACGTGCGCGGCGTCCGATCGAGCGGATGATCAATTTGAAAAACTAGCTCCGTCGTCCGCCTGGCGAGCAACGCGAGCAGAGCGACGACGAGGAACCAGCCATGTCAAACAATATCCAAAATCTCCTCCGCTCAACCGACAACATCGTCATCGTCGGCGGCGGGCTTGCCGGATTGTTTTGCGCGCTGAAACTCGCGCCACGGCCCGTTACGCTGATTACCGCGGCCCCGCTCGGAGAAGGTGCCTCCAGCGCCTGGGCGCAGGGCGGCATCGCCGCAGCCGTCGCCGAAGGTGACAGCGCGGAAGCGCATGCCGCCGACACGATTGCGGTAGGCGGCGGCATTGTCGATGAAGCGATTGCGCTCGGACTTGCGCGCGAAGCGCCCGACCGTATCGACGATCTCTTGCGCTACGGCGTTCCCTTCGATCGCGACCTCGAAGGCCGGCTCGCGGTCGGCCGCGAGGCTGCGCATTCGGCTCGACGCATCGTCCATGTGCAGGGCGACATGGCGGGCAAAGCGATCATGGCAGCGCTGACGAATGCCGTGCGCAATACACCCTCGATCCGCATCATCGAAGGTTTCGTCGCCGAAGCGCTGCTCGCTGCCGACGGCGCGGTAACGGGCGTGCAATTGCGCAGGACGGACGACGTCACCGCGCGACCCCTGACGATCGCAACGCGGGCGCTGGTGCTGGCAACCGGCGGCATCGGCCATCTTTATGCAGTGACAACCAATCCGCCTGAAGCAAGCGGGCTGGGATTGGCGATCGCGGCGCGTGCCGGCGCGGTCATTGCCGATCCCGAATTCGTGCAATTCCACCCGACCGCCATCATGACGGGGCGCGATCCGGCGCCGCTTGCGACCGAGGCCTTGCGCGGCGAAGGCGCCGTACTGATCAATGCCGGCGGCGAACGCTTCATGCCGAAACATCATCCGCTTGCCGAGCTTGCGCCGCGTGACGTGGTCGCGCGCGGCGTGTTCGCCGAGATCAGGGCCGGTCGCGGCGCGTTTCTCGATGCGCGCGCAGCACTCGGCACGCGCTTTGCGGAAAGATTCCCGACCGTGTATGCGAGTTGCCTTGAAGGCGGCATCGATCCGGCAACGCAACCGATACCGATTGCACCCGCCGTGCATTATCACATGGGCGGCATCGCGGTGGATACACGTGGCCGCACTTCGCTCCGTGGTCTCTGGGCCGGCGGCGAGGTCTCATCCACTGGCGCGCATGGCGCCAATCGGCTCGCCTCGAACTCGCTCCTGGAAGCGGTCGTCTATGCCGCCCGCATCGCAGATGACATTGCCGGCAGTGTGCTGCCGTCCCCTGCCCCTCTGCCGGCAGAGCAACCTGCTCCTCGCAATTGCGCTCACCCCGCGCTTGCCGCCAAAAATCTCCGCACAATGATGAGCTCGCATGTCGGCGTGATCAGGGACGGCGCGCACCTTGCGGAAGCCGTGCGGGCCTTTGCAGCGATCGAGCGCGACACCGGCAACATTGCGCTCCGCAACATGGCGACATCAGCACTGTTGGTCGCGGCATCCGCCCTAAGCCGGCGCGAAAGCCGTGGCGCGCACTTTCGTTCCGACTATCCAAACGAGAAACCGGCGCTCGCCAGGCGCACCCTGACGACGCTCAATGCCGCGCGAGACATCGCGAAGATGCTCGCCGAGACTGCGCGCGAGCAAACAGAGCCGATGATCGCCTAGAGGACCTCAATGACCACCCCTGCTTCGCTCCTGCACCCGGACGCGTTCCTGTCGCCGCTTGCGATCGAGGAAGCGACCACCCGCGCCCTCGACGAAGACCTTGGCCGCGCCGGCGACGTAACCTCAATCGCGACCATTCCGGAAAGCGCCAAGGCGCATGCCGTTCTTGTGGCGCGACAGGCGGGCGTGATCGCGGGGCTGCCGCTTGCGATCGCCACGTTTCGGAAACTCTCGGCCGATATTCTCATTCAGGCCTATCTTCGCGACGGCGCAGCGGTGGCAGCCGGCGTCCATCTGCTGACGATCTCCGGACCCGCGCGTGCTGTGCTCGCTGGCGAACGCACTGCGCTCAATTTTGTCGGCCGGCTGTCCGGGATCGCAACGCTCACTGCGGACTATGTCAGGCATGCCGCCGGCACCAGGATGCGCATCTGCTGTACGCGGAAAACCACACCTGGCTTGCGCGCATTGGAGAAATATGCGGTGCGGTGCGGCGGCGGCTTCAATCACCGCTTCGGGCTCGACGACGCGCTCCTGATCAAGGACAACCACATCGCGGTCGCCGGCGGCATCCGGGCGGTGCTGGAACGCGCCCGCGCCCATGCCGGCCATCTCGTCAAGATCGAGATCGAGGTCGACACGCTCGATCAGTTGCGCGAGGTGCTCGATACCGGCATTGCCGATGCGGTGCTGCTCGACAATATGGATATTCCGACGCTAACGGAGGCGGTGGGGCTTGCGCATGGCCGCGTGGTGCTGGAAGCTTCCGGCGGCGTTACGTTGAGCTCGATTGCGAAAATTGCGGCAACCGGCGTGGACTATGCCTCTTGCGGCGCACTCACGCATTCGGCGCCGAATTTCGACGTGGCGCTGGATATCGACGCCTGAAGATTGTCCGACCGTCTCCCCTCACCCTATCGCCGAACGGAGTTCGGGTTCATCTCCGCTTCGCTCTTTGCCTCCTGGGCGAGCTGCTCTGAAAGGGCTGCAGTCTGCGCCGGCGTTCCCCAGCTCGGCGCGTCGCTGCCGTCGCCCCAGGCTTTCGGCCGGTAGAAGGTGTGCACGCCGAATTTGTAGAGCTTCTTCATTTCGGCGACCCAGGAGGGATGCACGTAATAGGCGTGATAGTGCGTCGACTTGCCGACCTCGGGCAGCCAAATCTGGCCGTCGAGCATCGCTTTGGCGATCTTCTTTGCGCGCTCCCACATGTCGGGTTCGCGGATGACGTCGGGATTGTTGTCGCAAGCGAAGGTGAACTGGCAGGCAAGGTGCCGATACTTGTTCTGGTAAACCACGCCGCACACCGTGTTCGGGTAGTAGCCGGAGAAGGCGCGGTTCATCACGACCTGCGCGACCGCAATCTGGCCGCGCACCGCCTCGCCGCGGGCTTCGAAATAAATGGCTTCGGCGAGGCACTTCTCGGATTTGGCGCGCGACTTCTCGTCAAGGAGGCCAAGCCGTTCCGCCGGCGTTTTGGTACGCTGATCGTCGCTGTTCACCTCACCCTTCGGCGCAACGCTCTCGCCGCTTTCGCTAGCTTTCGCCGCGTCGGATCCCGGCGGCAGCGCCGCCATCATCTTCATATCGGGATCGGGCATCACGACGACAGGCTCTTCGCCGGGCTGCCAGCGCTCCATGCCTTCCAGCGCCCCGCCGAGCGAAGACGTACCGAAGAACAGGTTCGCGGTCTTGATGTTGAGACCGTCGTGAGCAGCGGACCGCTCGATGGTGGTGGCTTCGGGCGCCGGGTTGAGATCGTCGAGCGGTTGGGCTTCCAGCGAGAGCGAGATGTCGTATTGCGGCAGCGGCGGCGCGCTCATCGCGGCCTGGAGTTCCGGATCCAGCGGGGAGCGTGCGGAGGAAGATACCGCAGCCGCTGGTGCGGAAACGGGCGCTTCTGCAGCGGACGCATTGGCGCCGCGCGCTGCGGCCGCGGGCGCCGTTGCGGTCTTGGCGCCCGCCACGGAGGCATTCGAGGCGTCGGGATTTTCGAGGCCGGGCCCGTTATTTGCCGGCGCTGCACCCTCCGGAGGGGTCTGCGGCTCGACGACGAGACGGTCGCCTTTCAGGGTGCGGTCGACCTTCGGAAAGTCCGAGGCCTGGTAGCGCGGCGGCGCATCGAGGATCGGATTGCGCGGTACCGAACCGGTGATATCAGCCTCGCTGGTCAGGCTGGCCAGCCGATACGTCGCGCTTTGCGGCGCAGACGTTCCGATCGGGCGACCGAACGTATAGGTGGCGAGCTGGACAGATGCGGCCGCGGAATAAACCCGTTTCTGCCAGCGCTCGGCGACGCCGGGCTGACGGGCCAGCAGCGAGGCAATGTCCTGATAGCCGATCTCGTTCGGCGCCAACAAGAAGACGCAGAGAGCAAGACCGAAGGACGCGAAACGCACGTCCTTCGGTCGGTTACGCTTGACCAACATGGTACGCCTACGCAACGCATACACGGTTCAAGAAATCGAACGCAGTACGTCCGTGCAATTCGATCTTCTTTGGTCGTATCTAATTTAGGTTGCTGTGGCGTTAATCGGCGTTGCCGGCGCGACACAGGCAAGCCGTCGCGTCTTTCGGCGTTGACGCATCGAAAGCACTGGTAAACGCCTGCTCGATGAAAAAGGTAAATTTCCGGTCAACGAAAATGATGAAGAAAACGACGCACGAGATATTCGCGCGTCATCCGGGGAGCGACTGAAATGAGCGACCCCGCAATCCCGAGATTCCGGGTTCGGTGCTGCGCATCGCACGGGAGTTAGGTGTCCCGTATCATTACGGGACACCGCGCTCCACTTACGCCTGACTCGCGACGGCCTTGCCTATCGCGGCCTGCGCAGCGGCAAGGCGCGCGATCGGAACGCGATAAGGCGAGCAGGAGACGTAGTCGAGGCCGATCTCGTGGCAGAACGCGACGGAAGAGGGATCGCCGCCATGCTCGCCGCAGATACCGACCTTCAGGCCGTTCCGCGTCTTGCGCCCGCGCTCAACCCCGATCTTGACGAGCTCGCCGACACCGTCGCGGTCGAGCGAGATGAACGGATCGATCTCCAAGATGCCCTTCGCGACATAGGCGCTCAGGAAGCTCGCCGCGTCGTCGCGGCTGATGCCGTAGGTCGTCTGCGTCAGATCGTTGGTGCCGAAGGAGAAGAATTCCGCACTCTTCGCGATGTCGCCGGCCATCAGCGACGCGCGCGGCAGCTCGATCATGGTGCCGACCTGATAAGCAAGCTTGGTGCCGGTCTCGCGCATCACCGATTGAGCTGTCGCATCGATACGCGCTTTCACGAGATCGAGCTCGGCCCTGGTCGCGATCAGCGGCACCATCACCTCGAGACCGACGGCCTTGCCGGTGCGCTTCTGCGCTTCGACAGCGGCCTCGAAGATGGCGCGCGCCTGCATCTCGGCGATCTCCGGATAGGCGATCGCGATCCGGCAGCCGCGGAAGCCGAGCATCGGATTGAATTCCGACAACTCGCGGGCGCGGTCGGCAAGCCTGCGCGGATCGGTGTTCATGGCGCGCGCGACTTCCTCAATCTCCGCATGGGTATGCGGCAGGAATTCGTGCAGCGGCGGATCGAGCAGCCGGACCGTCACCGGCAGGCCTTTCATGATCTCGAACAGCTCGACGAAATCCGCGCGCTGCATCGGCAACAGCTTGGACAGCGCCGCGCGCCGGGTCTGCTCGTCCTCGGCGAGGATCATCTCGCGCACCGTGCGGATGCGGGTTTCCTCGAAGAACATGTGCTCGGTGCGGCAGAGACCGATGCCTTCGGCGCCGAACTTGATGGCGGTGCGGGCATCGTCGGGGGTGTCGGCGTTGACGCGGACCCCGATCTTGCGGGCCTGGTCGGCCCAGCCCATCAGCGTGCCGAATTCGCCCGATAGCTCCGGTTCGATCATCGGCATGCGGCCGGCGAGCACCTGGCCGAGCGAGCCGTCGATAGTAATGACGTCGCCGGTCTTGAAGGTGCGCGAGCCCACGCTCATCGTGCCGCGGCCGTAGTCGACGCGGATGTTGCCGCAGCCGGAGACACAGGGTTTGCCCATGCCGCGCGCGACCACCGCAGCGTGCGAGGTCATGCCGCCGCGCGTGGTCAGGATGCCTTCGGCGGCATGCATGCCGTGAATGTCTTCCGGCGAGGTCTCGATGCGCACAAGGATCACCTTGCGCCCGTCGACCTGCAGCTTCGCCGCCTCGTCCGAGGAGAACACGATCTCGCCGGACGCAGCACCCGGAGAAGCCGGCAAGCCCGTCGCGATCACGTCGCGCTTGGCCTGCGGATCGATGGTCGGATGCAGCAACTGATCGAGCGATGCGGGATCGATCCGTGTCACCGCTTCCTTCTTCGAGATCAATCCTTCATTGGCGAGTTCGACCGCGATCTTGAGCGCGGCCTTCGCGGTGCGCTTTCCCGAGCGGGTCTGCAGCATCCACAGTTTGCCGCGCTCGACCGTGAACTCCATGTCCTGCATGTCGCGATAGTGCTTCTCGAGAAGCGCATAGAATCGCGTCAGCTCCTTGAACGCATCGGGCATCGCCGTTTCCATCGACGGCTTGTCGGAGCCGGAATCCTTGCGCGCATGCTCGGTGATGTCCTGCGGCGTGCGGATGCCCGCGACCACGTCCTCGCCCTGCGCGTTGATCAGGAACTCGCCGTACAGCCGGCTTTCGCCCGTGGAGGGGTTGCGGGTGAAGGCGACGCCGGTCGCCGACGTCTCGCCCATGTTGCCGAACACCATGGCCTGCACGTTGACCGCGGTGCCCCAGGATTCCGGGATGTCGTGCAGCTTGCGATAGGTCACCGCGCGCGCGTTCATCCAGGATGAAAATACCGCGCCGATCGCGCCCCACAACTGGTCATGCGGGTCTTGCGGAAATTCCTTGCCGGTCTCGCGCGCGACCGCTTCCTTGTACTTGCCGACCAGTTCGACCCAGTCGTCGGCAGTCAGGTCGGTATCGAGCGAATAGCCCTGGCTGTCCTTGAAGGTGTCGAGGATGTCCTCGAAATGATGATGCTCGAAGCCGAGCACGACATCCGAATACATGGTGATGAAGCGGCGATAGCTGTCATAGGCGAAGCGGCGATCGCCCGACATCTCGGCCAGCGCTTCCACGGTCTGATCGTTGAGGCCGAGATTGAGCACGGTGTCCATCATGCCCGGCATCGACGCGCGCGCTCCCGAACGCACCGAGACAAGCAGCGGATTTTTGGGATCGCCGAAGACCTTGCCGGTCAGCTTGCCGACATGGTCGAGCGCCTTTTCGACCTGCGCCTTCAATTCCTTCGGATAGGTTTTGTCGTGGGCGTAGAAATAAGTGCACACCGAGGTCGGGATCGTGAAGCCGGGCGGCACCGGCAGTCCGAGATTGGCCATTTCCGCGAGATTTGCGCCCTTGCCGCCCAACAGATCGCGCAGCCGTGCCTGGCCCTCGGCCTTGCCGTCGCCGAAGGTGTACACCCACTTGCCGGGCTTTGCGGCCTCCGCTGTCGCGGATCGGCCTGGCGCTTTCGCGACCGGCTTGGCCGTGCTCTTCTTCAGCGCCTTGCGGGCGATCGACACCGGCGCGGGCTTGGCCCGGGTGGCCTCGGAAGACTTTGATTTCGCAACAATTTTTTTAGGTCTTGCGGCGGCTTTGGCCATGGCTTGGATCAATCCGCTGGGAGGGTGAGGGGTTGTAATGGATTGGGCGCCTTACACCATTTTGGGCAAGCCCGCGCAAGGAGGCGGGTTCCAGTTTTTGGGAATTAGAGGTGCAGCCATTTCAGCAATCCGAGACCCAGCAGGCCGTTGAGAATCAAGAACAACGCTACGATGAAGTTGAGAAGTCGCGGCATGATCAGGATCAAAACGCCCGCAATGAGCGACATGATCGGCGAGATGTGGGCGACCGTCAGGGTCATCTGAAAGCTCTCCGCGATAGCGATAGGGGGAAGGTCGATTCGGGCCCGCATTCTATCGTCGGGGCTTTGCGAATAGGAGACGCCGCGGGACGGCGCAAGGTTCCCCGCATCACAAAAATTGCCTGAAATTGCCGCCGGTGGGTTCGGCTGTTCCCGGGAACGATCGTGCACGCGATGCATTGGGATGCGGGACGGGCCGGGAGCTTGCCTATTCTCACGGAGGTATCCATGCGGAACAGGATTCTTGCCATCGCCGCGATTGCGGCTGCAATCGCTGCTCCTGCGGTAGCCGAGGCTCAGAGCACCATGGGCGTGGTGCGCGGTGGCCCGGTGATCGTCAATGAGGACGCCGCGGGCATCACAGTCGAGAATGTGCCGGCATTTCGCGAATATGTCGTTCGCGAGCGCGTGCCGGAGTACACCATTCCGGATCGCGTGATCGTCGGAACGGTACTGCCGGAAACCGGCGTGACCTATTACGACGTGCCGCAGAGTTTTGCGGTGACACCCTATCGCTTCACGGTCGTGAATGGCCGCACGGTGCTGGTTGAGCCGCGCTCGCGGCGCATCGTGCAGGTGATCGACTGACGCTCAGCGCATGACCTGATTGTCCGGCGAACCGCAGCGGCGAACCGGACATTGAGGCCCCGCCCGGTCCCCCCCGCCGGGTGGGGCTTTTTTGCTGTGATTGCGTCTCTCCCTCGTGGAGATGACATCACGTATCTCGCTTGCGCGCGACCAGACGGTGGACCCTTTTGCCGGAGGACGCGCTCACGACCTCTTCGTCGAGCAGCAAGGTCGCGTTCGCACACGCCTCACGTACCAGCGCCGCGTCGAAGGCGGCATAGAGCCGGCCATTTGCGTCGCGCAAGTCCGCGCCCTCGGTGACGCGCCAGCTCAGATAAAGAATGCCCGAAGGCTTTGCGATGTCGAGCAGGCGGTGCACGGATGGCGCGATCAGCGCGCGGTCGAGGTGCATGATCACGGTTTCGCACAATACGTTATCAAACGTATTTGCGGCGATGCCGGAAAGCTCCGGCAATTCGGCGTGCGCAAATTTGAGGTCGGGATAGCGGCGGCGCGCTTCCGCCAGGAGACCGTCGGAGGCGTCAAAACCTTCCGCCAGAAATCCGTTGGCATTGAGCCAGGCGACCTCGCGCCCGCTGCCGCAGCCGATATCGCAGGTCCTGCCGCCTTTAATGAAGAAGCGCGCAACAGTTGATTGCAGGTCGACCGGCGCGGGTTGCTCGTGCCAGTCCCTGGCAAACGCCGATGCGCCACGATCATACGCGTCGCGCGTCTGGCGATCCATCTCAGCCTTCGATTCGGGAAAAGTCCGCGACCGCGCGCGTCGCGCTGCGGATCTCGTTCAGGAGTTTCAGGCGGTTCTCGCGGATTTTCGGATCGTCGTCGTTGACCTTGACGTGATCGAAGAACGCATCCACCGCCGGTCGCAGTTTTGCCATTGCGCCCATGGCGGTGGCGAAGTCCTCATTCATGACGGCAACGCTGGCCTCGACCTTCACCAGGTCGATCGCGTCGGCAAGCGCCTTTTCTTCCGCGAGGCTATAAAGCGCCGGATTCGGTGCGCCATCAAATCTGCGCTTGTCCCGCTTCTCCTCGATCGCAAGAATATTGTTCGCGCGCTTGGTGCCGGCGAGCAGGTTCTTGCCGTCATCGGTGTCGAGGAATGCCGCAAGTGCCTCCACGCGGCGCACGATCATCAAGAGGTCGTCCTGGCCTTCCAGCGCAAAAACGGCATCGACGAGATCGTGCCGCGCACCCTGCTCGCGAAGCTGGACCTTCAGTCGGTCGGCGAAGAACGCGAGGAGGTCGGTCTCCAACGACATCTTATCGATATGCCGATTGGCGCTGGCGGATTTCGACTGCCCGAAAAGCGCCATGGCAGCCGGGATTGCTTTCCTACGCAGCGCGAGCCGAATATCATTCGACAAGACGGTTCTGATAGTGCCGAGCGCTGCACGGCGAAGCGCGTAAGGATCCTTCGAACCCGTCGGTTTCTCATCGATCCAAAAGAACCCGACCAGCGTGTCGATTTTGTCTGCGAGCGCGACCGCGACACTGACCGGATCGTTGGGCACGCGATCGGCAGGCCCTTGCGGCTTGTAATGCTCCTCGCAGGCGGCGGCGACGGAGGCATCCTCGCCCTGGGCGAGCGCGTAGTATTTCCCCATCAGGCCCTGCAATTCCGGGAATTCGCCCACGACCTCCGTAAGCAGATCAGCTTTGGCGAGACGCGCGGCTCGCCTGGCCTTTTCAACATCCGCGCCGACGAGCGGCGCAAGCTCGCCGGCGAGCCGCTCGATGCGCGCGATGCGCTCGGCCTGCGTGCCGAGCTGCTCGTGGAAGACGATGGCATCGAATTTCGGCAAACGATCTTCCAGCTTCGTCTTCAGGTCGGTCTCATAGAAAAACTTCGCATCGGCGAGCCGTGCGCGGATCACGCGCTCATTGCCGGCGACAATCGCCTTGCCGCCGTCGGCTGCTTCAATATTCGCGGCGAGAACGAACTTGTTCGCGAGTTTCCCCGTCTTGGGATCAGCGACCACAAAGCACTTCTGATTGTTGCGGATGGTGGCGCGGATCACCTCGCCCGGGATCGACAGAAATTCCGGATCGAACGACCCCATCAAGGTGACCGGCCATTCGACGAGGCCCGCGACTTCATCGAGCAGCGGAAGGTCTTCGACGAGATCGAACCCTTGCGCGAACGCAAGCTGCTTCGCGTCGGTCAGAATGGAGTCCTTGCGACGGTCCGGATCGAGCACGACGTTCGCAGCCAGGAGCTTTGCGTCATAATCCTCGAAGCGGCGCACGTTGATGGCGCCGGGTGCCATGAAGCGATGACCGAAAGTGGTCTGGCCAGCCTCGATGCCATCGACCGCGAATTTCACCACATCGGTCTCTTCGGTCTCGAGCCCGAAGGTCGCGGTGATCGCGTGCAGCGGCCGCACCCAGGTAAGCGCGCCTGATCTGGCCGAGCGTGCGCCCCAGCGCATCGATTTCGGCCAGGGGAAGGTGCGGATGATCACGGGCAATATGTCGGCGAGCACGTCGAGCGTGGCGCGGCCCTTCTTCTCGATCAGCGCGACGTAGAAGTCGCCTTTCTTGGGATCGCGCTCGATCTTCGCCTGCCCGATTGATGCAAGCCCCGTCGCCTTGAGGAAGCCCTGGATCGCCGCATCCGCGCCGCCGACGCGCGGACCCCTGCGCTCTTCCTTCAGATCCGGCTGGCGTATGGGGATTCCGTGAACGGTAAGCGCCAGCCGACGCGGCGTCGCAAAAGCCTTGGCGCCTTCATAGACCAGACCTTCCGCCACCAGTCTGTCGGTGACCATGCGGCGCAAATCGTCGGCCGCCTTCGCCTGCATGCGCGCAGGTATCTCTTCGGAGAACAGTTCCAGGAGCAGGTCCGGCATTTTTCACCATTCCCCACGCAAAGAACCACCCTCCCCTTGAGGGGGAGGGTCGCCTGCCGGAGGCAATCCGAGTCGCCGCGCGACAACTCTCACGCCGCCCTCCCCGCTTCCGTGTGCACCCAGGCCTCGCCGCAGGCTTTCGCGAGATCGCGGACGCGCAAGATGTAGCTCTGCCGCTCTGTCACCGAGATCACGCCGCGCGCATCGAGCAGGTTGAACACATGGCTCGCCTTGATGCATTGATCATAGGCCGGCAACGCCATCAGATGCTCCTTGCGGTTACCAACGTCCCGCCAGCCGGCCGCGAGATATTTCTTGCAGGCTTCTTCGGCCATCCGAAACTGCTCGAACAACATGTCGGTGTCGGCAAGCTCGAAATTGTGCCGCGAATATTCCTGCTCGGCCTGCAGGAACACGTCGCCATAGGTCACCTTCTCGGCGCCCTCGCGGCCGTTGAAATTGAGGTCGTAGACGCGGTCAACGCCTTGCACATACATCGCAAGCCGCTCGAGCCCGTAAGTCAGCTCCCCTGAAACCGGCGCGCATTCGACGCCGGCGACCTGCTGGAAATAGGTGAACTGCGAGATCTCCATGCCGTCGCACCAGCATTCCCAGCCCAACCCCCAGGCGCCGAGCGTCGGGCTCTCCCAATCGTCTTCCACGAAGCGGATGTCGTGCAGCGAGGAATCAATGCCGATCGCTGCGAGCGATTTCAGATAAAGCTCCTGAATGTCCGGCGGCGACGGCTTCAGGATGACCTGGAACTGGTAATAATGCTGGAGGCGGTTGGGATTCTCGCCATAGCGGCCGTCCTTCGGACGGCGCGACGGCTGCACATAGGCTGCATTCCAGGCTTTGGGACCGAGCGCGCGCAGCGTGGTCGCGGGATGGAAGGTGCCGGCCCCGACCTCCATGTCGTAGGGCTGCAGGATCACGCAGCCGCAGTCCGCCCAATAGCGCTGCAGCGTCAGGATCAATCCCTGGAACGAACGTTCCGGGCGCATATGGGCAGGCAGCATGTCCATCGTCGGATCAGGTCTCGCGGGTGAGCTGGCGAAAATGCGCGGGACCGTATCGGCGGCGAGGACGGGAATCAAGGCGACGGCGGCAGCCAGCGGTCCGATTCCAACGTTCGCAGGCCATCCGGGAGGCACTTTGCGAATGTTGGAAGCTAAAGACTACCCGCAAATTATTGATGCCAGTGGAGCTTTGGATTTGACGTTCGCATCGGGGAGAGGCGGCGAATAGGCAGCCGCTCCACGGCTGTTTTCAAACAGCGTCAAAACCGATTTTCCTCTCAGCCCGGACGATAGGCGCCGGTCACGGGATCGCGGCGAAGCGTCTTGATCTCGCTCGATCGGGCGGATTCGGCGACGCGCGCAAGCCGCTGCTCTTCCAGTTCCTGATTGATCCGCACGGCCGTCTTGTAGGCCCAGCGGATGACAGCCAGTCCCCCCAACACGCCCGCAAATGCAATGAACGGCGGCATCGGTCGATCCTTGTCCATATCATGCCCCCTGGAAGCATTGTCGCCGATGCAGCGGTATTCCGCAATCGCACTTTCGGAGGCAAATTGGCGCGGAAATGGCTTCACAACTTCGTCAAAAGCCGTATTTGGCCCAAATAGCCCGAGTTTCGAGTGCGGAAATCAGATCATCCGGCAGACCGGCAATAGCCTCCATGCCGGCCAACGATCCCGCTCCCGGCGCTCTCCGGCCGAGCAAGCCGGCGAGCATGCCGCTTGCCGGTGCGATCAAGGGAGTCAGCACCTTCTCGCCATAGCGTGCCCGCAGGGTCGAGCGCAGATCGCCGATCGAATCCGCAAGCCCCAGCGACACGGCGGTTTCGCCAGCCCAATATTCGCCGGTAAACAGCATCTCGTCGGCGCCCTTGAGCCGCTTGCCGCGGCTGCCCTTCACCAGCGCAATGAAGATCGCGTGAATCTCGCGCTGGATCGTTTTCAGCCGCGCGACGTCATCGGGGTTTTCCGGCAGGAAAGGATCGAGCATCGCCTTGTGCTCGCCCGCCGTATAGAGCCTGCGCTCGACGCCGATCTTCTTGATCAGCTCGGTGAGTCCGAACGAGCCGCCCACCACGCCAATCGATCCGAGGATCGAGGATGGATCGCAGAAGATTTCGTCCGCCGCGCAGGCGATCATGTAGCCGCCCGAAGCCGCGACGTCCTCGACAAAGGCCAGCACCGGCAGCTTCTTTTCCGCCGCGAGCTGGCGGATGCGCAAAAAGATCTGGCGCGACTGCACCGGCGATCCGCCGGGCGAATTGATCAACAATGCGACCGCCCTGGCGTTCCTCACCGAAAAGGCGCGCTCGAGCGTCCGCGCGAGGCCCGCGAGCGTCAAGCCTTGCCGCAGCGGTGTCACCGCGCCGATCAGCCCCGACAGCCGGATCACGGGGACGACGACGGTTCCGCGCCGAAACCGCGCCGGAAGCCATTCCATGCCGCGGTCGAGCGCCCCTCCCCATCCTCCACGATCACTTATCTTTTCCGTCATGCCGATACCTCGTCATTGCCTCAACAGAATAACGCTGGAGAGGTCATTTTGTTGAGCCGGTGGCAGATAGCAGCATGAAGAGGCCGGCACCAGCAATGCGAACTTAGTTCCACATCAGGAAATGCTGAACGAACACGCTGCCGTTAACGAAGAGACTTTAACGTGATACGTTCATCATAA
>Ga0310913_10000779_pt1 | contig 15259 bp, 14 predicted proteins | sample GREbulkMGOX082_FD_203447 | JGI IMG/M metagenome (GOLD analysis project Ga0310913, IMG submission 203447) | Lab enrichment of tropical soil microbial communities from Luquillo Experimental Forest, Puerto Rico - GRE.bulkMG.OX082 | ecosystem: Environmental > Terrestrial > Soil > Tropical forest >...
AAATCGTTCTTCGACAAGACAACCTGGAGACTGCCGGACATCGAGAAGGTGAATTGAGGCCCACGCGGGCCACGCACAGTGCGCTGCTCGAAGGCGCTCAAACGTTGCGAAGATGCTCATCCCTATTCGTGAGCACTTTCGAGCTTAGTGAGCGCCTTCGCTCGTTCCGGGCGGAGCGATCTCGTTGAAGCAACCTTGCAGCGATCCCTCCGCGGATGCGCCGTTGTCACCGATGATGCGATAGATGAGTGTGTCCTCTAGGATCCTGAGATCCTTGAGCGCGTCGAGGAGTCGCCCCACATGATGATCCGTGTGCTCCATGAACCCTGCGTACACTTCCATCTGCCGTGCCAGAACTTGCTTCATCTCGGGCGAGATGGTGTCCCAGGCCGGCTACCACCATCGGCCGCCACATGATCTCCTTGGCGAGCATCGAGTCGTGTTTGCGGTCGCTCGAATCAATGTCCGAATAGTTGCGGCGCCAGTTGGGCTTGAGCCATGAGCACCAGATCTCCAGCGGATTTTCCCAGAGCTAGCTTGTAAACGCCCTGCGTGATGCGCCAGCGACCGGCTTGAGTGTCAAAGCGCGCGAGCAAGCGAGGATCGGCAACGAGCGTCACGCGTTTAGACTCCCCCGGCCGCAACTCGACTCGCTCAAACCCGAGGAGACGCATGCGCCTGTCACCCGCGGCCTCAGTTAGGTAGATCTGCGGCACGTCGGCGCCCGCGCGCTGTCCGGAATTCGTAACGGTGAAGCTCGCCGTGACGGTCTTCCCGCCGGTAACCTTGAAATCACTGTAAGTGAACTTGGTGTAGCTGAGACCGTGGCCGAACGAATAGAGGGGTGTCTGCCCAGTCTTGGCTATCCAGCGGTAGCCGATCTCCGCGCCCTCTTTGTAGTCGACGACGCTGTCCTGCGCGTTAGGTGCGAATTCGGCGCCGACGAGGACGGGATGCGGGGTCTGCTCGACGCTCGCGTACCAAGTCATTGCCAGGTGGCCGCTCGGATTGACCTTGCCGGTGATGATCTCAGCGATTGCCGTGGCACCCGACTGCCCCTGATACCAGGCCTGAATGATCGCCTTGGCCTTGTCGCGCCACGGCATCGCCACCGGGTTACCCGTCTGCAGGATCACGATGCCGTTGGGGTTCGCACTGAGTACCGCGTCGAACAGGGCATCCTGGCCGTCGGGCAGACTCATATCCGGCAGGTCGTATCCTTCGCCCTCAAAACGGATCCCATTGAGAATGACGATGTCGGCCCGCTTGGCGAGGGAAGCAGCCTGCGTGGAGTAGAGGCCGGGGTTATAGATCACCTCTGCTTCGGGCCATGCCTTCTTGATTGCCTCCACCGGCCCGGGTGCAATCAGCTTGAGATTGAAGAGTGCGGCCAGCGGACCTTCTCCGCCTAACTGCATGTCCAGCGTGGTTCCGCCGGTGGGCTGCATCAGGCTCGACCCACCGCCGCCGAGCACGGTCCCCAGGTTGCCGAAGCCGCCAATGACCGCGATCGTCTTCTTACCCGTGGGAGTAAGCGGAAGAATGCCGTCGTTCTTGAGCAGCACCGTCCCCTGGCGAGCGATGTCAAGTGCCAGGGCGCGATGAGCGGCAAGGTCGGGCGTGCCTTGCGGCCCCTTCCATCGATCGATGCCGGAAATATAGATGGCGTACAGAACCCGCCGCACCATGTCCGACAGACGCTCGCGCGTGAACGTACCCTCTCCCATCGCCTGGCGAAGCGGGCGGTCGAACCACTCCTGCTCATCAAGCTGCGCTCCCGACTCCATGTCGAGGCCCTTGACCGCGTAGTCCCATCCGTAGACGGCCTTCCAATCCGACATGATGAAACCCTTGAACCCGATAGCCTTCTTCAAATCACCATTCAGCATCGGCTCATTACCGCAGGCGTAAGCGCCGTTGATCTTGTTGTACGCGCACATCAGTGAGCCGGGATTCCCGCGTTCGATCCCGATCTGGAACGCGAGCAGGTCGGACTCGCGGTGCGCTGCGGGATCGATACGTGCGTCGAGTCGGAACTTATTGGTTTCCTGGGCGTAGAGAGATAGGTGTTTCAACAACGCCATAACGCCAGTTGACTGAGTGCCCGCGACAACCTCCCCGCCCATTACTCCGGAGACATACGGATCTTCCGAGAAGTACTCGAAGTTGCGTCCATTGTGGACATCGCGCATAAGGTTGATGCCACCACCCAGATGGACGTTGAAGCCGCGCTGTCGGGCTTCCTGTCCCAGCGCGACGCCTACCTGGCGTGCAGCGGCTGCGTTGAACGTGGACCCCATGAGGAGTCCAGCAGGGAATGCAGTGCCACTGTCGAGCGTGCCGTCAGAGTTGCGGCGTCCGTTCCCAGGATTCGTGATACCGAGGCTTGCATCCGTCATCGCCAGATCGGGAATGCCGAGTCTTGGCACGCCGGGGGTCCAACCGGCCAGTTGAGGAATACCAGCAGGCACTCGGTCGTCGCGCTGTCGCGTCCTGAAGTTGACGACCATCAGGTTCTTGATGAGGCCGAAGCGTTCGTCGTCGGTCATCTTCGCTTCAATCTCCCGCGCCTTCGCCTCCGCAGCTGCGGGTGACATGCCGGGGGCAGCCGGCTGAGCAGCAAGACAGGCGGCCGTTACCAGCACGAACAGAACGACGATGGGAGCGGCCTGAATGGGGTTTACGTTCTTCATGGACTTCCTCCCGAGTGCGCCGGGACCCGGTCAGTCTCAGCGCGAAGGAAATTATCCGCCGTAACGGGTAATGCAGCGCTCATAGCAAGCTCCGTGGTCGGTCGATGCAGGAACCAATAAAGAACTCAGGCAAGATTCGAGATCGAACCTAAGTCCGACTCTTAGCCGAGCTGAGGCTCACGTCTTTACCCGCTAGAGGCCCGTAAATGGCAGGAACCCCCTGAAGCCTCACCATTGTGCCCGATGAGCGTTGCGCAGCTTATCGCGGCCGGTCGAGGCACTCTGCGCAATGCGCTATCCGCCACCGCGGGCGCACAAGACCCCCCGAACGGTACCGGTTAAGGAAATCAAGGCACCTACACGCCGCTGAGTGGGCTGGCGCCAGGCAGTGCTTAGTCCGGTCCAACTAGGGCCGGCGGACGCTCCCAGGGCAGAAATTCCACGGCGAGAGGGGAGCGTGGCTCGCTGCCGAGGAACACCACCAGACGCAGCCCGTCGGTAAAGTACGGATCATCGGTGAGATTGCGGCGCGGATGCGGCGGGGAGGAGGCGCCGACCCCGCCGACGAACCCGACACGCTCCACTGATGCAGTCAGCAGCAGGTCCTGCAGCAGGTAGTCCCGCTCCTGGTCGACGTACGCACTGACACGGTGTGTAGTCAGGTACCAGGACTGGGTCGTCAGTTTGATGCCGATGTCGCGGCTGATCTGCCCCACCCAGACGCTGTGGTGCTCCACGGTGAATGGGGCCAGCCACAAGCGCAGATGATTGCGCCGGCTGATCGACGTGCGCGCCTTCTGCAGCGCGAGATCCTGATAGCGGCCAAACAAGTAGAGCGGGCTGACCGGCGCCGTGTCGTCTGACGAGTGCAGCAAGAACGCCTTCACCATGCGCAGCGAACTGCTCGCATCGACGGGCTCGTTGAGGCGCCAGCCGCGCGCGGTGAAAGGAAACAGGGCGTCGAGGCCATCGCCGACGATCACGAGATTGAGCGGGTCGCCCTGCCCACTGCCGGTCCGATTGGTTACGCAGCAGGGAAGTGACTGCAGCCGCGCGCGCAGCTGTTCGAGGTCGAGGTCCTCGATCTTGTCCGCCGGATAAAGCCCGCGAAAGTCGACGCGCTGCACGGCATATTCGTGCCCCGGGACCGGAACGGCGAAGCGGAAGCGCGAAAAGCGCTGCCCGGCAATCAACCCGACGTTGATCAATTTGAGACCACCGTCGGGGTGCGTATAGATGAATCCGGCTGCCACCGAGTGCGGCGCCACATAGATAGGCATGGCGCTGCGCGCAAAGAGCGCGTCCAGGCGCGCATTACGCACCGCGGAGAGCCAGCCGTGCAGCTGCTCGGCAACCTCCTGCGGCGCGAAGTAGTTGGGATCGGTTAGGATCGGCAGGTAACGAGCGTCGCTATCGCTGTCGTTCTGCACCTGTACCCAGACCGGTTGCACCCCCACGCGAGCGAGCGAGGCACCGAAGTAGGTGCGGCTTTCTTCTGCGGACAAGGCTCGCACGCGTACGGTGAGCGCATCGCGTTGCTGCACCGCGGCGGTGGCGGCAAACCGCTCGGCAACGCTCGGATCCGGCGCCGCGGGCCCACAACCCGCCAGCGCGAGCAGCGAGACGCCAACTGCAGCAGGCGACCCGGTGGCTGGATTGCCGCGACCGCGAACTCGCACCATCGGGTCACCTCGGTTCAAAGTGAGGCCCGCCGCAACGCTTACTCGCCGACCGATCGCAGCAGAAATGTCTCGCTGTTGCGCAGCATTTCCGCGCGCGCGGCCGCGCCATCGAGTTGATGATCAAGATCGTCCCACGTTACGAGTTCGTATGGTACGCCCGCCTCCTCGGGACTCTGCGCCATATGTCGCGACTCCGCTATCACAACATCGCGATCGAGCGCGCCGTGAAGTAGCAGCACGGGACGTTTGATCTTGTCGGCGTCGCGCGCCGGTGAGCCTTCGTCCAGCTGAGCACCGTCACCGACGTCGGTGGGCCAGGGCGGAAACGTGCGCTTGGCCTTGGCGTTCGGACTCTCACTTGGTTACTGGACCAGGGGTTGAATGAGACTATGGTCGGATATGCGCACCAAGCAAAGAGCCTCTAAGCTCGGTTTTCTGAATGGAATCGAGTCGAGTGGGTTCGCGAGCAGCTCGAGAAGGGCGGCGTCAATATCCACATGACCCATCACCAGCAAGGGTGACCCATGGCGGCAACCGGTAAGCCGAATGCACTCCCCACCTGGAACGACGGTGCAGCTAAATCCCAGATCCTCGACTTTGTCGCGCGCGTGACAGAGCAAGGTGGACCCGATTTCGTCGCCCCGACAGAGCGCGTCGCCACCTTCGACAACGATGGCACGCTTTGGTGCGAGCAGCCGCTGCAGACACAAGCCTTTTTCCTCATCGATCGCACAAAAGAGCTCGCCGCGAAGGACCCTACGCTGAAGGAACGCCAGCCGTTCAAAGCGTTGCTCGAGCAGGACCTCAAGACGCTGATGGGGCTGGGGAGGCAGGCGATCTTGGAGCTGGTATTTGCCACGCATTCCGGTATGAGGGAGGAGGAGTTCGAACCCATCGCGCGCGACTGGCTGGCGAAGGCGAGGCATCCCAAGTTCGGGCGGCTGTTCAAGGAATGCACGTACCGGCCGCAGTTCGAGCTGCTCAATTTCCTGCGGCAGAGCGGGTTCAAGACCTACATCGTGACGGGCGGTGGCATCGATTTCGTGCGCGCGTGCTCGGAGGAAATTTATGGCATCCCACGCGAGCAGGTAATCGGCTCGAGCCAGAAGCTAAGGTTTGAAGTGAACGAGGACCAAGTTGGGGTGATGAAGCTTGCCGAACTCAATAGCTTCGACGATCGCGAGGCGAAGCCGCAGAACATCGCTCTGCACATCGGTCGGCGGCCGATTCTGGCGTTTGGCAACTCGGATGGTGATCTGCCGATGCTGCGGTATACCAAAACCGGCAAAAGCCCGCGCATGGCTCTTCTCCTTCACCATGACGACGCTGAGCGAGAAGTCGCCTATGACCGCCAGTTCCGGCTCAGTCCGCTTAACGAGGGGCTGGAGAAAGCGGACGCGTACGGGATCACGGTGGTTAGCATGAAGCGCGACTGGAACGTCATTTTCTAAAACGTGCTCCTAGAACCTAAGTGGAGGTCGTCATGCCTGCACAATCCACCATCACGGCCATCGACACGCTGCTGGAACCTGACGCCACCATGCTGGGTCACGCACAAGCCAACAACACTCGATTGCTCAAAGTCTTCCCGAAGGGATTCGCCCTGGATGAGGCACACCGTCCGCACATCACGCTGATACAGCGGTTCGTCCGCACGGAGGACCTCGACCAATACTATGCGGCTGCCGAAAAGGTCCTCGCGGGTGCCAACGTGACCCGCATGCAGTTGGAAGCCTTCAAATACTATTACGTCCCCGGCCCTGGTGTGGGGTTGGCCGGTATTGTCGTGCGGCCGACGCCTGCATTGCTCACGTTGCAGCAGGGGTTGCTTGCCGCTGTAGCTCCGTTCACAGTGGAGACCGGGCCCATCGGCGCGTTCACCGCGCCCCACGATCCCGCGGCCGACGCGTTGCTCATCAAGTACGTGTCCACGTTCGTTCCAGAGCAGACCGGTGAGCGGTTCAGTCCGCACGTGAGCACCGGGGTTGCCACCCGGGATTACCTCGACGAAATGCTCGCCGAATCGTTTGAGCCATTCACCTTTTCGCCCGTGGGTGCGGCTGTGTACCAGCTCGGCCCGTTCGGCACCGCTGCGAAGAAACTCAAGGAATTGAGTTTGCAGCCCTGAGACCTATGTACGGTTCCCACGACGATGGGTCACATCAAAGAAAAATTATTCTAACGAGGTCTCTATGAAGCACCTTTTGTTGGTGGCCCTCTTCGGTCAAATGCTGATGCATTCGGCAATCGCCCAGAACGCCCAGAGCACCGCAAATTCGGCGTTTTCGTTCGACGTATATGGCGATTCGCGCTCGATGATGTACCTGCCGTACAAGGCAGCTCAGGAAGCGGATGCCCGCAACCTGATGGTGGACATGTTCGAGCTCGTGCTTCCGGAGAAGGTCGCGGCAGGCGCAGTGCAGAAGGACGTGAAGCTGATCTACGACCCGTCCACCCATGAGCTGGTGCAGTTGGTGATAACCCACAACGAGGTGACCACGCTGACTCTGGACAAGGGTTGGGTCACTTCGGCCTCGGTCGAGGATGTAAAGCTGTTACCGGGTGTGCGCCGCACGATGTTCCGCTTGGAGGGTGGCGAGTGGGTCGCGCGCGAAGTCGTTAGAGACATCAAGACCGGCAACGCCAAGTTTCTCCTGAGTACCGGCGACCTGGTGTGGTGGGGCAGACAGGGCGATAAGCCGTCCACAAATCCCTACTGGACGCTCGTCGACAAGGAAGTGTTGCAGCAGCTGCCGCCGCCAGATGAAGAGATGAAGAACGCCAGGATGGATGGCCGTGTCTTTCCCGCCGTGGGCAATCACGAAGTGTGGGCAGACTCCGATGTCCAAGGGCTGTTGGCATCATTCCCGTATCTGAGAAAGCTGGGTGTCTCCGAAAAGCAGCTGATTTACAAGTTTGACTTTCGGGGCGCGCGTTTCATTTTCCTGTGGACCGGCCCCTACGACTACCGCCATCCCTCCGGATGGGAGGCCACGCAGCCTGTATACGAAGCACAGATGGTGCAGCTAAAAAAGTGGCTGGATGAAGCCAAGTCTAGCGGGATCAAGAAAGTCTTCATCAGTTTCCATGTCCCCGTGTATTGCCGCGCCGGTATGGGCCCGATTCCCGAAGTACAAAATCCACACGCAACTCTGGCGTCATATGCCAAAGGCCTGGACATCGTGGTATTCAACGGCCACGTGCACACCACCGAGCTCTTCCAAGTGGATGGCGTGAAGTACTTTGTCTTGGGCGGCGGAGGCGCAGAGCAGGACCCGATTCTGCCGGGGAGAACAACACTCAAGAACCTTCCGGCGGACTACCCTAAGGACCTGTACTGGAAAGGCGAGCCTCCCAAGGAGGACTATAACTATCTGCACGTCGAGGTCAGGCCCGGCCAGCCCACAAAGTTCACCATCAACCGCTTCCGCCCTCAGTCGGCTGAGCCCTACGCTAGGGTCGAGGTGTTCAAATAGCACCGCGACACACGCTCGTCATCCGCAGGGATGACACGGCCGGTTTCATGCGGGATGCGTGGATCAACCGATCGAGGATCGCGTCCGCCACAGTCTGTCTGCAGCTCGCCCAGGAACGCTCTCATCCCGAGCAGAGCGATCGCAAGATCATCAAGGTGTGGGAGGAGGAGCGCACGGCGCTACGGGCGATGCCGGTGTCCTTCGACGGCTTTGCGGAGAAGACCTGCCGTATCTCGGCCACCTGTCTTGTGAACTTCGAGCGCAATCGCTACAGCGTCGAGTGTCGCTACGTCGGACAAGTGGCCACGGTGCGGGCCTACGCTGAGCGCATCGTCATCACCTGCGTCGGGAATATGGTCGGCGAGCATCCGCGCTGCTTCGAGCGCGGCCGCACTCTTTATAACCCCTGGCATTACGTAGCGGCGCTGGAGCGGAAACCCGGCGCGCTGCGCAACGGTGCCCCCTTCAAGGACTGGAACCTACCCTCGGCAATGACGCGCCTGCGCGAGCGTCTCGCCAAGTACGCCGATGGCGACCGTCAGTTCGTCGAGATCCTTACCATGGTCGCCCTCTACGGACTCGAGGCGGTGAGCGAGGCCTGCGCTGCCGCGCTGGATGAGCACGTGGTCTCAAGTGCCCACGTCGTCAACCTCCTGCATCGCACTGCGACCGCCGCCGCTGCGCCCATCCTGCAGGTACCGGAGTCACTGAAGCTCACCCTGGAGCCCGCCGCCAACTGCGACCGCTACGACCGACTGCTGAGATCGGTCGTGGCGATCATCCACCCCACACCGGAGAACCCCGATGCAAGCTCAACTGATCGAACAACTGAAGATGCTGCGGCTGCGCGGCATGGCGAGTGCGCTCGAGGAGAGCCTGACGGCACTGAGCCAGAAGAAGCTCGCCCCAACGAGCTGGTTGGGGCAGCTGCTCTCCGCTGAGATCGCCGATCGCCAGGCGCGTTCCTACCGGTCAGCTGCGCTTCTTGAAGCGGTAAGAGTCGTTACCGGTTTCGATGATATCGCAGCGGTGCGTGAGTCGATCGAGCAGCGCCGTGGTCATCTTTGGGTCCCCGAACACGTTGCTCCATTCCCCGAAGGACAGATTGGTCGTCACGATGAGCGAGACGCGCTCGTAGAGCTTGCTGATCAGGTGGAAGAGCAGCGCACCACCATCCTGGGAGAACGGATTGCGACTGGCTAACTTCCCGGTACCCCGGGATCTGGACTCCTTCGACTTCCGCGAGTCAGTAGTGAACGAGACACAGATCCGCCAGCTCTACACCGGCGAATACCTCACCACCGCCCGCAACATCGTGTTCGTTGGCGGCACCGGTACCGGCAAGACGCACCTGTCCACCGCGCTCGCCCGGCATGCAATCCAGCAGGGCAAGCGGGCACGCTTCTTCAGACAGGTAGCCGAGCTCATCGAGGACGATCACGTCCTGGTAGAGGAGCCGTGCGGTGAGGCGACCGGCTTTGCCCTCACGCTTCTCGGCATCGAGCTGATTCACGAGGTCGACGACGCGAGGTAGCGGGTCTACCATCGATCGCCGCTCTCAGGCCTTCCTATGCGGTCGCTTCCGACCAGACCCTCTCCAAAAAGGAGCTTCTGCCCGGCCTTCGGCCGGTCAGACTGCATCGCGGTGGCACCGTTGATAGCAGAGAAAGCCGAAACCACCCTGGTCAATATTGGACGCCGATCGCTGGTCCACTTTCGATGTACGTTGACAGCATCGTCAGCCTCCCGAATCTCCCGGATGCGTCTTACAGCCGAACCGTGTCAAGGTCGCGTTTAAGTTGGGATCCTTGAGCCGTATCCAGGAGAATACGGGCGCAATCAAGTCAGGAGAACCAGCCATGTATTTCACTGACGACTCACTGCTTCCGGAGAATCAAGACCCATTAATGATCACGGCAGCACCCTATGGCCCGTTCTTTATGCCGGACGACTATCCGGGACAGGTACCCGTAACCTGGAAGGAACAGGTCCAGGCTGCGGTCGATTGCTACAACGCGGGCGCCAGTATCTTGCACATCCACGTTCGCGATCCCAAGACCGGCTACATATCCAAGAACTTCGCCGAGTACAACGATCAGATCGGACGCCTGCGTCAGGCGGTGCCGAAGATGGTCCTGCAGATTGGCGGCTCCATCTCATTGTCCCCACCACCTGGGGCCACCGCCGCAAAATGGAGTGGGTACGACACCCGCCACATGCTCACCGAAATCGATCCCAAGCCGGATCAGATCACCATGACGTGTTGCTCCACGTCGGCGGACCTGACGTGCGTGGTGGACCCAGCCGACCTTGAGGGAACTCATTTAGCGGATCCCAAGGTAAGGTGGCAGTACGCCAACATGGTGACCGACGCGACACCCGAGTTCTACATCGAACATCTGAAGCGCCTGAAAGAGCACAGAATCCAGCCCTACTTCGCGCTCACTTCCGTCCATCAGCTCGAGCAGGTCGAGCGCCTGATCCGATTCGGGATCTACAAAGGTCCGTTGAACGGCTTTTTCAGCCTGGTGGGCGGAGGGTCCGCTGGAGTGAATCCTTTTGATTGGATGGAACTGGTCCGTCGCACCCCGCACGGCTCCAAGTGGACCTACCAGACCGTCTTTAGGTTTAGCTGGCCACTCGCGGGCTTCATGATTGCGCTGGGCCAGCACACGCGGGCGGGCATCGAGGACAACCTCTGGGACGCACAGAAGGGTAAACATCTGACTGCAGTGCAGATGGTCGAAAAGAACGTCCGCATGGCGGAGGAGCTTGGCCGCAAGATCGCGACCGCCGAGGACGCACACCGACTCCTGAAGATCGGGGTCTGGTACGACACAGTTGAGGAGACCCTGTTCAATCTTGGTCTGCCGCCGAATCGGGCGAAGGGTCAGACGGGTTCCGTCCTCTATCCGACCGATGGCAAGCTTCCTGCGCAGAAGCCGCTGGGTTCCGACGGACATCCTTTAGCCGGTGACATGGCCAGGTCCGCGGCAAGCGCGTGATTCGGAGAATGGCGCGGAAAACTGCGTAGATCCAAAAGAGGGAACCGCAATGGCGGATTTTGTCGAGGCCGCGCAACTGGACCAAGTCGCGCCCGGCCAGAGTCTGTTCGTCTACGTTGGAGAAACCGGCGTTGCGCTCTTCAACGTCGATGGGAAGATCTACGCAATTAACGACACTTGTGTGCACCAGGGTTCGTCACTCGCTCAGGGGAGGCTCAACGGCAAGATCCTCACCTGTCGCGGGCACGGCTGGAAGTATGACGTAACGACCGGTCGCCTCACTCTCAATCCGGACAGCGGGGTTGCATCCTATCCGGTCGAGATAGTTGGCGGCAAGATTATGGTAGCCATTTAAAAAAATGTGATCTCTAAGGCATTGGCACCGACGTCGAACTTGTGCACTCGCCGCGCAACTGCGCCTCGTTGCACTGATGGAGACAACAAATGAGTACGGATGAGGTAAATCCGTGGGGTGCCTCGTTGGACAAATTCAAGGAATGGGATCCCGATGGGCTCAGACTTGTCCTTCAGGTGGGAGCGAGTCCGTGGAAAAGCGGCGTCTTCACCCTCAAGGAGGTCGAGCTTATCTCGCTGGCGTTGAATTGCGCATGCACGAATCTGGACGAGGCCGGCATGCGCCGGCACATCCGCGCTGCACTCGAGGCAGGTGCGATGCGCGACGAAGTTCTCATGGTGCTAAAAATGGGCTTTGGCCTTGCGGTCCATTCGTGCAGCCTGGGCGCGCCCATCCTCCTCGAAGAGATGAAGGTGGCAGGGTTAAAACCTGCGGACGCCACGAAACCGCCGACGCCGGCGTGCGACGCGATGCGCGCCATCGGCCAATGGAACCCCGCGTGGGATCCTTTCCTTGAACTTTCCCCGCAGTGGACGGATGAATTCTTCGCGCTCGGCGCGAGCCTCTACAAGAGCACCGTCTTCAGCCCGAAGTTTGTCGAGCTTCTCAGTATTGCTTTTGACGCCTCCGTCACGCACATGTACGCGCCAGGCACGCGGCGACACATCAAGACAGCCCTCAAGCTCGGCGCCACCGTGCAGGAGATCATGACGGTCCTGCAAATCTGCGTTTCCATGGGCGTTCAGTCCTGTGCCAAAGGTGTGCCGATTCTGGCCGAGGAATTGGAGCGATTCGAATCTCAAAAATCAGCCCGGCGGGAGAAATAAGCTCGCGTCCATGACGTGGGGCGCGAATGACCGCTGCGGCGACTTTGAATGACGGCTTCAGAGCTGCTGCGCTGTCGCAGGAGGGTCGTCTCCGGCCATTGCTCTCGGTTACGCCGCCGTGGGATGTCGAAGGCCCCACGCGGCAGCGCGCTCCGGTCCGCACTCTCGGCAACGCCAGCGGGTACCGCGCTCGGCTCGCAGCAGGTTGTCCGGAGTGAGTTCGTGGCCGTGCCACAGCGGGTCGGCGCTCTCCCGGCCCCTGGCGCGGGCGCAGCCGATCTTGAAGGGTTCCTGCCGATCCCGCTACTCGACTGCGTGGGCTCGCACGCAGGCGAATGAGCCTTGAAGATCAAGTAATTCTGCCCATGCTGAGTGCGTGAGTGACACGGACGAGCCCGCGGGTCCTTGTCGAAGTTTCTGTCGAGAATTCGCATAACTCACCAAAAACACCGCTGAGTATCTGCGCAAACTCGGCGCATACCTGAGTCGCCGCGGCGCACAGGACGTGTTGGGATACCGCTCGAGAGATCCCAACATAGACACGCGGAGCGAACCGCTATGAATCCCCGCACTCACCGTACGAGTCCCGCGCTCGGAACTCTTTTTGCGATCCCCCTTCTCGTCTTACCCGAGCTGGCTCTGGCTCAGGCCTCGCCCTTCATGACCGGCGCCACGGCACTGCAGACCAATATCCTCGCTTGGCTCACCCCCGTGGCGATCATCCTGGTCATGGTGCTGGGAGCCATGGCGATGGCAAACCGAATTTCCTGGGGCTGGTGCATTGCCGCGATCTTGGGGATCGCGATCTCCTTTGGCGCCACTCAGATCGTGACCTGGGTTCGGGGCATGTTCGGAGTGTAGGTTCGTGAGCGAGAGAAATCAGGGACTCACGGCAGATGCGCTCTTCGTTGGAGCCACCCGACCGCCGATGCGCTGGGGCGTGACGTACTCGGCGCTCCTCATGAATGGGGTAGTGACCATGGAGATCTTCCTGCTCACTAAGAATCTCCTCACGCTGCTCCTTGCCGTGCCCATTCACGGGGTCTGTGCGCTGCTCTGCGCCCGCGACCCGCGTTTCTTCGATCTCGCGCTCCTCGCCTGCCGCACACGAATCCCGGCGCTGCTCGCCAATGCCCGCCTCTGGAAGTCGAGCAGTTACTCACCGCTAAACCTCGACCTCCCAAGTCGGAACGGGCAGCGCCGGACCTCCATCGAGCCGACCGTGGTCGCCTGGCTCAAGGCGCGCCCGCGATGAGCGCGCTTCCGAAAGAGGCCGCCGTTCGACGCGAGGCTGCGACGGTAAGCCGAATTCCCTACATCGCGCATGTATCGCCGCACATCGTCAAGACGGTCTACGGCGACTACGTGCAGGTGTTTCGTCTTTTCGGGGCGAGCTTCGAGTGCGCGGATGATGAGACGCTCAACACTTGGCACGCGCGCCTCAATGTGCTGTGGCGCAACTGTGCCTCCGCCCAGGTGGCGCTCTGGGCACACGTCATTCGCAGGCGCGAAGTGACGGATGTCATGGAGGGCGCCACGGGATTCGCGGGGAGCCTCGAGAGGAAGTACCGCACGCGCCTCGCGCAGCAGACGCTCATGGTAAATGAGCTCTACCTGAGCCTCGTCTACCGGCCCACGGCAGGCGTCGCCGCCGGTCTCGCATCGCGGTTGCTCGAGGGAACACAGCGGAAAGGCGTTGACTTCGAGCTCGAGGACGCACTCGATGCCTGCGAGAAACTGCGCGAAACCCTGAAGGCCTCGCTCCAGCGGTATGAGCCCGAGGTGTTGGGGATCTATTCGAAGGACGGTCGGGCGTACTCGGGGCCACTTAACTTATTTTCCACTCTTATTAATGGGGAGGTGCGCGAGGTCCCCTTGCCCCGGGCACCCATCAACGAGGTGCTGGCGACCTCCCGGATGTTCTTCGGGACCGAGGTGCTCGAGTACCGCCAGCCGACCCGCACGAGAGCTGGCGCAATGCTCGGCATCAAGGAGTACCCGACACCGACGCACGTCGGCATGTTCGATGGCCTCCTCTCAGCCCCTTACCCCTTCGTTCTCACGCAATCGTTTGCCTTTCTGACCAAGGCCTCGGGACAGGCGCTGCTGCAGCGGCAGTTCAATCGCATGGTGAACGCGGGAGACTTCGCGGTCTCTCAGGCCGAGGAGCTCAAGGATGCGCTCGATGCCTTGACCAGCAACGAATTCGTGATGGGCGACCATCACTTCTCGCTGCTCGTCCTCGCGGATGATCCTGAATCCCTAACAAGACGTGTCAGAGGCACCTGGAGCGAAGAGAACGAGGAGGCCAGCGCGCGCCGTACGAAGACCTTGAACGATCATGTCGCCGCCGCGCGTGCACTGCTCGCCGACACCGGGATGACCGTCGCCCGTGAGGATCTGGCGCTTGAGGCCGCCCTCTGGGCGCAGCTTCCGGGAAATTTCTCCATGCGCCCGCGCAAGGCACCGATCACCTCGCGCAACTTCGCGGCCATGGCGCCCTTTCACAATTACCCGAGCGGACGCGCCTCCGGGAACCACTGGGGTGGGGCACTCACGGTGCTTGTGACGAGCGCGCGTTCACCGTTTCACTTCTCGCTTCACGCCTCCGACGCGAAGGATCCAGAGGGAGGCTCGCGCAAAGACACCGGGCACACGCTCATCTGCGGGCCGACGGGCTCCGGCAAGACCGTGTTCATCGGTTTTTTAGTGGCCATGTTGACCCGCCACGGTGCGACACAGGTGCTGTTCGACAAGGATCGGGGACTCGAGATCCTGGTGCGGGCACTCGGCGGGGAGTACTGCCCGCTCAAGAATGGCGAGCCGACGGGCTTCAATCCACTCAAGCTCCCGCCGTCCGCACTCAATCTCGAATTCCTGAAGTCCTGGCTCCGAGTGCTGGTACGACCGGCGGACGGATCCCTCACGGTGCGCCAGCAGGCCGATCTCGATGCCGCGCTTCGCGGGACGCTCGCCCTCGAGCCGCCCGCGCGACGCCTGTCGCGGCTCATGGAGTTTCTCGATTCCACCGATGCCGAAGGCCTTCACGCACGCCTTTCTCCCTGGTGCGAGGCCGCGGGCGGCGATTACGCCTGGGTGTTCGACAACGAAGACGACATCGTGGTGCCGCGGCTTCGCGGGCACGCCCTTATCGGGTTCGACGTGACGGACTTCCTCGATCACCCGATGTGTCGCACGCCGATCACGCTCTATCTCTTCCA
>Ga0310913_10000783_pt1 | contig 15230 bp, 13 predicted proteins | sample GREbulkMGOX082_FD_203447 | JGI IMG/M metagenome (GOLD analysis project Ga0310913, IMG submission 203447) | Lab enrichment of tropical soil microbial communities from Luquillo Experimental Forest, Puerto Rico - GRE.bulkMG.OX082 | ecosystem: Environmental > Terrestrial > Soil > Tropical forest >...
CGCGCGCAACATCTCGAATATTGGCGCTTATCTGGCGCCGGGCGGCATCATCTCGCCGACGATGCATTTGGGCGGGCTCGCCGGCACCTACACGACCCCGGCCATCTACGTCGAGGTTTCGGCCGTCTTTACCAACACGACTAGCATCGGCCCCTATCGCGGGTCGGGGCGGCCCGAGGCGTCCTACATCGTCGAGCGGCTGATCGACAACGCGGCACGCGAGATCGGGATCGACCGCGCCGAATTGCGCCGCCGCAATACGGTGCCGGCGAGTGCGATGCCGTTCAAGACCGGCCTCGTCTACACGCTCGATTGCGGCGAGTTCGGCGAGAACCTGGAGCGCGCGCTGGCGATGGCCGACTACGCGGGGTTCGAGCGCCGCCGCGAGGAGGCGCGCGGGCGCGGAAGGCTGCGCGGCATCGGCTTTGCGAACATCATCGAGCAGACCTCGCAGGCGCAAGGCGAGACGGTCATGGTGCGGCTCGACCCGGGCGGCACGGCGACGGTGATCCCGGGCTCGATCTCGCACGGGCAGGGCCACGAGACGATGTACAAGATCCTGCTCTGCCACCAGCTCGGTCTCGACGAAGCCGACATCCGCGTCACCCATTCCGACACCGATCTCGCCCCCGACGGCGGTGGCACCTATGCCTCGCGCACCGCGGTGCTCGGCGGGAGCGCGGCAACTATGGCGGCCGACAAGGTCATCGCCAAGGCCAGGAAGATCGCCGCCCACGCGCTGGAGGCGGCCGAGGCCGACATCGAATTTGCCGACGCGAATTTCCGCGTCGTCGGCACCGACCGCGCGGTCTCGTTGAAGGAGGTGGCCGCAGCCGCCTATGTGCCGTCGCGGCTGCCGCCGGGTCTTGAAACCGGGCTCTACGAAGTCGCGAGCTTCTCCCCCGAGATCCCGAACTTTCCCAATGGCTGTCATGTCTGCGAGGTCGAGATCGACCCCGAGACCGGTGCGACACAGGTGCTGCGCTATGTCGTCGTCGACGATGTCGGCACCGTCATCAACAAGCTAACATTAGAAGGCCAGATCCATGGCGGTGTCGCGCAAGGCATCGGCCAGGCCTTCACCGAGCACCTCGTCTATGACAAGGTCTCGGGCCAGCTGCTGACCGGCTCGCTGATGGATTACGGTCTGCCGCGCGCCGACGAGGTCCCGATCTTCGAGCTCGACGAGAACCCGGTGCCGACCAAGACCAACCCGTTGGGTGTCAAAGGTGCGGGCGAAGCCGGCAATGTCGGGGCGCTCGCCGCGATCATGAACGCCGTCGTCGACGCGCTGAGCCCCCTCGGCATCGCCCATATCGACATGCCGGCGACACCCGAAAGAGTCTGGCGCGCGATCCGCGCGGCGCAGAGACGCTAAAGACCCGCGACTCAATGGTTGCCCTGTCGGTGGTGGATGTCGCGTTTCTGCATATTCAGCCGCCGATTTCGTAGCGCAGCAGCGCACCGAGAGCGTTGGCGACCACTGCGCGCCCGAGGCTAGTCGAGGACGCCCTTGTTGCTCACATGCATATGAGCAAAGTGGCTATGGGTATTTTGGAGGCCGGGGAGCGCAATCGCGGCGGTAGCCCGGGTCGTGGCACTGGCCGCCTCGGCGATGCGGTATTCGAAGCCGTGGGGCAGGTCGATACGCGCGCGATGCTCCGCTCCGGTCACCGGGTTGCGGATTGGCTCGCCGACCGTCTCGACGATGCCGGGCACCCGGAAATGCCCGCGCCGCGCCTCAACATTGGCTTCGAATTCGATCGGTCGAAACAGCGGCTCCAACTTGTTCGGCGACATCGCCGCGGTGACGCACCACAAAGTGGCCATGTCGTCGGTTTCCTCGCCGCTTAAGATTTTTATAAGCGCATCGCGTTGGCTTTGATCGGCGCGCTCGTCGATGATGAGCTGCATGGTGCCGTTTCCCTGGTGGATCGCCCCCGGGAAGCTCGCCATTAAGACGGCCCGCAATCCATCAAGTTTGACATTCCCGAAATTCCCTTCCTCGATCTGGTAGCCGAACACCGCCCGGCAGTCGCCGTGCGTGGGCAAAGCGTTGAACTGGCAGGGACATCCGTAGCTGCAATTACAATTATTTAATTCGGTAAGCTTAAGTCGCCATTCGACCGCCATGTTTCGCCCCCCGTAAAGGGACTTTCTCCTGATTTCCGTAGTTTGTAGGGCCAGGATCGCCGCTTCGGACGTGTTGGGCAACAGCAAATGGCACTCCGCGCGGAGCAAGAGGCGGTCGATCCAGCCGAGGCGCTGAGACGCCCCGCTTCGCCTGCATCAAAGCGGACCTGTCACATCGTCACCGGTCGCATCTGACGCCAGCACCCGATGGCGGCGGTACCTATGCCTCGCGTACAGCTGTGCTCGTGGCAGTGGTGCGGCCGACAAGGTTGTCGCCAAGGCGCGCAAGACCGCATCCAGCACTTGCGGGGTGGCTTCCGCGTGGTCTTTGGGCGTTCCGCCCCACCCATCGAACCGGGCGGGGCGCAGGCGCCGGAGCGGATCAGGCCGCGAGCACGCGCAGCGCCGCCATCGCCCGCCGCTCGTCAAGATCGACGAGCAGATCGTCGGCGACGAGGATGGTGACTTCGTCTCCGGTCGGTGCCGGTTGCAAGGGTGTGATTGTCACCCTCCTGAACCGGCCGATATCTTCGATCCGACGGAAGCGACGCCATCAAGGTCTTGGTCAAAGCCGGACCGTCAGCGTACCACACAAAAGTTGCAATCGTCGGCCAAATATAGGGTAGAATTCCATCCACCTAACGAAATGTGGGGGATGCGTCCGATGCCCGTTGGGATGCCGGAACCGGAGGCCGGGCGATGGTACGGTATTCACCGAGAACCGTGAGGGCCGTATCCATCTGAAAACCCCAGAAGGTGCCCTCAAGCGCTGAAGGTCCTCGCATTCTGGCGATTGCGGCGGACTAACGGGGCGGGCGCAGGAACATCATATCACGATCTCGAAAAGGCACATGCAGCACGCGCAGGAGAGGCGATTCGACGAGCCTCTTGCCGTCGCCGCCGGGGGGGAGTGACGAGCGTCGCTGTGCGGGTAAGGCAGCGGCTCTGGGAACAAATGGCCCGCGAGTGCGAGGCCATGGCGCAGCATGCACTCAGCACCGGTCGCACCATCCCGCTTGAAGTGGTCGAGCGGCTCGACCAAGCCCTCTCGGGCGGTGATTCGGCCGTGTCCGGATCAACGCCGAGGCAACCCAGTATTGGCGACTTACCTCGTGAGGAGGCGATCGTCGGCGGCACGCCCGCTGCCGAGATATCACCGCTCGCTTCGCTGTCTGTGGCACATGACGCGCTGGCCCAGATCATCGCGCCGGCAACACCCGGAGCCGTGCTCCACCCGCTCTGGTACTCTTTGGGACCTTTGCCGATCGGCCGGCTAATGCTCGGTCTCGCCATCTTGTCGCTGTTCATGCTCCTCGGCATCCCCCTGTCTGAGGAGGTGAGCCCCGTCAACATGAGCAAAACGATGCTGGAGTTAGCCGGCTATTCGCTCTTCATGAAGGAGGCCTACCTTTTCTCGGCCGCCTCTCTTGGCAGTTGCTTCCAGAATCTGCAGAGGATCAACGTCGTCATCTCGAACGGTAGCTATGACCCGAAGTTCCAAAGCACCTACTGGACGCGGTGGGCGATGGGCGTGATCTCCGGGATCATAATTGCGCAGCTGATTTTCGTTTTCCTCTTACAAACGCCGACGACCGGCACGTCGCTGCCGGCGACGATCGGGCAACCGCTCCTCGCCTTGCTTGGCGGCTATTCCGTCGATCTCGTGCATGGAATCCTCAGCCACACCATCAACACGCTCGGCAGCTTTTTCCGTGGCTCCGGTGAAGGGATGGTCGACAACCAGACGCGGGCGCGGGTAACAGGCCCTGGCGGGGGAGAGGTTGACCAAGGCCTCCGACCGGGTCGACCTGCAGCGTGATCTGGCACGGAATCCTGCCCAGCCCCGATGCCACGTGAGTGAGCGGCGCGGGTTGACGAAATGCTCGACTTTGTCGCCCGCATTTTGCGGGATCTGGCCGATCGCTTACCAGATGAGCGACGTCCACGCCATCGAGGACGCCTCGGCATCGTCGTCAAGGCGCGCCGTGAGCACTGGGACCGAGATCGATCCAGACAAAACCACGCATCGCGCGCGAATCGTAAAGTGCCTTCCACTGCCGGGGGCGAAACGTTGAGCCGTGCTGGCCCGCCGGAAAGTGCCCAAGCCGGGGATCGGGACCGAGCCCAATTAAGCCCGCATTCGCCGGATGAAGCGGTGATTTTGAACGGGTTTGCGGCGGTTCTGGGTTAAAATTCAGTCGCTTGTGGGGGACCGAATGGGGCAATGGGGGACCTGACGGGTGAGGCGGACAAAGGCGCTCTGCGGCTAGATTTCGACCGTCATCTGCTGCTGCAATTTCGCGGCTCCACGATCACCCTCCGATGCCGGGCTACTGGCTTACCGCGAGCTGGACGACACGCTGGGCCTTACCTACACGGGTGCCGCAAGGCTGGCGGACGCGCGCACCGGCAAGGACGGTCGCCACCGGCTGGCCGGCCTGCTGCGTCAATCGGTGTTCGGACGGTTGGCCGGTTACGAGGACGTGAACGACGCCGACAGGCTATGTCGCGATCCGGCGATGCGCTGGGTGGTCGGCGACCGCGCCATCACCGGCTCTGCCGCCTCGGCCAGTCAGATCGGCCGGTTCGAGACGAAGTGGATGAGCCGCCCCGAGAACCTCGCCGCGCTCGTCGATCTACCGGTCCGCGGATCGACGAGGTGCACCGGCGGCAACCGCCGAAGCGGATCGTGCTAGACATGGATTCGAGCGAGAGCCCGCCTATGGCGAGCGGGCAGGCAGCGCCTACAACGGCCACTTCGGCTGCACCTGTTATCACCCGCTGTTCGTGTTCAACCAGCTCGGCGATGTCGAGCGATGCGTGATGCGCCGGGCAACGTGCACAGCGCCACCGGCTGGCGCGCGGTGCTCGAGCCGGTGATTGCCCGCTACCGGGGGAGCATGAAACGCCTCTATTTCCGGGCCGATGCCGCCTTCGCCAATCCCACGAACTCCTGGAAATCGAGGGCATCGGCTACACGATCCGGCCGCCGGCCAACCGGATCGTATCGGACATCTGCTGAAGCTCCCAGTCGGGCGACCGCCGCATGAGGTGCGCCGCTACTACGCCAGCTTCAGCTGCGAGGCGCGGAGCTGGAGCAAGCCGCGCGCGCCGTGGCCAAGAGCCTGCCCTCGCGAAGGCGGGGGTCCAATGGCATCCGGGCGAGCTCCTCAACCGCCCGCTGCGATCGCCTCTTGTTCGCGACGAAGGTGATTTCTGTTGTCCGAGCCGTTCAAAGGCGCGATCCTGGCCTAGGAACCACCGGGGATCTGGCGAATGTCGGGTCAACGACGGAATCCTGATATTTCCTGAGGTTGAAATTGTGTGACGCGGGGGGATGCGATGACAACGACGGTCCTTTTCCAAGACGATTTCTCAATGAACGGTCCTCTCAACTCGGCAAACTGGGACTTCAACCACTGGCAGCAGCAAAACAACCCATCGTACCTCGGCCTGACGCAGATGCGCCAATCCCTTCCGGTTGCGGAGAGCGGGATGGCTCGCATCCAGTTGGATACCTGGCTCGACGGGAACGCCTTTTGCGGATCGGAGGCGATCACTATTCAGGCGTTTGCTCTACCTGGCAATGGCGGAGGCATCGCCTTCGAAGCCAAGCTCAAATTCGAGGGGACCCAAGGTGGCATGATCGCGGGGTTCTTTGCGTACCAGCAATTTCCTCCGGGCGCGGACCGCGATATTCATGACGAAATCGACGTCGAAATCCTCACTACCAACCTCAATAAACTCTCGACCAATGTCTATGCGCATGAATCTGGACAAAAGACAGCGCATCCCCTGTCGATCGCTGTAATACCGGGCACGTTCTCGGATTGGCATACTTACCGGATGGAGTGGTTTCCGGACCACGTCAGTTGGTTCATTGATGGCGACCTCCTCCGGACCGAAACGGATCATGTTCCGACCCAACCCCAGCAGCTCCACATGAACTTGTGGGGAGTGCCCACAGACTGGGGCCCTTCTCCCGGCGACCCCAACGGTCCGCCCATCGGTGATCCAAATTTCACGCCCGCCAAGAACGCAAGCGACAACCAGACCTACTTCTTCGACGTGACCACGGTGAAAGTGGAACAGTTGAACCCTTAACCCAGTGGGCTCGTTGTCTCCAACGAGTGGCCGGAGGCGACCTCAACGCCAAAAAGGTGAAGCGGTTTAAAATGGCCGGTGCGCAGATTCCTGCTTAGCTGTCCTCTGATTACAGAAAGATCGTAACAAGTTGCCGAACTTAAGACAACCGACCGCCGGGCCGCACATGCCTACGGTGCGCCGTCTCGCAGCCATTCTCGCCGCCGACGTGGCCGGCTACTCGCGCCTGATGGAAACGGAGTTAGATGCAATGGCAGAGGCGGCCTCGATTCTGGCCCTGATCACGCGGTAAGCTCGCCTTCGAGCCGCGTGCTCCGGCTCAGAGAGGACGAATAGGCAATCCTTTAGACGGGATAGCTTGTGCCCATTATATTCGAAATCATCAGTTCCGGCCGCAGGGGTGTCATCGCTTGCAAGAATAGGCGAACGCACCGCTCCAAACAGCCAAGATACGAGATCGTCTGTTCTGAGCGCCCGCCTTTCCCGGCGCGATAGCGAACGATCTGTGTTGCCTTATCGAGCACGAACCAGCGGTGGCGCGACGCATTTCGGATCTTGTCATCTCTTTCCTCACAGATCGCCATGAACGTCGATTAGAGGCAAAGCATCGTACCGCTTTGGCCGGTCTAGTGTGTGATAGAAATCTAAGTTAAGAACGTTCGCGGTTTCGAAACAGTGCGTCGGTCTCGCCCTGCAAGACGTGGCCGAGGATCTCGCCGCGGTAGAATGCCGAAGCGCGGATCACGGTTGTCGCCGGAATCAGGATCTGGTTGATGCCGAATTGGTGCAATTGCTCGACCGACGTGCCCCAGACGACGCCGCCCATTCCCGCCCAGACCATCGCGCTCATGCACATCGGGCAGGGCTCGCCGGTGGTATAGAGGATCGCCTCGTCCCAGTCGCGATTGCCGTGGCGTGCGACATAATCGTTGATTGCGACGATCTCGCCATGAAAGGTCGGGTTGGCGGCGCTTTTGTTGACACCGGTGGCCATGACATGGCGATCCGCCGCCCGCAGGATCACTGCGCCGAACGGAAAGGCCGGATTGCCGCGCGCTTCCGCGATCGCCAGCCGCATCGCCTGTTCGTGGGCAGAAGCTGGGATCGCAGACAGATCAATCGGACGCACCGAGGCCGCCGCCGAAGCTGTTGGTAGTCTGCAGCCACAGGCGGTAATGGCGAGCGACGAACCGAATGCTCTCCTCGACCACATTCTTACCCCTCTGACGCATCGCTGGCTGGCGACCCTCTGTCGCTGGCGCTCAGCTCACCGTCCGGCTGGTTAACAAAGATCAACACCGCGAGGATCGTCATGTAAAAGCGAAATGCCGCCTCCTGGCCGTTCCACATCGCCGATTGCCACATCGAAAACCACTCACCGCCAACGACCATAAAACCAAAGAACCATACCATAAACCCAAGCGCCGCGCCGACGATCACAAAGCGCTTCGCACGGTTGAAGCGGACGCGGTCAGAGCGCAGGCGCCAGGCAAGAGAGATAGCTGCGATCGCCAGGGCAATGCCGGACAGCCCCTCACCCAGGATGATCAGCGCGTAGCCTGCCTGCCATAGCGCGGGCGAGGTGATGCGGCGATAAAGCAGCGCGTTCCCTGGAAACGTCGTGTCCATGCTTAGCACATGTCGCACGAAGGCGTAGTTCGTGTCGTAGTCGGTTAGATTATCAAAGGTGACGAGCAGCGCGAACAGGGCGAGGCTCGCGACCATAAGCACTTTGGTAATGCGGATTTCGATCATGGCCTTTGCGCCGGCAGACGAGGAGCAGCGCGAAGATAGGCGATGCCCTCGGCCTTGACCCGGCCGAAGATGCCGTCGAACTCAGCCTCGCTGACCCCCTGGAGGGATAATGATGGCCGGCGATGCCCGAAAAAAGTCTCGTGCGATCCGCGGCACTCAGCGGAGTGAAGCCGCCCCCTGACGGCGCAGCAGCGCATTGCAATTTGGTGGCAGCCGCCATTCGACATCATTGGCGTCGGTTGGCATTCCCGCGAGACCAGGGTTGAGCATAGCCTGCGAGACGCGCAGGCCGAGCGGCCAGCGGGCCTTGATGAAGGCAAGGGCGGCGAGGATCTGATGATCGTCGAGAATCGCCGCAAAGGCCGGCATGGCGGGGATAGGATCGGCCGGCTCGGCCGCGAACCGTCCATATTTGGTCTTGTGGAAGAGGTCTTCGTCGGCGTGCTGCCAAGTGTGGCCGGTCTCGTCATGCGCCGGCGCACGCCGTCCAGCGAATTTGTCGTCGAGCTGCCAGAGCGACTGGCCCTGCAAGTTTCTGCCATGACACGACGCGCAGTAGTCCGCATAAACGCGCTTGCCGAGCGTCGTCAGCGGAGTGTCCGTGGCATCGGCAAAAAGCGCATCCGTCGCGGCGGCGTGGCCCTGCAGAAGGACGACGAGCATCAAGGCTGCCGCAGCGCATTTAAACGAGGATCTCATTGTATCAGTCGTTTGAGCTCGGTGGCCACCGGATGGCCCGGGAGGTTGCCGGTGATCAGGTCGACGACCCGCCCGTCGAGATCGATCACATAGATGTAGGAGCTGTGGTCGATCGCGTATTCCTCGTTGCCGAGCTGGCGGACCTGGGTGAAGACGTGGAAATCCTTGGCGGCCGCCGCGATTTGCACCTCGCTGCCGGTCAGGCCAATGAGCCGTGGATGAAACGCTTTGACATATTCCGACAAGACCGACGGGGTGTCACGTTGCGGATCGACCGTGATGAAAATCGGCTGGATCCGCTCGGCCAGCGGTCCGAGTTCGTCGAGCGCCTCGGCAATCGTATTTAAGGCCGTCGGGCAGGCGTCCGGACAGAAGGTGTAACCGAAATAAAGCAGCAGCCATTTGCCTGGGAAGCTGCGATCGGTCACTACCGTCCCATCCGCCGTCGTCAAACTGAAATGGCCGCCGATGCGCGGTGGCCCTGCAGGCTCAGCTGGCGGCGCAGCGTCGCCGGCATGCATCGCTCCCGGCATGCCGGCCAACGCGACGACAGCCGCGAGCGCAGCCGCGCGCAGGCTGCGCAACATGGGTCAGGACGGCGGCAGCACGCGGATGATCGCCATCATGCCCCCGTCCTCATGGGCGAGGATATGGCAGTGATAGACGAAATCGCCGATATCCGGCCCGCGGAAATCCATACGCACTTTGACGTTCGGATAGGGACCCTTTCCCGTGTAGTACGGCACCTGGATCATGTCGAGGAATTGTTGTTGCTGAGGCGGAACCGGGTCGCCGTTCACCTCCTCCAATAGAAAATGGATCTGGTGCTGGTGGAATTCGTGATTCTCGGCGGTCCGATTCTCAATTATCCAGTCCTCGACGGCACCTTGCATTGTGACGATCGCCGGGGGGTTGTTCGGATCGAACGGCACGGGTTTGTCGCCGTCGACGGTGATGAAGAAGTTCGTCGGGCTGTTCGGATTGGTCGGGTCCGACAGCACCTCAGAGAAATAAAGGTGACGCGTGGCGGAAGGTAGGGCATAGGCCAGTCCCTCGAAGCGCTGGGGATTGGGAGGTCGTGAGGGCGCCGGAAGCAGCGACAACGTGTTGTCTTCGGCATTTGTGAGGATGTTGGCGAGCGGCCGTGTCGGATCGCTGTCACCGCCTGGACCCGTGTCGACGAAAAGAGTGACAAGGTTGGCGGTGACACCCGGTTGAGGACCGGCGACGATGAATTCGGCACGCGCGGCAGGCGCGAGCAGGATGTCGCTCGTGGTGACCAGTGTGCCTTGCCTGGTGCCGTCCTGCGACCCTGTTGGGACCCCGTCGAGACCAACGAGCTGAAGCGGCTGCGGCACGCCGTTATACTGCAGCTGCAGATCGATGATCGTGTCGGCCGAAGCGTTGGCGACGCGCCAGAACTCCTGTGCGCCGGCGCCCATGCGGATTACGGCAGGCACATAGTTGGGAGCCGGGTTCGGCTGGTAGACGATCGGCACGTAATTCAGCGATGCGTCCCATGACGGTACGGGCGGGCTTACGCTTGGTGGGGGACCGCTCGGCCGCGTCATGTCGCGGATGATCAGCACCCGTTCCGGCAGGTTCGCCACCGCCGGCTGGATGTTCTCGATGCCTTCGACAATGATTGCGCCCGAGGCGCCGCCCTGCACTGCCGCCTCGGCAATGCCATGGACGTGCGGATGGTACCAATAGAGTCCCGGCGGCTCGTCGGCCGGGAATTTGAGGCTGTATTGAAACGTCTCGCCGGAATTGATGATCGTATGGACCACCTGATCGCCGTGGCAGGCGGGCGAGGTATTCGTGCCATGATAGTGCACGTTGAGCGACGTGATCGTCATCGTCATGTCGCCGCACTGATTGCCGGAATTCGAGACCACTTCGGTCGGCGAGCCGGGCGGCGCCGGTGGATTGCGGTTGGTCACCGTGACGTTGAGCTGATCCCCGGGATTGACGTGAAGTGTCGGTGATTCCAAACCGTCCGGGGTGACGAAACAGAAGAGCGTGCGGCCAGAATTGTCGACGGTCGTATAGTAGTTGAACGCGACATTGAGCACGCCGTGATGGCTCCACAGATCGGGCGGTGGTGCAGCTACGCTGCCTACCGGCGGCCGTGGGCAGGAAACCTGATCGTCGGCTAGGGCTTCGCGGCCAATGCCGGCGAGCAACAGAACGGCGAGCAATATCGGCACGACGGAGCGGCTCATCAGGTGTCCCCCTTTCTTGATCCTCGGTCCCTATAGGATTGCGGGGGTTAACGGCCCGGTCCCCGGTGGACTCGACCCCCGGTTTCGAGCCGTCATCGGATGTTCCCGCTCGATCGGCGAGAGCTGGTTAGCACGGCGCACCACTCGGCCGTGCGTCAAATAAGCGTCAAGGAGCAGGAGACAGGCAACTCAGGCGATCGCATAAAGACGCCGACGCCAAATCTCGCCGCCGCCGAAGGGATGCCGGCTCTTTCACCCTCACAAATATGCTCCGCGCTTCGCGAACTTTGCTCTAGATGTCGCTCGCAAGCCCCTCCGCGCGCTCTGCCGGGCGACCTGGACGGAGCATCGCGCAGGCGGTGATGGCGCGGCTCGACCCGGGCGGCACAGTCACGCCATCCCGGGCTCGATATCGCACGGGCAGGGCCACGAGACGATGTACAAGATCCGGCTCTGCGACCGACTCGGGCTCGACGAGGCCGACATCCGGGTGGCGCACTCCGACACCGATCTGGCACCCGACGGTGGCGGCACCTATGCCCCGCGCACCGCGGTACTCGGCGGCAGTGCTGCGACGATCGCGGCCGACAAAATCGTCGCCAAGGCGAAGAAGATCGCTGCACATGCACTGGAGGCGGCCGAGGACGACGTCGAATTTTCGGACGGTTCCTTCCGCGTCGTCGGCACCGACCGCACGGTCTCGTTGAAGGACCGCCGCACCGGCCGCCTATATGCCGTCGCGCCTCCCGGAGGGGCTGGAGACCGGGCTCTACGAGGTCACGAGCTTCTCGCCCGAGATCCCCAATTTCCCCAACGGCTGCCATGTCTGCGAGATTGAAATCGACCCCGAGACCGGCACCACTCGGGTGCTGCGCTATGTGGTCGCCGACGATGTCGGCACCGTCATCAACAAGCTGACGCTCGCAGGCCAGATCCATGGGGGGGTGGCACAAGGCATCGGCCAGGCCTTCACCGAGCATCTCGCCTATGACGAGCGCTCGGGCCAGCTCCTCAAGGGTGCGTTTGCCGCGGTGCCGGCTGCTCCCCCGGATCAGCTGCCGCCGCCTGGACCTTACGAGCCGCAGATTCGGTAGCGCTCTCCGGGCAGGGAGACGCACCCCGCCCTCCCTTTATCGGTGTCTCGTTTCATGCGGGACGCCGGATCACAATGAATGGATTAGTGGGCTGGACCATCAGCAGATTATGGCCTCCAGCGACGGCGATCTCGTGCAGGACGGCGGCTGCACAAAAATTAAGGAAGCTGCCCAAAAACGGACCCAGAATCGCGATTTTATGTGCAAAGCCCATCAAGGGAGGAGGGAGCGATCGGCGCCGCTCACTGCCGCTTAAAATCGCCATGATCGTTGCCATACGATCCGGCAATACGTCCTGCCCAGCCGTCAATGCCGAGGTGATCCCGTGACGATCCTCCAACGCACCATTTTTGCCGCCGTCGCGCTCGCACTACTGCATACGGGCGCGCTCGCCCAATCGGGCAAAATCTACCGTGTCGGGCTGGTCTCGATCGGCGCACCAGGCGTCTTGATCTTGGGTTCGGGGGTCGCACGGGATTTTGCGCAGCGCGGCTATGTCGAGGGCCAGAACGTTGTTTTCGAGCACCGGGCCGCTCAGGGCAAGGTAAGCAGCCTGCCGGGCTTGATTGACGAGTTGGTTGCCAGCCATGTCGATGTCATCATCACCAGCAGCTATCCCGCGGCCTTGGCTGCCAAGGAACACGCGGGCAACACTCCGATCGTGGTGACATTTTCCGGCGATCCTGTAGCGACCGGCCTGGTCTCGAGCCTGGCCCATCCCGGAGGCAACATCACCGGGGTCTCCGAGATCGCCGCCGAGCTTTCTGCCAAACGGTTGGCAGTTCTGAAAGAGGCGGTGCCGAGCGTGCGCAACGTGGCGGTGCTGTGGAATGCCGACGATTTAGGCATGAGCCTGCGCTATCAGGCCGCCGAAGCCGAAGCAAAGCGATCGGGCATGCTGATCATGCCGCTGGGTGTGCGTGCGCCGGACGATTTCGATACCGCCTTTTCCGAGATGACGAAGACGCCGCCAGACGCAATCCTGATGGTGACCGACATATTGACCAATCTGAACCGAAAGCGCGTGATGGAGTTCGCCTCGGAACATCACCTCCCCGCCATTTATGAATACGCCTATCTCGTCCACGACGGCGGGTTGATATCCTACGGCCCGGATGTCGACGCGATTTTCGATCGCGCCGTCGGGCTCGCCGACCGTATCCTCAAAGGCGCCAAGCCCGCCGACCTGCCGCTCGAACTGCCCGCGCGCTTCGAGCTGGCGATCAATCTCAAGACGGCTAAGGCGCGCGGCTTGGCGATTCCGGAGTCGATCCTCGTGCGCGCCGACGACGTCATCGAATGAGCACGCTCGACGTGCGCTCCACGGCGCGGCCGCGGCGCCCGCTGTTCCAGAAATATTTCGCCGCGCTGTTTGTCGCCGTCGTCGTGCCGTTGGCCGCCAATGGGGCGAGCGAGGGATGGTTCGGCTACCGCGATCAGCGCGCGTTCCTGACCCAGCGTCTGCATGCCGAAGCGCGTTCGGCCGCAGGCAAGATAGAGGGGTTCCTGGGCGACATCACCGACCAGTTGATGTGGACGGTGCAGTTGCCGTGGCGCGAGGGCATGGACGAGCGGCACCGCTTCGACGTGCTGCGCCTGATGCGACAGGTGCCGGCGGTTCTCGAGATCATACTCGTCGACGGCGCCGGCAGCGAGCGGCTGCACGTCTCGCGGGTCGATCCCGACATCGTCAACAGCGAGATCGACCATAGCCAGGATCCGGCGCTGATCGGCGCGCGCTCCGACCGTACCTGGTACGGCGCGGTGACGTTGTATGAGAGCTCGGAGCCACATATGACGGTCGCCGTGGCCGGGGCGCGCGAGATCAACGGCGTCACCATCGCCGTGATCAACCTCAAGCTGATCTGGGACGTGATCTCGGCGATCCACGTCGGGCAATCGGGCGATGCCTTCGTGCTCGACCGCTCCGGCCGCCTCGTCGCGCATCCGGACATCAGCCTCGTGTTGCGCGGCGATGACGACCCGGCGGCAGCGCGCCTGACGCAATTGCGGCAGGCGGCGATTGCCGGCGGCGGCGAGACCGGTGAAGGCAGCAACGCCGACAATCGTCCGGTCATCGCCGCGATGGCGCCGATTCGCGGGCCGGAATGGACGGCCTTTGTCGAGGAACCGGCCTCCGAGGCCTTCACGCCGTTGCGTGCGGCTTTGTGGCGAACCGGATTGCTGCTGCTCGCAGGTGCGGTTTTCGCCGCGGCGCTGGCCTATCTGCTGGCACGACGAATGACCGGGCCGATCGCTCTGTTGGAAAAAGGGGCCGAAGCGATCGGCGCCGGGCGTTTCGACCACAAGATAAAGATATCCACCGGTGACGAGCTCGAAGGTCTGGCATCGCGGTTCAACGAGATGGCCGTCGAGCTGGCGGTCTCCCAGGAACGCTCGGAGCGGATCGGTCGGCTGAAGCGGTTTCTCTCGCCGCAAGTCGCCGAGCTTGTCGAGGGTAGCGATCAAGAGGCGCTGCTCGACAGCCACCGCGCCGAGGTTGTCGTGATCTTCTGCGATCTGCGCGGCTTCACCAGCTTCTCGGGCGTCGCCGCGCCTGAGGAGGTGATGGGGCTTCTGCAGGAATATTACGAAGCGCTCGGCGCGATCATCACGCGTTACGAAGCGACCTTGACCTGCTTCATGGGCGACGGCCTGATGCTGCTGCTGAACGCGCCTGTCCCGTGTCCCGAGCCGGCGCTGCGGGGTGTGCAGATGGCGGCCGAGATGCAGTCCTCGATCCAGTCGCTGATCACCGGCTGGCGGGGGCGCGGCCATACCGTAGGGTTCGGGGTGGGGCTCGCCAAGGGCCCGGCGACGGTCGGGCGCATCGGCTATGAGGGCCGCCAGGACTATACCGCGATCGGCAATGTCGTGAATTTGGCTTCGCGCATCTGCGCCGCGGCGGCGGACGGGCAGATCCTGATCGATGCCGCTGCCGCGGCGGAAGTCGGCGACGCGTTCGCCTTGGCGCCGCTCGGCACCCGCCCGCTGCGCGGCTTTGCCGAAGCGGTCCCGGTCTTCGCGGTAGAACTGCACGACCGCGACGTGGTGGCCCTGCCCGCCGCCGGATAGGTGTGGTGCGAATACGGCGAAAACCTCTTGCCCTCCCCGTCGATGGGGCTCTCGATGGGGGAGGACACGGGTTGGGGTGAACCCAGTTCTTCGGCGAATTACTAATGCGCGCGCCCTCCGGATCAGAAGCCGCACTCGCAATTGT
>Ga0310913_10000788_pt1 | contig 15203 bp, 17 predicted proteins | sample GREbulkMGOX082_FD_203447 | JGI IMG/M metagenome (GOLD analysis project Ga0310913, IMG submission 203447) | Lab enrichment of tropical soil microbial communities from Luquillo Experimental Forest, Puerto Rico - GRE.bulkMG.OX082 | ecosystem: Environmental > Terrestrial > Soil > Tropical forest >...
CGCAATCAGCGCGTAGGAATAGGCACCGACCGCGTAGAAGGCGACGTAGCCGAGATCGAGCAGGCCGGCGAGGCCAACCACCACGTTCAATCCCCAGCCCAGCATCACATAGGTGAGCACGAGGATGCCGAGGTCGAGAATGTAGCGCTGGTTGTAGAAGATCACCGGGACGAGCAGGGTGAAGATCAAAAGCGCCGGGCCGACGAAACGGCCCGCGATCGCAAGCGCGCTTTGCACCTGTTTCGGAACGAGGGTGGTTGCGCCGGCTGGACCGATCCACTGCCTGAGCAACTCGATCACGATGCTGCCGCCGAACACGGCTGCGACCAGCGCCGCCAATTCGCCAAAGCGCGTCCAGTAGATCAACTGTCCGGTCGGTCCCGCCTCGGTTCGGACGCCGACCATCAGCGAGAACAGCACGAGCGCGACGAAGGCGCTGATCAGGGCTTTCTTCAGAATAAAGGGAATGCCCGGCGCACGCGAAGCCTGCGCCTGTTCGGGGGCAGATATCGTGGCGCTGCCGCTTTTCAAACCTTTTCCACCTCGGGTCGGCCGAGCAGGCCCGTCGGCAGGAAGATCAACACCACGATCAGGATCGAGAACGCCGCGACGTCCTTGTATTCGACCGAAAAATAGGCCGACCACAGCGTCTCGATCAGTCCGATCGCAAGCCCGCCGAGCATCGCGCCGGGCAGCGAGCCGATGCCTCCAAGGACCGCAGCGGTGAACGCCTTGATGCCGGCGACAAAGCCCATGAAGAAATCGACCAGACCGTAATAGAGCAGGTACATCATGCCCGCGACCGCCGCGAGCGCGGCGCCGATCACGAACGTCATGGAGATGGTGCGGTCGACGTCGACGCCGAGCAGCGCCGCCATGGTCTGATCCTGCTCGCAGGCGCGCATGTCGCGCCCGAGCCGCGTGCGCGCCACGAGCCAGGTGAAGATCGCAAGCAGCACCACGGTTGTGACGACGACGACGATCTGGATGTTGGAGAGCTGGACGACGAAGCCGCCGGCGCCCGTGTGCAGCGTATGGCCGCCGGTGATGATCGGCGGCACCGGCTTGACGCGCGCGCCCTGCGCGACTTGCGAATAGTTCGACAGCACGAACGACATGCCGATTGCCGACAGCATCGGCGCGAGGCGGAAAGAATGACGCAGCGGCCGGTAGGCGATCCGCTCCACAGTCCAGCCATAGAGCGCGGTGATGGCCATCGAGACCAGCAGCACAATCAGCAGGATCACCGGCACCGCGGTCAAACCGAACGAGACCAGGACGAGAAACGAGATCAGCGCGATGAACCCGCCGATCATGAAGATGTCGCCGTGCGCGAAATTGATCATCCCGACGATGCCATAGACCATGGTGTAGCCGATGGCGATCAGGCCGTAGATCGAGCCGAGCACGAGACCGTTGATGAGCTGCTGCGCGAAATAATCCATGGGCTGCCGCTACGCCGCCTCGCCGGTTCTGATCAGATCAGGGGCCGGCGCGGTCCCAATCTTTGTTTGATGCGTTTTCTTCACGCGAACCGGCACCCACTTCGCTTGAAAACGCTGCTGCAATGACGCGGCGGGCCTTTCAGCGACGCGTCGTGGCCGGTTTCTAACAGTTCGGAACCGCGGGCGGCAACAGCGCGTGCCGCCGCAGGATCGGCATCTACAGGATTGTTTTTGCTGCCGGTTCCGGCTCCCCAAGCCTGACCGGCCGGTGCTGTGCGATGTTCCCGTCGAACCCAAAGTTCCCGCCGCAACCAATTCCTCCCGCCCAAGTTAACCCCGGCTGCATTCAACAAAGGAGACCCCCGAATGAGCAATCCCAATCAAAATCCGGGCCAGCAGACGCAGAACCCCAACCAGAAGCCTGGCCAGCAGGGTGGCGGACAGCCGAAGCCCGGACAACAGCAGCAGGGCGGGCAGCCGAAGCCCGGTCAGCAGCAGCAACCCAATCGCTAGTTCGGGAGAAGTCGGACCGGAAGAGCCTCGCCGAATGGCGGGGCTTTTCTTTTGCCACAATCCGCGTCGGCCGGACGCCCGGGCAATTAAGGTAAACAAACGGTTTAAATTGCCGTTCGCACTTTAAGCAGGTTACCTCGCCGCAAAGGCCGCGCACCCGATCCAAAACGCCGCGGCGAGGGAAGCGACATGACGACAAACAACTGGCGGATCAGTTCATTCAACGGCGTGCTGCTCGCCGCCTATTTCATCCCGACCTGGACCATCATCGCGTTCAGGATCATGGTTTCGCCGATTCACAGTTTCTATGAGCGGCCCAACGTCTCGCTTGCATTTTTCGTCAGCGACTATTTGCAGCTTGCGTCCGTCGGCACCGTCCGCGCCGCCTGGCTGTTGGCGCTGGGTCGACTGACCGTCGTCGCCTTCTTCGCGATATTCCTCTTTCTCGTGAGCCGGGCGCAAATCCGCAAAACGGGCGGCAGCGACGAGGCGCTGGCCATCGCGCTTGGTATCGGCAGCCTGATCAGCTTCGCCATGATGCTGATGGCCTCGCAGGTCGGCGAGATCCAGGCGATGCGACTGCATGCGACCGAACTGTTGTTGCTGCTCGGCAATGTGATCGTGCTCGCGGTAGAGGAACCGTTGGTAAAGGCGTTCTCCGATCGCAATGCGACGGCGCAGAGTCTAACGCTTGAGCAGCCCCAGCTCCTCAAGCACGGTTGAGGCTTCCTTGACGGCGTGATTTGCCGCCGGCACGCCGCAATAGATCGCCTGCTGCAAGAGAATTTCCTTGATGTCGTCGGCCGTAAAGCCGCCCTCGGCGAGGGCCGCGCGCACATGCAGGCGGAATTCGTCCCATTGGCCGAGCGCGACCAGGGTGCCGATCACAAGCACACGCCGCGTGCGCTCGTCGAAATGCGGCCGGGTCCAGATCTCGCCCCAGGCATAGCGCGTGATCAGGTCCTGGAAATCGGTGTTGAAAGCGTTGCGGTTCTTGATCGCCTTGTCGACCCAGGCGTCGCCCAGGATCTTTCGGCGTTTTGTCATGCCGCCGTCGTGACGCTGTTGGTCGTCCATGGATATCTCCTCGTCGACAATTTCCGGATTGTTTCGCCTTGCTCGCAATGAGGTCGTTCGGGGCTAGCGTTGCATCAAAAAGCCGACCACGGCCTCGGTGAAGGCGTGCGGCTGCTCGACATTGGAAATATGGGCGGCATCGAGAATGGTCATGCTGGCACCGGGAATCCTGCTGCGGATCAACTCGCCGGCGGCGATCGGCGTAGCCTGGTCGTGGCGGCCGGCGATGATCAAGGTCGGGCTCTTGATCTTCGGGAGCAGCTCGCGTTGATCGAGCGTCGAGAGCGCCTCGCAACAGGCGAGATAGCCCTGGACCGGTGTCGCCAGCAGCATCGCCTTCAAGTTGGTGGTGGTTTGCGGCTCGCGTTCCCGGAAATCCGCGGTTAGCCAGGTGGCGATCACGGTATCGGCCACGGCGGCAATGCCGCCTTCCTTCACCGCCTTGATGCGAGCGAGCCAGTTGGTCGGATCTGCATAGTAGCAGGCGGTGTTGGAGAGCACGATCTTGCCCAATCGCTCCGGCGCGTTGGCCCCAAGCCATTGTCCGACCATGCCGCCCATCGACAGTCCGCACCAATGCACCTTGTCGATGTTGAGATCGTCGAGGATCGCCAGCACGTCGCGTCCGAAGCGCTCCATCGTATAGGGACCCGGCGGGACCCCCGATTTGCCGTGACCGCGGCGATCGTAGCGGATGACGCGGAACAGTTGCGTCAGCGCCTTCATCTGCGGTTCCCACATCTGCAAGGTGCAGCCCAGCGAATTCGAGAGCATCAATGTCGGACCGCTTGGGCGGCCCTCGACGGAAACGTTGATCAGGCAACCGTCGGCATCGACCATCGGCATGTTCTTGTACCCCTGTCATGGGCGGGCTCGACCCGCGCCTCTATTGCTTGTTCAGCGATGCGAGCAGCCGATCGATCAGGGCCTGCGAGGTGCCCTGGTAGGTCATCGGCTCCAGCAACGCGGCGATTTTTTCAGGCGAGAGCAGCGACGTCACCCTGGGGTCTTCCGCCAGCACGTCGCGCAAATGTTTTTTTTCGGCAAGCGCCTTCCTGCTCATCGCCTCGACCAGATGATGCGCCTCGCTCTTGCCGATCTTGTCCGCCAGCGCAAAGGCGATCGCCTCCGCCATGATCAGCCCGCCGGTTGCATCGAGGTTGGCACGCATGCGCGCTGCATCCACCTCAAGCCCCTCGGCGAGATCGACGATTGCTGCGAGGCCACCCGAGGTGACGAGCATCAGTGTGGGCAGCGTCGGCCATTCCGCGTGCCAGGGACCGGCGCTGCGTTCATGTTCCTGTACTTGCGCAGCAAAGATCGTCGCTGCGAGATTGGGTGCCATGGTTGAAGCGGCGAGCGCCGTTGCCGACGCCACCGGATTGCGCTTGTGCGGCATGGTGGAGGAGCCGCCGCGCCCTTCGCTCGATGGTTCGAAGGCTTCGCCGACATCGGTCTGCATCAGAAGCGAGACGTCGCGCGCGATCTTGCCGCAGCTCCCGGCAACGATGGCGAGCGCGGCGGCAGCGTCCGCGATGCGGTCGCGATGGGTGTGCCAGGGTGCCTCCGGCAGCGGCAGCTCCAATTCCGCCGCGAGTTTTTCCGCCACCATCAATCCCTTGTCGCCGAGCGCGGCGAGCGTTCCGGCCGCGCCGCCAAATTGCAGCGCCAGCTTCTCCGCGCGTACGCGCTTCAGTCGCAGCCGCGAGCGATGGAGTGCTGCGGCATATTCCGCCAGTTTCAAGCCAAACGGCATCGGCAGCGCATGCTGCAGCCAGGTGCGCGCCACCACCGGCGTGTGACGATGTTTGCGCGCAAGCTTCGCAAAGCCTTCGATCGCGCGATCGAGATCCCAAAGCAGCGCGTCGACGCCGGCGCGCAAGGTCAGCATGGCGGCGGTATCGATCACGTCCTGACTGGTGGCGCCCCAATGCACATAGCGCGCGGCCTCCGTATCGGACTTGGCAACCTCGGCGGTGAGCGCCTTCACCAGGGGGATTGCGAGATTGCCCGCGCGGGTCGCCGCCTGGGCAAGCGCGGCAAGTTCGAATGAACTCGCCTTGCAGGCCCTCGCAATCGGATCGACCGCGCGTTCGGGTATGACGCCGCAGGCTGCTTCGGCGCGCGCCAGCGCCTTTTCGAAATCGAGCATATGCTGCAGCGCAGTCGCATCGTCGCAGACGCCGCGCATCGCGCTGCTCGACAGCAGGGGGGCGAGGAGGGGAGAAAGGGATGTGCTCATGCCGCGCGACCTAATCACTTCTCGCCCGCCTGTGCCAATCCTTTCAGGCGCGCAAAGTCCTCGCAGCCGTCGATTATGCATCGCACATCGTCCCAAACCACCCTTTCTTTTCCTTGCGGCGTGGCTTACTTGGGGGACACGGCAGCGAGTGTGCGGGGAGGTCCTCATGGCTATGACTATGAACGGCGAAGTCCAGCTTCCGGCCTCGCGTCAGACGGTTTGGACCAAGCTCAACGATCCGGAGGTGCTCAAGGCCTGCATTCCAGGCTGCGAGGAGTTGGAGAAGACCGACGAGCACGGATTTCGCGCGGTGGCGAAGATGAAGGTCGGACCGGTGTCGGCGCGCTTCAAGGGCAAGGTCAACCTGAGCGATCTCGATCCGCCCAACGGCTACAAGATATCCGGCGAAGGCGAAGGCGGCGTTGCCGGCTTCGCCAAGGGCGGTGCAACCGTCAAGCTCAGCGAGAAGGACGGCGGCACGCTGTTATCCTATGATGTGGAGGCGCAGATCGGCGGCAAGCTGGCGCAGCTCGGCCAGCGGCTGATCAACGGCGCGGCCAAGAAACTGGCGGACGAGTTCTTTACGAATTTCGCAAAGGCTGTGGAGGGTTAGCTCCTGCCTAAGGCTTTGCGAGCCAAGCAATGTGATGTCCTGGGTGAGGTTGCCCATTGCAGGACGGGCTCATATTATGGCGTTTGATTGATTTTGAGACTGCTTTGCCGTGCAATGCGGCAGCGCAGATAAAGAGAGTGTGATGGCCAAAATTTCCCTCATCGTGAACGGTAATCCCGTAACCGCCAATGTCGATCCCCGCACGCTGCTGGTGCAGTTCCTCCGCGAGAATCTCCGGCTGACCGGTACCCATGTCGGCTGCGACACGTCGCAATGCGGCGCCTGCGTGGTGCATCTCGACGGCAAAGCGGTGAAGTCCTGCACCACGCTTGCGGTGATGGCCGACGGGCACGAGGTGAAGACGATCGAAGGCCTCGCTCCCGACGGCGCGCCGCTGCATCCGATGCAGGAAGCGTTTCGCGAACATCACGGCCTGCAGTGCGGCTTCTGCACCCCGGGCATGATCATGACTGCCGTCGACATGGTTCATCGGCTCGGCCACGAACTGTCCGACGAGGTCATTCGCGAAGAGCTCGAAGGCAACCTCTGCCGCTGCACCGGCTATCACAACATCGTCGTCTCGATCGCCGCCGGCGCCAAGGCGATGGCGAAGTCCGACCTCGCATAAAGTAACGCGTACCAGCGACCTCGCGGTCAGGAAACCCCATGTACGAATTCAAATATCATCGTCCGGCGACAGTGCGGCAGGCGGCCAATCTGCTTGCCAAGAACGAAGACGCGAAGGTGATCGCCGGCGGCCACACGCTGGTCCCGGTGATGAAGCAGCGGCTCGCAAGCCCGCCGCATCTGGTCGACCTCTCCCATATCGAGGGCCTCGACACGATCGAGATGAAGGGCCGCTCGCTGGTGATCGGTGCGACCGCGCGCCATGCCGAAGTCGCAAGGTCCGCCGTCGTGGGCGAAGCGATCCCCGCGCTGGCGGAACTCGCAGGGATGATCGGCGACCCGGCGGTGCGCCATCGCGGCACGATCGGCGGCTCGCTCGCCAACAACGATCCGACGGCCGACTATCCCGCAGCCGTACTTGCGCTCGGCGCCACCATCGTCACCAACAAGCGCCGCCTCAAGCCCGAGGAGTTTTTTCAAGGGCTGTTCACGACGGCGCTGGAGTCCGACGAGATCATCACGAGGGTCATGTTCCCGCTGCCGAAGAAGGCGGCCTACGTCAAATTTCGCAACCAGGCTTCGCGTTATGCGTTGGTTGGTGTGTTCGTCGCCAAGCGGCCCTCCGACGTGCGGGTGGCCGTCACCGGCGCAGGGTCGAATGGCGTGTTCCGCCTGACCTCGTTCGAGGAGGCGCTGAAGAAGCGGTTCTCGCACAAGGTGCTCGACGGGCTGAGCGTGCCGGCAGACGGCCTGAACAGCGACCTGCACGGCAGCGCCGAATATCGCGCGCATTTGATCGCGGTACTGGCCCGCCGCGCGGTCGAAGCCGCGACCGCAAAAGCATAAGATTGCCGTTCTCCGGCGCACAAAGGCGTTTCGCTTGATGACTGCATCGGCACTGCCTGCATCGGTCGATGCAATGCTCGACCTCTTGACCTCGCGCGGCTATCTCGCCGAACGGTCGCTTGCGACCGTCACGTATCTGTCGCTCCGCATGGGCCGCCCCTTGTTCCTGGAGGGCGAGGCGGGTGTCGGCAAGACCGAGATCGCAAAGGTGCTGGCGGCCGCACTGGGGCGGAAGCTGATCCGCCTGCAATGTTATGAAGGCCTCGACGTCGCCTCCGCCGTCTACGAGTGGAACAGCGCGGCGCAGATGATTGCGATCCGCGTCGCCGAAGCCGCCGGCGAGCATGACCGCGAGCAATTGTCGGCGGACATCTTTGCCGACCGCTTTCTGATCAAGCGACCGCTGCTGCAGGCGCTGGAGCCGGACGTCGGCGGCAGCCCGGTGCTCCTGATCGACGAACTGGATCGGGCCGACGAAGCCTTCGAGGCGTATCTGCTGGAAATCCTTTCCGACTTCCAGATCACGATTCCCGAATTCGGAACCGTGAAGGCGCCGAAGCCGCCGATCGTCATCATCACCTCGAACCGCACGCGCGAGATCCATGACGCGCTGAAGCGACGCTGCCTTTATCATTGGGTCGACTACCCCAGTGCCGAGCGCGAGCTCGCGATCATCAAGAACCGCGTGCCCGGGATCTCGGCGAAGCTGTCGCAGCAGGTGGTGCGCTTCGTGCAGGCGTTGCGCGACCAGGATTTTTACAAATCGCCCGGCGTCGCCGAGACCATCGACTGGGCGACCGCGCTTTCCGAGCTCGACGCGCGCTCGCTCACTCCGGAGGTGGTCGGCGACACGCTCGGCGCGCTGCTCAAATACCAGGACGACATCGCGCGCTTGCAGGGCGACGGCCTGCAGAAGGTTTTGAAGGAAGCGACGAGCGAGACGTGACTTTGTCATTCCAGGGCGGCGCAGAGGGCCGAACCCGGAATCTCGCGCCGTAATCTTATTCCGGGTTCGACGCCGACGCGTCGCCGCGGGAAACGACGTGAACCGGGGTGTTCGATGGCAACAAATCATCTCGCGCCTGCGACCGGCAATATCGCCGACAATGTGGTCGGCTTTGCCCGTGCGCTGCGTGCCGCCGGCCTCCCGGTCGGGCCGGGTGCCGTCATCGACGCCATGAACGCGTTGCAGGTGATCGACATCGGCAATCGCCGCGACGTCTACACCACGCTGGAATCGATCTTCGTCAAGCGCCATGAGCATGCGCTGATCTTTGCGCAAGCCTTCGACCTGTTCTTCCGCGCCGCGGAGGAATGGAAGAGCATGCTGGATTCTGTGCCGCTGCCGGATCACGCCCGCAAGAAGCCGCCGCCGGCCTCGCGCCGCGTGCAGGAAGCGCTATCGCAGCCCTCGATGCACGAGGAGCCGCAGGTGCAGGAGCAGGATTTGCGCCTGTCGGTCTCCGACAAGGAGATTTTGCAGAAGAAGGACTTTGCGCAGATGAGCGCGGCCGAGATCGCCGAAGTCACGCGCGCGATCACCAGGATGAAGCTGCCGCAGGCCGAACTCGAAACCCGCCGCCAGCAGCCCGACCCGCGCGGGCAAAGGCTCGACATGCGCCGGACGCTGCGCGGCTCGTTGCGCACGGCCGGCGAGATCGTCGACATCAGAAAGCTCGGACGGATCGAGAAACCCGCGCCCATCGTGGCGCTGCTCGATATCTCGGGCTCGATGAGCGAATATACCCGCCTGTTCCTGCATTTTCTGCATGCCATCACCGACGCCCGCAAGCGCGTCTCGGTGTTCCTGTTCGGCACGCGGCTCACCAATGTGACGCGGGCCTTGCGGGCGCGCGATCCCGACGAGGCGTTGGCGAGCTGCTCGCAGTCGGTCGAGGATTGGGCCGGCGGCACGAGGATTGCGACCTCGCTGCACACGTTCAACAAATTGTGGGCGCGGCGGGTGCTGGGCCAGGGCGCGATCGTGCTGCTGATCTCCGACGGGCTCGAACGCGAGGCCGACAGCCGGCTCGCTTTCGAGATGGACCGGCTGCACCGCTCCTGCCGCCGCCTGATCTGGCTCAACCCGCTGCTCCGTTATGGCGGCTTCGAGCCCAAGGCCCAAGGCATCAAAATGATGCTGCCGCACGTTGACGAATTCCGCCCGGTGCATAATTTGAGCTCTATCGAGGGGCTGATCACGGCGTTGTCATCGCCGCTGCCGCCGCACCATCGCAGCCTGATCCGCTCCGTGGCTTGAGAACAAGAGGCGCCCATGCTCAATCGCGACGAGGACATATTGAAGGCTGCCGAGGACTGGCAGAAGGCCGGCCACGGTGTTGCGCTGGCCACCGTGGTCGAGACCTGGGGCTCGGCGCCGAGACCAGCCGGTTCGAGCCTCGTCATCAACGATGACGGCACCTTCCTTGGCTCGGTCTCCGGCGGCTGTGTCGAGGGCGCTGTCGTCACCGAGGCGCTGGACGTGATCGCCTCGGGAAAGCCCAAGATGCTTGAGTTCGGCGTCGCCGACGAGACCGCCTGGAATGTCGGCCTGTCCTGCGGCGGGACGATCCGCGTCTTTGTCGAGAAGGTGGGGTGAACCGTGAAGCTTGAGACTCTGAAAGAACTCAACGCCGAGCGCGCCGCGCGGCGGCCGGTCATCGTCGTCACCGACACCGAAAACGGCGAGCAGCGGCTGGTGAAAGCCAGGGATTTCGCCGCCGATCCCTTGCGCGAGGAACTGGACAAGGCGCTGCGCATGGGCAAGAGCGCAACCATCGAGGTCGGCAGCAAAAAACTGTTTTTGAACGTCTACGCGCCGACGGCGAAGCTCGTGGTGATCGGTGCGGTCCATATCAGCCAGGCGCTCGCGCCGCTCGCCCGTGCGCTGGACTATGATGTGACGGTCGTCGATCCGCGCACGGCCTTTGCAAGCCCCGAGCGCTTTCCCGATGTGCCGCTGATTGCCGAATGGCCCGACGTCGCACTGCCGCCGCTCAACATCGATCACTACACCGCCTTCGTCGCGCTGACGCACGATCCCAAGATCGACGACCCGGCGCTGCTGCACGCCTTCCAGCGCGAGTGCTTCTACATCGGCGCGCTCGGATCGCGGAAAACCCACGCAAAGCGCGCCGAGCGGTTGCGGGCGCAGGGCGCGAAGGAAAGCGACATCGCGCGCATTCATGCGCCGATTGGCCTGCCGATCGGCGCGGTCTCGCCGTCCGAGATCGCGGTCGCGATCATGGCCGAAATCACCGCGCAGCTTCGCCTGCCGCCGAAAGAAAAAGAACAAGCCGCATGAAGTTCGGTCCTGCCAGCCCGGCAGATGCGATTGGCGGGGTGACCGTCCATACGCTGCGCCAGGGATCATTGGTGCTGAAGAAAGGCACGACGATCGGGCCCGCCGAGGCCGCGGCGCTCGGGCAGGCGGGTGTGAGCGAGATCGTCGTGGTGCGGCTGGAGCCGGGCGACGTCTCCGAGGACGAAGCGGCGGCCTCGATCGCGCAGGCCGTCACGGGCGATGGTATCAATGTCGAGCGCGCCTTCACCGGGCGCGCCAACCTGTTTGCCGCGCGCGCGGGCGTGCTGGTGGTGGATCGCGCCGCCGTCGATCGCATCAACGGCGTCGACGAGGCGATCACGCTTGCGACGCTGCCGGCTTTCAAGCCGGTGGTCGAAGGCGAGATGATCGCGACCGTCAAATTGATCCCGTTCGGCGTCGAGGGACGGCTGCGCGACGCCGCCGTGAAGGCGGCAGGCAAAGGCGCGCTGAGCGTTGCGCCCTACGTCATCAAACGCATCGGCATCGTCTCGACCCAACTGCCGGGCCTTTCGCCCAAAGTGATCGACAAGACGTTGCGCGTGACCGCTGAAAGGCTCGCGCCCGCCGGCGCCACGATCATGGCGGAGCGCCGGGTGCCGCATGAAGAGCGGGCGCTCGCCACTGCAATCAAGGAGTTGCTCGCGCTCGGCGCCGAGCTCGTGATCGTGTTCGGGGCGTCGGCGATCGCCGATCGGCGCGACGTGATCCCCGCTGCGATATCGGACGTCGGCGGCGCCATCGAACATTTCGGCATGCCGGTCGATCCCGGCAATCTGCTCCTGATCGGCAGCGCCGGCGGCGTGCCGGTCCTGGGCGCGCCCGGCTGTGCGCGTTCGCCGGTCGAGAACGGCTTTGACTGGGTGTTGATGCGCCTGCTCGCGGGGCTGAAGGTCACCCGCGCCGAACTGATGGGCATGGGCGTCGGCGGCCTGTTGATGGAAATCGTCACCCGGCCGCAGCCGCGCGCCAAGCCGGAAGCCGCAGACAACCGCAACGTCGCCGCGATCGTGCTTGCCGCCGGACGCTCGACCCGGATGGGCGGCCCGAACAAGCTGCTCGCTGAAATTTCCGGCAAGAAGCTGGTGCGGATCGCGGCCGAGCAGGCGCTCGCCTCAAAGGCGTCCGAGGTGATTGTCGTTACCGGGCATCAGGCCGAACTGGTCGAGCAGGCGCTCGAAGGGTTGAACGTCAAATTCGCACGCAATCCGGATTTCGCCGGCGGCCTCGCCAGCTCGGTGAAAGCGGGGATCGCAGCGGTGTCCGACAATGCCGACGGCGCGGTGATCTGCCTTGGCGACATGCCGCTGATCGATGCAAAACTGATCGATCGGCTGATCGAGGCGTTTGCACCCGATCGCGGCAACCTGATCGTAGTGCCCGTGGCCGAAGGACGGCGCGGCAATCCGGTCTTGTGGTCGCGGCGTTTCTTCAACGAGCTGATGACGCTCGATGGCGATATCGGTGCGCGACATTTGATCGGCAAGCATGCCGAAGCGGTCGCTGAAGTACCGGTCGAGGGGAACGGCGCGTTTCTCGACATCGATACGCCGCAGGCACTGGAGACCGCGCGGCAAGGCTAAAACGAATTCGTGATTTGCACCGTGGGTAAAGCAAAGCGAACCCACCGTGCGAATCGCTCCAAAAAGAAAATTGATTTCGCTTCGCTCAACCAACCACAAATCAAATTTTTGATAACGAGTCTGGTCTCGTTCTGCCTGCAGCGGGACGTAGGGCGCGATCGTCAGGCGATCGTGGAGTGCCGAGTGTTTGGTTTATTTTCGACCTCGCATTCACCAAGTGGAAAGACCCGCTCGGATAGTTTCCCGCCGTTGGAGTGGGGAGGGGCTTTTGATCGTTTCGAACAGATTGGCGCAGCGCCGCGCACTTTTTGTCTTTGCTTTGATCTTGGCGATCGCGGGCGCGCGGTTTGTCACGCAGTCATGGGCCGCAGGTGCGTTCGCGATGGGAAAATGCGGTGCCTACGGCCAGGCCTTTGACCTTGCCGGCGAGGATGAAGCGCGCGTCGCAGCGCTGAAGCAGTGCAAGGGCGAATGTACCGCGGTCACCATGAAGCGCTCTTGCGCCGCATTTGCCGTCGACATGAAAGACCCCTGCGGGCCGCACGGTTATGCGGTGCGTCCGCATATTTCGTCATCTCTTAACGCCGCGACGCGCGAATGCTACAAATTCGGCGGCAAGGAATGCGTGATCCGCGCCTGGGCCTGCGACGCGAAGGGCTAGGGCGCGATAGCTTCATGTCGAATTGCCATCGCGCTCTCATGACGGCGGAGCAAGCATGCAATTCGATACCAAGATCGCGGTGGTCGTGCGCACCGACCTCGAGCCGTGGCAGAAGCTCAACGTGGCGTCATTCCTGTCCGGCGGCATTGCTGCCGCCTTTCCCGGATGCGTGGGCGAAGCTTACGAGGACGGCTCGGGCACGAAATACCTGTCGCTGATCGGCCAGCCGATCCTGATCTACGGCGCGGACCGCCCAGCGCTGTCGCGTGCCCTGGAGCGGGCGCTCGCCCGTAATGTGACGCCCGCCGTCTATACCGAAGACATGTTCAGGACCACGCATGACCAAGCCAACCGCGCGGCCGTGAAGGGGGTCCCCCGCGCCGAACTCAACCTGGTCGGGCTTGCCTTTCGCGCCGAGCGCAAATTGGTCGACAAGATCGTCGATGGCCTGAAGTTTCATACCTGATCCCACCGAAAACCACCTCCGAATTGATCCGGATCATGGCCGCGAGCAGCCGCGTTTGTGATCGTTAGTCGGGCCTCAATGGGGCTCGGCGGGGGACGCGGAGGGGCGGCGTTTAAATCCAGGCGCATAGCGTGCCGGAATTGGGCGCCGCCCTGAGGGATGCCTGAAATCGCAGGGAACCAGCCCATTCACGAAGAGTTGCCTTTTTGGTCATTGACTATGACTGACCAGTCAGTCATTATTGATAATTGAAAGAGGTAACCGCATCCCGAAGGCGGAGGAACCATGCCCGACGCGACAGTGACAGCCGCGCCCACAAGCCGCGCCGAGCGCGCTGCCGAGCGGCGATCAGCCATCGTCGCGGCGGCGCTGGATGAGTTCGTTGCCCGCGGCTTCACCGCGACGAGGCTCGACGACGTCGCCAAGCGCGCCGGCGTCGCCAAGGGCACGATCTATCTGCACTTCAAGGACAAGGAGGCGCTGTTCGAGGAGCTGGTGCGCACCGCGATCGTGCCGGTCGTGGAACGCATCACCACGCCGCCGGCCCTGACGGGCTCGCGCTCGATCCGCGACGCGCTCGAAGGGTTTGCCAGGACCTTCATCGAGGAGGTCGCCAACACGCGTCGGGCCGACATCATCCGTCTGATCGTGGCCGAAGGGCCGCGCTTCCCCGCGATTGCCGATTTCTACTACCGCGAGGTGATCTCGCGCGGGCTTGCGGCCATGCGGGCGCTGATCGAGGCCGGGATCGCGCGCGGCGAAATCCGCTCATCGGAGCTGAAAGATTTTCCGCAGATCCTGGTGGCGCCGGCGATCGTCGCGATCATCTGGAAGAGCCTGTTCGAGCGCCATGCACCGCTCGATGCCAACGCCATGCTTCGCGTCCATCTCGATTTGATCTTTGGCGAACGGAGCACGCCATGAGATTTGCGCGCATCGGACTATTGACGGTTCTTGCGCTCACGGCAGCGCTCGCCGGCTGCAACGACAGGCGCGATCCCGGGTTTCAAGGCTGGGTCGAAGCCGACATGATCTTTGTCAGCCCCGACGAAGCCGGACGGGTTACAAAGCTCAACGTGCGCGAGGGCGACGTGGTCAAGACCGGCGACCTGCTTTATACCGTCGACGACGACCTGCAGAAGGCCGACCTCAACCAGAACAAGGCGACGCTTGCCAATGCGCAGCAGAGCTATGACCGCGCAGCCTCGCTGAGCCGCACGGGATCCGGCACGCAGGCCAATCTCGATGCCGCCGTCTCGGCGCTGCGGGTTGCGGAAGCCCATGTCAATACGTCGGAGACGCGGCTCGCGCGGCGCCAGGGCTTTGCCCCGGTTTCCGGCACCGTGCAGCAGATCTATTTCCGCGAAGGCGAGATGGTGGCGGCGCAGCGGCCGGTTTTGTCGATCATGCCGCCCGGCAACATGAAGATCCGTTTTTTCGTCTCCGAGACCGAGCTGCCGAAATTTTCCATCGGCGACCACGTGCGCATCGCTTGCGACAATTGCGCCGCCGATCTCACCGCACAGATCTATTTCATTGCGACTTCGGCCGAGTATACCCCGCCGGTCATCTACAGCCTCGATGAGCGCAACAAGCTCGTCTATCTGATCCAGGCGCGGCCTGCGCGGCCGGACGCGCTGCGCGTCGGCCAGCCGGTCAGCGTCTATCTCAACCCGAAGACGCCCGTTGCGGACAAGCGATGAACGACGCGTCTGCCATTGCGATCGACGTCAAGGGCCTGTCGAAATCGTTCGTGGGCAGGGAGGTCGTGCATGACCTGTCGATGCAGGTGAAGCGCGGCACGATCT
>Ga0310913_10000798_pt1 | contig 15150 bp, 13 predicted proteins | sample GREbulkMGOX082_FD_203447 | JGI IMG/M metagenome (GOLD analysis project Ga0310913, IMG submission 203447) | Lab enrichment of tropical soil microbial communities from Luquillo Experimental Forest, Puerto Rico - GRE.bulkMG.OX082 | ecosystem: Environmental > Terrestrial > Soil > Tropical forest >...
AGCCTCGCGCTCTATGGCGAGATCAGCTTCAAGAAGGGCCGCGTCGAGCAGAGCAACTACGACAGCTACCGGGTGCTCCGCATCGACGAGTCGCCGCCGCTCACCGATGTGCACATCGTCCCGGCGGGAATCGAGGTACCATCTAGCGGGGTCGGCGAGCCCGGGGTGCCGCCCTTCGCGCCGGCGTTGTGCAACGCCATCTTCGCGGCGACCGGCAAGCGCATCCGCCGCCTGCCGGTGGGCGATCAGCTGGCCGCCTGAGAGAAGGCGCCGGGCGGATCACTCCGCCCGGCCTCGCTAGCGCTGGGGCGCGTTCGCGAACGCGCCGGCAATTGCATCGAAAGCCGGTTTCGCCTCGAGATCGGCGTCAAACGGCAGCGGGCGCGAGGCGGCATCGTCGGTCCGCCATTTCGCCTGGTAGGTTTCGCGGCGCACGATCCAGCTGTGGCGGTCCGACAGGCCCCAGGTGACCACCATCTTGACCGCCGGCTCGTCAAGAGCCGCGTCAAGGAAACGACGATAGGTGTCGGCGACCAGGTTGTCTCTGACCGTCACATCGGCCGGCAAATTCTCGTCGGTGACGTCGAGCTCGGTGATCTGGATTGTCAGGCCGAGGTTCGCTATGTCGGCGAGAAACCGCCGCAGCAGCGGCGCGGAAAAGGGCGGTCCATCAGCGGCGGCCAGATGAGCCTGGATGCCGACCGCGTCGACCGGTGTCCCGGAGCGCCGCATTCCTTCGAGCAGGTGCAGCAGCGCAACGCGTCGCGCTTCCTGCTCCGGCGCGTCGAGCTCAACATCATATTCGTTGACGACGAGGCGGGCATTCGGATCGGCGTTTCGCGCGGTATGGTAGGCGAGATCGAGATATTCGGGCCCGAGCGTCTCGAGAAACACCGCGGTGCGCAGGCCGTCCGGCCGCCCATCCTTGGGTTCGATCGGCTCGTTGACGACGTCCCAGCTATGGATCCTGCCGCGGTATCGACCGGCCAATTGTTGGATGTGTTGGACGACGGCCCGCTCCTGCGCCGTCCGGTCGGGCAAGTCGAAATACCACCCCGGAGTGCGGTGGTACCACAGGAGATTGTGGCCACGCAGGACAAGCTTATTGCCGCTCGCGAAGTTGGCGATGGTGTCGGCGGGACCGTAGTCGTCGTTTCCGGGAGCACCGCGGTTCATGACCTGCCATTTCATCTCGTTCTCGGCGACGACCAGACCGGCTTCCTGGCGCACAAGATCAGCAAACGGACGGTCGCCGGTGATTTGCGCCGCCGCGATCGTCGTCCCGTAGAGGAGCCCTTTCTGCGCTGCCAATTTGCGCAGCGTGATTGTTTCCGCCGCCCGGCTGCGTGAAGACCGCGAAGCAGCCGCGCCGGTACCGAGTACCGCAAGTACGGCAGCAAGAAAACGACGCCGGCTCGGAACAGGCGTCAGCCAAGGCAACATGTGCCGCATGAGATCTCCCCGGGTTTGCGTGCGTCGAAGAGGGCGTTGACCTTAGAGGCCATGGGCGCCTCAACGCCCGCTGACAATGGCGGCGGTGGGTGATAGCTTCACCGAGTCCTTCGGGAAATGTGCGAACGAGGGGGCCGCGGAAGGCCCGAGACGAGCATATGTGAGGAAGGGGTGGACCGGCAATTCCAGTGCAGTACCCGCAGGATAGGGCGCCGCGCTGCGCTCGGGATGGGCGTCGGCTTCTCGCTCGCCCCGCGTCTGGCCTTGGCGCAGGCCGAGCCGGCGCGCGAGCGGCCGCGGGAAGGCGATCTCTTGGTTGCGGTCGGCGCCACGGGTGCTCCCGAGCCGTTAAAGCCGGACGATTTAGCGCTTGGCAGCAAGCAGATGTTTGCTTGGCCGATTGATCCGGAGAGTAACACTGTGCGCGACGGCTCGCGGCTCAATAAGATCCTGCTACTCCGCCTCGATCCCGAGAGCCTCGATCCGCTGACCAAGGAACGCGCTGCCGAAGGTGCCGTCGCCTATTCGGCGATCTGCACGCACACGGGATGCGATGTGATCGGCTGGCACACGGATTCACAGCGCCTCGAATGCCCGTGCCATTACTCGCAATATGACCCGAAAGCAGCGGCCAAAGTGGTGAGCGGGCCGGCGCCTCGCCCTTTGCCTGCTCTGCCGTTGAGGATCGCCGACGGCCGGCTCGTCGTTGCCAAGCCTTTCACCGGCCGGGCCGGGTTCCAACAAATGTAAGCTCAGAAAATCGAGGAGAGACGCCGTGCCAAGAAAATACTTCCTGCATGCGGAGATTGCAGCGAGCGTGTTGGTGCTCGCATTGTCTGCCGCGGCGGCGTGGGCGCAGCAGCCGTCGCCGCCGCCGCCGATCCCCGCCACCCCGCGTCCGGTGCCGCCGATATTGCAGAGCTATACGCCGGTGACGGCAGAGCGGCTCAAGCAACCGGAAGACGGCAACTGGCTGATGTACCGCCGCACCTATGATGGCTGGGGCTACAGTCCGCTGGCGCAGATCACGACCGAAAATGTCGCGCGGCTCAAGCCGGTATGGACGCTTCAGACCGGTCAGGTCGAAGGTCATCAGGCGCCGCCGATCGTCAATAACGGGGTAATGTTCGTCGCGACCCCGGGCAACCAGGTGTTGGCGATGGACGCCAAAAAAGGCGACCTTCTATGGCGGTTCAAGCGGCCGATCCCCGAGGATATTCTGCTCCTCCACCCGACCAGCCGCGGCGTCGGACTGCTCGGCGACAAGCTCTACTTCGCGGCGGCCGATGCTGTTCTCGTGGCCCTCGACGCCAAGACCGGCAAGGAGTTGTGGAACGCTAAAGTCGAGGACTATACGCATGGGTACTACATGTCGTTGGCGCCGCTCGTCGCCGACGGCAAGGTGATGGTCGGCTGCTCGGGCGGCGAGCTGGGGGTTCGCGGCTTTGTCGCGGCTTTTGACGCAGAGACCGGCAAGCCGTTGTGGAAGACCTATACGGTGCCGGCGCCCGGCGAGCCCGGCAGCGAAACCTGGCCCAACGGCGACCAGTGGAAGACCGGCGGCGGGTCGGTGTGGATCAGCGGCGCCTACGATCCCGCGACCAATCTGGCGTTCTGGGGCACGGGTAATGGCGGGCCGTGGATGGGCGATCAGCGGCCGGGTGACAATTATTACACTTCCTCGACAATCGCCCTCGACGCCTCGACCGGCCAGATCAAAGGCTTTCACCAGTACCATCCTAACGATTCATGGGACTGGGACGAGGTGAACCCGCCGGTCCTGGTCGACTATCAGCGCAACGGTAGGACCGTAAAGGGTCTCGTATACGTGGCCCGCGACGGCTATTTGTGGATGCTCGAACGCACGGCCGACAAGATCAACTTTGTCGACGGCAAACCGTTCGTAAAGCAGAACGTGTTCAAGAGCCTCGATCCGGAGACCGGGCGTCCCAACGTCGATCCCTCGCGCCAGCCGGGAACCGGCAAAAAAGCTGAATTTTGCCCGTCATTGTGGGGCGGCAAGGACTGGCCTCCGCCAGCCTACAGCCCGAAGACGCGGTTGCTATACATCCCGGCCAACGAGAATCTGTGTCAGGCGCTTACCGGTAGTCCGGTCACATACACTCCGGGGCAGCGCTTCACCGGGATAGCGCCGGAAAACGCGATCTTCCAGATTGCTCCGGGGGCCGACCACATCGGCGAATTGCAGGCGTGGAATCTCGATACCGGCCAAAAGGTCTGGAGCCATCCGTTCGCCAACTCCCAATTGTGGGGACCGGTGCTGGCGACGGCCGGTGGTGTGCTGTTCATGGGCGGCACCAACGACCGCTACTTCCGCGCCTTCGACGCCTCGAGCGGCAAGATTCTCTGGGAATTCCGGACCGGTTCCGGGGTCAACGGCGTGCCGGTTTCCTTCGAGGTCGACGGCAAGCAATATATCGCCGTGCAATCGGGATGGGGGGTCGATGCGGCCCGCATGCAGGCGCGTCTGAATATCGAACGGCCCTGGGAGTTTCCCGAGGTGCCACAAGGCGGCTCGGTCTGGGTATTTGCCGTGGATTAGTCTCTGCAGCCGGTCCATCGCACTCCGGATCTGATCAAGCAGACACCGTTATCGAACAACGGCTGCTATTCGGGCGGATGGGCCGATCGTGTGACGCTAATCCGGCCGCCCGCCGATTGCGGAGGCGGGCACATCTGTGCTCAGTTTCGACCATGCCTTCCTGGTCTCTGGGACGTCTCGCGAGCCTCTTCAGCCTGCTGCTTTCGGCCGCTGAGCCTGCGCTCGCCGGCGACTTTAGCTCGGGTCTCTCGGCGTATAACAGCGGCGATTACATCGCCGCTTTCCGCGACTGGTACCCACTCGCCGAACGCGGCGACGCCCCGGCCCAGGCCGGTCTCGGGTTCCTGTTTCACAAAGGTCTCGGCGTCGCTCAGGACGATGTCGAAGCGGCATCGTGGTTTGAAAAGGCGGCCGGTAAGGGCCAAGCCGAAGCTCAACTTCTCCTCGGAACATTGTATTTTTTTGGCGAGGGTGTGCAGCAGAATTATGTGATGGCCTTTGCCTGGTGCGAAATCGCCCAATCGAACGGTCAATCTGATGCTTTGGAATGTCGGGACGCCGCATTGGAACACATGACGAGTGCCGAAATTACGCAATCTTTCCGCCTTGTCACCGAATGGCTGGGCGGCCATTCGCATCCCAGACCTTGACCGCATCAATCTCGTGTGGAACTGGGAGTTTCCGTCGTCCCGCGAGGTAGTTCGCCCCAAGGCGAGCTAGGAGAGGCCACCGGTCGGTGTTAGGCTGCGCACCTGAAACCGGTCCGATTTCCGATCGGATATCCAGATATAAAGAGGAGGAGACGAGATGCGACCCCGCTCATGGCGAATGGTTCCGGTATTGATCGCTCTCGGTGTGTTGCTTCCGGGAGCCGCGCCGGTCTCGGCTGCCGATCCGGAGATCGACCGTCTGCTGCAGAGCCCGGTGGGCAAGGATTGGGTTACCAATGGCGGCAACCTGACCAACCAGCGCTATTCGACATTGAGGCAGATCGACACCAGCAACGTCAAGCAGCTCAAAGGCGCCTGGATGACCCGCCTCAATGGCTCCGGGCTTGGCGGAAAGTACTCGGCCGAGGCCACACCGCTCGTCAAAGACGGGATCATGTACATGGTCACCGGTAACGACGACGTCTTCGCGCTCAATGCCAAAACCGGCGAGATCATGTGGGAACACCGGTCGGGCATCGGTCAGACGATCTCGACGGTTTGCTGCGGCTGGCTCAACCGCGGCTTAGCGATGGGTGAGGGTATGCTGTTCCTTGGTCAGCTCGACGCCAACGTCGTGGCACTCGACATCAAGACCGGCAAGGAGGTTTGGCGGACTCCGGTCGAGGACTGGCACAATGGTTACGGGATCACCAGCGCGCCGCTCTATTTCGACGGCATCGTTTACAGCGGCAACACAGGCGGGGAATTCGGTGTGCGCAGCCGGCTGACCGCACTCGACGCCAAGACCGGAAAAATCCTGTGGCGGTGGTATACCCTCCCGGGCCCGGGCGAGGTCGGCAGTGACACTTGGCCGGCCGGCACAGTTGATTACAGCCGCGGCGGCGCATCTATCTGGAATACGCCTGCTCTCGATCCGCAGCTCGGGCTCATCTACTTCGCGACCGGCAATTGCGGGCCCGATTACGACGGGTCGATGCGCGAAGGCGATAATTTGTTCTGCGCGTCAATTGTCGCGCTTAACGCCAAGACCGGCGAACACGTCTGGCATTTCCAAGAGGTGCACCACGACATCTGGGACTATGACGCGGCGAGCCCGGTGGTGCTGTTCGATACCGTCCTCAACGGTCAGTCTCGCAAGGGGATTGCCGAGGCCGGCCGCACCGGCTGGGTTTACATCCTCGACCGCAGCAACGGCAAACCGCTGGTCGGCATCGAGGAGCGGCCGGTGCCTCAGGAGCCGCGCCAGAAGACGGCCAAGACGCAGCCTTATCCGATCGGCGACGCTACTGTGCCGCTATGCGCCCAGCCGATGGAGGGGTACGAGAAGGCAGGCTGCATCTTCGAGGCGTTCTGGGACGAACCCGTGCTGATACAGCCGTCAGGTCAAGGGGGTACTAACTGGTCACCGATGCCCTATGACCCCGATACGGGCTATCTTTATGTTCCGGGCACAATCCGGACGAGCGTGTTCTCGCGCGTTCCCAGCCAATACAGTGCGGGTCAGCGCTATACGAACGGCACCCAGGCGCCGCCGATCGGTTCGCCCCTCAGCGGCACTTTCACCGCAATCGACAGCACCACGAACAAGATCGCCTGGCAACAGAAAATGCCGTACCGGATGGGCGGTGGCGGCGGCTCGACCGTGACTGCCGGGGGGCTGTTGTTGCGCGGCGAACCCGACGGCAACTTCGTGGCCGTCAATGCCAAGACCGGCGAGGTGCTGTCAAAATTCCAGACGGGGTTTGGCGCCGACGCACCCCCGACGGTCTACGAGGTCGACGGTGACGAGTACATCGCGCTGACGACCGGCGGAAACTCGATCCAGGGCAGCGCTAACGGTGATGCGGTATGGGCTTTCTCGCTAAAGGGACAATTGGGCCCGTTATGGCCACCGCCTCCGCCGGCGACGGTTGCTGGGCCGCTGGGACCGGTTGCCGAGGGTGTCGACAAGGTCAAAATCGCCGACAATAATATCGAATATGCCTATTGGCCGGCCCGTACTCGGGTCAAGGCGGGCACGACGCTAACCTTCACCAATGTCGGCGACATTCCGCACACGGCCACGGCGTTTGACAAAGGCAAGATCGGCGATTGGGATACCGGCGTTCTAGCCAAGGGCGAATCCAAGGCGATCACCTTCAAAGAGCCTGGCACGTACTTCTACATCTGCACACCGCACCCGTGGATGTACGGACAGGTCATTGTCGAGCAGTGAGCCGGAACAGTGCCAAGATACCCCGATTTCTGACAACGAGGGGGCGCTCGGAAGAGAAGGCCGGGCGCCCTGAGGGCGGAGCTCGGCCTCACGAAGCTTTGTAAGATTTCAGCCCGACTTCACGGCCCTTGTGCGGCCCCGCGGTCCGTGGGATAAAATTTGCAAAGTTCTCCCGCGTTCCTCGGCGACGGCGATTGGCGCTCGCGAGGGCGTCGGGACGGCCGGGTAACCGCCTGGCGAGCATAGGGAGAAACGGCCATGTCCGATAGCGATGGATCGGCGACCGGGGTTGTCTCGGCTGTTGGTGTTCTGACCGGATTTGCTCGCAGCCCGACCTCGCGGCGGGCCTTCATCAAAGGGGTGATCGCCTCTGGAGCGGCGGTTCCGGCCGCGGGCTTCATCATGCGCGGTCACGGGGTGACCGAAGCCTCTGCGCAGACATCGGGCGCGGTTGAGCGGCTGGTGACGTTGAACGTCAACGGTCGGGATCGGCGGGTCGACGTGTTGCCGCAGGAAACGCTGTCGCACACCCTGCGTTACAAGCTCGGCCTGACCGGAACCAAGCTCGGCTGCGACCACGGCGAGTGCGGCGCCTGCACGGTGATGGTCGATGATCTCACCATTTACTCCTGCTCGACACTGACCCACGCAGTGCGCGGCCGCAAGATTACCACGGTCGAGGGGCTTCAGGGCCCCAATGGCGAATTGCACAAAGTGCAGGCCGCGTTTGTCGAGGAATTGGGTCCACAATGTGGCTTCTGCACTGTCGGCCAGGTGATGTCGGCGGTCGCTTTACTAAAGGCGAACCCGAAGCCGACGGTCGACGAGGCCCGACTGGCGATGTCGGGTAATCTCTGCCGCTGCGGTGCTTACGATCACTATCTCAGGGGCGTCATGCGCGCCGCAGGGGAGGCGTGAGATGGCATACAAGCTGATCGGCAAGAATTTCACGCCGCACGACGTGGTAGCGAAGGTCACCGGTAAGGCAAAGTATGCTGAAGACTTCCGCGCCGATGGCATGGTGTTCTGCAAGCTGTTGAGCAGCCCGATGCCGCACGCCCGGATCCGCAACATCGACGCCTCGGATGCGTTGAAGATGCCGGGGGTCCTTGGGATTTTGACCGCGGACGACGTGCCGCAATTCCCGCCGCCGCAGACTCCGATCCTGGCCAAGGACGAGGTGTTCTACGTCGGCGAGCCGATCTTGGCCCTTGCTGCCGAAGACGAAACGATCGCCGCGGACGCGCTCGAAAAGATCAAGCTCGACCTCGAGCAGCTGCCGCACGTGCTCGATCCGCTCGACAGCCTCTACCCAGGCGGGCCGAATGCGCGTTCAAACGGCAATGTGGCGGCGGCGCAGATCAACCTGCAGACGGTCAAGTGGGACGCCGGTGACTTCGGTGACGACAAGGTGCTGCCGATGGGCAAGCCGGCTGAGCAGTGGAGCTATGGCGACCTCAATGCCGGCTTCAAGGCCGCCAAGGTGATCGTCGAAGAGAGCTTTGTTACCGCCGGGTACTCGCATCACAGCATGGAGCCGCGCTCGGCCATGGCCTACTGGCAGGGCGGCAAGTGCTTTTTGTACGGGTCAAACCAAAGCCATACCGGCGCAGTACCGAACATCGCCCGCTATATCGGCATCGAGCCAAAGGATTTGGTGTTTGTTGCCGAGTATTGCGGCGGCGGTTTCGGCAGCAAGATCCCGGGCTATCCGATCATGGCCGTACCGGCTTTGATGGCGAAGAAGCTCGGCCGCCCGGTGATGATGCGCATTACCCGGATCGAGGAATACGCAATCGGCAGCGCCCGCCCGACCTTTCAGGGCTACGCCAAGCTCGGGTTCCGCGAAGACGGGCGTATGACGGCGGCCGACCTCTACATTGTGCATGAAAACGGGCCGCATATCGGCGGCGGCGATTTCCGCTCGGCCGGCAACGCTTTGTCGTTCCTGTATCAGCCGCTGGCGATGCGCTGGCGAGCGATCCCGGTTCTAACCAACACGCCGCCGCGCGGTCCGCAACGCGGGCCGGGCGAGAACCAGCTCGTGCCGGCGATCGAACCGATGATCGACAAGGCGGCGCGGCAGCTCGGTGTCGATCGGGTAGCGATGCGTAAGATCAACGCGCCCGATAACAGCGGCAAGATCGGCAACGACCAGGGACCGGTTACCAGCGCCTTCATCAAAGAAGCGCTCGACCAAGGCGCCCAGCTGTTCAATTGGGAAGAGAAGAAAAAACTCTCCGGGCAGCGGACCGGCAACAAGGTGATCGGCATAGGGGTCGGTCAGGGTTACCACAACGCGGGAACAAGCGGCTTTGACGGTCTCGTCCGGATTACCCCCGACGGCAAGCTCCATGTGCATTCGGGGGTCGGCAATCTCGGCACCTACTCGCATTCGGCGACGAGCCGGGTTGCTGCCGAATTCCTCAACTACAACTGGGACAATGTGATCATCGAGCGCGGCGACAGCCGGCTCGGACTGCCTTGGAACAGCGTCCAGGCGGGCAGCTTGACCGCATCGACCCAATCGCGCACTAACTATGTCGCGGCCCTTGATGCCAAGCAAAAGCTCCTCGAGATCGCCGCCCAGATGCTCGGTGGGGCGTCCGACGATTACGAGCTTGGCGACGAGCGGGTCGTGCTGAAATCCGACCCCACTAAGTCGATCACCTATGCGCAGGCGGGTCAGAAGGCGATCGAGCTCGCCGGCAAATACAGCGGCCAGACGGTGCCGGACGACATCAATCCGATCACCAAGGATGCTGTACAGGTCATCGCCGGCACGGGATTGATCGGCGTCGCCAAGGACACATTGCCGCGCAATGGCGTCGTGCCCGGCTTGACCGTGACCTTCGCCGAGATCGAGCTCGACGTCGAGACCGGCAAGTTCAAGATCACCGACATGCTCACTGTCGCCGATTGCGGTACGGTGCTCCACCCGCAAGGCCTCGCCCACCAGCTCCGCGGCGGCAATGTCATGGGGATCGGACTGGCTCGCCTTGAGCGGCACGTCTACGACCCCAAGCTCGGTCTGCCGGCTGCCGCTTTGCTCTATCAGGCGAAGCCGCCCTCCTATCTCGACGTGCCGGCGGAAATCCGCTGGGGCGCCGTGGATAAGCCCGATCCGCAGAACCCGGTCGGCGTCAAGGGGGTCGGCGAGCCGCCGCAAGGCTCCGGTGCTGCGGCCATTACCACGGCGGTCTCGGATGCGCTGGGCGGCCACCTATTCAACCGGACGCCGGTGTCGACCGATATGATCGTCAATCATCTGTCCGGGCGGCCGCAATCGCACAAGCCGCTTCAGATCAACTCGGTCTGAGGGAGCATCGCTATGATCGTCAAAGACATGATGCCCGGTTTCGAGCTCTATCAGCCGACACAGCTCGACGATGCGCTGGCTTTGCTCGACCGCTACGGCAAGGACGGCTGGAAGATGGCCGGCGGCAATGACAGCCTCTCGTGGTTCAAGGAGCGCGTCAAACGCCCGAAGGCAGTCATCGACATCAGCGGCATAGTCGCGCTCAAGGGGGTTCGCGAGACCCCCGACGGGGTCGAGATCGGTGCGCTGACGACCCTGACCGAGATCGAGCGCAACCCGGTTATACGCGCAAAATACCGCGTGCTGGCCGATGCCGCGCGGCGGGTCGCGAGCCCGCAAATCCGCAATACCGGGTCGATCGGCGGTAATCTCGCCCAGGATGCGCGGTGCTGGTATTACCGGTATGGGCTGCCCTGCTACCGGGCCGGCGGCAACACATGTTTTGCGGACACGCCCGAGGGGGTGAACCGCGAGCACGCGCTGTTCGACACCGACCGTTGCGTAGCGGTGAGCCCTTCGGACACCGCGCCGGCGCTGGTGGCGCTCGACGCGAAGATGGTGATCAAGAGTTCTAAGGGCGAGCGGGTAGCGAGTGCGGAAGAATTCTTCATCGGACCGAAAACCGACATTACGCGGCTGACCTCGCTGAAGCCCGAGGAGATCCTGACCGCAGTTCGAATTCCCAACAGCTGGGCTGGAGCGCGGTTCTACTTCGAGAAGGTGGCTGATCGCGACACCTGGGACTTTGCGCTCGTCAACGTGGCCGCGGCGATTGTCGTCAACAATGGCGTCGTCGAGCGGTCGCGGTTTGCGTGTGGGGGGGTCAGCGCCGTGCCGCGGCGGCTGACCGTCGTCGAGGAGGTGATCCAAGGAAAGCCGGCCGAGGAGGCGACTGCCAAGCTTGCCGGCCAGTCAGCGGTCCGCGGCGCGCGGCCCTTGAACTACAACCAGTTCAAGATCCCGCTGCTGGCGAATTTGGTAACCCGGGCAGTACGCGACGCTGCCTAACAGCTCCCCGGTGACGGGCAGATGGAGCTGTTCCGTTTCGCCAGCAGTGTCTATGGGCAGCCGGTGCTGCTCGGAGCATCGTGGGATCTGTTGGGGTGGTTTTTCGGCGCTGGCGTGGTGTTCATTGTCGCGCATGCGGCCTACAAGGGGCTCACCGGCTCTCGCGGTCCTTAAGGTTTTATCGTGAGGGTGGCGGAAACCGACCGCGTCGTGCGGCATCGCCTTCCCGACCGGCTGTACCACTGGACGATGGCGGCAGCAGTGCTGACCTTGCTGGGTACGGGCTTCCTGCCGATCTTGGGGTGGAAATTCGAGTGGGTGACGGCGCACTGGATCGCCGGCTTGGTGCTGGCGGCGCTGGTCGCCTTGCATATCGTGCGCGCCTCCGTCTGGCTGGATTTCTGGTCCATGGTGGTCGGCTTCGACGATGTGCAAAGCGGATGGCGCGCCGTCTGTCAGGCATTCGGCCGCAGAGGTCCGTCACCGCTAAAGCCCGGGAAGTATTCTCTGCTGCAGAAGTTTTACCATCTCGCCGTCGCCGCCGTTGTCCTGGCGTTGGTGGCAACCGGCCTGCTGATGCTGCTCAAGATTGACACGCCGCTTTGGCGTCGCAATCCGTATTGGTTCTCCGATCACGCCTGGGGCGTCATCTACGTGATTCATGATCTCTGCGCGATGAGCGTGATCACGTTATTGATGGCGCATGTATATTTTGCGCTGCGTCCAGAGAAGCTCTGGATGAGCCGTTCGATGATCCGCGGCTGGGTCACCAACACCGATTATCGTGTTCATCATGATCCGATGCGATGGCCACAGCAGCACGGCGGTCGATGATGGACGAGCGCGAACCCACCTTGGCCGAGCGGATCGAGGCCATCGAGCAAGCTTACGAGTTCATGCTCGCCTATGCCGCGCAAGGGCGCGAGGACGAGGTCGGCGGGTCGATCCGTCAGTTTCTCGAGCGTGCTGTCGACGCGCTCGATGGGCTCGCGCCGAATGCAGCGGCTAGCCCGCACGCTCAGAATGCGACATCGCGTCAGGCCTTTGCCGCCTTCCTCGAAGTGCTGGATGACGATGCCCGCAAAGCGGGGGCGGTGCTGCGGTTGGTGCTGGCCCAAAAGTCGATCAGCTCGCAACTGGTCGACAACCTCAACGCCTCGATCCACCTGCGCACCCTGTTGACGGATATTTTCCTGATCGACGAAGCGCTCAAAGCTAGCGGGGGTTGAGATGACAGAGTTGAGGCTCGGTCTGATCGGCCTCGGGGCGTTGGGCTCGCGGATCGCAGCGCGGCTGCTGCGGGCCGGATTCTCCCTGCAGATCTACGATATCGCCGATGTCGCGCTGCGAATGTTCAACATGGATGTCGGCGGGATCATCACCGGCTCGCCGAAGATGATGGCGCAGTCCTGCGATGTCATCATAACCGTGCTGCCCTCGACCGACGAGGTGCGGGAGGTCGCCTTCGGCTGGGAAGGGCTTGCCCGCGGCTTCGCTGAAGGCGGCGTGCTGATCGACATGGGCTGCTCGGATCCGATGGCGACGAGCGGGCTCGCCGAAGAGCTTGCCGGCCGCGGCATCGACCTGGTGGACGCTCCGCCCCTCGGCACCGCCGAGGACGCGAAGGTCGGCAAGCTGACCTTTGTCGTGGGGGGGCCAGAGGCAGCCGTCGAGCGATGTGGGCCGATCTTCGCGGCGCTGAGTGAGCGCATTCTACGCGCCGGAACGGCCGGTTCGGGCCAGGCGGCGGTCGCGCTTGCCGATTTCCTACGCGGTGTCGAATTGCTGGCGGCGAGCGAGGTGCTGCGCATCGGTCAGCGCTTCGGTCTCGAAGCCGGGATGCTGCTCGATATCGGCGAAGGGCTCGGCGCCATTGGTCCCGCGATGGGCGGCATGTTGCGGCGGCAGGTCCTCACCCGGCAATTCGACAGCGGGTTGGCTTTCGGTCACTTGTTAAAGAGCCTCGAGACCGCCGGGAATGTCGCGCAGGCCTGCGGTGTGGAGTCGCCGTTGCTGGCCGCTTGCCGCAATGCGTGGGCCGCGGCGGAGGCGCGTCTCGGCTCCGGCGCCGACCAGACCGCGCTGATCCGCTGGTTGGAAACACTTGCACCCGCCGCCGCAAAGAGCGAGGCCTGATTCAACGCCTGCGACGCGCCTTCTCGGGCGTGGTATCCCCGGTGGTTTCGAGATGCTCGATATTGGCCCTCGCTGCCATATCGGCCTGGCTGCCGGGGGCGATCTGGCCGATGCGCTCCCAGTCCGCGCGAGCTCCTTCGAGATCGCCGTTGAGCCGCCTGATATTGCCGCGCTCGAGCAGCCCCGGCACCGAATTCGGCGTCAGCGCGAGCGCCTTCTCGACATCGGCAAGCGCGGCATCGCGGCGGCTGAGCGCGCGGTTGGCCGAAGCCCGGTAGATCAGCGCCTCCGCGCGGCCCGGATCGGCCTTCAAGACATGGTCCAGATCGGCGACGGCCTTGTCATAGTATCCAGCCGACGCCGCTGCTTCCGCGCGGTCGAGGAGCAATTCGGAATCATTGGGTTGCAAGCCCAGCGCTTGACCCGCAGCCGCATAAGCCCGCACCGCGTCGCCGGCCAGCAGCCAAGCCTGTCCCGCCTGATCGAACACGTCGGCGCGCAGCCCGGTCGGCGCCGACGTCATGGCCTGCGCCAGCGCCTCGAGTCGGGTCGCGGCCTCTTTGTAACGCTTAAGCCCGACGAGTGCCACGGCGGCGCAATGCTCGGCAGGGTGCGCCCCGCCTTGCTCGTGCCATGTCTGCGCCAGGCTCTGTGCGGCGCCGGGGTTCTGTTTGGCGAGCTTCAAGCACCGATCATAGGTCGCCGCATCCGCTTCCGCGTTGCGCGGGCCGACCGGTCGCGTCGGCGAGCCCGCCGGCTCCGCGGCCGCAGCGGCGGCGGTAATGAACAGCGAGCAGAGAAGCGCGCCATAATTACGCGCACCACATCGCTTGGGCACGTTCGCCATACCTGCCTAGCTTATTCGCCGGGATAGGACCGGTACCACGGCGCGACGTTGCGGCCTAATCACAACAAACGGTACGATCACGGTCCGATCGGATCTGCCATTCCAGGTCTTGCATTTTCTTGGCCTTTGTACGCGATCGCCTGTTTCCGAACGGGCTCGGCAACGTCGTCCTTGCCTTCAGCCACCGCAATTACCGCATTTACGCTGGCGGCAATGCCGTCTCGCTCGTCGGAATCTGGATGCAGCGCGTGGCGGTCGGCTGGCTCGCCTGGACTCTGACTCATTCCGGTACCTGGCTCGGTGTTATGTCGATGGCCGAGTTCTTCCCGGTCGTGTTCTTGAGCCCGATCGCCGGCGCGCTTGCCGACCGGCGTGATCGGGTCGGCATAATCCGGGTTACCCAAATCGCCGGCAGCGTCGAGGCAACCCTGCTCGCCGTGCTCGTCTACACCGGCACGATCACGATCCAGCTGCTGTTTGTCCTGACATTGCTGCTTGGCGTCTTCAACGCAATGGCCCAGCCGTCGCGGCTCGCGCTGATCCCGACCCTCGTCGACCGGGCGGCGTTGCCCTCGGCCTTGGCGATCAACGCCATCATCTTCAACAGCGCGCGCTTTCTGGGACCGGCGGTGGCGGGGATCGTGATTGCTCGGGTCAGCGTTGGCGCCGCGTTTACGGTCAATGCCACGACCTATGTCGCGTTTCTGATCGCGATGACGAATTTGCGCGGCCTCCCCGCATTGCCGGTCGGCGCGACCCAGAGCGTGCTGAAGGCCTCGGCCGAGGCCTATATATACGCCACCCGGCACCCCGGCATCGCCCCGATGCTGCTACTGTTCACGGTCACCACAATTGGCACCCGCGGTTTTGTCGAGCTGTTCCCCGGGTTTGCCGACAGCGTCTTCGGGCGCGGCCCGGAGGGTTTGTCGATGCTCACCT
>Ga0310913_10000801_pt1 | contig 15140 bp, 13 predicted proteins | sample GREbulkMGOX082_FD_203447 | JGI IMG/M metagenome (GOLD analysis project Ga0310913, IMG submission 203447) | Lab enrichment of tropical soil microbial communities from Luquillo Experimental Forest, Puerto Rico - GRE.bulkMG.OX082 | ecosystem: Environmental > Terrestrial > Soil > Tropical forest >...
GCCACTTGCCGATTATAGTTGCCTCGTAATGTAGCACGCCGGTGATGTTCCCGCCCGGCCGCGGCAAGCTCGCGATGAAGCCCATGCCGATCGGGTCGGAGACGTTGACGAATACGATGGGAATCGTGCGGGTCTCACGCTGTAGTGCGACGATGGCTCCAGGTGTGTGCCCGAGGATCACGTCGGGTTGCAGGGCAACCAGCTCCTTCGCGAACACCGGAAACGGGTCGGCCCGGCCGGCCGCGAAGCGATAGTCAATATGAATATTGCGGCCCTCAACCCATCCGCGTTTTGCGAGGCCCTGTTGAAATCCCGCTAGGCGTTCCTCAGTTTCCGGATCATCCTTGGCAAAGGCGATCAACGCTCCGATGCGCCGTGTCGCTTCCGCTTGTCCGCGCGTCGCAAGCGGTAATCCGACCGCCGCGCCACCTAGAAGGGCGATGATTTCGCGCCGTTTCATTGCCGCTCTCACGCTCAAATGAGTCATCGTATCGGCTAAAATTAGCTGCTTGAAGGGGCGGTCGATGTCTGCTTTGGGTCAAAAGCAGACATGACGCTTTGAAACGGCGATGTCCGCTCTACCCCCAGAAGCAGACATCGCGAAACGCCGTTGGGATGTACGCTGAGTGCTGAAGCGGACTTCGCAGACGACCTGGATCCTTTTGGGACGGCCGTGCTGCTGAGAGGATTGCGGTCAGCTTCTGGGTTTTAGACGTATTTGAGCGTTATACCACCATCGACCACGAGTTCGATTCCGGTGACGTAGCGGCTTTCGTCACTCGCCAAGTAAACCGCCGCCCAAGCAATGTCCCAGGCATCGCCGCCGAACCCCATCGGCACCTGCCGGTCGCGTGCACGCCACATTTCCTCGACGTCGCCTTTGGCGTAGCTCTCGGCGAGGCCGGCACTCTTCTCCACCATCGGTGTCTTCATCAGTCCAGGTAAAATCGCGTTCACCCTAATCCGCCTGCTGGCATATTCGACGGCAGTCGTTTTAGTAAGCTGATTGAGTGCGGCCTTAGATGCGTAATAGGTCGCATAGGGAACGCCCGTATAGCGGATCGAGGCGATCGAGGAGATATTGATGATCGAGCCGCCCCCGTGGCGGACCATACATGGAATAGTTTGTTTCATCGCCAGGTAGGCGCTTTTGAGATTGACCGCGAACACCCGATCCCACTCGGCTTCAGAGACCTCGACTACCCCGCCGACTTCGGCGATGCCTACATTGTTGTCGAGCACGTCGATGCGGCCATAGGCGGAGACGCAGGCCTCAACCATTGCCTTGACATCAGCGGCCTTACTGACGTCGGCGCGGTGTGCCACCGCCTCACCACCCTCGCTCCGGATGATCCGAGCTGTCTCCTCTGCCGCCGCCAGGTTAATATCGGCGCAGAATACCCGCGCACCTTCTCGTGCAAAGGCGACCGCCGTAGCCTTGCCATTGCCCCAACCTGGCCCTATCGAGCCGGCACCGACGACGAGCGCAACCTTTCCCTTGAGTCGGTCGACCATGTCAGCTGCTCCTGCGACCGGTCGCGTCGAGTTCGCGCAGCTCGGTCTTGAGGACTTTCCCGTAATTGTTCTTTGGTAAAGAGCTTACGAACACGTAGTCCTTCGGGCGCTTGAATCGTGCGATGTTGTTGAGGCACAACGCATCAAGTTCGTTGCAATTGACTTCGCCTACCACATAAGCGACGACAATCTCACCCCACTCCGGATCGGGCCTGCCAATCACCGACACCTCGCGGACGAGGGCGTGCTCAAGCAGGACCTCTTCGACCTCGCGCGGATAAATATTGGAGCCGCCAGAAATGATGACGTCCTTCGACCGGTCTTTAAGTGTGAGATAACCGTCGCGGTCGAACGCACCGACGTCGCCGGTGTGCAACCATCCGTCTTTGAGCGTCGCGGCCGAAGCCTCGGGGTTGCGCCAATAGCCGGGCATGACGACGTCACCACGGCATAGCACCTCGCCAGTCTCGCCGGCAGATAACGGCCGATCGTCGTCGCCGGCCACCATGACCTCGACGCAGGCAAAGGGCCGCCCTGCCGAGGCCAACCGATCAAACCAATGCGGGTGATCACGGTCGCTGATCTCCTGCTTGGACAGCGTGGTAATCGTCATAGGGCTTTCGCCCTGGCCGTAAATCTGCGCGAACCGCGACCCGAATCGGTCGATCGCACTACGGGCATCGGCGACATACATCGGTGCGCCACCCCAGACGATCGTCCTGATATGATCTGGATTACATTGCGCCTGGCACTCGACCAGCCGCTTGACCATGGTCGGCGCGGCAAACATCGAACTGCGTGGCCAGGCATCGAACAGGCCAAGCACTTCCTCAGCATCGAACGAACTCGACTCTGGGACCACGTTGACGCCGAGCCGCGCAACGTGGGCCATCATGTACAGTCCCGAGCCATGGCTCATCGGCGCGGCGTGCAGCAGCGCATCACCCGGTGCGATTGGGTCAACCTCGGCAGCATAGGCGTAGCTGGCCGCCGCCAAGACCCGATGGGTGAGCATCGCGCCCTTCGGTCGTCCGGTGGTGCCGGACGTGTAGAATAGCCAGGCGAGATCATCGCCAAGGCTGGGCCAGCTCTCGATTGGATCGGCAGTAAACAATGCTTCGTACTTGGCGCTGCCGATTTCGATCAGATGCTCAAGCGTCGGCGGAGCGTGGGTCGCGATGTCGTTGCCGAGTTCGCTTGATGCGAAGCACACGCGGGCGCCGGAATGTTGAAGTATATAGCCCAGCTCGCGGCCGTGAAGTTTTGCGTTGGCGGGCACCGCGGCCAGCCCTGCATGCCAAACGCCGAACATCAACTCCACATAATCGGGACAATTCTTGGCGACGATGGCGACACGGTCGCTGGGTTGAAGCGCGAAATGCTGGCGCAGTGATCCCGCAAATCTTGCTGCTCGCTCGGCGACCTCACCGTAAGGCTTGATGACGCGCGAACCTAACCCCAGGGCAGGTCGATCCCCATGACTCGTCCCCGCACGTTCGAGCCAAAGCGCAAGGTTCATCGCAGGTTATGCCACCTTTGGGCTGAGCATCACACCCTACCACATCGCTGAGCTGGGCCGTGTTTTTTGCACCACAAGCAAAATTAGCTGTTCGATGGGCCGTTCATCACCATGTCCGCTCTTCCCCCAAAAGCGGACATTCGGCAGCATGATTGTCATGTCCGCTTTGTGCCAAAAGCGGACATATGCAGCGCAGCGAAATACGTGCTTATTCGATCACCTCATCTGCGCGCAGTTCGAATTCCCGGCTTATCGCGAGCCCCAGCGCTTGCGCAGTCTTGCGGTTGACGACAAGTTCAAATTTGGTCGGCTGCTCGATCGGAAGAGCGGCCGGCTTCGCGCCTTTGAGAATCTTATCCACATAACCGCCCGCTCGGCGAAACAGATCCGGCAAACTAGGACCGTAAGAGGCAAGCCCGCCTGCCGCAGGGAATTCGGCCTCGGGATATACGGCGGGCAGCCTGCTTTTGAGCTCCAACTCTACGATCCGATCGCGTTGAGTAAACAACATGGCGTCCGAAAGGCTGACCATGCCGCCGGCGCTCCAATCCACCATCGCGCCGAAGGCGCCAGGCAGATCGGCAGGGGCTCTCGCTTCAAATATGTGCAGCTCGAAACCGAGCGTGGCCGTAGCCCGTTCCACCTCACGCAGGTAGGGGGCATAAGTCGGATTGGTTGGATTACCCAAGACCGCTACGCGCGACAGCGTCTGGGTCATATCCTTAAGCAGCTCTAGCCGCTTTGCAGCCAACCCGTAGCCCACCGTCATGGTGAGGCCGGTGAGATTACCTCCCGGCTCAGCAAAGCTTTTAGCCAGTCCGTCGGCGACCGGATCTACGGCAAGCGCGAAAACGATGGGAATGCTTGCAGTCGCATCCTTGCAAGCCTTCGCCGCGGCGGTTCCATCGACCACGATTACATCTACGTTCGAGCGTACAAGCTCCGTCGCAAGAGCGCTCAGGCGGTCGTAGGCGCCCGCCGCGTAGCGCTGCTCGATCACGATGTTCTGGCCTTCGACGTAGCCCGCCGCGCGCAGGCCTTCCCGAAAGGCGTCGAACTGCTTTTGGTGTGGGCCCGCTTGCCGCAAAAAGCCGATCCTCACAGCAGCGCGCTCTTGCGCTTGCCCGAGACGCGGCACAGAGGCAGTCATAGCCCCTAACAGGCTGATGAACTCGCGCCGCTTCATTCGATCACCTCGTCGGCGCGTGAGAGGACCGTCGGTGGCACAGTAAGGCCAAGCGCTTTTGCTGTCTTTAGATTGATTACGAGTTCATATTTTGTCGGAGCCTGCACCGGGAGATCGGCGGGCTTCTCGCCTTTGAGGATGCGGTCGACGTAGCCAGCCGCGCGCCGACCCTCATCATCAAAATTTGGGCCATACGAGATTAATCCGCCAGGGGCGACAAAATAGCGGTCGGAATAGATCGCCGGTAGTTTGTGCCTTGCTGCAAGAGTGATAATGAGATCGCGATGATCCGCTGCCTGCGGGTTCGCCGTCACCACCAAACCGCCATTCGCGGAGCCCGCGAAAGCCGCGACAGCCTGCTCGATCTCGCGCGCGTCGCTCACGTTGATTGGCCTCAACTCGACGCCGAATGACGGCGCTACGGATTGAATGACGGCAAACTGGCCGGTCCCCGAGGGAGATGCGGGATCACGAAGGACCGCCGCGCGCGTTACCCCCGGCGCGATTTGTTTGAGCAGTTCAAGCCATTTACCGCTCAAACTGTATTCCATCGTCATAAAACCCGTAACGTTTCCGCCCGGCCGCGAGAGGTCGTCGACGAGGCCACCACCGAGCGGGTCAATAACGAACATGAAAACAATTGGCACAGTGCGGGTCGCCTGAAGTAAGTAAGTTGTGGGGATGGTGCCAACTGCGAGGATGACGCCAGGCCCAAGCGCGACCAATTCCGCTGCTTGTTTGCGCAAGGCGTCGACGTTGGCAGCACCATTGCGTTTGTCGATTTGAATGTTATGGCCATCGGTCCAGCCTAAGCGCTGCAATTCCTCCAAGAACGGACCGATACGGCCTTTGATTTCTGCATCGCCCAAGTTTGTGAGCAAGCCGAGCCGACGACGGTCGGAGTGCTGCGCGCGTGCCGCAAGCGGCCATGCGGCCGCCGATCCGGCCATGACTTTGATGAAATCGCGTCGTCGCATTGCCTTGCCACCAAGGCTACACCACGACGGAATTACAGCAGGGATTTGGGATCAGCGGAATAGGGCGAAGAGACCCGTTTGCAACGCGGTGACTTCTAGCCGCTCATGTCCGCTTTGGGTCATAAGCGGACATTGTGAATATCGGAAGTGATCAGTTGGTGCTGTTCCTGAAACGCGTGGAGTGTCGGCCGAAACTGACTGGCCTGGGCGCATATTGAGTCCCACGCTTTACCTAGAATCGGAAGATAAGCCCGACTGCGGGATCGATCGTGTTGCGATTGAGGTAGCCGTTAGCCAGTCCATTATTGACTTGCGAGAACATGAACCCGGCGTAAGCCTCAAACTTCGCCGCAAATCTCCAATCGACGGCGAATGAAACGGCGTCGAACGTGCCACTGCAAGCCGCCTTTGCGGCGGTACTGCAAGAAGCGCCAGCGCCAAAGTTGTTTTGATCGTAATGATAATAAGCGCCGATCACATCCACCTTGTCGGTGACTGCGTACTTTGCCCCGGTCCAGAATACCTGCAAAATCTTGTCATGAGCGTCAAAGGCGGTGTTGATGATATTCGTATTGTTGATGGCGGCACAGCCGAGGCAGAGAAAATCTCCCGTGAGATCATTAAAAGCGGTCTGGGGATTGCTGGGAGGCATAAATTGAATCCATTCGTAGCCGGCATACAATTTAAGTGACCCGTTGGTATATTTGGCGAGCAGCATCACGCTGGCTTGATCGGAGATCGTAGCAGTCAGAACTTGCGGTAGGAACGGCGGCAGCGGGTTGCCAGCGGGCCCCAGCGGGTTCCCGGACAGCCCGATCGACACGGCGTCTGTTATGTGAGTGTAAATTGCATCGAAGGAAAGCACGCCCCTCGCCAGATTGGGAATGTCTCCTCCGACTTGAAACGAATATCCACCGTTCGCGCCATTGTTCTGCGCATAACCACCGAATTGCCAGAGCGCCGCCGCCCGAAACTGGCCAACGTCGACACGATATTTCATAGATGTGCTCACTCTGCAGTCTTCGGTGTTGCCAGCGCCGCAGGTTGTTCCCTGGTAGCCGATCGGCGAGAACGCGTTCGAACCACCCATCGGGTCATAGGCAACGATGCCCTCCACCCTGAGAGTATTCTGCCGAAAAACGGTCAGCGTGCCATAGGGTGAGCTGACGCCGACATAGCCCAATCCATTAAAAAATTGCCCCGCTTGGCTCGAATCGCCATTCGAACTTTGGTCTGTGAGGGGAGTGCCGGCGTTTTGGGCGACCGACTTCGGTCCATTGGAGAGCTGCAAGGAATAGGGATTGAAATTGGCCTGGAGATCGAAAACAAACGCCCAGCCAGGAGCAAATTCTTCGTTTCCCTTAATCCCGATGTTTGACTGACTCACCGCATTGTTTGCAAGATTCCATAGCGCTCGATTGCTGTTCTTCTGGATGAGATATTCGGCTCCGGCGGGTAATGACCCGTTATAAGGTGTGCCGTGACTCTGCCAGGTCACGCCCGCGTCTACGGTGCCGTAGACCGTAATGCCATACCAACTCAACGGGCAGCTGGTATCGAGAAAATCCCAAAGGCTGCTACAGGCAGCTGGCGCGGTCACCGCCGTGGGCGGCGGGGCCTTCGTCACCATATCCGCAGCGGTAACGGCCGTTAGTGACGTCGCGATGAGCAATGTCGAAACGCCAGCTATGCTAAGCGAAGTGCGCTTCATGGTTGTCCTTAGAAGGCAGTTCACGTTGCTCGGGGACATTCTTGCAGCGCTACGCAGTTGCCCGAAGGTCGAAGGTGACTTCGCGTCGCTTTTTTGTGAATTGTTGCGGCTGGGTCACAATGAGTTGGTCCCGCCCCGAGGACCCAAAGCGGCATTCGCGCACAATAACGGTGAGTTGGGATCGAACGAATTTGGCGGCCAATGAAGCTTAGCTAGTCGATCAGAGCGACCGTCCGCACCTCGGTACTCGTATCGGGCTCAGCGATGTCCAACTTCGCAGGAGAACAGCTATCCGCGACCAAGCGGCGTTCCCATTGCGGCTCGCGCCTCCTGCGCCAAGGCAGGGCCGCGAAGAATGCGGGCAACGATAACTGCAATGATCGCGCCTGCTGCGGGTCCAACTACGTAGATCCACCAGGTCGTCAGATCACCGCGGGCGAGGTCAGGTCCGAAACTTCGTGCCGGATTCATGGAGGCACCCTCGAAGGGTCCACCCATCGTACCCCACGACATAATGTACGCACCCACGGCCAGTGGTACGAAGGGACCGTTGAGCTTCGGTCCGTTGGCTATGGCCAAGACCATCAGCACCAACCCGAACGTGATTATGCCCTCGAAGCCGACTGCCTGCCATAATTGGCCTGGCTGTGGGACGGTAGCTGCAAGATTACCCTTCACGCCAAACAATGCCCTTGCCAGAAGTGAACCAGCTGCCGCGGCCACCAATTGAACAACGAAATATACGCCGGCCATTGGCCATCCCATGTCGCCACGCAACGCGAACGCAAACGTCATAGCGGGATTGAAGTGTGCGGAGATATCTCCCAGGAAATACACGGCAGCGACGAGCCAAAGAGCCGACACGGTCGAGAGAACGAAGGCTGCCTCCCATGGCTGGACGGGGCCTCCACCATAAAGGGCGAGGATGGCCGCTCCGCCCGACAGCACGAAAGTCAGCCCCGACACTCCGATGAACTCCGAGAGTAATCGGCGTAGTCTGTGGTCAGGCTTCTTCCAATCGGCGAAATACCGGTCCCCCCCGACGACGGCGACGAGCGCCCGTTCGCCATGCAGAACAGTGGCCGTTTCTGACTTGATTTCCGCATTGCTACTCATCGCCGCATCCTCCCTCAGTGGTCGCGGGGGGCTATTTGCGGCGCCGGCTCGAATCCTTGAGCCGGCGTCTCTTGCATCTGCACCGGCCTAGGCTGCGGCCGCCACATACGGCTTCACCATTTTCTTCGGATCGACGACCCGATCGAACTCGGCCTCCGTGACATAGCCCAATTTGAGGGCGGCGGCCTTTAACGTCAGATCGTTGTCCATGGCGTAGTGCGCGATCTTCGATGCCTTGTCATAACCGATGACCGGCGAAAGCGCGGTCACCAGCATCAGCGAACGATCCACGTATTCGTTGATCTTCTTCAGATTTGGCTTGGTGCCCTCGACCAGGAACTTGCGGAAGTTCACGCAGCCGTCGGTCATGATCGTGATCGAATGCGTGATGTTAAAGATCATCAGCGGCTTGTAGACATTCATTTCGAGATAACCGCCGGCGCCACCAAAACCGACTGCGACGTCGTCGGCCATTACCTGGACTGCAATCATCGCCAAGGATTCGCACTGCGTCGGATTGACCTTGCCAGGCATAATTGAAGAACCAGGCTCATTTTCAGGAATGTCCAACTCATGAAATCCTGCGCGCGGGCCGCAGGACATTAGACGGATGTCATTGGCGATCTTGTAGAGCGACACCGCAAGAGTGCGCATCGTTCCAGAAAGTTGGACCAGCGCATCGTGGGCGCCCTGGACCGTGAACTTGTTGGGTGCGGTGACAAATGGCAGGCCGGTGAGCTTACCGATCTGGGCAGCAGCCGCTTCGGCAAAGCCCGGCGCCGAGTTGATGCCGGTTCCCACCGCCGTGCCACCGAGCGCCAGGCGATACACGCCATTCAAGGCCGTCTCGATCCGTTCCAAGTCGTCACTCAGCATGCCGGCGTAGCCAGACCATTCCTGACCGAGGGTCAGTGGTGTGGCGTCCTGCATGTGCGTGCGTCCAATTTTGACGATATCGCTCCATTCTTTGGATTTCTTAGCGATGGCATCATGCAGTGCCTTCACCGCTGGGATGAGTCGCTCCTTCACGTTAACGGCCGCGGCGATATTCATCGCCGACGGAAAGGAGTCGTTCGACGACTGTGCCATATTGACATGATCGTTAGGATGAACCGGCTTATGGCTACCCAGCGGCGTGCCAGCGATTTGACTGCACCGGTTGGAGATCACTTCATTGACGTTCATGTTGAACTGGGTGCCGCTACCGGTCATCCAGACGTGCAAGGGAAACATATCGTGATGCTGGCCGGCGAGGATTTCGTCGCAAGTCTGAACGATCAGTTTGTATCGTTGATCATCGAGTCGCTTGCTGTCGTGGTTGGCGATAGCAGCGGCTTTCTTCAATGTCGCATAGGCCGTGATCATCTCACGGGGGATCAGATCTTTCCCAATACTGAAATGTTCGAGTGAACGCTGGGTTTGAGCACCCCAGAGTTTGTCGCCGGGAACTTCAACGACGCCAAGGCTGTCCGTCTCTTTCCTCATCTCGGTCATGGGTACTCCTCCTTCGTTCTGCGACTGGATTCTTTCAGCGTGACCACTCCATTGCCTCAGCCGTCGATGGTCCGCAGGCTGGTGGCATTCGTCGAAGCCTCTCTGCTCATCTTTTTGGATATGCGGTCCAAATGTAATCCTGCGCCGACACCTTCGTGTGGCACGCGAACCCACATTCGGCGCGCTCGGACTAAGCTCGGAAGGCTTAAACGTGTCGGCCGCCGGATCATAATCCCACTGGGCATATGCCCATCCGTGCGTGTCTGGGAATCGCTTGGTATCTTTTTCGATAAACGCAACCGTTTTCAGGGTGTCCGGCACGTTTACGAAATAGGGGGACGCAGCGTTCTTTTTAAAGGACCACTCGATCTTCGTAATTTTGGAGCCGTCGGGAAAAAGCTTGCCGTCGCCGGGAACGCCGTCCCTATAGGCGTTGATCATCACGTCATTCGCCGCGATCACTTTCAAGCTGGTTTCGGTCTGACTTACTGCAACATCTTGCCAGGTTTCGTATCCCCTGAAGTCAGACCACGCGAGTCCGTTCGGTATTTGCAGCGTGTACCTGTCCTGCGCCGCAAGGGCCAAGCTGCCCACAACGGCGGTTACCACGCTGACGGCAATCGGCAGGATGTTTTTACTTTTCGGTCTGCCGACTGTCGCAATGCTCGACATGATCGGTCTCCACATCTGAGACCGAGAGCCGTCTCGGCCTCGCTCAAAAAAACTTGGTTGAATTGATCCAACAATCAGTTCGGAGTCGGAGATAAGGGAAATTTCTTGTTTCGGCACTGTACAGACAAACATATCAAGGCGGACGTTGCATGGAATTTGATATAAATCAAAATATTGCTCGTAGATCGCCGACAGACGGACGACAGCCAGGAGCCGACCGGTCGCTCGAAAAATCGGTATGATCCGCCTCAAGTTCAGCGTTCATCCGAGGAATCACGAGCATAGCGCGATTCCACCGGTCAAATCGGCGACGTTTACCTAAAGGAGGGAGCCATGAAACGAATTGCATTATTGTTCGTCGCAGTTGTAACCGCAACAGGCGTAGTTGCGTGGATGGCGCCCCCATCATTGGGACAGGACAACAAAAGCCAAGTCACCAAAACACAAACCGGCACTAAAGAGGCCAAGCAAGTCATCGTAACAACAATCCCGCGCGGATACCGCGACTGGAAATTCATTTCGGCGGCGCATGAAGCAGGTGAACTTAACGACATACGCGTTGTGATCGGCAACGACAAAGCGATCAAGGCCTATCGCGCAGGCAAGCCCTCCTTCCCCGAGGGCACTATCATTGGGCGAGTCGCTTGGAAAATGGTTCCATCAGAAGAGAACAACAAGACGTTTGGTCAAGCGCAATCGTTCGTTCCCGGAGATGCACCCGACTGGTACCTGCAGTTTATGGAGAAGAACACCAAGAAGTATGCCGCGACGGGCGGTTGGGGTTACTCGAATTTTGGCAAAGACCTCAAACCGCTCACCGACGAAAAGATGATGTAATCTTGCTATACCTGTCACCAAGCTGTCGAGGCCCGCGACTACATCTTCACAAAATACGCGCCTTGATCGCTGCGGTGCACGCATGAAGCAGCCCGCCGACCTCGGCAAATGAGATCGCGTCGAGAATCAGGTCACTCATTGCCAGCGAGGAAAAACCACTGGCTACGTCGCCAGCCGCGATCTAACGCCAGTGCAGTGACGCTTGCTTCATCAAAGCCCTGCGCTGTGCTTCGCAAAAAGACTTTGGCCGATGATGTCCGCTTTGGGTCAAAAGCGGACATGACGCACTGAAAATCCGATGTCTGCTTTACCCCCGAAAGCGGCATTGATCCGTCTGCTTCTGATGTCCGCTAAGTGCCAAAAGCGGACAGGTCTCCTATCTGTCTGTTGGAGGTGTGAGTGCGACCGCGGCTTCCGTTGTGAGCAGCAGAAACGTCAGCGTCTCCTGCAGATAGAGTCGCACAACGCTGTCGGTGTGGTTCAGATATCCGATCGAGACGTCCTGGCCGATGTGCAGATCGAAATCGCCACCCCGAGTGGTGAGTACGAAGGCGCCGGATATTGCAGGGGCCCAGATGATGTCGTCTTTGACAAGCTTTCTTACATGTTCCAGTAGCGGGTATCCGTTGTCGCTACTCTCGGCGAGACTCGTATAGGCATTGGCACCAAGCACCACCGAATAGGGTCCATCGACACCGACGAGACGCAGCTGACTCAACGCCTCAGCAATGACGTCGGGATACTCACGCACATCGGCCGGCAGCGTCATGATCGGATTGCTGGTTCCCTGACGGACGCCGACAATGCCAGCCGCTGCGTAGCCCTCGAAAATAGCTCGGTCCTCGGCATATGCAATCTTCTGTGCGGCGTCCTTCGCGGGTTGCCAGTCGGAATCGTTAGCTCCGCGTTCCACGTCGTCGATCTGTTGACGATCCAGCTCGAACGGAACTCGAAACTCGATCAACGGCTTGACTTCACGCTGCCGTGCGAGAATCCCGTCCTCCGGTGTCGCAATCGTCTTGAGGTGGCCGGTGCCGATCGCGGAAAGGCCGACGCCGCCTGAGCCTTGCACGTCGACCACGCGCCGCCCCGCGAGATGGCGCTTGAGTGTGCGCGTCGTCTCCTCCTCGATGTCTGCCCACGCCGCATCGGATATTGGGGCAAGCTCGCGATGAAGATTATTCATGCCGATTTTCTCCTTTGAGGGAGCCGATGCCGAGCGAACCATCAGACACTGCTATCGTGGAAGGCTCAACCACCGACGGTGCGGCCGGCGTCCCTGCAATGACGTCGTCGTTGACGGATTCCAAAAATGATGCGGACGGCACAAAGAACAGGGTTCCAGTCACTGCACGACTGAAGTCAAGCAGCCGATCATAATTACCGGGCGGCCGACCAACGAACATGTTCTCGATCATCTGCTCGGTCACCCGGGGCGTTCGACAATAGCCGATGAAGTATGTGCCGAACTCGCCCGCGGCCGCATTCCCAAAGGGCATGTTGTCGCGCAGTATCTTGAACTCCCTCCCGTTCTCGGTGATCGTGGTGAGCGCATTATGCGCCGACGTCGGCTTTATCGAATCGTCCAGTTCGATGTCGGACAGCTTGTTGCGGCCAATGATGCGTTCCTGCGCTTCCGTGGACAATGCGTTCCAGCTGTCCATGTCATGCAAATATTTCTGCACGATAACGTAGCTGCCGCCGGCAAATGCGCGATCCTCCTCGCCGATGATCGCAGCGTCAATCACCGCCTGCCCGCGGGGATTCTCTGTGCCATCGACGAACCCGAGGAGGTCGCGATCGTCGAAGTAACGAAATCCATGAACCTCGTCGACCGCCGAAACCGCGTCACCGAGGCTCGCCATGATCCTGGTGGCGAGTTCGAAGCAGAGATCCATGCGCTTCGCGCGGATATGGAACAATAGATCGCCCGGCGACGATACCGCGTGGCGCGACCCTGCCCGAATCTCCCGGAAGGGGTGCAGTTCGGCCGGCCGCGGCTGCCCGAACAGGCTGTCCCATGCTTCGGAACCGATCGCCATCACACAGGTGAGGCCGGCTTCTAGGTTGCGAAATTCCACTGCGCGGCTCAAAGCGGGAAGGTCTGCACAGAACGATCGAGCCGCCGCGTGATGGTTCGGGCCCGGGTTTATTGTCACAACCAGAAAAATCGCCGCCCGGGTCAGCGGTGCTGCAACCGGCTGCGAGACAATCACGCCATCAGTGCCTGCTTTGGCGGAGGACATAAAGCACTTCCTTGGGCGACATCCCCTCGGTCGCAATATTAACATGATAGCAAGAAGGGATGTCCGCTTTGGGTCAAAAGCGGACATGGCGGACTCAATTTGCGATGTCCGCTTTACTCCTGTTTTGCGGTGTCACGCGTGCATAAAGTCCGCATAAACCGGGCACTTCTGAGAATTCGTCTTCCCAGAAATCGCAATCGGGAAGACCAAGGGAAGATGAAATCTCGACGTCGATTCCCTGCAAATGATCCTTCGCGAGCTGTCGGCATTGCTTCAGCTCGGAGAAAGAAAACACCGCGCACAGCGCATCTCGCCGCTTCCCGCCGCCTTGGATTGTCGAGGAGTTGGACGAATGCTCTTTGTCGTGCGCGAGGGCGAATTACCTAGGATTTTGAAGATAAATTTGAATTGACGTAAGCATCACTGCGATGACGGTGATAATGACGACAAAGGCGACAAACGCCAAATCAGCGGGTCCGACTTTTTCTTTGCGCTGCGGGCTGCCCTTCAACTGTAAATCTGACATCGAGACGCTCTCCTCCTCTTACCGTCCATTGAGGTTGAACGATTAGCTAGCGACTAGAGTAGGCGCATTGATCCCGATCAAAACTGGCTGGAGCAAGATTAGCGACTGGTCGCCGCTTGCCGCCGCCTTGGTCCGTGCTTGAATGCCAGCCAAATTGTCATGGGCGCGGCGTAGCCCTGCCGATACCGCGCGCTACCCCATATGATGGATTGACGATGCTTGACGGTCGAGCAGGCGATGCGATGCCGATCACCCCGCCGCATCTTATCCTAGTGATCGGTCAGAGCCGGGATGACGTGCCCACGGTGGTACAGGCGGGAGGCCATCATCCCGGCTCGCACGAGGGCCCCACGCGTCGAAGAAATCTCCCCGCCGATTTTAGACCCGCTCTCGCTTTAAAATAATTTATCGAGAGTTAGAGACCCGCATTGACTTACATCAATGGTATCGGTGCGCGGTTTGTCTCTCACTAAGCTCTCCACTGCGAAAGCTTTGAACGATGAGGCGCGAAGGATTGCGACGAAATATCGCCAAGCTGCTGGGGCTCTTGCGGAAGGCTTAGCTATTGAGGGACTTCGAGATGAGAACACCTGATCAATATCGCGAATTTGCTGCTGAGTGTTACCGTTTGGCGGCAGAAGCTAAAACAGAAACGCAACGGAAAACGATGGAGGAAATGGCTCAGGCCTGGAGCGAAGTAGCGGATGAGGTAGAGACAACTCAGCAAGGATGGCGCGAAGGATTGTGGTGAATATCGCCAAGCTGCCTAAGCGCGACATAAGGCACGCGCTCATTTTTGACGGCTCCTAGCACTCGCAGCGACCACAACCGGACCATTCCCTTCCTGAGGTCCGCTGAACGGTCTTAGGTCTTGAGGCGCGTGAGAACGTTTTCCAATGCCTTCACTGCTTTCTCTTTGTCCAACTTTTGTAAGTCAACAAGTAATCTCAGCCCATCTTGCTCTTCATGAATTGCCCGACCCTGTGCAACCAGGTCCTTGATCGGTGCGATCACAGCATAATTGCGCACGGGTTTGGCAATTCCCTTGGCCTGAATGGGTGTCCGTTCTTCAGCGACGACGTGGTCCTTAATCAACGAATAGGTTTCATGGCTCAAGAGAATGCCGCCTAGCTCTGCGTGCGACTGAAGGCGTGAGGCCAGGTTTACCTCGCTGCCGATGATTGTGTAGTCCATGCGATCCTCACTGCCGAAATTGCCGACAGTGCAGTAGCCAGTATTGATACCGATGCGCAGCTGGAAGGGCTTCTGCAAACCTTTCTCGCGCCATTCCACCTGTAACTCTCGCATCCGCTTCTGCATCGCGATCGCCATGTTTACGCA
>Ga0310913_10000814_pt1 | contig 15054 bp, 14 predicted proteins | sample GREbulkMGOX082_FD_203447 | JGI IMG/M metagenome (GOLD analysis project Ga0310913, IMG submission 203447) | Lab enrichment of tropical soil microbial communities from Luquillo Experimental Forest, Puerto Rico - GRE.bulkMG.OX082 | ecosystem: Environmental > Terrestrial > Soil > Tropical forest >...
ATGATGGAGAAGAACCTTCAGGACGAGATCCGCATCCTCCACGAGGAGATCAAGAAGCGGATCGTCATGATGCTCAATGGCCAGGAGCTCCGGTCCGACCTGTTCGACGAGTACGGCCGGGACCGGCTGCTCAAGAAGGGCACGCTGCTCACGCAGGACATCCTGCAGGAGATGCCGTACTCGACGATGATCCGCGTCAAGATCGCGACCGACGACGCTCGGCTCGAGGATGAGCTGCGGGACCTCGAGGAGCGGACCGAGCGCCAGGTGGAGGTCATCCGGAATCTCTTCGAGGAGAAGAAGGAGAAGATTCGACGCGGCGATGAGCTGCCGCCCGGCGTCATCAAGCTGGTCAAGGTCTACGTCGCGATGAAGCGCAAGCTGTCGGTCGGCGACAAGATGGCCGGCCGCCACGGCAACAAAGGCGTCATCGCGCGCATCCTTCCCGAAGAGGACATGCCGCACCTGCCCGACGGCACACCGGTCGAGATCGTGCTCAACCCGCTGGGCGTGCCGTCGCGCATGAACGTCGGTCAGATTCTGGAGACGCACCTCGGATGGGCCGCGCACGCGCTCGGCCTCTACTTCGCGACGCCCGTGTTCGACGGTGCAACGGAAGGTGAGATCAAGAACTGGCTGGACCGGGCGGGTCTGCCGAAGGGCGGCAAGACGCGGCTTTACGACGGCATGACCGGCGAGCCGTTCGAGCAGGACGTGACGGTCGGATACATCTACATGTTGAAGCTGTCGCACCTGGTCGACGACAAGATCCACGCGCGGTCGATCGGGCCGTACTCGCTCATCACCCAGCAGCCGCTCGGCGGCAAGGCGCAGTTCGGCGGACAGCGGTTCGGAGAAATGGAGGTGTGGGCGCTCGAAGCTTACGGCTCCGCGCACATTCTCCAGGAGCTGCTCACCGCCAAGTCCGACGATGTCACGGGGCGGGCCAAGATCTACGAGGCGATCGTCAAGGGCGACGCGTCGTTCACGGCCGGCCTGCCGGAGTCGTTCAACGTGCTCATCCGCGAGCTGCAGTCGCTCTGCCTGGATGTCGAGCTGATGAAGACGAAGAAGAAGCCGCTGGAGGCTGCTCCACAGCCGGTGCTCGAGGAAGTGTAACAAGAAGGAAACATTAATGAGACCAAGTTTCCACGAAAGAGGCGCGCTCACGAGCGATTTCGACGCGATTCGCATCAGCCTCGCGTCACCCGACAAGATCCTGTCGTGGTCGCACGGCGAGGTCACCAAGCCGGAAACGATCAACTACCGGACGTTCAAGCCCGAGCGGGACGGTCTGTTCTGCGCCAAGATCTTCGGACCGATTACCGACTGGGAATGCTTGTGCGGGAAGTACAAGCGCATGAAGCATCGCGGGGTCATCTGCGACAAGTGCGGGGTCGAGGTCACCCAGGCGAAAGTCCGCCGCGAGCGCCTGGGCCACATCGCGCTCGCCACGCCGGTGAGCCACGTGTGGTTCTTCAAGGGGCTCCCGAGCCGCATCGGGCATCTGCTCGATATCTCGCTGCGCGATCTCGAGCGCGTGCTGTATTTCGAGGCCTACGTCGTCGTCGATCCGGGCGACAGTGACCTCAAGCAGAACTCGCTCTTGAACGAGGAGCAGTACCGGAAGGCGCGCGAAGAATGGCAGCACCGGTTCAAGGCGCAGATGGGCGCCGAAGCGATCAAGGAGCTGCTGAAGCGCGTGAACGTCGACCGGCTCGCGATCGAGCTGCGCGACAAGATGAAGGCGGAGTCGTCGGCGCAGAAGAAGCTGAAGTTCGCCAAGCGCCTGAAGGTCGTCGACTCGTTCCGGAAGTCCAGCAACCGCCCGGAGTGGATGATTCTCGACGTGATTCCGGTCATCCCGCCCGAGCTCAGGCCGCTCGTGCCGCTCGACGGCGGCCGGTTCGCGACCTCGGATCTCAACGATCTCTATCGGCGCGTCATCAACCGCAACAACCGGTTGAAGAAACTGATCGAGCTGAAGGCGCCCGACGTCATCATCCGCAACGAGAAGCGCATGCTGCAGGAAGCGGTCGATGCGCTGTTCGATAACGGCCGCCGCGGTCGCGTGCTGCGCGGGGCGAACAACCGTCCGCTGAAGTCGCTCTCCGATACCCTCAAAGGCAAGCAGGGCCGGTTCCGTCAGAATCTGCTCGGCAAGCGCGTCGATTACTCGGGCCGGTCCGTCATCGTGGTCGGGCCGGAGCTGAAGCTTCATCAGTGCGGGCTGCCGAAGAAGATGGCGCTCGAGCTGTTCAAGCCGTTTATCTACAACAAGCTCGAGGAGCGCGGGCTCGTTCAGACCATCAAGCAGGCAAAGGAAATGGTCGAGCTTCAGCGTCCGGAAGTGTGGGACGTGCTCGAGGAAGTGATCCGCGAGCATCCTGTCCTCCTCAACCGGGCGCCGACGCTGCACCGTCTGGGCATTCAGGCATTCGAGCCGGTCCTCGTTGAGGGGAAGGCGATCCGGATCCATCCGCTGGTCTGCACAGCGTTCAACGCGGACTTCGACGGGGACCAGATGGCGGTCCACATCCCGTTGTCGCCGGAGGCGCAGATCGAGGCGTCGGTGCTGATGCTCTCGAGCAACAACATCCTGTCGCCTGCGCACGGCGCGCCCATCGCGATCCCGTCGCAGGACATCGTGCTCGGCTGTTACTACTTGACGAAAGCCAAGTCCGGCGCGAAGGGCGAGGGGCGGGCGTTCGGGAACGCAGACGATGTGATGCTGGCGCTCGAGGCGGGCGAGCTGGAGACGCTGTCGCCGATCCGGCTGCGCTACAGCGGCGCGCTGCAGGATCTGACCGCCGCGCGCGACGATCAGGACGTGCTGCACACGGAAGTGCAGAACGTGCAGAACAAGATCATCAACACGACAGTCGGGCGGGTCATCCTGAACCAGTCGATTCCGCACGACATGCCGTTCGTCAACGGGCTGTTGAAGAAGAAGGGGCTGCAGCAGCTCGTGCAGAGCTGCTACCTGAAGTTCGGCCTCGAGCGGACGGTCGAGATGCTCGATGCGCTCAAGCACCTCGGGTTCACGTATGCGACGCGGTCGGGCCTGTCGATCGGCATCGACGACCTCATCATCCCGAAGGAAAAAGCGGCGCTCGTCAGCAAGGCGCGCGACGAGGTCATTCGCGTCGAATCGCAGTACCTGGAAGGGGCGATCACCAACGGCGAGCGCTACAACAAGGTCATCGCGATCTGGTCGGAGGCAACCGAAGAGATCGCCAACGCGATGTTCGGCGAGATGGAAGCGATCGACAAGGAAGGCCGGACGTTCAACCCGGTCTACGTGATGGCTGACTCAGGCGCACGCGGGTCGAAGCAGCAGATCCGCCAGCTGGCCGGCATGCGCGGGCTGATGGCGAAGCCGTCGGGCGAGATCATCGAGACGCCGATCACGGCGAACTTCCGGGAAGGCCTCGAGGTGCAGCACTACTTCATCTCGACCCACGGCGCGCGGAAGGGTCTCGCCGACACGGCGCTCAAGACGGCGGACTCCGGCTACCTGACGCGGCGTCTGGTCGACGTCGCGCAGGACGTGATCATCTCGGAGATCGACTGCGGAACGCTCGACGGCATCGAGGCGCGCGCGATCGTCGAGTCGGGTGAGATCATCGAGCCGCTGCGCGACCGCATCATCGGGCGCGTCACGCTCGAGAAGATCACCGATCCGTTCAGCGGCGCCACCATCGTGGACGTCAACGACGAGATCGACGAAGACCTCGCGTCGGACATCCAGGACGCCGGCATCGAGAAAGTGAAGATCCGGTCGGTTCTGACCTGCACGTCGCGTCGCGGCGTGTGCGCGAAGTGCTATGGCCGCGACCTCGCGACCGGCAAGACGGTCGAGCTCGGTCAGGCGGTGGGCGTCATCGCCGCGCAGTCGATCGGCGAGCCCGGCACGCAGCTCACGATGAGAACCTTCCACATCGGTGGAACCGCGTCACGCGTCAGCGAGCAGTCGACGCTCGAAGCGCGTCACGATGGCACGGTGCGGTTCCAGGGCATGCAGGTCGTCGAGGCGAAGGACGGCGGGCTCGTCGTGATGAACCGCAACGGGTCGCTCGTCATCCAGGACGCGAAGGGGCGCGACCGCGAGCGGTATCCGATCGTGTACGGCGCGCGCTTGAAGGTCAAGGACGGCCAGGCGGTCACCCAGGGCCAGGTGCTGGTCGAGTGGGATCCGTACACCTTCTCGATCCTCACCGAGGAATCGGGGCAGATCCGCTTCAAGGACATCCTTGAGGGCATCACGGTGCACGAGGAAGTCGACGAGGTCACGGGCCTCTCGCGCCTCATCATCGTCGACTCGCCGGACGAGAAAAAGCAGCCGGCCATCGAGATCCGGGGGAAGAGCCCGAATCCGCGCAAGTACCACATGCCGGTGCATGCGCACCTGATGGTCCAGGACGGCGAGAACGTCTCGGCGGGCGACGTCCTTGCCAAGATCCCCCGCGAAACGACGAAGACGAAGGACATCACGGGCGGTCTGCCGCGCGTCGTGGAGCTCTTCGAGGCGCGGAAGCCGCGCGAGACCGCGGTGATCACGGAAATCGACGGCGTCGTCAAGCACGGCGGTATCGTCAAGGGTCAGCGGAAGATCATCATCGTTCCCGACGAACCCGGTGCGGAGCCGCGCGAGTACGCGCTGCCGCGCGGCGTGCACGTCAACGTTCAGGAAGGCGAGCGGGTCCGGGCGGGCGAACCGTTGATGGATGGGCCGTCGAATCCGCACGACATCTTGAACGTCCTCGGCGAGAAGGCGCTGCAATCGTACCTCGTGAACGAGATTCAGGAGGTCTACCGGCTGCAGGGCGTCAACATCAACGACAAGCACATCGAGACGATTGCGCGTCAGATGATGCGGTGGGTGAAGATCGAGGACGTCGGGGACACGGAGTTCCTGATCGACGAGCAGGTCGACAAGTTCCGGTTCCTCGAGGAGAACGAGCGGGTGATTGCCGACGGTGGCCGTCCGGCGCAGGGCCGGCCGCTCCTGCTCGGGATCACCAAGGCGTCGCTCTCGACCGACTCGTTCATCTCGGCCGCGTCGTTCCAGGAGACGACGCGCGTGCTCACTGAAGCGTCCATCTCCGGGAAGGTCGATCACCTCCGCGGCCTGAAAGAGAACGTCACGATGGGCCGCCTGATTCCGGCCGGCACGGGGTTCGAGTACTACCGCAACGTGCGGATCCCGCCCGACGAGCCGCCGCCGCCGCCTGCGCCCATCCAGCCGACCGACGACGAGTTGGAGCTGGAACGGGACATGGAGTACTTCGTGGAGCCGGACGAGGCGCTGGTGCCGAAGACGCCGGATCTCGCGGAGTAGTCCCGCGCGTTTCAGACAACCAGCGTCCGACTCTCCGAAGGGGGGCGGCTTTGTGGCGACGATCGAAAGGTCGTCGCCCTTTTTTTGTTTGAACCGACGTCCGTTTTTGCGCGACATCCGTCGTCGCTCTGCCGCCGGGCCGAGAGCCGTTGCTGCCGCTTCCCGCCGCCTTCCACGCGGTAGAATCTACTCAGGAGACATGCTCATGAAACGTTCGTTCCTGAAGATCCTGGTCGCGTCGCTCGCCATGGCTCCGTTTGCGGCGCCGCTCGCTGCACAGGCGCCGAAGGGCTGGATGGTGCGGGCCGACCGCAGCACGAGCGCCACTGATCCGGACGGCGCCGGCTCGATCAAGTTTGTGACCATGGGGTCCGGTTTTCACGCGACCAACCCCCAAGCCGCCGTGTACTGGAACCCCGCCAACACGGCAAGCGGCGCCTATGCCGTCAAGGGCACGTTCGTGCTGCAGAAGCCGAGCGGCCACACGAACTATTACGGCCTCATCTTCGGCGGCAGCAATCTCGACAACGCCAAGCAGAGCTACACGTACTTTCTGGTCGCTCAGGATGGCACGTGGCTGATCAAGCGCCGCGATGGCGATGCGAGCGTCAAGGACGTGGTGGCGAGGACGGCCAACGCCGCGGTCAAGAAGCCGGACGCGAGCGGCAAGTCTACCAATGCCCTGGAGGTCCGCGTCGGCGCCGACAAGATCGACTACGTCGTCAACGGCACGGTGGTCCACTCGATGCCGAAAGCGGGGGCTGCGACCGACGGGATCTATGGCTTCCGCGTCAATCATCTCCTCGAAGTGCACGTGGACGGCTTCGGGAAATCGTAGGTGCTCCATGGTCCCTGAAAGCGATGTGCCTCGAACAGCCGATCAGATTGCGCAACTCGAGGAGGCGTTCATCACGGAGTTCCTCGAGCGGCGCGGCTTGACGCGCTCGACCCTCCACGATCTACCCGAGGCGGACGTTCACGCCCTGATGAAGGAGGCTTCGGCGTACGCGTCTGCGCGGTTGTCGGAGGTCGAGGCACGCGCGCACTATGTGCACGAGCTTCATCACAACGAGTAACAGGCACTCCGAGCCTGGCAGGTAGTCCATGGACACTCCTGTACGCGAACAGTTGCGGCGCCTCCTCGAGTGGGGCGACGGGCATGTCACGTTCGACGCCGCGGTGGCGGACATTCCGTCGGAACTGCGCGGACGCCAGCCGACGGGCCTTCCCTACTCGCCCTGGCAGCTTATCGAGCACATGCGCCGCACACAGTGGGACATCCTCGAGTTCTGTCGAAACACGAACTACGAGGAGCTGAAATGGCCGAGTGATTACTGGCCGCGATCGGTTGCGCCGAGCTCTCCTGCGGCATGGGACGAGAGCATCCGTGAGTTCAAGGCGAACCGCAAGGAGCTCCAGGACCTCACGATGGCGCCGAGAATCGATTTGACAGCGAAGATCCCGCACGGCAAAGGGCAGACCTACCTCCGGGAGATCGTGCTGGCGGCCGATCACACGGCCTATCACATCGGCCAGCTGGTCGTTGTCCGCCGGCTGCTGGGCATCTGGAAGCCGACGTGACCCGCCGCTCGATCGGCTCGGCAGCCCCGCCGCGCCTGGTGGCCTTCCTTCGGGCGATCAACGTCGGCGGTCACGTGGTCAGGATGGACGAGCTCCGCCGGGTCTTCGAGTCGCTGAAGCTCCGCAACGTCGAAACGTTCATCGCGAGCGGCAACGTGCTCTTCGAGGGAGGCGTGAGCGATGCGGCCCGGCTGGAGCAGCGGATCGAGCGCGCGCTTGCGCAGGCGCTCCGCTACGATGTCGGCGCGTTCATCCGATCGACCGAGGAGCTCGCGGGGATCGCGGCCTATCGCCCGTTTGGCGCCGGCGAGCCGGCGGGTTCCAAGCTGTCGGTGGTGTTCCTGAAATCGGCTCCGGACCCGGCGATGCGGCGGAATATCGAGACGCTCCGTGTCGCCACGGACGATTTTCATGTGCACGGGCGCGAGGTGTACTGGCTCTGCCGGGGTGGCAGGATGAGCGAGTCTCCAGTCGGGGCGCGGTTCGGGAAAGTGCTTGGCACGAATGGGACGATGCGAAACGTCACGACCATTCGCAAACTCGTGGCCCGGCACGCGAGACCACCCGCGCCGACGCGCTGAGATAAAGCGTCCCGCGTAAGCCCGCGGGCGATGACGCGGTGCCCGCGCGCCCGTCTCAGGCGTGACGATGGGCCTCGGGCATGCCGAGGCGGTTGACGGTTTCGCCCTCGAAGTCGAATTCGATCAGGACAACCGGCTCCTTTCCCACGACCCATCCGTCATGTCCCGGCTCGATGGCCACAATCTGCGGCGCTTTATGCTCGACGATGCAACCGTCGGCGTACTCGATGTGAATTTCGCCCTGCGCGAGGAAGCCGACATGCGCGTGCATGCAGAGGTCCGTTCCGACGACCGGCTTCATGTCGACGGACCAGCGGAATCCTGCAGGATAGATCATTCGCTTGACCCGCGCCGCGCCGGCGCGGCCGACCTCGAGCCGAACGTGGCCGATCGTGCGGCGCTCCGCGCCCCGGACAGGGGCGACGAGCGCGTCCGGCTGGGGCCGGTGGCCTGGCGTGCGCCGACTTTGCCGGGCGCGGGCGGCTGACTTTCCGGCGTTCTTCCGCGATGTCCGACGGGCATGTCTCTTCCTGGGCATGGTCGTGCTCCTGTCGTCGCCGGTTACCTGATTCGCTCGTAGACCGCGCTGGTCGTGGACGTCACTTCGCCCTTTTCGTCGTAATTCCTGTATGTGTTGTTGATGGTGTTGCCGTCGGCGCTCAGAACGTTGGTGACCACTTGAATGACCCGGCCGCCTCTCTTGTTGGTGATTTCGTTCGTTCGAGCGTCGATCTTTCTGACGGCGGTCGTTTCGGTCCTCGTGTCGCCGCTGACCGGCTCGTCCTTCCCGTCGAACATGGTGTTGTAGGTCCACTTCGTCTTGCGACCCTCGGCGCTGTTGGCCTCGACGGTGACCTTCATACCGCCGTTTCCGAACGGCTCGTACGTCATGATATTGGTGGCCGGCGGGTCCTGCTTCAATTTCCACTGTCCAATGCGTGGGTTCCCGTGACTCTGGTCACTCTTGTTCTGGGCCGAGGCCAGCCCGGCCACGGCGACGGCAACCGCAACGGCCGTGATGAGGCGCATGTCTGATCCTCCAGTCGCCGCTCCCCGGGCAACAGCGTGAGGCGGCGAGTTGCGCATAGCTTCGATCGAAGTGGCGTGGCCTGGCAAGCGCCGGCGGCGGCTGCGAGCCATTCTTGTTTCACGGGAGAGCGTTTCTCGAGAGGAGAGGAGTGATGCGACGACTGATCAGCTCCGGATCGACATTCGAGCAGGAGATTGGTTTCTCGCGGGCAGTCGTGGACGGTGACTGGATTTTTGTTTCGGGCACGACGGGCTTCGACTACGCGACGATGACAATTTCCGAGGATGTCGTTCAGCAGACCGAGCAGTGCTTACGGAACATCGAAGCCGCGCTCGCGGAAGCCGGCTCGACCCTCAGGGACGTCGTGCGCGTGACTTACATCGTTCCCGACGCCGCCGATTTTCCCCGGTGCTGGCCGACTCTGCGCAGGCATCTCGGCGAGACGCGACCGGCGGCGACGATGATCGCCGCGGACCTGATCGATCCCCGGGTCCGGATCGAAATCCAGGTGACGGCCCACCGGCAAACAACAGTATGATTGCTTGCCGTGCCGAGCCCTCCGGCGTTGGCCCGCACGCTGCGGCGTCGGCGCCCGCTTCCAACCGTCTTTCTCGCCCTCTGCGTGCTCGTGTGGCCTCGGCCTGCTCTGGCGACATGGTCGGTGATTGCCGTCGATCGAAGCACGTCCCGGGTGGTGATCGCGTCGGCCACGTGCGTCGACCGCGACGACCAGTTTCTCATGGGCGTGCAGGCGGTGATTGTCCCGGGAAGAGGCATCGCCGCGTGCCAGGCGGGTGTCGACAACACGCATCAGAACCAGATGGTGGTCTTTCGGGAGCTTCAGAAGGGTACGGACCCGAAAGCGATCATCGAGCTGCTCAGCGAAGATCCGGCATTTCAGAGCCGTCAGTTCGGCATTCTCGATCTGCAAGGTCGCCGCGCCGGGCATTCCGGCCTGGCTAACGGGTACGTATCGCAGCATCTGCAGGGGCAGGTTCAGGGCACCGAGATCTTCTATTCCATTCAAGGCAACATCCTCCGCCCGGGTCAGGTGGTGCCAAACGCCGTGCAAGCGTTCATCAAGACCGCCGGCGCGATCACCGATCGCGTGATGGCCGCAATGGAAGCGGCCGACGGCTCCGGCGGCGACAGCCGCTGCGGGTGTCCACCGTGGCCGGATGATGGGTCGAAGCCCGTGATTCCGTGCGACGGCAAGACGGCGCATGTGGCGTACATCCTGATGGCGGAGAAGGGGGACGCGAACGGCGATTCACACAATAATGGCCAATACGCCATGTATATCACCGTTGCGCAGCCCGGCCCGGACCACGGCGGGAACGTGATCCACGCCGGCGAAAATCTGAATCCTGTCAAGACACTGCGCCTGCGGTATGACGAGTGGCGAAAAAGACAGCCGGCGTCCTTCAGGTAGGTGTCCGGATGCGCGCGACGCCGTTGGTTCTCGTCATCGTCTCCCTGGCGGTGGCGTGGCCGTCCGTTGCGGTCATCGGACAGGGCGGGCGCGGTCGTGGCAACGTGCAAGTGATGACTGTTACGTCCAGCGCTTGGCCCGATGGAGGGGAGGTTCCGGGGACGCATACGCAGGCCGGCGACGACGTCTCGCCCCCGCTCTCCTGGTCGAATGTGCCCGCAGGCGTGGTCACCTTCGTCCTGATCATGCATGACCTCGATGCCGCGAGTGGCGGCGGCACGGGCGACCTGCTGCACTGGATGCTCTGGAACATCCCGGCCACCGTGACGGCGTTGCCGGAGGGTGTTCCGGCCATCTCGCAGCTTCCCGACGGGACGCGGCAGATCAGCGCGACGGGTCCGTCCTATCGCGGCCCCGGAGCGCCGCGCGCGGGTGTCGCGCATCATTATGTGTTCGAGCTGTACGCGCTGGACGTCGCGCTCGACGTGCCGGCCGTCGGCGCCTCCCCGGCCGAGACCCGGGCGGCGGTGATGGCGGCGATGGCGGGTCATGTGCGCGGGAAAGGCGTTTACGTCGGGTTGTTCAAGCGATCGACATAAGAGGTTGCCATGAAGACACTCGCAGTGCTCGTGGGCGCGCTGATGCTCCAGGGCGCCGGCCTGGCGCTTCGCGCCAGCCCGCAGGATGGGTTCTCCACGGAGCGCCTGGGGCGCATTGATCGCGTGTTCCAGCAGTTCGTTGACGACGGCCGGCTCCCAGGTGCCGTAGTCCTTGTCCTCCGCGAAGGCAAGCCCGTTTACGAGCGTGCGTTCGGGTGGCGCGACAAGGAGGCGGGGCGCAAGATGACGCCCGACACGATCTTCCGGATCGCATCGCAGACCAAGGCGCTGACGAGCGTCGCCATCTTGTCGCTCGTCGAGGAGGGCAAGATTGCGCTTGGCGACCCTGCCGGGCGTTACATCCCTGGTTTTTCCAAAACCACGGTCGCCGTGACCTCGGGTTCCGGCGAGTCGGGCGGCGTCAAGATCGTGCCCGCCCGCCGCGCGATCACGATCCGCGATCTGCTGACTCACACCGCGGGGATCTCCTACGGTATCAACCCGTCGGTTGCTGCCGAGTACGAGGTCAAGGGACTTGGTCCCGCAGCCGGCTATGGCTGGTACACCGCGGACAAGGACGAGCCGATTTGCACCACCATGGAGCGATTGGCGACGTTGCCGTTCGTGGCGCAGCCGGGCGAGGCCTGGGTGTATGGCTACAACACCGATGTCCTCGGGTGCATCGCGGAGCGCGCCTCGGGCACTCCGCTCGACGAGTTGATCCGCGCGCGGGTGACGGGTCCGCTGGGCATGAAAGACACACACTTCTTTGCGCCTGTCGCCGACCGCGACAGGCTGGCCGCGGTCTATTCGAGCGCCGGCGACGGCCGCGCCACACGGGCGCCTGACGGGCCGAGGGGACAAGGGGACTACGTCGACGGGCCGCGCCGAAGCTTCGCCGGCGGCGCCGGGCTGCTCTCGACCGCTCGTGATTACGGGCGGTTTCTCGAGATGATTCGCCGCGGCGGGTCGATTGACGGTGTCCGCATCCTGTCGCCCCGAAGTGTGGAGCTGATGACCACGAACCAGGTGGGCACACTGCATTCCGCCAACGGGCTCGGATTCGGTCTCGGGTTCGAGATCACCGAGCGCTACGGGGCGAACGGGATGGATTCAGTCGGTGCGTTTGGCTGGGGCGGTGCGTACGGATCGACCTATCGCGTCGATCCGAAAACGCGCATGGTGCTCGTCATGATGATCCAGATGCTGCCCAACACCAGCGGGATTGCCGAACGATTCAACGCGCTCGTGTACCAGTCCTTGCTCGAAGGTCCTGAGAAATGATGAGCGTCGCCAGGCACCTGACGACGGCGGAGCTCGACGCCGGACTCGACGCGATCCGTGCGTCTCCGCGCGAGGCCGGCGTGCTGGAGATGATCGTTCGGCGACCCGCTGTGGGCGTTCGCGAAATCCTCGAGGAGGGGGAGCTCGACCTCGCGCGCGGGCTCGTCGGCGACACGTGGCACACGCGAGGCAGCAGGCGGACTCCCGACGGCTCCCCGCATCCGGATATGCAGCTCAACATCATGGGCTCGCGGGCCGCCGCGCTCGTCGCGCAGCGCAAGGATCGCTGGGCGCTCGCCGGCGATCAATTGTTCGTCGACCTTGACCTGAGCGAGAAGAACGTGCCGGCGGGAACCCGACTCGCCGTCGGGTCGGCGGTCCTCGAGGTGACCGCCCAACCGCACACGGGGTGTCAGAAATTCGTCGAGCGATTCGGGCGCGAGGCCATGATGTTCGTCAATTCCCCGATCGGCCGCGAGCTGCACTTGCGCGGCATCAACGCGCGCGTGGTCCAGCCGGGTGTCATCAGAGTCGGCGACGTCGTTCGAAAGATCGCGACCGAAGGACCTCCACCGCCTGATCGGGATTGTCCGTGATGACCGCGTCGACGTCGAGCTCCGACAGGTAGTACGCCATCTCGGCTTGGACGTTCCCGAAGCGGCCGGGAGAAGTGGCGCGAAACGTCCACGGCGTCACGCGGAGTCCCGCCTGGTGCGCTCGCGCGACGAGGTTGGGCCGGCCATCGAGGCTCGATTTCTCGGGGCCGATGCCGTCGGCGAAGCTCGCGATGTCAGCAAGCCGTTCGCGGCTTGCACACTTCTGAGCATCGGCGCTCTGCTGCAGCGCACGTTCGTGGTCCGCTCGAGGGTGGAATCGTGAATGCAGACCAAGACGTTGTCTCTCGACGGGTGCAGGTCGATCTCGATGCAGTCGGCGCCCTGGAGGACAGCCAGGTCGTACGAGGGCAGCGTGTTCTCGGGCGCGTACGCGGACGCGCCCCGATGCGCGATGACGATCTGGGTGGTCATGGGCTGGCGGCATCAGTGATTTCCGGGGCGAGTGACGCGCGTGTTGGCATCGTGTTGAGCGGCGGGGGGCTCCGCGGCGCGGCCCATCTGGGCGTGCTCAGGCGGATCGTCCGCCATCGTATCCCGATCGAGGTGATGGTCGGCGTCAGCGCCGGCGCGATCATCGCTGCCTACTACGCGGCAGTCGGTTTGACCGTCCATGAAATGATCGGGGAGGCCCCTGTCTTCCGGGGGCGTCACCTCGTCATGCACGGCCTGACGTTGAGGGTCCACGCGGCCCTTCGGCCGTATCTCCGGCGATTCTGCGGCATTATCCCCGAGCGGTTGGGCCAGCTCGAGCGGGCTAGCTTCTAGAGCCTTCACAACGGCGTGGAGCGGCTCGGGATCGTCTGTCACGATCTCATCAGCAACAAACCACGGTATTTCTCCACTGCCGAGCACATGGGTCTGCCCCTCGCGGACGTCGCGAGGGCGAGCGCCGCCGTTCCGGGCGTGTTTCCGGCGAAGACGGTCACCGTTGCCGGCGAGAGGGTCCGGCTGGTGGACGGTGGGGTCGGTGACTCGCTGCCGATTGGCTTCGCGCGATCGCCGGCTCTCGGAGCCACCCATCTCATCGTGTCGGATTGCCGATTCATCGTCGCTTCGCCGCCGGACGGCAGCGAGTCGCTGGTGTATCTCCGCCCTGACCTGGACGGCATTCAACCGCTTCGCGCGCCGCGGACGGCGCTCATGAAGGCGATATGGCGCGGAGAGGCCGCGGTGACGCCCGAGGTGGTCGAGCATCTCCGGAGCTGGTGCGCCGAACCTTCCCCCATGGTGGCGCCCTCCCACATGACCGGTGCACCTGCATGACCGGATCAAGCCGACCGTTTTTCTCGATTTCGACGGCACCGTCACGATTCGCGACTCGACCGACGCCATTCTGAGGCAGGGCCTCGTTAGAACCGATAGGCGAGGGAATAGATCAACCCGCCGATACGAACAGCCGGCGACGTGGTCACGGTTTCGCCGTTCAAGAGGTTGCGCAGCGTGATGTTGTTGGCCGTGCCGCTCTGGTGGTTGAACCCTGCGGAAAACTGGAACTTGTTCCATGTTCCGCTGACGCCGAGCGTCCAGGTCAGAAGGTCGACCTTGCTGAAGATCGTGTCCGCGTCCCCAACCGGCGAGAGATTCGAGCCAATCCCGCCGTGGATGCGAAAGTCGCGGTTTTGCAGGGGGCGGACGTGCCCGCCGACGCCGACGTTCACCAGGCCGTTCGACGCTGACGTCAAGGCAGGGAATGGCTGCGGGATGACGCTCGGTGGGATGTTGGGTCCAGCGCTTCCGTATACGAGCGTGGAAGCGTTAGTGGAGATCAGTGAATAGGCGCTCACCGGCGTATACGCCAGGAGGTCCGCTTCGAGCTCGAATCGGTCACCTACGAACGCGGCGCCACCCTGAAACTCCCACGGCAGGTGAAATTCGAAACGGGGATTGGTATCGAAAAGCGAGGCGCCGAGCGAGCCTGCGTGCGCGGCGAGGACGCCGTCCAACGTGATCGTCCCCGAGCGATACACCGTCAGGCCCGGCGTGCGAATCGCTCCGCCAAAGCGCCACTCTTGCTTGTCATACTGAACGCCGACCTGTGACCGCAGCTGCAGCGCCGAGCCCGAGACGCGCGACGAGACCAGCAGCGATTGCACGCCGGTCGCGTCGCCGATCCGATCGCTGGCGGTCTGGACGAGCCGGAGATCCACCAACGAGAACGTCAATCCGCCGCCGAACCTCCAGCTCCCCGCTCCTCGATACCCGGCGCTCATGGCCAAGATGCGCTGTGAGAAGGACGAGTCTGCCGAGTAGGCAAACCGCTCCTGGCCGGTGGGGAGCGTCGTGAGCAGCTGCGAGTCGGTTTCCTGGTTCCAGGAGGCGGTCGTGACCAGCGCGGCCCCAACGGTGATGGCCCCACGGGGTTTGAACGAGAAGCCGACGTAATTTGGCACCTGCTGAATCGACCCGCCTTGATTCGGCAGCGACCGCGGCGTCACCAACGTAAACTCGTACACGCCTGCACTGCCGCTGATCTGGGCGGTGTCCAGCCGTGCCAGGCCGGCAGGATTGAACCAGGCAGCGGACGGATCGTCGACGCGTGCCGCGTAGGCCGTGCCTTCCAGGCCGCCGAACGGGCCGACCGGCACGCTG
>Ga0310913_10000824_pt1 | contig 15004 bp, 13 predicted proteins | sample GREbulkMGOX082_FD_203447 | JGI IMG/M metagenome (GOLD analysis project Ga0310913, IMG submission 203447) | Lab enrichment of tropical soil microbial communities from Luquillo Experimental Forest, Puerto Rico - GRE.bulkMG.OX082 | ecosystem: Environmental > Terrestrial > Soil > Tropical forest >...
GGCGGCACCTCCTTGCGTCATGCCTTCGCCTCCAGTTCGCTGCGCAGCACGCGCTTGAGCACCTTGCCGGACGGATTGCGGGGGAGAGCGTCGCGGATGACGAGCTGCTTCGGCACTTTGAAACCGGCAAGGCGCGTGCGGCAATGCGCGGCGAGGTCGGAGAGCTCGAGCGCAGCATTGTCAGCGAGCACGACGACCGCGACCGGCCGCTCGCCCCAGCGCTCGTCGGGCAGGCCGACCACCGCCACCTCGCGCACCTGCGGCATTTCGTAGATCGCCCGCTCGACCTCGGACGAGGCGATGTTCTCGCCGCCGGAAATGATCATGTCCTTCTTGCGGTCGGTGAGGTAGAGAAAGCCGTCCTCGTCGAGATGGCCGACGTCGCCGGTGCGAAACCAATCGCCGAAAAACGCCGACGCGGTCTTTGCGGGATCCATCCAGTAGCCTTTCGTGATCTTCGGGCCGCGCAGACAGATTTCGCCGGTCGCGCCGGCGGGAAGGCATCGGCCCGCCTCATCGCGGATTTCGATCTCGACATGGGCGATGGCGCGCCCGGTCGATCCGATCTTCTCGATCTCGCGGCCGGCTTCCATGAAAGTGTCGCCGCCGCAACTCTCGGTCAGGCCATAGGCGTCGATGTAGCGCGCGTTGGTGAAAAACTCGGAGAAAGACCGGATGCGCGCTTCGGGCGTTTTCTCGCCGCCGCCGATCGCCCATTTGAAGCTGGAGACGTCGTAGCTGTCGCGGTTGGGGCAGGTGAGGATCGCGGTGGTCATGACAGGCGCGAACCATGCGCCAGTGAGTTTTTCCGCTTGGATCGCAGCCAGCGCCTGCTCGGGCTCGAAATTGCGCTGAACCGACAGCAGGCCGCCATGCCAGAGCACGGCAATGCCGGGCAAATCGAGCGCGCCGACATGGTAGAGCGGACCGACGACCAGAAGCCGCGTGTCCGCGTTGAGCCCGAGGACGATCGTCTGATCCGCGGATTTCCAGTAGATGTTCTCGTAGGTCAGCATCACGCCCTTGGGACGATCGGTCGTGCCGGACGTGTACATCAGCCGCATCAAATCCTGCGGCTTGCGGGGAACCAGCGGCGCCAGCGTCGCATCTGATGCCACCAGCGTGAGGCTCGTCTGTGCGGCTTCATCGATCAGAACGACCGGTGCGCTGCCGCCTGCAATCTCGCCAAGTTCAGCGTCGGCGATCAGGATGCGCGCCTCGGCGTTACCGACGATGTAGCCGACCTCGTCGCGCGAGAGCCGATAGTTGATCGGCAAAAACACCGCGCCGATGTGACTGACTGCAAAAGCAAGTTCGAGAAAGGCGGCGCTGTTCTTCATTAGCACCGCGACCACGTCGTCGGGGCCGATCCCTTGCGCGACGAGCCAGCCTGCGACAGCGCCAATGCGCGCATCGAAGGCGCCATAAGTGATGTCTTCGCCCCGGTACTTCAGGGCGCAACGGTCCGGGGTGCGCCTGGCGTGAAAGGCGATGAAGCTGGACAGGTTGATCATTCGCGGGGCGGCGCCTCTCTGGCCTATTCCTCCCAAGATGAATTATGAGTCGTAATTCATACTTCGCTTGACGTCACCCCCCTTACTCTGAAATTCTTCAGCATGGGAGAACGCGCGATTTCCAATAAGGAAACGGCGAAACGCACAGACGACAGGGAGAGAACATGACGAGAACCCGCACGCCGGGCATCAGCCGCCGGTCGAGTCTCATGATCATGGGTGGCGGCGCGCTCGCGCTGTCAGCGCCATGGGTCGCGCGCGCCGAAGCCAAGACCGTCAAGATCGGCATGCCGACCATTTTGTCGGGCCGCGTCGCGCAGCTCGGCACGTCGTCGCGCAACGCGGTCATGCTGGAAGTCGACAAGATCAACGCGGCCGGCGGCTTGGCAGGACGCCAGATCGAGATGGTGATCCGCGATTCCAAGGGGCAGCCGCAGGAAGCAGCACGGGTGGCGCGCGATCTCGTCAATACCGACGGCTGCGAGCTCCTGATCGATGCCGAGGCGTCCTCCGGCGCCTTCGCCGTGCACGAAGTCGCGCGCGATCTCGGAGTGCTTTGCATTCACACCAATTCGGAAACCTCTTCGCTGACCGCCGATCCCAAGCAGCACATTCCGAATGCCTTCCGCACCGCGCGCCAGGGCGTGCATGACTCCATCGTCGGCGGCAGCTATGCGGCAACGATCGCGAAGGCCAAGGGCCTGAAGAAATGGGCGACCTGTTCGCCGGACTATGCCTATGGCCGCGACACGACAGCCGAATACTCGTTTTACCTGAAGCGCTTTTCGCCTGACGTCGAGATCATCAGCGAATCCTGGCCGAAACTGTTCCAGCCCGACTACACCGAAGTGGTGACGAAGATCCTGCAGGCCAAGCCGCAGGCGCTCTACACCTGCCTGTGGGGCGGCGATCTCACCTCCTATATCGACCAGGCCAATATCTACGCGATGTTCGGCCAGATGGAGGTGTTCGCCGTCAACATGGCCGACTATACCGCGCTGACCGTGGTGAAAAATCTGCCGAAGGGCATTCACTCCGGCAACCGCTACATCAAGACTTTTCCGGCAACGCCTGACAATGCCGCGTGGGGCGATGCCTACAAGGCGAAGTACAACGAATACCCGACCAACTGGTCGTGGGAGAATGCGACCGCGATGATGCTTCTGGCGGAAGCGTCCAAGAAGGCCAACTCAGCCGACGGCAAGAAGATCGCGGAAGCCCTGCGCGGGCTCACCATCAAATGTCCGTTCGGCGCCGACGGCACCGTGACCATGCGCGCCGAGGATCAGACCCTGATTGGCTATGCGATCGGCTGGGGCACGACCATCCCGCAGGAGCCCTACGTGCCCAACGTTCAGGCCGGCGACTGGAAGACCATTCTGGCGCTTGAAGCCGAGTGGAAGAAGGACAAGGGTTACGCGTAAGGCCCGAATGAAGCGGAGGCTCGCCGCCGCCGCTTCATTCGTCCCGAATTTTCGCGCGGGTAGAAACGCCGGCGCGCCGCAATGGGAGGTTTGTCTTGGACCTCGACGCGCTCGCCGGCTGTCTTGCGAGTTCCGCCTGTCTGGTGACGCAAACCACCAGCGGGCTGATCATCGGCATGCTGCTGTTCCTTGTCGCGGTCGGGCTGACGTTGATCTTCGGCGTGCTCAAGGTCGTCAATTTCACCCACGGCGCCTTCTACATGTTCGGCGCCTATTTCGCGATGACGAGCTATCAGGCGACCGGCAGCTTCGTGCTGGCGATTGTTTGCGGCGCCGCCGGCACCGCGATCCTGGGGCTCATCTTCGAGCGCGTCTTCATGAGCCGCGTCTATGGCGCCAACGTGTTGATGCAGCTTCTGGTCTGCTACGCCTTCGTGCTGATCTTCGACGATGTGGTCCGTCTCGTGTGGGGGCCGGAGTTCAAGTCGATGGGCATGCCAGCCGCGTTCCAGGTGATGCCGTTGTTCATCGCGGGCGGCGTCGTGCCGCCGTATTATCTGCTTCTGATCGGCGTGGCGCTGGCCGCTGCCATCGTGCTCGGCGTGGGCCTTGCGCGCACGCGCCTCGGCAAGGTGATCCGCGCCGCCGCTGATAATCCGGGCATGGTGTCCGCGCTCGGCATCAATACCGGCGCACTCTATGGCGCTGTGTTCGCACTCGGCTGCATGCTGGCGGGGCTTGCCGGCGCACTGGCGGCGCCGGTGCGCTCGCTGACCCCGGGCATGGGCTTTTCCGTGCTGATCGAGTCCTTCATCGTCACCGTCATCGGCGGCATGGGCTCGATATCGGGCGCGCTGATCGGCGCGCTCCTGCTCGGCCTGATCCGCTCGTTCGGCTCGCAGGGCTTTCCGCTGTTCACCGACGGCCTGATGTATCTCTTCATGGTGATCGTGCTGGTGGCGCGCCCGACCGGCCTGTTCGGCAAGGAGGTCGCATGACCGAATTGCAGGCGGAGCGCGCGACCAAAACGCTGACGACACCACGTGACGATGCCGCGTCGAAAGGCTGGCGCTATCTCGACGTTTTGATTGCGCTTGCGGCCTTTGCCGTGCTGGCAAGCCTGCCGTTTCTCTCCAGCAGCAAGGCGCTGCTCGACTTCGTCATCCGCTGCTCGGCCTACGGCCTGTTCGCCACCTCGCTCAATCTTCTGGTCGGTTATACCGGCCTGACTTCGTTCGGTCACGGCATGTTCTTCGGCCTCGGCGCCTACAGTTTCGGGCTGATCATGCAGCGCACCGGCGCGTCGATCCCGCTTGCCTTTGTCGCGACGCTCGCGATCACCGCCATCGTTGCGACCGTCATCGGCGCGATCTGCGTCCGCCTGAAGGAGATCTATTTCGCCTTCGTCACGCTGGCGTTCCAGATGCTGATCTACTCGACCATTTTGTCCTGGCCGTCTTTCACCGGCGGCGATCAGGGCCTGCGCGGTGGCATCCCGCGCCCCGTCTTCATCGGCATCGATCTGTCGAACCATGTGCAGCTCTATCTCTTTAGCTGCGCGCTGCTGGTGCTCGGGCTTCTGGCAATGCGCCAGATCGTGCAATCGCCGTTCGGCTATACGCTGCGCATGATCCGCGACAATGCAAAGCGCGCCGCCTTCATCGGTATTCATGTCTGGCGGGCCAAGCTCGCCATCTTCGTGATGGCGGCGCTGTTCGCCGCGATCGGCGGCATGGTGATGGCGCTTTTCGTCTCCGGGGCCTATCCCGAATTCGCCTACTGGACGATCTCGGGCGAGGGCATCTTCATCAACATGCTGGGCGGCGTTACGACCTTCCTCGGGCCGATGGTCGGCACGGTGCTGCTGCTGATCCTCAACGATACCGTCACCCGGTTCACCGACTACCACGGCATCGTGCTCGGCATCGTCATCCTTTTCTTCGCGCTCGGGCTGCGCAAGGGGCTGATGGATTTCGTCGTCGACTGGGCCAAGCAGCGCCGTGAAAAGGGCGGGAGCGCGTGACCATGCTCGAGATCCGCGGGTTGTCGAAATCCTTTGGCGGCGTCAGGGCGACCGACAACGTCACGCTCGATTTTGCCGATGGTTCGCTCACTGCCGTGATCGGGCCAAACGGCGCAGGCAAGAGCACGTTCTTCAATCTGATCACCGGCGCGTTCAGGCCGGACTCTGGAAAAATTCTGCTTGACGGCTACGATCTAGCAGGAAGCGCGCCCGCCGAGATCGTGCGTCACGGCATCGGGCGCGCCTTCCAGGTCGCGAGCGTTTTCCCGTCGTTGACGGTCGAGGAGACCATGCTGGCGGCGGTGGGCGCGGACCAGCGCCGCGCCGGCGTGCTGCATCGGCGTTTTCCGTTGCCAGAGATGCGCGACCGGGCCGAGCATGCGATGGAATTGCTGGGCCTCGCCGGCAAGCGAAACCGCGTTGCCTCGACGTTGTCGCATGGCGACCAGAAATTGCTCGATATTGCGCTGGCGCTGGTGCTCGATCCCAAGGTGCTGCTGCTCGACGAGCCGACCGCGGGCATGGGCCCGGAGGAACGCTGGCGCATGATCGACAAGGTCCGCGAGCTCTGGGACACGCAAAAGATCACGGTCGTCTTCATCGAGCACGACATGGATATCGTGTTCAAGATCGCGCCTGAGATCGTCGTCCTGTGCTACGGCCGCATTCTTGCGAGCGGTACGCCCGCGGCGATCCGCAGCAACGCCGCCGTTATCGAGGCCTATCTCGGCACCGAGCACGCCGGAGGTTCCGCATGAGCGGACAGGCAATCATGGAGCTTGCGGATCTCGACGTTTATTACGGCACCAGCCAGATCCTGTTCGGCGTCGGCCTGTCCGTGCGGCAGGGCGAGACCATGGCCTTGCTCGGCCGCAACGGCGCCGGCAAGTCCACCACCATGAAGGCCATCATGGGGCTTGCGCCGCCGCGCCGCGGCACCGTCAGCCTGCGCGGCGAGGTGATCGCGGGCTTGAAGCCGCATCGCATTGCCCGCGCCGGCCTCGGCTTCGTGCCGGAAGACCGCCAGATCTTTCCGGACCACACGGTGGAAGACAATCTCCTGGTCGGGCGGAAAAAGGGACCGCGGGGCGAGGACGATTGGCCGCTCGCGCGGATCTACCAGGTGTTTCCGCTGCTGGAGCCGCTGCGGCACAGAATCGCGGGGCGGTTGTCCGGCGGCGAGCAGCAGATGCTTGCGATCGCGCGTACGCTGATGGGCAACCCAACCCTCCTGCTGCTGGACGAGCCGAGCGAGGGGCTCGCGCCGATCATCGTGCAGCGAATCGGCGAACTCTTGCGGCAGCTTCGCGCGGCTGGCGCGACGGTGCTGATCGCCGAGCAGAACCTGCATTTCTGCCTGGGCGTCGCGAGCCACGCCACCGTCATCGACAAGGGCCAGATTGTTCACTCCTCGACGATCGAGGAGTTGAAGGCAAACGACGACATCCGCCGGCGATACCTCGCGTTGTAGCCACGGTTACCGCGCTCTTCCCACGCCGCCCGCGATACGCGGGGGAGGGACGACGTCCGTCAGCAAGCGCTCGTGATTGCAATTGCGACGAATGCAGACATCGGTTCGCGTGCCGCAACGTTTTACCCGCGCAGCGCGTTCTCCGGGATTGCCCGCCGCACGACCTCGCGCATGGCAAAGCTCGAATGAATGCGGGCAACGCCCGGCATCCGCGAGAGGTGCTGCTTGTGGATGCGTTCGAAGTCGGCGATGTCGCGCGCGAGCACTTGCAGATGATAATCGTCGCTGCCCGACATCAGGTGGCACGACACGATGTCGGGGCAGCGCGCGATCGCAGCCTCGAAGGCCGCGAGATAATCCTCGCTCTGCTTCTCCAGCGTGATGGTGACGACAACCGTGGTAACCAGCCCGAGCGCGGTCGGTTCGAGATCGGCGCGGTAGCCGCGAATGATGCCGCCTTCTTCGAGATGGCGGATGCGCCGTGCGCAGGCGGTCGGCGACAACCCGACCTTCTCGGCGAGCTCGAGCTGGCTGGCGCGCGCGTCGCCCATGAGTTCGGCGAGGATTTTGAGGTCGATGCGATCAAGATCGGCCACGCCGTTTTTCTCCAAGACTTGCCTCATGTGCGAAGATTATGGGCGCAAACGGTCAGCCGCAAGACCGATTTCGCTGAGAAATCGCGTGCCCCTAAGATTACCCTTCATTCGCCGGGGGAAGCTGATTCGAGGAAGCGAACATGCGCATAGGGGTGCCGAAAGAGATCAAGGTCGAGGAATACCGGGTCGGGCTGACGCCGGCCTCGGTGCGGGAATATGTGGCGCGCGGGCATGAGGTCGTGGTCGAGCACGGCGCGGGTCAAGGCATCGGCGCGGGTGATGACGTTTATCGCGCGGCCGGTGCGGTGGTCGCCGAGACTGCCGAAGAGGTTTTTGCGACGGCCGAGATGATCGTAAAGGTGAAGGAGCCGCAGGCGACCGAGTGGGTGCGGCTGCGCGAGAATCAGATCCTCTTTACCTATTTGCACCTGGCGCCCGATTCCGCGCAAACCAAGGGCCTGCTCGCATCCGGCTGCACCGCGATCGCCTATGAAACGGTGACCGACGCGCATGGCGGCTTGCCGCTGCTCGCGCCGATGAGCGAGGTCGCCGGGCGCCTTGCGATCGAGGCGGCGGGTGCGGCGCTGCGCAAGACCACGGGCGGCATGGGCAAGCTGATCGGCGGTGTGCCCGGCGTTTTGCCGGCCAGGATTTCGGTCATCGGTGGCGGCGTGGTTGGAACGCATGCGGCGCGCATGGCCGTTGGCCTCGGCGGCGACGTCACCATTCTCGATCGTTCACTGCCGCGGCTTCGCGCGCTCGATGAACTGTTCGGCGGTCGCGTGCGCACGCGCTATTCGACGCTCGAAGCGATCGATGAGGAGGTCGCCGGAGCCGATGTCGTCATCGGCGCGGTGCTGGTGCCCGGGGCGGCCGCGCCGAAGCTCGTGACCCGTGCGCATCTCGCCACCATGAAGCCCCGCGCCGTGCTGGTTGACGTGGCGATCGATCAAGGCGGCTGCTTCGAGACCTCACGGCCGACCACGCATCAGGCGCCGACCTATCTGGTGGACGATGTCGTGCACTATTGCGTCGCGAACATGCCGGGTGCCGTTCCGGTCACCTCGAGCTACGCGCTGAACCATGCCACCCTCCCGTTCGGCCTGGCGCTTGCCGCCAAGGGGCTGCGCGCGCTGGTCGAGGATCCGCATCTGCGCGCCGGCCTCAACATCCATCGCGGGCAGATCACCAATCGTGCGGTGGCGGAAAGCCAGAATGCGGCGGCGGTTGCGCCCGAGGCTGCGCTTGCGGCGTGAGCCTTGGCCGCATCGCTCTACTGTCCGACGAAGCTCGGCTTGCGCTTTTCGACGAAGGCGCGCACCGCTTCCTTGTGATCGGTCGTGCGCGCGGCCCGTACCAGATTTTCCGCTTCCTGGTCCATCGAATCAAGCAAGCTCGATGTCAGCGCCTGATCGAGATTGTCCTTGATGCGGCCGAGCGCGAAAGTCGGTCCCTCAGCAAGCTGCCTGGCGAGCGCAAAGGCAGCCTCGCGCAGTTCGTTGTCCGGCACGACGCGATTGATCAGTCCGATGGCCTCACACCGTCGCGCATCGAGCCGTTCCGACAGGAACATCAACTCGCGGGCTCGCGCCGTGCCGGCAAGGCGGGTCAACAACCACGCGATTCCGTAGTCGCCGGTCAGGCCGATGCGGGCATAGCCGGTCGACATGAATGCCGATACCGCGGCGATCCTGATATCGCAGGCCAGCGCGATCGCCATGCCGGCGCCGGCGGCGGGTCCTGGAAGCGCGGCAATGGTAGGCTTTCGAACCGCGACGAGCGCGCCCGTCAGCGTGCGCTGCTTGGTTCTGAGATTGGCGACTCGATCTTCGAATGACGTCTCAGCCTTTGACGCGCTGTCGCCCATGCCCTTGACGTCGCCGCCCGCGCAGAACGCATTCCCGCTCCCGGTAATGAGGATCGATCCGACGCGATCATCCTCGCCACATTGCTTGATCATCCGCCGCAATGCCGGTGTCAGATGGTCGGACAGCGCGTTCCTTGCCTCCGGCCGGTTCAGCGTGATGATCGCCACCTTGTCCGCGATCTCGCAGAGCAGCTCATCCGTCCCCGTATCAATAGATTGCCTGGACATTGATTTCGATCCTCATCCTGCTAGCTAAGAATGATGAACCTCATACTACATCCGTGATTGGGCAGCAATCAAAAGCGAGCGACTGCCGCTGCCAGCGGCTAAATACCTAAAAAGAACGGTACACCTATCGCGCAAGAGGCGACCCATAGCTTGTCTAACAAAAGCGCTTAAAAGAATCATCGCCGCGCCAGCTTGACGAGTTCTAAAAAAGAACTATAAGTCGCAACCCGGCGCACGCGGTTCGCCGCTGATCCGCGCCAACGACAAAGCGCCGCGCCATTCGCAGGCGGGGCCGAAAACGATCGTGGAGGAGGCTCTATGATGAGAGCATTGTGGGTTGCGTGCGCGCTCTTGCTCGCACTGGAAACGCCATCGCTCGCAGCGGATACGCCCGGTGTTACGCCGACCGAGATCAAGGTGGGTGGAATCTTCCCGTTCAGCGGGCCTGCCTCGTCGATCGGGCTCGTAGGTCGCGGCGTCCTCGCTTACGTCCAATCCATCAACGATCGCGGCGGCATCAACGGGCGCAAGATCAACTACATCGCCTATGACGATGCTTATAGTCCGCCCAAGGCCGTCGAGCATGCCCGCAAGCTTGTCGAGGCCGACGAGGTGGCGTTCATATTCAGTCAGCTTGGCACGCCCGGCAACACGGCCACAGCAAAATATCTGAAGTCGAAGGGGGTGCCGACGATCGCAATCGTCTCCGGCTCGAACAAGTTCACCGATGTGGCGAACTTTCCGCTGACGACCACGAGTCTCGTGAGCTTCGATACCGAGGGCAGGATCTATGCGAAGTTTTTGAACCGGACGCTTCCCGATGCGAAATATGCGATCCTGTATCAGAACGACGACCTCGGGAAAGACTATGTCAACGCCTTCAGGGAGCTGTTGAAGAGCGATTTCGACAGGAAGGTCGTTGCCGCCGCGTATGAGATCAGCGATCCCACCATCGAATCGCAGATCGTCAATTTGAAGAGTTCCGGCGCCGGCGCACTGCTGGTGGCGGGCACGCCGAAATTTGCGGCGCAGGCCATTCGCAAGGCACATGAGCTCGGCTGGAAGCCGATGATCCTCCTGAATTATCCGTCAAGTTCGGTCGGCGCTACGCTGAAGCCGGCGGGTCTCGACGTATCGACCGGCGTCATTGTCGGAACGGTCACCATGGATCCTGCGGACTCGCAGTGGGATCAGAACGAGGGAATGAAGAATTTCCGTACCTTCGTCGATAAGTACATGCCCGGTGTCGACATCGCCGACACCAATTACCTGTTCGGCTACACGCAGGGCATGCTGCTTGAGCAACTCATCAAGCAGTGCGGCGACGACCTCTCGCGCGAAAACATTATCAAGCAGGCGAGAAGCTTCCACGATCTGGTGCTCCCGACGGTGTTGCCGGGGATCAAGATCAACACGTCAAACAAGATCAACATGAACTACACGCAGATGCGATTGCAGCGTTGGACCGGAACCCATTGGGACCTGTTCAACGAAGTCCTCGACGCGTCGTCCGAGTAGCGATCACCGGCGTTTCAATGTTTTTCTCAGGAGGTTCAATGCACCAGACGGAGCCGACCATCGAGGAGATCACGGCCTCACTGCCGCGGCGCCTCCATGAAGTAGCGCAACGATACGTTGTCGACGCGCCTGACCGCGCTGCAATGATTGAGGATGGCGCAAAATGGACTTACCGCGATCTTGATCGCTACGTCCGTCAGACTGCCGAGCGCCTCACCGCGTTTGGCGTCAGAGCCGGGGACCGGATCATGCTCGTCAGTGAAAACTGCATCGCGCTGGCGGCGCTGCTGCTGGCGGCGAGCAGGATCGATGCCTGGGCCATCGTCTCCAATCCAAGACTATCGGCGCGCGAGCTCGACCAGATCCGCGATCACAGCGGCGCGCGGCGGGTGTTCTTCACCTGCGCCGTCTCGAAAGAAGCCGCCGCTCACGCGGCGCGTTACGGCGCAGAGATTTTGTCGTTCGGGCCGCTCAGTGATATCGGTGTCGGTCCGTTGAATGAGGCTGCTGCGGCCGAGCCGGTCGAATTCGACTCGGCCAGACAGGTGGCCGTCCTGATCTACACCTCGGGCACCACGGGCAAGCCGAAGGGCGTGATGCTTTCCCATCGGAATCTTCTTGTCAGCGCCGGGACCACGGCCCTGTTCCGGCGGATGACCGAGCAGGACAAGGTCTATGTCGTGCTGCCGATCTCGCACATCGTCGGCATATCGCTTCTGATCATGACGCTCATGGTCGGCGGCAGCGTGCGACTTGTAAGCAAGTACGACCCGGCCGCGCTCGCAAAGGCGATGGCGGAAGAGGGCATTACAATCCTCAACGGCGTGCCAGCGACCTACCAGCGTTTGCTGGAATACAAGACCGTCTCGGGCATGAAACGGCTCGAGCGAGGCGAGTTGCGATACATGGGCGTGGCAGGGGCGCCGCTCGATCTCGAATTGAAAGCCCGCGTCGAAAATGAGCTCGGCCTGCCACTGTCGAACGCCTACGGCATCACCGAGTGCTCCCCGGGAATATCGGGTGTGCGCCTCGATGCACCGCGTAGCGACGAGGCGGTGGGAACGCTGGTGCCTGGCGTGGAGGCGCGCGTTCGCACGCTTGACGGCATTCCGGTCGGCAACGGCGAGATCGGCGAGCTTCACGTGCGCGGCCCCAATGTCATGCTGGGCTATTATCGCGAGCCCGCACTCACCGCGAACGTGATCGACAGCGAGGGATGGTTCAACACCGGCGATCTCGCGCGCTTCGAAGGCGACGTTCTCTATATCGTCGGTCGCACCAAGGAGATGATCATCCGCTCGGGCTTCAACGTCTATCCCGCGGAAATCGAGGCTGTGCTGAATTCACACAAGGACGTCGTTCAGTCGGCAGTGGTTGGACGCAAGGCCGAGGGCAACGAGGAAGTCATAGCCTTTGTGCAACTGATCTCGGGCTCGCGCATCGGTACGACGGAGTTGATGAACTACGTTGCGCCTCAGCTCACCGCCTACAAGCGGCCGTCGCAAATCATCGTGCTCGATGCTTTGCCGGCAACGTCGACCGGCAAGATTCTCAAACACAGTCTCGCGGAGAGCCTGAGGGTGCCTGCTGCCGTCAGCTAGCCGATGAACCTTCGCGGAGTGAGCATCGCCGGCCGCCGCCTCGTTGGGCGATGCCGATCAGGCCGCGTGCGTCCGCGACTTCGGTTTCTCGGCGCCGGCTGCGCCGAGCTTCGAAGGATCGGGACGTGCCCCCGGGCCTGGACGTGTGGTGACTTCCTTCGCCGACAGCGGTTCGCCGCATTCGGAGCACACCATCACCGGATCGAACAGCTTGCCGCACTTCTTGTGCTCATGCAGAAGCGGCCGGCCGCGCTCGTCGACCATGTGCGTGTCGCCCCAGTGCACGATCGCCATCATGATCGGATAGAGATCTAGGCCCTTTTGGGTGAGGATATATTCGTGTCGTTTTGGCGATTCCTGGTAGGGAATGCGACGCAGGATGCCCAGTCTGACCAGCTTTTTCAGCCGTTCTGCGAGCAAATGGCGGGTAATGCCGAGCGCCGACTGGAACCCTTCGAACCGCCGCGTGCGCAGAAAGCACTCGCGCAGGATCAGAAGCGTCCAGCGGTCGCCGATCACCCCGATGGTCCGGGCCACCGAGCACGGCTCCTCTTCCAAGGCATCCCACTTCATTCGAATCTCCAACCTGACGCGCCTGGGCCCTTCGGGCCACTGCAGTCAATTTGCCTGCATTCTAAATAGGTACTGATGGTAAAACAACAGCTTCGGCTCGAATCAAAAGCAGAATATATCGCGCGGAAAGGCTCGGGGGAATTGACAGTTCAATTTTAGAACTGTATGAGAATGGTGCGCGGGAAGCATTCGCGGGCTGCGCATGGTGATGCAACGTGCACGAGGAGAGTCCCTTGGCAAAGCCCTTGAGGGTTGAATTCCAGTTCGACTTCGGCAGCCCGAACGCCTATCTGGCCGAGCTCGTGATTCCCTCGATCGAGCGGCGGACCGGCGTCAAGTTCGAATATGTGCCGGTACTGCTTGGCGGAATCTACAAGGCGACGGGCAATATGTCGCCGAGCGACTCGCTCCGCGGCATCAAGAACAAGCCGGCATATCAGGCCCTGGAGACGCAGCGCTTCATCCGCCGGCACAACGCTACAAAATTTCGCCAAAACCCCTTCTTTCCGGTCAACACCTTGATGCTGATGCGCGGCGCGGTTGCCGCTCAGTTCGAAGGCATGTTCGAGCCCTATTTTCGCGCCGCCTACCACCACATGTGGGAGGAGCCGAAGAAGATGGATGACCCGCAAATCTTCCGCGACGCCTTCGAGTCGTCCGGCATCGATATCGACCGCTTGATCGCGCGTGCGCAGCAGGATGACGTCAAGAAGCGGCTGATCGACCTGACCAATAACGCCGTGGCGCGCGGTGCGTTCGGCTCGCCAACGTTTTTTGTCGGCACGGAGATGTTTTTCGGCAAAGATCAGCTCCGCGATGTCGAGGAGTCGATCCTCGAGCAGACAGGCTCGATGGCGAAGGCCGGCTGAGCGGAGCCTTGATCGGCGGACGCCGCGGCTGAAATAGAATAAGCAAGGGAGAAAATGATGCCCGGTCCACTCACTGGCGTTCGTGTACTCGACCTGACGGGCGTCGTTTCGGGTCCGTTTGCCACCATGTTTCTGGCGGATCAGGGCGCTGACGTCATCAAGATCGAGCCGATCGGCGGCGACATCACTCGCCACAGCCGGGCCACCATCGACAAGAAGGGCGAATTCTCCGCGCTCTTCATTTCGTCCAACCGCGGCAAGCGCTCGCTCTCGATCGACGTGAAGAGCGAGGCCGGCCGCGAGGTCCTGGCCAAGCTCGTGGCCCGAACGGACGTTCTGGTGCAGAATTTTCGTCCAGGCACCATGGAGCGACTTGGGCTCGGGCCGGAGGAACTGCGCCGGCGTCACCCGCGTCTGATCTATGTTTCGATCAGCGGCGTAGGCGAGACCGGACCCTATGTGAAGAAGCGGGTCTACGATCCCATCATTCAGGGCCTTTCAGGCTTTGCCGACATCCAGGCGCAGCCGGTGACGAACCGCCCGCAGATGATCCGTACCATCGTCTGCGACAAGACGACGGCGGTGATGACTGCGCAGGCGGTAGCGGCCGCGCTGTATGCCCGCGAGAAGACCGGCAAGGGCGATCACATCCAGGTCGCGATGCTGGACGTGATGATCTCCTATCTGTGGCCCGAGGGCATGATGCAATACACCGTGGTCGGGTCTGAGGTGGGCGCGTCGGACCCGACCGATCGGCCCGATCTCGTGTTCAAGACCAGCGACGGCTATCTCACGGCCGGCACCATCTCGGACTCCGAATGGCAGGGATTTTGCCGTGCGAGCGGCGATCCCGAGCTTGCCAAGGATCCGCGGTTTGCGACGCCCACGGGAAGAAGCGTCAACGCTACCGCGCGCATCAACAAGATGCAGGAATATTTCTCTCGGCACACCACCGCCGAATGGCTGGAGCGGCTTGATGCCGCCGACGTGCCCTGCGCGCCAATCCTGCGGCGCGGCGAAATCATCAACAACGAGCAGGTCGTGGCGCGCGGCATCATTGCGGAAATCGATCAGCCGGCGGTCGGCAGGATCCGTCAACCCAAACCGGCCGCACGATTTGAGCTCCATGAGGCTGCCATCGGTGGACCGGCCCCTCGCATCGGGGAGCACTCGCGCGCGGTGCTGCAGGAACTCGGCTACGACGACCGCGCGATCGATAAGATGGCGAGCGAGAAGGCGGTCCGGCTGGCGGGCTGATCATCTTTCCGGCAACGGGCTGCGATGGTGCGACGACTTCCAAGACACGGCGTCAGCGCCGGA
>Ga0310913_10000836_pt1 | contig 14917 bp, 18 predicted proteins | sample GREbulkMGOX082_FD_203447 | JGI IMG/M metagenome (GOLD analysis project Ga0310913, IMG submission 203447) | Lab enrichment of tropical soil microbial communities from Luquillo Experimental Forest, Puerto Rico - GRE.bulkMG.OX082 | ecosystem: Environmental > Terrestrial > Soil > Tropical forest >...
CCAACCACAATGACGTCGTGATCGCCAGTGGAGCGCAACGATCCAAGAGTTGTCGTGCGCAAAACCGCAGCAAGCGCTGGCCCCGGAGGCAATAGGGTTTCCATTTTTACCCTTGAGGGTCCATACTAACCGATGGAACGCGCACAACAACTCGGCGCATAGACAAAGCAACCTAGATCCGCGAAACTTGGCATGGTGCCGAATGGGGCGCCATTGTCAACTACAGCAAGCAACCACAAATTATGAAATCTTTAAACCCTGCCGGCTGCGATTTGGCGTGTGGGTCGGTGCCGCATGAATTCTAAAGTTCCGCATCCATTTCTCCCGGTGGGCGCGATTCGGTTAGGCTTTGGCTCTGGCGGGCTTCTTCACGGTCTCAGCTACGCTGAATCGTTGCGGCTGGTCGACACTGCCATCGACTGCGGCATCACTTATTTCGATACCGCTCGAATGTATGGCTTCGGCGGAGCTGAGCGCATTTTGGGGAAACTCCTCTCGCAGCGTCGCGACCGGATCACCATAGCAACAAAAGCCGGGATTCTCCCAGCCGACCGATCTATTCCCGTGCGCGTTCTCAATCGTGGTGCTACCTTGCTCCGTCGTTGTGCACCACATCTCGCCCCGCATATCCCCACGCCGCAACGAGCACAGCCGCGATTCGGCTATTTTAGACGCCGTGATTTCCAAAAGAGCGTCGAAACCAGCCTGAGAGAGTTGAGAACTGATTACATAGACATTTTGCTGTTGCACGAGTGCACTTTGCCTGATGTCAATAATGAGCTGCTGGACTATCTCCACGACTTAAAGCTTCGCGGAACCATCCGAGCTTTCGGTTTGGCAACCGGAATTGACGACACAATTAAAATTGCGGACGCTCATCCAGTGCTGAATCATGTGCTGCAGATTTCTAACAACATCTGGAACATGAATATCAGGCGATTGCCTGCTAGGCCTTGCGGTTTTACAATCACTCACTCCTCCCTGACGAGCCGGTTTCACGCCCTGTCAAATCAGCTGTCACGCGATCCTACTCTTGCGAGCAAGTGGAAGAGAGCAACGCAAGTTGATCCTTCCGACAAATCCGCATTGGCCGAACTATTAATTGCTCATGCCTTGCACTCAAATCCAGGCGGAGCCGTGTTATTCTTTTCGAGCAAGCCGGAAAATATTCGAGCGTGTACGCAAGTGGCGAAGTCGAGATCCATAAATGTGAGCCAGATTATTGGGTTGAATGGCTTCTTATCGAGCGACGAAGGCGCTGCCGTTGCCCTGCGCGGCTAAAATCTGCCACTTAACAAACCAACCGAAGGCCTCAACTGTCGCGAGATTTCGATCATTGGACGCTCCGCCTAACCACCCTGAGCGTTGTTCGGCTCCTTCGCCTAGCTTCACCTAGCAGACACTTTGTAATAAAAAGTGCCGCAGCTGGTGAACGAAAGAACGCTGTTAGAAACTGCGAACCGTTGCCCGACTTAATCGCTTCGATGACGTTGAGAAGCTGAACGCGGCAGTCGACACTTGAATAATGCTTAGCGAGGGCGCGACGCTCGTTAGGAGTTAGGATGCTTGTTGCTATGAGCTTACAATCGCTGTCTCGGTACAATTCCAACTCTTGTCGAGTGTGACGCGCACTGAGAGAATCCGGTCGCACAAGCGATACATACCCGGCCGCGGGATGGACTAAAAATCGAGCCCCTGCGGCCAAGGCGCGTGCATAAAATGCGTAGTCTTCTCCAAGTCGAAGGGCCTCATCGTACCGAAGCTTGTGGCGATCCAAAAACGACCTCCGGATCAAGGGTTTGAGGAAGCTCAGCTCCTTCCTTATAAGGCCATGTTGCGGGATGTTGCCCAGAATAAACTGTTCTAAATTAAGGGATCTTTGTTTGAACGATGCACCTAGCAATGTTGTCATTGCGTCTTGGTTGTCGGGGGCATCGCTAGGAACTTGCAGCAGGTCATCCGCAACAAAGTCCCAATCGTCTGCCACCGTCAATAAAGTGCGGATTCGACCCGGCAGAAAAAAATCGTCGCCATCCAGAACTGCGAGCCAAGACGCCTGCGACTTTTCGATCGCAATATTACGGGCAGCAGACGGCCCGAGGCTCAAGCGCAGGCGTTCGACCCAAACCCGTTTGCCCTCCAGATCACATTCCCTCGCCCTAGCTGCCGTATCATCTGTGGATCCATCGTCGACTACGATGACTGCTCGAACTTCCTCTTGAGCGAGCGCGGATCGCACCGCTCGTTGAATTGTGTCCGCTCGATCGCGGGCAGCAACGACTACGTCGACACAAGATGTCGTAGCTCCCTCTGTTTTGCCGTTGATCACGAAATGATCTGAAAAGCGTTCAGTCATGGAGGAGCGCGACCGTTATTCCCCAATGCCGAAAGATGAAATTCCGCCAGTACATCCTTAGCCCGTCAGTACCGCATTGTGGGATAACTCACAGAAGTCAGCCAATCCTTTAATTCTACCGCGTCTCTATCATGCTCTCAAGATTTTAAACTCCACCCGGCCCACACTTCCTCAGGTTTGTGAACGCAATGCTACACTGCGTCGTCAGAGGACTTCCACCGTCATAATGTTGCGTGGAGATCAAACCAAGTGCGTTCGGTGCGCAAGAAGGGCCGACCCGACAAACGGCGACGCCGTATTCTGTCAACGATAGATGGACAGGGCTTGCTGTTTATCATCGACAAATCAACAACTTGCCGGCAGCGCTTTAAGGCGTCATTGATCCCCAACCACGATCCTGCGGTCTCTTCACCGAACAAACCGCTGCTGTCCCAGTTGAAAGTTGCATCGACATAGAGTCCTTCTCGCGGTGGCCTTGGAGGTACAGCTTGCTTGTGAAGCGCTTGATTGATGACTTTGAATTTGTTGTAGCCTAACAAATACAAATGAAAAAGTTGATCATATCCATCAGTTTCAACAGAAACATATTTTGGCCGCGCCTGGGTACGCTTCAACGCTTCTAGGCAAAAGACATCGCACCCTTCGATGTCAATCTTGAGATAGTATGGCACTCCGAACTCGAGCAGTACTGTGTCAAGTGACGCACATCTGACTGTAACAGTGCGGAAAGTGACCCCATCTTGCTTTTCTTTCTTAAGACGATCCCGCCGATCAATAGTGCTCCAATCGTCATGCTGATCGCACACAAAAAAGTCGCAATTGCCAGCCTGCTCGCCAATCGCTAGCTGCAGTATATGCAATCTCCCCTCTTTGATCTGGGAGGCGAATTTAGTCTTGCAGCGTGTCGCTAATACTGGATTTGCTTCAATTGCAACGACTCGGAAGCCCTTCGCCAAATAAAATTCGGTATCCTTGCCTGAATGAAGGCCTACATCGTAGATCAAATCGTCTTGCATTCGCATTGCTTGCCAGAGCCCAGCGTTCCTGATCTGCGAACAGTGCATTAGACCGTCGCTGCGTCAAGCACCACGGAAGTGCAACTGCCAAAATATTTTCAACGGTGTCAGGCGCGCATGTGGTTGCTTTTCAATGTTCCCCATTGTGTTGATCCGGAATAACTGCAGATGGGCCAGCTACTGGGAACTTGCCGTCCTCCAACCTTTTGGCGAACAGGCACAGGCCGGTGCCGTGCCAGAAGACCAACGTCACTCTGTCGGCAGCTTGGCGCGGAAACAGAAGATCACGCGCGAGAACGGGTCCGCCTGCAATTGCTCCTTCACTAGCGCCGCAAGCCCGTCCATCCCTTTGCGGAAGTCCACCGGCTTGGTCGCCCCCAGAACGCGGATTTGTCCTGGCGGAATCAGCACTCGGCTGCTCATGCGTTAGAGTACAGAACCGCGCGCAGCACCGTTTCAACGTCTCGCGCATCCGCACCGCCCGGCACCTGCACCTTGTTGGTTCCGATCACGACCTCGATGGGGCAGAGCGACGCTCATGCGCAGCGGCTTGTTCGCCCGTGCCGATTCCACGTGCCAAGCAGCTCCTTCCTGTCGCGCGGTGTGGTCGTGGCCGCATGCCAGACCGTTGCAAGATCCGGACCAAGTGCAGCGAGACTGCTGCGTTCCTGCCTTGAGAGCACGCGCGGGCGCTCATTCTCGCGACGTGCCAGTTCCGCCTTCGCCGTCTCCTGCGCCCTGAGGCTCTCTTCCCACGCACGCTCGAGGCCGCGCGCGACGAGCCGGTTGTCGGGATCTACGGCGCGATAGCGGCGCTCGGCGAGGCCTGCCACGTAGCTCGCCCGCTCGACGCCGAGCCGCCAGTGCTTGAGCGCGGCCTCGCGATCCATCTCCAGCTGCTCAGCAGCAGCCAGCGTCGCTGTGATCTTCGCCGGTTCGAGCGCTGCAATGAAGGCGCGTGCCACGGCGTCGTCGATCTGTACGCCACCGATGTTGAGGCAATAGCTGCCGCGCCCGTCGAGGAGATGCTCTCCGGAGCAGTGATAACCGGGCGCCGAGTTGCGACCCCTGTAGTGTGTGCGCAGACGGCGGCCACAATGTCCGCAGCTGGCGAGACCCTGGAGCAGTGCGCTGCCTTCCCTCACGGCACCGCCTGCCTTGTGCGGGCCGGGGCGCGTGTTCTTCGCAATGCGCTGCTGGTTGGCCTCATAGGTCTGCCAGTCGATGTACCCGCGATGATGCTCTTGAAGCAGCACCAGCCACTGATCGCGTGGCAGATGCTTGATTCGTTTGCGCCGAGCACCTGAAGGCTCAAGCGCCATCTCCGTTCGCGTCTTGCCATAGACGTAGGCTCCCGCATAGACGGGATTGCTCAAGACCTGGTGGATGGCGTGGTAGCTCGCCTCGACCCAACGGATCTCGGCATGTGTGCTCATCTTGCAGCGGAAGCTGCAGACCCTGAGTACGGAACCACAGCCACACGCGTCGCGCCGAACCGGTCTCTGCGAAGCGGGCAAAGATCGTGCGGATCGCCGTCACGACGGCCTCGTCGGGATGAGGCAGAACCTCACCGTCGGCCTCACCCCACACGAAGCCCACGGGCAAGCCACGCCGCAGCTCGCCACGTGCCGCCTTTTGCAAATGCCGCCGTTGAGACGGGCTCTGAGCACATGCAGCTCGGCCTCGCTCATCGTCCCCTTCAACCCGAGCAGCAAACGGTCGTTGAACAACGCCGGATGATAGATGCCGTCGGCATCCCCGATCAGCGTGTCGGTAAGGCCGGCAAGATCGATGAGGCGATGCCAGTCGGCGTTTTGTTGCGGGCGAGCCGCGACTCCGCGAGCACGCCGACCTCATGCCTGAGCACACCCGCTCAAAAGCCCTCATCAACGCGCCAATTCCTGCACAGCCCCGCGCCGCCGCGGCCGGCCGCCCAAAAAACGGAGCCCACGATCACGCTGCCGGCTGATCACCGCAACCCGCTGGGCTGAGGAATTTTACTTCGGCACATTTGAATATGCCGGGCCAATCAGGATTATGCGGTCTGGGTTGCCTCGAATGGCCTTGACCAGCTGGGGAAATGCCTCCTGCCAGCGCTCGTCGTCGAGCTGGCCGTTCGGCTCGTTCAGCAGCTCGAACATCAGGCTCTTGGGCTGCTTCTGATGCTGCTTCTGATAGCGCAGCGCGATCTGTTTCCAGAGTTCCACAGGCGCGGGAGATTTTGGACCGGAGCCTGGTTCATCTCTTCCTAGTTATGAACGTTGATGACGGCGGCCAAATCCCTCGACAACGCTTGCCTAATGGCCCAATCGACGCGCTGGAAGAAGTGCATTTCGATGTCGTATGGAGCCGTGGTGCTGGCATGCGCCGACCAGCGGATAGGAATGCGCACCGAATTGAACCCGGCCTCCTTTATCAAGCGAAATGTGGCCCGTCCAAGGCGCTATCGAGATTGATGCCTCGGCCGAGGAGGCGATTATAATCAAAGGCATCGTCGTCCCGCGCGAATGCTGACGTACTGGTTGCCGCAACCAATGCTATGCCGAGGATACCGCAGGTCATCCGACTGATAACCGAAAAAGTCATGGAACCGAATTCGTATCGATGTTCTATTTCCAAAAACGGCAGCCACCTGCAATTGTTCCTCTCGAAGGTCATTGCGAAGGTTCCATTAATCGAATATGTTATGAGATGTTATGTTGATAGGCAAATTGATATGTTATAGACTGGTCGCGTACATGAGACATTTGGGTCGAGGGCGAGAGGGGGAACTGTGGCCATGCGAAGCAAATAAACCAGGTGAGGTTCGTTTGCGAGTGGCGCTAACATCTCAATATAACGATCTTCTTCAAGAAACTCGATCGGGGGGGTGGAGTCTGAGCGACTTTCGCCCGTTTCCGGACGAAGGGCTTTCGATGCGCCAGAGGCCTTGCCGCTTCTTCAGAAAGGCGTCATCTTGTTCCAGCGAAAAGTCCACGACTAGGCAATGTGCACGCTGACCGGGTATCGCCGTCACCTTGACGGCCGCTCTCCCGATACTAAATCGCCACCGGCCTGGTTGGTTGTCGCTACGGGATTGCGGATCTCATTGCCAAAAAAAGGGCCGCGATATCCCAAAAGCATTCCGTTCCAGAACTGGCCGCTGTCGATGCGCGTGGCATTTGCACCACAGATTCGCTGGCGCATTCGAGCTGCGCTGACATGTGACGTCGGATATGCGCTTGACCCTGTCAAAATCTCGCGGGAGGCCTTTGGCTTATCCGCAAGAGCGGTAGCTGCAGGCTCTCGATTGAAGTCCGGCGAGCCGAGTGGAAAAGGTGGAATCGAGCAACCGAGCTTTGCCGCAGTCGAAATACGCTTGACCCAAGTGATACATTCCAAGCGATGTCGCAGGCGCGCCGTTGATGAGAGCGCAAATTCGGAAAGGGAGCCTCACAAATGTTGGATCGGTCTAATCGCAACGCCGTCGAAGAGGTCCAGATTGATGGTGAACTCTGCGCCATCATAGTCTCTGCCCAACACGACGACCTGGGGATTCAGTTCTTCACACCCAACGAATATTCCCAGCAAATTGCATCCATGTCGTATCATTCCGGGAAGATCATCCCTGCCCACACGCATAATCCAGTCCGTCGGGAGGTGTTCTACACGCAAGAGGCTCTGTTCATCCGAAAGGGAAAGCTGCGCGTCGACTTCTATTCGCAAGAGCAAGAATACCGAACCAGCCGCGTGCTCGGCGCAGGTGATGTCGTGTTGCTGATTCGCGGAGGCCATGGCTTCGAAGTGCTCGACCATCTCAATATGGTAGAAGTCAAGCAGGGCCCATACGCCGGCGACATGGATAAGACCCGATTCTCAGCTGTCTTGCCTTCCAAACTCAAATTCGATTAGTGGATGCATGATCCCAGTTAACCGTCCACTTCTTGATGGCAACGAGAAGAAGTATCTCGACGAATGTATCGAGAGCGGCTGGATTTCGGCGGAAGGTCCTTTCGTAAAGAAGCTCGAGGCCGGGTTCGCTCAATTGATGGGCTGTGCGTACGGCGTGGCCGTCTGCAACGGAAGCGTCGCGATCGAGGTCGCATTGGCAGCTCTTCAAATCGGAGCGGGCGACGAAGTGATCCTGCCAACCTTCACCATCATCTCATGCGCGTCGGCGATCGTCCGGGCTGGCGCGATACCGGTTGTGGTCGACTGTCAGCCTGATACCTGGAATCTCGATCCTGCATTGGTGGCCGCTAAGATCACGAGCCGCACCAAGGCGATCATGGTGGTGCACATCTTCGGTTTGCCTGTGGACATGGACTCCATCGTAGAACTCGCACGAAAGCACGGGCTTTTTATCATCGAGGACGCCGCCGAACAGCACGGACAAACCTATAAGGGCCGACCTGTCGGCTCGCTTGGTGACATCGCAACCGTGAGCTTCTATCCTAACAAGCACATCACCACCGGCGAAGGTGGCATGGTGCTGACGAACGACAAGGCACTGGCGGATCGTTCTCGGGCTCTCCGCAATCTCTGCTTCGATCCGGAACGCCGGTTCATTCACGAGGAACTCGGCTGGAACTTCCGCATGAGCAATGTTCAGGCAGCGGTCGGCGTAGCTCAACTTGAACGAATTGCTGAAATTTTGACCAAGAAACGTGCAATTGGTCACTGGTATAATGAACGCCTAAAAGACCATCCTCTTTTGCAATTGCCCGTTGAGCGTACGGCGTACGCTGAGAACATCTACTGGGTTTATGGGATCGTGCTCGACGACCAGGTTCCTTTTGACGCCAGTGGTGCAATAGCGCGATTGAAAGTCAAGGGCGTCGATTCACGCCACTTTTTTTGGCCCATGCATGAGCAGCCGGTTTTGCAGAAAAGAGGCTTGTTTACGAATGAGCACTGCCCCCACGCGGAGCGGATCGCTCGTCGAGGACTTTACCTACCGAGCGGCATAGGTCTCACGCAGGACGAGGTTGATGTGTGCGTGCATATCTTGCGGGGGATTCTTGCGTGACGCCGTTCGGCGAATATGCAAGGTACTACGATCTCTTGTATGCCGACAAGGATTACGCTGCGGAAACTGCCTTCGTACGCGAAATCATTCGCAGACTTGCTCCTGGCGCCCGCACGCTACTGGAGTTGGGCTGCGGGAGTGCGCGCCACGCAGTGGAACTCGTGCGAAGCGATTTTACAGTCACCGGGGTCGATCTCAGCGCGCAGATGATTGCCCGTGCGCAGGAGCAAATAACACAATTGCCCTTGGAACTACGCGGCCGGATCAAATTGATGCAGGCGGATGCAACGCGGTTCGTGTCGGCCACGTCGTTCGATGCGGTCGCTTCGCTGTTTCACGTTATCAACTACCAGACCACGAACGATGCGCTGAGTGGCATTTTCCGGTCCGCGCGAGCGGCACTCGAGACCGACGGCATCTTCATTTTTGATTTTTGGTATGGCCCGGCGGTATTGTCGGAACATCCCCAGGTCCGCATAAAGCGTATCAACATCGGGCAGCTTTCCCTGACACGCATTGCCGAACCGAACCTCGATATCAATCGGAATGTGGTGGACGTAAATTATACGCTCATTGTCGTCGATCGTGCCGGCAAGCGCGTGGAGGAGATCAAGGAAGTACACTCCGTCCGCTATCTTTTCCTGCCGGAAATCGAATTGCTGGCGGCAGCCAACGGATTTGAGATCACAGAATCCGGGGAGTGGCTCACCGGCAATCCCTTGCATCCGCGATCTTGGTCCGGCTATGCGGTGGCGCGTCCGACACCCAGCTAAGAAATAAGGATCAGACATTCGTGCCAAGCCATGATCCTGCGGTCCAGCTGCAAAATCTGTCCCTTCAGCACCCGCAATTGGATGCCGAGAGCAGCGACACAGGCGCACGCTTGATTGACACCGTGGCGTCCGACCGGGGCGACGATTCCGACCGACGCTTCAGCCGACGGCAGATGACACCTCGCCTTCCCCATCACGGGCGATCGCTTATCCTGGAGGCCATTGGGGCGTGAAGTCGCGAAAATGGGGAGTTCTGTTGGTTCTGCGTAGATTATTGACACAAATCAATCTTATCCCTTAGCGCGGTCACGAGGGCTTCCCAGCTCTGTTGTTCTCGCATAACTTCGCGCGTAGCAAAAGAAAGACATCTCTCTCGGTATGCCTCGCTCGTTTCCAGCGAGTTTCTGGATAGTCGCGGGAATTTCTGAAGGATGACACACTTGCACCCCAATACCCTCTTGCGAGACAAATCGTAAGGAATCGAAGCTGGAGGCGATCACGGGGGTGCCGCACATCACACTTCTCATGAGCTTCCCAGATGAAGTACCGATAAGTAGGTCGTTGGGGCCCGTATTCCTATAAAGAGCAAAGCTTCCACTGCAGTGCGCCCCCAACGAATTCAGCGACTTATGCGAAAGAGGGCCCGAAGTCGAAAAAATCTGCCCGGAACTTCGGGCGCGCTGCTGTGTAACAGCAAGACCGAATCTGGAGGCCAATACACTGTACTGCATAAAATTTCAGGCAGCTGACTCCATCCGTTCAACGTCCCAGCATTCAAAAAAATCCGTTGGCCCGATGGTATTCCTAGCATCTGCGGCCGTCGGGATTCGAGGCCGAACGGCTGGGCTTGGCATCGCCGCCCTTTCCCCAACATAAGCTGCTCGCTATATTTGAATCGCGTCGCCCGTTGCCAAAATCAACGGGTTATCATTGCAGGTTCATGTTAGGTCCCGGGCGAGGTAACGTGCCAGTTATCCGATTGACAGATCTAACAATTGCACGTATTTCCGCCGAACAAACGCGGGAAGAAGTCGCTTAATGCAGGACGTGATCGTTATCGAAGCTGGGCGACGCGAGCGTAACTATTGGCTCGATCTCTGGCGATATCGCGAGCTATTCCGGGTGCTCGCGTGGCGTGATCTGTCCGTTCGGTACAAGCAGACGGTGATAGGTTTGCTCTGGGCACTGATTCGGCCCGTTCTTTCCATGCTCGTCTTGACCATCATCTTCGGCCGGATCGCGCGCCTGCCCTCCGACGGGACCGCACCGTACCCCTTGATGGTCCTCGCCGGTATTTTGCCGTGGACCTTCTTTTCGACTGGATTGAGCGAAGCTTCCAACAGCCTAATCAATAATGCCAACTTGATCAGCAAGGTCTACTTCCCGCGACTGATCGTGCCAACGGCGACGGTGGTGGTAGCGCTCGTTGACTTCCTCATCAGCTTTTCCATTCTGGTTCTGATGATGGCATGGTACCAATTCCTCCCGGGCTGGCAGATCCTGGTTCTGCCAGTTTTTGTCCTATTAGCATTCTTTGCAAACATCGGTCCGGCGCTGTGGATCACTGCTCTAAACGTCAAGTATCGGGATTTCCGCTACGTCATCCCGTTCATCGTGCAGTTCGGGCTGTATGTGTCGCCGGTCGGCTTCAGTTCGAGTGTGGTGCCTGAGCAATGGCGTTTGCTGTATTCCCTCAATCCGATGGTGGGGGTCATTGATGGGTTTCGCTGGTGCATCCTGGGTGGACAAAGCGAACTTTATGCGCCAGCCTTGGCCATGAGCATCGGCGTGACGGCCTTTCTTCTGTGGTTTGGTGTCCGTCGGTTTAGAATGATGGAGAAGAGTTTTGCGGACCTGATCTAAGCTTGGATTGCGCAACCATGCCTGATGTCGTCATCACCGTTGAAAATCTGTCGAAGAGCTACCTGCTCGGCCACAACACTGGCGTATGGGCTTCCAATCATACGCTGCGCGACGTCATCGGGCGCGAGGCCCGCAACTTTACGCGCAAGGCAATTGACGTGTTTCGCGGGCGCCAGGTCGTTCAAGGCGATGAGGTAGAGGAGTTCTGGGCACTTAAGAATGTGAGCTTCGAGGTCAAGCGGGGCGAAGTGCTCGGCATTATCGGCCGCAACGGTGCTGGCAAGAGCACCCTGCTCAAGATTCTTAGTCGAATCACCGAGCCCACGCGAGGACGCATTAACATTCGCGGACGAGTATCTAGCCTCTTAGAAGTCGGCACCGGCTTCCATCCAGAGTTGACTGGGAGGGAAAATATCTATCTGAATGGTGCCATCTTAGGGATGACCCAGCGGGAGATCCGCAAGAAATTCGACGAAATCGTCGCTTTTGCCGAGGTCGAGCAGTTTCTTGATACTCCAGTCAAGCGCTACAGTAGTGGGATGTATGTACGGTTGGCATTTGCTGTCGCCGCTCACTTAGAGCCGGAAATCCTTGTCGTTGATGAAGTGCTTTCGGTGGGCGATGCTGCTTTCCAGCGGAAATGTATGGGCAAAATGTCCGACGTTACACAGCAAGGCAGGACGATTCTCCTAGTGTCCCATAATATGACCGCCGTCTTAAACATCTGTTCAAAGGGACTTTTGTTGAGCGCTGGCCGAGTGGGTGTTCTAGGCGATGCATCTGATTGTGTTCGACAATACATGAGAGAAGTTACGCAGGTGAAGCAGATCCCGCTCGAGTTCAGAACAGATAGATTAGGAAATGGCTCGGTCAAATTTATACGCGCATATTTTGCAAATAACTGCCTTTCGACTATAAACGAAGTGAGAAGTGGCGATGACATTACAATTGTAATGGAGCTTGAGAATAATACCGGTGCGCCTCTCACTCGTTTTCATGTATCGGCACCGATCCGTGACGGCTCGGACAATATTATTTGCTATTTGAGTAGCGCCCTTCAGCGAAATGATTTCGATTATATTCCCTATTCAAAAACTATTAGGATCGGCATACGAATTCCCAAATTCCAAGTTGTTCCCGGTAGGTATGCGCTGACACTTTTTAGCACGGTCCGAGATGAGCTAGCGGACTGGATTAAGGGAGCACTTACGTTCGAGGTGCAGCCAGGCGACTATTATGGAACAGGAAAATTGCCGGTGGTGGAGCAGGGGCAATTCTTGGCAAACTACTCCTTTTGCGACATGTCTGGGCTGAGCAATGAAGTCGCATCGTGCGACCGAAGTCACCTTTCGGATGAAACAGCACGCACGGCTTGATGAATTTCAAAGGAGTGATAATACGCACCAAGCGAGTCGTACTAGATGCTGGTTGTATAGCCGGATGGTTGCACTCAACCTTTGCCGTTGCGGGGCGGACGCCGACGAGATCGAGCGGTTGCCCGGAGAACCTTGCCAACAAAATGGGGATCAGTTTGCGCACCGCTTCGTGCGGTTTCGCAGCTATGAGCGGGAGTAGGCGGTGAAACTCTCAGTTATCGTTGTGACTAAGAATGGCGCTCAGCGTGTGGTGCCCCCTAGATAGGGGTGATGGACATGCAAACCCCGCCCAAGGCAATTCCGTCAGTGAGCAGACTCGTTCCTAGCGCCATTTATTCCCAGCGCCGTCCAAGTCTCACGGCAGGAGCGGGCAAGCGTGATCTAGACGCTAGTCGGCCGCTTCAATCAATTTGAAAGGATTTGGTGATTCGCTTCCATCGCCACTATCGGCGAGGAGGCAATCATGGCTGCGAAGGAGATTTCGGTAAAGACGTATGTTGTGAGGCTGAGCGGCGAGGAACGCCAACAGCTCGAGACCTTGATTCGGAAGGGAAAGAGCCCGGCGCGACGACTGCTGAAGGCCCGGATTTTGTTGAAGGCAGATGTGTCGGAGGCCGGTGAAGGGTGGAGTGACAGCCGGATCATAGAGGCTCTGGATGCCAGCTCGTCCATGGTTTACCGGGTGCGGAAGCAACTGGTGGAAGAGGGCCTTGCGGCGGTGTTAAGCCACAAGCAACGCGCGAGACCTGCTGTATCCCGGATTTTTGACGGCGAGAAGGAGGCCAAACTGATTACCCTGGCTTGTTCAAACCTCCGAAGGGACGCGCGCGCTGGACTTTGCGGTTGTTGGAGAACAAGGTCGTGGAACTCGGCATTGTCGATCGCGCCAGCGACAGCACGATCGGGCGCGCGCTCACGGAAATATTTCAATCAATTTTGTAAGTCAGGCTCCGCATGTAAGAGAATCGGTTCATATGGACTTGAGTGTAGATGCGAGCTACCTTCAGCGGGAGCGCCAGCTACAACTTCGATCGCAGCTTTGATCGCGACGAGCGATCAATATCTATTGTTGTGGTCGGCCATTCTGACTACTCCAGACGGGAAGTCAAAGATGTGCAATTAACAAAGCCTGCAGCATTGATGTTAGATGCGAAGGATTACCCTTCGTTCATTTCCGAGTGTGGTTCTTATTACGTCGCGATTGAGAGGCGCGGCGTGACGCAGCCGATGGTCACGCATTCAAGAGCGCCCGACGGGAGGACTGCGCCCGGATGCCAAAGAAAAAAGAGACAATTCGAACCCAAGAACGCCATTCCGGGCCTAGATCGCAGGCGACCGGCCACCAACGGGTCAGCCCTTCCAGGAAGTCCAGAAAATCGCTATCATTTGAAGTCCAGGGTTCATCCGGGGAATTCGGCCTTAGGGCTGGAGGGCGCAGATTGAGTTGGCGCACTACAGCAAAGAGCATAATCAATAGGTCCCTTCGGCCGTTTGGTGTGGAACTACACGCCTTACCGTCCGCCACGCAGGTTGACGACTTCAAACGGCTCACAAGGCGGACGGTCAAAGAGTACCTGGCGTTGTGCGATCCCAAGATACTTCAAATTGCCTCGGGACCAAGTTATGCCGCTCAGTGCTACCGCAACTGGTTGAACTCCGATGTCGGGAACCCTCAGTGCTGCGAAGGGGGATTGTACAGCATTTACATGGATTTGAATCACTACTTTCCGCTTCCGACCGGGAGTTTTGATTATATCTTTTCTCAGCAGGGTATCGAGCATTTCACATACAACCGTGGCGTTCAGATCCTCCGTGAATGCTGTCGGGTCTTGAAACCAGGAGGGCGCGTCCGAATTGAGACACCTAACATCGCGTACTTTATCGACAATTACCGCACTAATGACAAGCCAGTTGCCGAGGCGGTACATGAATTCGCGAGAGAATTTGACGCGCCTCCGACCCATCTAACTATGCTCAACGCGATTGTGCGCCACTGGGGCCACTCGTACCTTTACGATGTTGAGACACTTGCCAACTTATGCCGTGAATGCGGATTTGCCGACGTTCGTGAGGTTGAGATGGGGAGGACGGATATCGTTGCGTTTCAGGCTGCGATCGCCTTTAATCCCGGCAGTTGTCCTGACCCCTGGTTTATCGAGTGCTCCTTCGCCCTGGAGATGGAAAGGCCCGTGTCGCGGGACGGTGGGCCGCGAGCAGGTACTGACATGCTCACGCGGTGACGCGATCCGAGCACTTGCTGGCCATCCGCTCGTCGTGCCGGTATTCGGCTCGCTCACGCTCGTCTTGCACGACGAGCATGGTTCCATGCCAATTTCAGCTATCAGGCCGGAACCTGGACCAAGCCGCGGAGGGTTATCGCCAAGGTCGAGTGGCATTTCGGAGAACTTTATCCCCGCGTCGGCTTCATCGTGACGAACATGAGCCGCCCGGCCGAGCGCGTCGTTGCTTTCTACAACAAGCGCGGGACGTGCGAGCAATGGATCAAGGAGGGCAAAGGCGCGATC
>Ga0310913_10000837_pt1 | contig 14912 bp, 10 predicted proteins | sample GREbulkMGOX082_FD_203447 | JGI IMG/M metagenome (GOLD analysis project Ga0310913, IMG submission 203447) | Lab enrichment of tropical soil microbial communities from Luquillo Experimental Forest, Puerto Rico - GRE.bulkMG.OX082 | ecosystem: Environmental > Terrestrial > Soil > Tropical forest >...
GCGGCCACCAATTGGTGAGGTTCCGAGCCAGCCTATAACGGTGACGGTGATGAACGGCTTCCCTGGTTGGTGGTAACCGAGGAATCCGACGCTCCTGAGCAGGTCTTCTCCAAAGTCGCGTGTAGCTCAACGTCATCTCTATAGACGTACTCGATAAGTGCGCGGACATCGGCGGGCATGCTCGAACGAACCCGGTCACCTTTTGAAACGTTCTCGCGAAAGTGCGTTCGCGCGTCGAAGATTTCCGAGTCTGCTTCCGCACTGAATATCTGCCGAAGGATCGCTACCAAGTCGGCCTCCAGATTTTCGAACAGCCCCACTTTGTCGAATTTAACAAAATCAAAACAAACCTGTTTGCACTGAAGCCGCCAATGTTCGTCCATATCACGGATCTTCGTATCTGAGGCGACTCCACTGGCGAACTGCTCAAAAGAAATTTCAGCCTGCTCAGGACGAACGAGGGATCGGTTTAACGCCACGCGGAACTGGGAATTCCAAGTGAGCTTATCTTGGAAAGCAGATGCAACCCGGCGTATAGGCTCCCGTATAAAGCAAAATTTAAAATAGTTGCAGTCGGATAATTTATCTTCGAAGTTTTTGTATCCGATTTGCGCTGGACTAAGTAGTACGTTCTTCTGACGGTTGTGTATGTCTTGCATTCCGTCATAATGTAACGATTTGCCCAAAACCTTGGCGCACGACTGGTTCAAAGTAGCTTTTACCGTGGTGCACGCACACTTCGGGTTATTGAAGTAAATGAACCGAAACTCCTCGGATATGTGAATGGAATAATTAAATTCTGTTTCATCGTTAAAATTTCGGATCAGTTTTTCCATCATACAAGTCCTTCGCGAAACGTCACAGTGCATTTACAGATGGCATCGAGGTCGGAATGGGTCATCAGTTGGGGGTCACGTGTTGGAAATCCTAGCGGTCGAGCGCCAAGTGGCCGCTTTCGGTTAGGGCGCCGCAGCGGTGTATTCCGTATTTGTCATCACTCCAGGCGTAGTAAATCATCCCCTTCAGCTGGCCTTGCCGGACGAATTGTCCGAAGTCGGCAAGCATTTCCCGCATCAGCGCGGCTCGCGGGCCATCGTCGCCAGGACATGCAGCGCCAGCAGCGGGCAGCCCCCATTCGGTGAGCCAGCACGGCTTTGCCTGGCCAGGCGGCCGACACTCCGCCAGCGTATCCTCTTCCAGCTGTTTGAGACGCTGCGCAGAGGCTTTTGCCACAGGGTAGGTGTGTACGCCATAGGCGTCCACCAGCGCATCCAATCCATTGGCGCGGAGGTATTGGAGGGTCGCGCCGATCGTGACCGCATCGGTCTTCGAGCCGGGCCGCGAGCCGGCGGGACCGGGATCGGAAAGGCCGGCGGAGAGGATCGGCGTACCTCGGTTGAGTCGCGAGTGATCGCGGATGTCCTTCAATACACCCAATGTGCGCAGATAGGCGCGGTAGCCTTCGGCAATCCGGATCGCCTCCGGATCACGCGTCAGGTCCGCCTCTCCAAACACTCGGCCCTCGCCGGGGATTGGGAAATCGCCGTTGAAAGCGGTCCAGTTGATCTCGTTCCCCAATTCGAGAGCGGCAAACGTAATGCCCGTGGTTTCCAGCCTCTCGAACAAGGGTTTGAACACCGCTCGGAACCGTTCCGGGTCGGCGACGGAGAGTGGAAAGGACGGCCACATTGCCGGCAGGTCCTTGACCGCAGGCCGCCTTTGCGCGCCTTCCCGGTACTGCAGCCCGACGATCAGATCGGCTTTGATCCCGCGCTCAGAGGCTCGGCGGATAAAATCGGTCGCCGGCCCGTAATCGTCACCATCCCAAGCAGGAGAGAGAGGCGCGCGGATGACGCGCACGCCGGCCGTTTGCAACTGGTCGAGGAGCGCCTGGCGGTCGCCCGCGCTGAGGCGCTGCGGATTGACGACATTGACCCCGACCGTGACCGTCTCGCCGGCTACCGCGTTTATGCCCAGCGCGACAAGCAGACAGGCCAATGCACAGACCGGTACACGCGAGCCCATCGCAATGCCCCGGCGGCCTCAGCCCGCGATCAGGTGATCGAGCCGCGCCAGGAAATCCTCGGCCGAATTCTGCCAGGTCCAGGCCTTTCGGCGGCAGACGAGATGCGCTGCAGGAGGTCGCGGTCGGTGCAAAGGTGGTACAGAATTTTCACGGCCTCGCGCGCAATCGTGCCGGTGCCGCTGCGCGGCAGCAGGAAACCGGTTTCCTTGTCCGAAACCGCTTCGGCGACGGCCCCGACCTCGGTCGCGCAGACGACGGCGCCGAGCCGCATCGCCTCCAGTATCGTCAGCGGCAAGCCTTCCCAGCGCGAGACGACGAGCACGACATCCGCCCAGGCGTAAGATTCGGTCAGTTCCTCCGGGGTCAGCTTGGGCGGCTCGATCGCAATCGACAATTGATCGAGCTCTTGTTGCTCGGCATCCCCCATCACCGAGGCGCCGATTAGGCGCCACTCGATCGGCAGACCGGCCTCGCGGCTCAACCGGACGATTGCGGTCAGCCGGTCCAGCCCCTTCTGCCGGTCGAGCCGGCCGAGGAACAAGACCCGCAGCGGCCCGGGCTCGCGCAAGCCCCGGCCCGCCAGCACCTCTGTGACTGCGGCCGGCGGAAGATCGTAGGACGGCGCATTCCACAGCAGCGCCAATTTTCCATCGGGAATCCCCATCGCGTGGCACCAGTCCACGAGCTGCTGCGAGCAGCAAGCGAAGAGGTCATAGGCGTGCTCATATCCAAGGGTCAGGTAGGTATGACCCTTTGGCCGCTCCGACGGCGTCAAATCGGTAACGTGCAGCGAGGCGACCGTTTTTGTGCCTTGCCGGCGCAACGGCGCCATCAACGCGTGCGCCTCGGCGCAGTGAAAATTGGCGACGGCATCGAGGCCGCACAGCAGGCCGAAGGCGCGCGAGTGCCGTCCTTTCGTCACCCAGCTCGGGTAATGCGAGCCCATATATCGCAGTTCTTCGTCCCAATTGCCGATGCCGGTGTCGCAAAGAAAATTAACTGTGTCGAAACCCTCGACGATCAGCGAGGCTGGCTGCGCCGCTTGCCGGCAGAATACGAACAGATGCGTCGACCAGCCGTGATCGCGCATCACCCCGGCCAGGTTGTACGCGGTCTTCTCGACGCCGCCGAATTCAGCCAGCGGCACGACAAACCCGATACTTTTACTGCGAGCCCGCGCGACGCGGGGATAGACCGGTGAGGCGTTCAATAGTTTGCGGCTGACCCGGAAGAGTTCCCGCCTCGGGGATAGCTCCGATCGCCAATTCCAGGCCTGTCCCCGCCACACCGTCGACTGGAATGTTCGCATTCGCTGAAACAGCTCGAGCAAGTCGGAATTGGCGCGGCCCGGCGAATCCGCCTGGGGATCAGGCAGCGACACCCGGTACGCCGAAATGTTCGGCTGCGGGAAGGGCGTGGCGAGGCTCATGATCCAGCTGTCCAGCGGATCATCCAGGCACTCGTCGAAGAGCTCGGCCTTGACCATGACCAGCCCGGCGGAGTGATGCGCATCGCCATCTGCGGCATCGGCGATTTCAGCGACCTCGATGCGGTCGCCTCTCGCGTATGCGCTGCCGATCAAATACGCAAAACCGCCGGAGTCTATCGCCGATTCGAGCAACCAGAATGCCCACTGCAACAGCCGAAACTTCGTCAGGCTCTCTCTTAATGGTGAATCAATCACTAAGAGGAAAGGCGGCCTGGCATAGCGCGCGGGCGCCAATCGCGCCCGATAGTACTGCTCGAAAAAATCCTCCAATGCGAGCGATTGGCCCTCTATCGAGGGATCGGACGTCAAATTCACGCTGCCCGTATCGGCGGTGTAAATCGCGTATCGAGGTGCCTCCGCATGCTCGAGCGCGAGGAGCGTGTCAAAGCGAAACAAGGCCTTATGTTTGCGCGTGATGTACGAGACGATCTCCGGGCGGTCGCGCTCGGAATCGCTGAGCATGCTTTCCGGCCGCTTGCGGTAGCGAAACCCGAAATTTTCGAGGTGCTTGCCGCGAAAGCCGAGCTCGATCGCGCCGAGCCAGAAATCCCAATCTTCGAAACCGAGCCGCATGCTCTCGTCAAACCGAGCGCCCTTTTCGAAGACGGCGCGCCTGACGAGGCTGCCGGCCTCGCAGATATTTTCCTCCAAATGCCGCAGCACCGAATATTCGCCGGAATAGTCGCTGTTCCACTCCTGTCCGAACATGTCGATGTTCGGGTAGACCCAGCCCGCCTCCGCCTGCTGCAAGAGCACGCCGTAGGCGCGCTGCAGCGCGCCTGGCAGCAGGCGGTTGTCGGCGTCGAGGAAATAGATCGCTTCGACGCTCGCCCAGGCGCGCAGCACATAGTCGACACCGGTGTTGCGGGCCGCGCTTAACCCGCCATTGCGGCGCCGCATGTAGTGGACGCGGTCCGGTGCCGCGGCGACGAAATCGAGGCAGGCTTGATGGGTCTCCGCCATCGGGCAGCCGTCATTGACGATGACGATGACGAGGTCAAAATCGGCCTGCTGGTTCAACGCCGATATCACCGCCTCGCCGAGCAGCACGCTGTGTTTGTAGACGGGGATGACGACGGCGAGGGTCGGACCTGCCGACCGCCCGGCGATCATCGGAAGTTCGGCTGCTCGGGTGCCTCCGTCGAGCGGAGGGTTCATCGCGCCGCCACCTCGTCGAGGCCGTCGACGACGAACTCGAGCCAGCGCGCCTGCGCCGCTTCTGCCGCTTGCCCGTCGGCAAGGCGCGTCGCCAGATAAAGGTCGAGTGGCCGCGTTGCCGGTTGCGCCAGAGTCACGTGAATCTGCGTCGTGAAATCGGGATGGATCGCCAGCCAGCCGGAAAAGCCGCCCTGGTGGCCGTTGAGCCGGCCTTCGGTCAGGACTTGCCGGTAGCCGGCGCGTGGAGCGAGCGCGAGCAGCGCATATTCGACGAGCGGGCCTTCGGCGTCCGCGGTCTTGATCGTTGCAGTGAGCCGGCGGGCTTTGGCCGGCAATGCGGCGGGCAGTTTGGCCACCGTCATGGTGCCGTTTACTGGTCGCAGTTCGAGCGCTGCCGTCTCGTCGATCAATCGCACGCGCGGCCCGTGGCCCGGCTTGGGATCGAGCTCGGCGAACCGGCTCAGTACGCTTGAAGCCAATCTTTGGCCGCGACGGCCGGTTTCGGGCTGCCGTCTGACGCCAATGTGAAACGGATGCGCCACCCGGCGCGAACCGGGCAGACCGATGTGCAGCCGAAGCGCCAGGCTGCGGTTGCTGTCGCGGTCCTCGCTCGCCGCGATCCGAACGCAGCTCTCCGGCACCGGCTGCAGACTGGTCAAAGACAGTTTAGGAGGCGCTCCCGATCGCGTTTCCCAAGTGACGGTCAGCAACACCGATTGCCGCGGCGCGATGTCGATCTCCGGCAAATCGAGGAATATCCAGCCGTCGGGGACCGCGCTGTAGGGGATCCCCCACTCGCCCAAGGTCCGGTCATCATCGCAGGTTACGATGCTGACGACGAGCCGGCCCTCGGCGGCGGGACCGGCCGCGGTGGTGTGAAGTTCGAGCGCCGCCAGGCCTTGCGACGCGATCGGGAGAAGTTGCGTGACACGAAACGGCCGATCCGCTCCTCGCGGCGCGACCGTGTTCTCGCTGGGCTCGCACGCGAAAGCGAGCCACAGCGGCGTCAGCTGCGAGCGCGTCAGGAATTGTTCGACGGTATCGAAGGCGCTCTGCAGTTGATCATGGACAATGCGAAATGCCGTGTATTGCCGCTGCAGCGCCAAGAGCCGCGCCGCCGAGGCGCCATAGAGGCCGCCAATGGCGTTGAGCAGCAATTCGTACACCTGTGTGGTGGCGGCGTCGGGGCCGGCTTCGACATCGACCAAGGTGGGATTCGGCAGAAAGCCCTCGGCACCCGCCGCCCAGAGATCACGCAATAGCTCCAGCTGTTTTTTCCCGGCGGAGGAAAGCGCGAGCAATGCCAGACAGAAGGTCGGTGGTTCGGTAACGGGAACGCGCGCGGTTCCGCGCTGCGCTCCGGCGCGATAAAGTTCGAATCGCCGGTGGTTGCCGCGTTACAGGCATATAACGCAATGCTACTGCTCAACCGGCAGAAGCCAACGACCAGCGGCAAGTCCGCGGCAGGCACGATGATCTTGAACTCGCCATTGTACATGGTCTGCGCTGTGGCGGGGTCGGTGGTGATGTTCATCCGCGAGCCTTGCCAAAGATCGATCAGAGGTTCTTGCTGCTTCCCAGCATTGACCGGAGCAGGTCCAAATACGCCGGCAGGCAGACGGTGCTGAGATCGTAGCGCGCGATCACCGTCTGCCGCGCCGCAGCGCGAAGGCGAGTGCTGATGGTGTCTTCCTTGCCGGCGAGAGCGGCGACGATGCGCTCGGCCAACCCGTCCACATCGAAAAAGTCGACGAGCCAGCCATTGTCGCCGTCGCAAATCACCTCTTCGACCGGCGGCGTGAGGGAGCTGACGACGAGGCACCCTGCCGCCAGCGCTTCGAGCAAAGACCAGGAGAGTACGAAGGGGTAGGTCAGATAGACGTGAACCGACGAGATCTGCAATACGGTGAGGTATTGCTGGTAGGGCAAATGACCGAGGAAATGAATCCGTCGCAGATCGAGCACACCATCGAGTTCCGCGAGCAGTTGCGCGCGCCAGGTCTCAGCACGCTCCGGTCTGCGACCATAGCTGACGCCATTGCCTCCGAGGATCAGCACCTGTGCTTCCGGTCGGCGTTTCAGCACATCCGGCAGCGCGCGCATAAAAACGTGGAAGCCGCGATAGGGTTCGAGGTCGCGGGCGCTGTAGGTGACGATCTCGTCCGCCCGCGACAGACAGCGGCCCCCGCTCAGCCACAAGCGCGCCGTATTGTCCGGCTTCACCACGGTGGTGTCGATCCCCTCATGCACGACCTCGATGCGGTCGCGATAGGGTTGCGGATATTGCGCGCGTTGCCACTGCGTCGGGCTCTGGCCGCGATCGGCCGCCTCGAGACCGAGGAGGTTGACCGCATTGCGGGTGCGCAGCCGCATCGCGGCATCCCGCTCGGGCGGGAATTCGGGGTCGAAATCGACGTCCGACCCTCTCGCTCGGTAAAAGAATTCGAAATAGCCGAGCAATGGGACCTCCGGCCAGACGTCCTTGAGGTAGAGGATTTCGCCCCAGCCGTTGTGCCCGATGACGAGCTCCGGCACAAAGCTGTCGCGCGCCAGCCATTGGCACAGCCCGGCCACTGCGAGACCGTTTGCAACCGCGTTCTCCAGCTCGCGGACATAGCCATGCGCATTGGAAGCGGGCGCCGTGGGCCGGTATTCAAGCTTGCGAACGCCGGCGATCTCGGCGCGTCGCGGCTGCGTGATAAAAGCGACCTCGTGTCCGGCCTGGGCCAGATAACGCGCGGCATGGGTATACTGGCCGGGCATGCTTTGATGGATGAACAGAAATCTCATCCCGCCACCGGCGCGCCGTGTTTGTAGGCCGTCGCCCACAAATCGAACGAACCGCCCCGGCGCAGCGTGACCTCGACGAACCCGGCTTGGGTCAGCAGCTTTTGCAGCGTCCGTGCGGTGAACCCGGTGCGATGCGCCATCAACTGATTGCCGCGCGCCAGGGAGGCCGTGTGTCCGAAGATCATGTCGAGCGGTGTGATCGGCCCGCTCAACGAAGTGTAGGCTTCATCTTCGAGCCGATCCTCACTGACCAGCCGCGCCACCTGTTGCAAGTCGGGAAGCGTCAGCAGCAGGAGGCCGGCAGGCTTCAGTACCCGTAGAAACTCGGCCAGCGCCACCGGAACTTCGTGCCGCTGCAAGTGCTCGAGATTGTGAGATGACCAGACTGCATCGACCGAGTCGGCGGCGACCGGGCTCATATCCGTGATCGAGCAGACGATATCGGGTTGCATGGCGGGATCGAGGTCGAGCCTGACTTCGCGCCATTCGGAACCATGAAAATGCGGGTGCAGCTTTTGCCGGAGCGGATAGCCGCAACCGACATTCAAGACGATCTTAGCCAGGGTCCCGCCCTCACTCGCTGCAGCGGCGGGTCAACCGCACGTTGATCGCCTCCAACGGATCGTCGCCGATCGGCGGAGTACAGAGTTCGCCGTTGCGATAAGGACCGACGACGCCGCTCTCAAAGAAGGCGCCATCGTACACGACATCGAACTGCTCCTGGGCATGCGCTGCCAACCGTATGGCAAACCCGGTGAGCGGCATCCCGCGTCCACGCGTACCGCACAGCTTTGCATCGGTGACCCATGGCGCCTGCCGCCGGTTTGGCCCCAAGGCCATGAATTCGATGTCGCGTGGTGTCAAAGTTTCGATGGGGCGGATGCTGAAGGCCTCGATGCGCAGCCGTTTGCCGCGGTTACCGACCCAGCCTGGCCCGGGGAAACGGCGATCGCCGAGCCGCTCCATGTGCACAATGATCTCGGTGCGGATCTCGTGAGGCTCGTCGGGCGGTTGGGCCGATCTGATCGTCCCGCCATTGGCACGCGAACGATCGAGCCGCTCCACCTCGATAGGCGGAACCTGTGCAAGTTGCGCCGGCAGACCGTAAGCGGTCACCACGATCACCCCGCCACCGGGCGGCGACCTCAGGATGACGGTCCCGCCTTCGTGCCGCAGCCAGGTTTCTTGTTGTCCGGTGCCGATGATTTCGATACGACGACCCTCGCAATCGGGTGGCGCTGAGACCTGCACGATCGGCGCTCGAAAGCCCGACAACTCACCCTCGGTCGAGGCGGTCTCGCCAATTATCAGGGCGTAAAGACCCTCCCCCAACGGGACGAGGCTAGCCGCGGCAGAGAGCCGATCGGGACTGTGAGCCGGGATCGCCGGCGCGGCTTCGGCAAACTCCAAACGCCGGGTCCGCGATTTGGCGACGGTTCGCCTTGTCTGCATTTGAGATTTCTCGGAATTAGGGAAGGATCTATCTTTATGCTCTCGGCGCGAGCAGAACTTAGTTAGCCACAATCCGTGAGGAATTGGTTAAGCTCCAGTGGTTCCATCGACACGATTTGTGATCTGTTTTAGCAGCGAATTGAAGAGCTATTGTCGTGGTATAGCGGTAAATACTTTTATTTCATCATATTTCCACTTGTCATATCCTGAAACTTGCGGTTTATGAATACGAATGAGCTCGGCGGCGACAATAATCTTTGCGCGAGAAGACCTCTCGATACCGGGAGCCGCGGAGAATGCGGCGTCGGCATTTGACCGCACCGACGCGGTCCAGGATCGCTTCTTTGAGCTCGTCGATCGCGCGCGGCCCGATGTCATTGTTCTCGATCTCAGCCGCTCGCCGGCGAACGGCACTGAAACCATCCTCACAATACTTGAGCAAACTGATACTCCAATCCTTGTCGTCTGCAATCCCGAGCCGTCGCTTGTGCATGATTACCGAACGGCTGGAGCGGCGGATTGCATTGCAGCACCGATCGACATTATTTGCCTGCATCAGGCGATACAGCACATTATGCGCGTGAGAGGCGGCGGCAGAGCCATTGCAAACAGAACTCGGCGAAATTTCACCTTCGCCGGAATGAGCTTCTACCCCGAACGCAACCTGCTTGCTGCAGACAACGGCCTCAGCATCGATCTGACGAGTTCGGAAGGCCGGCTGTTGGCGCACTTTCTGTCGAAGCCGCGGGTTCTGTGCACACGCAGCGAAATCGTAGAACTGCTCTATGGCCCGCAACGCAGCGTCGGCGAACGCGCCATTGATGTCGTCGTCACTCGGCTTCGCAAAAAGCTCGTATCCGCCGGTGGCGACGAGGCGCAGAAACTGATCAGAACCGAATTTCGGCGTGGCTATGCGCTGATCGCCGAAGTAGCCTCACTGCCACAGGAGCCGTCGGCTCCGACGCACGCACAATGACTGCCGTCGACGAACTGCAAGCTCAGAGCGCGGCCTCTGGCGCGGGAGCATCGCTGCTCGACGCTCTGGTCATCGTGGCCCGATATCGTGGGCTTCACCTCAGCGCGCCTCAATTGCGCCGCGATCACCTGATCGGCCGAGAGGGCCCCTCGCTCGATCAGCTACTGCAAATGGCGCGCGCTAATCGAATGCGAGTAGCGACAGCGCGCTTCAGCTTTGACAAGCTGATGCGCTTGGGTGCGGCGTTACCCGCTATATTGCTGCTGAAAAACGGCAGCGCCATGGTTCTCCTGCGCACTGAGGATAAGGCTCAGCCGCCGCACGTCGTGCTGCAAGACCCTACCGCCGGAGAGCACACGCTACTGACCCTCGATGAGCAGCGGCTGAGCCTGGGATGGTGCGGCGATGTCATCCTGCTCAAGCGCGATCATCGCCTAAGCGATGAGGATCAGCCTTTCGGGCTGGGCTTAATCTTCGCTCAGCTCTTGCGTGACCGGCGCATTGCTCGCGATATCGCCGTAGCCGCTATCGTGCTCAGCTTCTTGACGCTGGGGCCAATCATATTCTGGCGGCTGTTGATCGACCGGGTCGTCTACTATCGAAGCTTCAGCACGCTTGCTGTGCTGTGCGTTGGCGATGCTGGTGCTGATCGTCTTCGAGACCGCATTCGGATATATGCGCCGCTTTCTCGTGATTCATGTGACCGCACGCGTCGACGCAAGCTTGTCGGCGTTTATGTTCGACAAGGTACTCAATCTTCCACTCGATTTTTTCGAGCGTTCATCGACCGGCGTGATCACTCGCGATATGAACGAGATGTGGAAGATCCGCAGTTTTTTGACGGGGCAGCTGTTCGGCACGGTCCTCGACAGCTTCGTGCTGGTGGTCATGTTGCCAATAATGTTCTTCTTCAGCGTCATATTGACGGGAGTGGTGTTGGCTTTCTCCGGGGTCATCTGCCTCTGGATCATGTGGATGCTGCCGATGCTGCGCCGCAGGGGCGCATTGGTGTTCCGGGCAGAGGGGGCGAAGAACGCATTTCTGGTCGAAACTCTGCAAGGCATCCGCACTGTAAAGTCGTTGGCGCTCGACGCACGCCAGCGTCACGAATGGGACGTACGCGTCGCAACCGCGGCACGGCTACGCCTCGATGAACTGCGTACAGCCAATGTGATCCAAACCGTCGTCACCCCGCTCGAACGGCTGATGGTGACCGGCGTCTTCGCACTGGCGGTATATCTCGCGATAGCCACCAACGATCAACTCTACATCGGCGCCCTCATAGCGTTCATGATGCTGACGCAACGGATGGCCGCCCCGCTGATCCAGCTGTCACATTTATTGGAGCAGTACGATGAGGCGCAGATCGCGGTCAAAACTATTGCGGCGCTCGTCAACCGGCCGGCCGAAGAGGGTCGCTCCCGGTTCGGTATCCGCACGCCACTAATGGGCCGCATCGAGTTCGAAGACGTGCGCTTCCGTTATCGTGGCGCTAGCCGGCCGGCGCTCGACGGTGTTTCATTTGAGGCACCCGACGGGATGATACTCGGGGTGATGGGGCGCAGCGGCTCGGGCAAAACAACCGTGGCCCGCCTTCTGCAGATGCTGGACAGCAATTATGAGGGACTGATTAAGATCGACGGCTACGATTTGCGCGAGATCGACGTCGACCATCTACGGTCGAGCCTCGGCGTGGTGCCGCAAGAATGTTTCTTGTTCAGCGGCACGATTCGCGAAACGATCGCTGCCGCCAAGCCCGACGCCAGTTTTGAGGACATCGTGGTTGCGGCACGGCTCGCCGGCGCCGAGGAGTTCATCGAACATCTGCCGCGAGGCTACGAAACCTATATCCAGGAAGGCTCAACCAATCTCTCGGGCGGCCAGCGCCAGCGCCTCGCGATCGCCCGGGCGCTGATCGGCGATCCGCGTATCCTTATCCTCGACGAGGCAACGAGTGCGCTCGACGCCGAAAGCGAAGCCATCGTCAACGCCAATCTGTTGCGCATCGCTAAGGGCCGCACCCTCATTATCATCTCGCACCGGCTCTCCGTGCTGGTGCGCGCCGATAAAGTCCTCGTACTCGAGCGCGGCCGCGTTTATGACATCGGTCGTCACGACGAGCTCCTCGAGCGCTGCGATATCTATCGCGGGCTTTGGTATCAGCAAAATCAACATCTGCAACCGAGGCCCGTGCATGGGCTCGTTCCGGCTCGCACCGATGCGGCATGAACAATCCTCGGATCCGCTGATCCGAGTCTTTCAGTCTGAGACGGCGGAGATCCGGGAAGACCCCGAGCCAGCTCGGCTTCGTCTGACGCTGCATTTGCTCGCCGTGCTGTTTCTCTCCTTGCTCGCGGTGTCTGTCTTTATGCCGATGGACAGAGTGATAACGTCGACCGCCGGCCAGATCGTGACAATAGAGCCGACTATCGTGCTCCAGGCACTGGATCCGTCGATCATCAAGACCCTCGACGTGCAGGCCGGCGAGCGCGTCAAGGGCGGTCAACTCCTGGCGACGCTCGACCCGACGCTCACGGCTGCCGATGTGACTGCAGCGACGCTGCAGATTGCCAGCCTCGATGCCGAGGTCGCTCGCGCCGAGGCGGAGCTGGCACGCGAAAAGTTCGATCCCGCTGCCGGAACGACACCGCAAGCCGCCTACCTGGCGCTTCAGAAGGAGTACTTCCTGCAGCGCAAACAGCAGTATGACGCGCAGCTCCACGCGTATGATGAACAGATCGCCCAGAATAGAGCCACGATCCGTAAACTCAAAGACGACGTGGCTCACTATGACGATCGCGTCAAGATTTCGCACGAGATCGAGAATATGCGCGCAAGCTTGGCGGCGAGCCAGTTCGGCAGCCGCCTAAATCTCCTCACCGCTACCGATCAGCGAGTAGAGATGTTGCGGAACCTAGATTTCGATCGAAATGGGATTGATGAGAGCGAGCACCAACTCGCGTCGGTGATGGCCAACCGCGATGCCTTTGTCGAGCAGTGGCTTGGACAAACGAGCCAGGAACTGGTGACCGCCAAGAATGGGCTCGACACCGCCCGGGAGCAATTGGCGAAGGCGACCAAACACCACGATCTGGTCAGTTTGGAGGCGCCGGAAGATGCTGTCGTTTTGACATTGGCGAAACTGTCGGTGGGCTCAGTGCTGAAGGAGGGCGACCCCTTCATCACGCTGGCACCACTGCGTTCGCCGGTCGAGGCAGAAGTTCACATTGCGGCCCGCGATGTCGGTTTTGCTCGCGCCGGCGATCGCGCGACCTTGAAGCTCGATGCTTTCGATTTCATAGAGCACGGCACGGCAGCAGGCACGGTGCGCTGGATCAGCGAGGGCGCATTTACACAGGACGACAACGGCAGCCCCGTGGATCCTTATTATAAGGCGCGGATTGCACTCACCGAGGTCAACCTCAAAAAAGTTCCAGTTAGTTTTCGGCTCGTACCCGGCATGACCCTAACCGGGGATATTCAGGTCGGAACGCGCTCGGTACTCATCTATCTGTTACGAGGTGTAGTCCGCAACATCGATGAAGCCATGCGCGAGCCGTGATGAGGCTGCCAGAAATCAATCTCCGTCGGCCCCGGTGTGCGGTGGAGCGCGGCCGGCGTGCATACGAACGAGCGGATTACGCCACCGCTCTCAGAGAATGGTCAGTCGCCGCAGCAGCTGGGGATTCGGAAGCCTCGTATCGTCTGGGACTCCTCTACGCCCGCGGGCACGGCGTCCTCGCCAGCCTCGCCGATGCAGCAGCTCATTACCAGCGCGCCGCGGAGCAAGGTCACGCCGCGGCGCAACATGAGCTTGGTATGCTGCATCTCGACGGCAATCGCGCGAAGGGTACAAAGAGTTTCGCGAGCTGGTACCGGACAGCCGCCGAGCGCGATGAGGAAGCCGCTCAACGCAATCGGGAGCTGCTCTTCCCGAACGGCATCGAGGTGACGCAGGATGCGGGCGAGGCGCTGCGCTGGAGCCGTGCTGCCGCTGAGCAGGGGATCGCTGACGCGCAGGCCAATACCGGGCTGATCTACTCCCGCGGGATCGGCTGTGAACGCGATTTCAATGCGGCCCTGCATTGGTACCAGCTCGCCGTCGAACAGGGCAGCGCCGCCGCGGAGCTCGGTCTTGGCATCCTCTATGCCAACGGTCTCGGCGTGGAGAATGATCTCTCGATTGCCGCGAGCTGGTATGGGAGGGCGGCCGAACAAGGTAATGCATCGGCGCAAGCGGCGCTCGGGCTGATGTATCTCTCAGGACAAGGCGTTGATCGCGACCCCTCAAAAGCCGCCGAATGGTTTGCCAGCGCCGCCGAGCAGGGTAATGCGCGCGCGCAATACAACCTGGCGCTGCTGACCCTTGAAGGTGACGGCCGGCCGCGCAACAAGGCTGAGGCTGAAACCCTGCTTCGCCAAGCCGCACGGCTGGGTCTCGTCGTGGCGGCGCTGCGCCTTGCGCAGTTGTACGAGAGCGGCCTAGTAGCCGAGCCGAACATAATCGAGACGGCAAAATGGTATCGCTGTGCCGCAGAAGCCGGCGATAGCGAGGCTCAATTTTGTCTGGGACGCCTTTACGCGCGTGGCGATGGCGTGCCCCAGGACCTGAGCGAGGCGGCCAAATGGTTTCAAAAGGCTGCCGAACGAGGCAATCCGACTGCTCAGGTAAATATCGCTGCGTTCCATCTGCAAGGAGCTGGCGTCGCCCACGATCCGGCCAAGGCGGCGGACTGGTATCGGCGAGCGGCCGAGCAGGGCTTGACGATCGCACAAATCCGCCTCGGATACCTCTATCTGAGCGGGGAGGGCGTGCCGCAAGATCCGGAGAGTGGATTGGCGTGGCTGCAACGGGCGGCAGAGGCGGGCGATCCCGAAGCACAAACCGGATTAGGCATGCTCTACGCGCGCGGTGAAAATGTCGACCAGGATCTCGCTCTCGCTGGATCACTGATCCAGCGAGCCGCGCAGGCGGGCCACTTGCCAGCGCTCGTTCAGCTCGGGCATCTCTATGCGCAGGG
>Ga0310913_10000845_pt1 | contig 14888 bp, 13 predicted proteins | sample GREbulkMGOX082_FD_203447 | JGI IMG/M metagenome (GOLD analysis project Ga0310913, IMG submission 203447) | Lab enrichment of tropical soil microbial communities from Luquillo Experimental Forest, Puerto Rico - GRE.bulkMG.OX082 | ecosystem: Environmental > Terrestrial > Soil > Tropical forest >...
GTATTGAGCAGGCCGAAAATTTCGCCTGTGCGACGTCTGGCGTCGTGGTCGTGCCAGCGGGGGGGATCCAATGAGGGGTCCGATTCTGGCGATGGTGTGGGGACTCGCACTGGTCGTTGGCGCGCTTGCCCAGTCCTCGCAGCCCCCCGCCAAGCGATGGACGCAGCCCCAAACACCCTGGGGAGATCCCGACCTAGAAGGCATCTGGACCGGCACCGAGATGATCGGCACTCCCGTCGAACGGCCCACGACTTTCGGCGACCGTTCGGTGCTCAACGAACAGGAGTTGGCCGAGCGGGAGGCGCGCCGAAAATCCGAGCAGCAGTTCGATACCGCCGAAGTGGAGAGCGCGATCACAAGGTGCGACCCCAATCGCGGCGGCCTGGGAAACACCCCGGAGACATGTTCCAACGGTGTCAGTATCGGCCCGCCGCTCTACTGGCAGGATCGCGGGAAGCCGACCAAGCAGGCGTCACTGGTCGTGGATCCTCCCGATGGCCGGATTCCCCGGCTCACCGCGGAGGCGCAGAAACGATCTGGGGAGCGCGCTGCGGAGCGCCGCAGCCACGGCCCCGCCGATTCCTGGCGAGACCGCAGCCTGTGGGAGCGCTGCATCACGCGCGGCGCCATCGGCCTGGTACCGACCGGATACAACAACGGAAACCAGATCCTCCAGACTCCTGGATATGTGGCTTTGCGTATCGAGATGATCCACGAAACGCGCCTGATTCCGCTCGACGGGCGTCCGCATCTCGCGCCGCCGGTCCGCGCCTATGTCGGCGACTCGCGCGGCCACTGGGAGGGCCACACGCTGGTCGTCGAGACCACCAATTTCACCGGCCAGACCACCATCAACAATACGCCGGTTAGCGACGCTCTCAGGCTGACCGAGCGGTTCACCCGCGTCGGAGCGGACACGGTTAACTACGAAGTCACCGTGGACGACCCGAAAACCTGGACACGGCCGTGGAAAATGGCGTTCCCGTTGAAGCGCGAAGCCGGCTACCAGATCTATGAGTACGCCTGTCACGAGGCGAACTATTTCATGTACGACGCTCTGAGCGGAGCGCGCGCCCAGGAGAAGGCCGCCCAGGCCGCGGCCGGCCGCTGACGTGGGAGCCTTTCGCCATTAGAATCAAACGCTAAGGGGCGGAAGGCGGCGCCGTGCGGCGTTTCGTCGCCTGTTCGAAAGCGTAAGCCAGCGCAAGCAGGCGCGGCTCGCTGCATGCCATGCCGGTAAAGCTCACCCCGAAGGGTGCGGGCCGGGCGTTGAATCCGTCGGGAAATGGTTCGGTCGGTCGATTCGGCACCATGCCAAAGGGCACGATCAGGGTGGGATATCCCGGTTTGGCGGCGAGAGCCGCTCCGTTGGCGCCGGGAAACAGCAGGGCGTCCAGCTGGTTAGCCTTCATGACCTCGTCGATGCCGTGGGTGCCGGCGAGCTGAATGTCCTTGGCGCGGTCGGCCTGATACCGCGCGCGATCCGCTTCGACATCCATCTCGTCGGAGATGTCGAGGTTCGACTGCCCATATCTGATGGCGCCGGCCTTGGTGTGGGTGATATTCCATTGACGCAGCTCGGTTAACGTTTTCACCGGAGCCGACGGTCCGAGCGTCGCCAGCCACCGGTTAAAGTCGCGCTTCATACCATATTTCAGAACCACCGAGCAGGCGGCGTCGGTGCCCTTGGCCTCGCCCGCGCCGGAACAGGAGTTCCACAGCAGCAGATTGGCCGCCGGGTCGGTGGTGATGATGCTCGGAATATCGGCCGGATCGACGATGACTGCGCCCTGCCGCTTCAGGATTTCGATCGCATCGGCCATCACCTTGGCCTGCTCGGGGTTAAGGCCGCCGCGCGGCTCCTGGGCTCCCGGCGGGGTCGCGCGGTCATAGAAAAATGCACGGGGGATTCCGATCCGCGCGCCCTTGAGGGCGCCGGCGTCGAGCAAGCGCGTGTAGTCTTTCTGAGCGGGCGGCGCGCAGGTCCGGGTGGCCGGATCGTTGGGGTCGGGCGTCGCGCTCTCAAGCGCGCCGAGTAAGAGGGCGGCATCGGTCACCGTCTTCGCCATGGGTCCGGCCGTGTCCTGGTCGGCGGTGATCGGAATTACCCCATAGCGGCTGATGCGACCGACGGTCGGTTTGACCGCCGCCAGCATGTTCTGGTTCGAAGGGCTGAGGATGGACCCGGATGTTTCGCTGCCGATGTTGGCGGCCCACAGGTTCGCCGCCGTGCCGACGCCGGAGCTCGATCCACCGGTCTGCAACGCGGACCGCCCGTCAGCGGTGCCTTCGCGCGGGTCCCGCCGCGGGTCGTAGGGATTGAAACCGAATCCGCCGATCGCGTTGTAGTTCGCCGGCATCGGCATGGGCGCGCCCGCCACCCAATTGGCGAGTTCCGTCATTCCGGTCTTGGCAATGATGATGGCGCCGGCATCGCGGAGGTTCTTCACCAAGGTCGCTTCATAAGGCGGCCTGAACCCGTCAAAAGCCAGCGCGCCGCCGGTGGTCGCAAGATCGGTCGTCATGATGTTATCTTTGAGAGCGATCGGGATGCCGTCGAGAGGGCCGCGCACGCGCCCCTGAGCGCGTTCGTGGTCTCGCGCCTCGGCTTCTCCGAGAGCGTTGGGGTTCACGGTGAGGGCGGCGTGCAGCTTGTCCTCGTACACCGCGATTCGCATCAAATACTGCATCACCAGCTCGCGCGACGTCACGCGGTGTTGTTCGAGGGCCGTCCGCATGTCGGAGATCGAAGCCTCCACAACGGTGAATTGTGGTGGCTTGGGTATGCCGGCGCCGCCCTGAGCGTAGGCCGAGAAAGCGGCGCCCGCCAACCATAGCGGAAAAAGCAATCGGTTCATGAACCAGATTATAGGTCGCTACCCCACCTTGCGCGCAATGGACTTCGCCTGCAAAAACAACAGCAGGTAGTCGGGGCCGCCGGCCTTGGAGTCGGTACCGGACATATTGAAGCCGCCGAAGGGGTGTGCCCCCACCATCGCCCCGGTGCACTTGCGGTTGAAGTACAGATTGCCGACGTGGAACTGTTCCTTGGCTCGGCCGAGATGCTCGTCGTCCAAGGAGAAGACCGCACCGGTCAAGCCGTACTCTGAATCGTTGGCTAACTGGAGGGCGTGATCGAAATCGCGGGCCTTGCTGACGGCGAGCACTGGGCCGAAGATCTCTTCCTGGAAAATGCGCGCGGTGGGCTCGACATCAGCGATGACCGTGGGCGCGATGAAGTAGCCATCGCCCGGCGCGGGGCCGCCGCCGGCCACCAGCCGGCCTTCCCTTTTTCCAGTCTCGATGTACTGCAAAATGCTCTTGCGCGCGCTCTCGCTGATGACGGGGCCCATGTAGTGGCGCGGATCATCGGAGGGGCCGACCGAAATCGCTTTAACCTTCCCGGCCAGTTTTTCCAGAAACGGCTCGTAGACCTTGGCGTCGACGATGGCCCGGGAACACGCCGAGCACTTTTGCCCCTGGTAGCCGAAGGCCGAGGCCACGACGCCATCGACGGCTCTATCGAGATCGCTGTCCCCATCCACGATGATGGCGTCCTTGCCGCCCATCTCTGCGATCACACGCTTGATCCAGACCTGGCCTTTTTGCGGCTTGGCCGCCAGTGCGTTGATGCGCAGGCCGACGTCGCGGGACCCGGTGAAGGAGACGAAGCGAGTCTTGGGGTGCTCGACCAGCACATCGCCTACGACGGAGCCGCTGCCGGTGAGTATTGTGAAGCTTCGCTCGGGGAAGCCGGCTTCGAGCAGCACCTCGGCGAATTGGGCCGCAATCGTAGGGGTCTCGCTCGAAGGCTTTAAGACCACCGTGTTGCCGGTGACGAGCGAAGCCACCGTCATGCCCACCAGGATCGCCAGCGGGAAGTTCCACGGCGGAATGACTATGCCGACTCCCAGCGGCAAGTAGACCATCTCGTCCTGCTCCCCGGCGAGCTGATGAACCTTTTGCGGGCAGGCCAGTCGCTGCATTTCCCGCGCATAATACTCGCAGAAGTCGATGGCCTCGCTCACGTCGGCTTCGGCTTCCGGCCAGGTCTTGCCGGCTTCGTAAACCAGCCAGGCATCGAATTCCATCTTGCGCCGGCGCAGGATACGCGCGGCGTCGATGAGCATCCGAACCCGCTCTGCGGCGGGTGTACGGCTCCATTGCGGGAAAAAGGCGCTGGCGCATTCGACCGCGCGGCGGGCGAGCTCCGGCGTGGCCTTGTGATGGATACCGACGATTTCCTTGGCATTCGAGGGATTCAGCGACTCCAGCTTGTCGTCGGTGGAAATCCACTCGCTGCCGATACGCAGACGGTACTCGCGGCCGAATCGAGCGCGCACGGCGCCGAGTGCTTCCTCCATGGCCTGCCGGTGGGCGGGCTGGGAGAAGTCGGTGTACCCCTCGTTGCGGAATTCAGGCAGGTTTTCCATACCTTCATAGTGGCACGAAGCTGAAATGGGTCTTGGGGTCGTCGGTGATGCGGGCGAATGCGACCGTGCTGTCGTGACCGAAACCGCAGACCCAATCGCCTTTCGCGGCCGCTCCCAGCCATTGGAAGCGACTTTCAATGGCTTCGAGCGGATACAGATCGAATGCCGGGATCCACGTTGGTTGCACGTGCGCTGCCGTCGGCACCAGATCGGATAGGAAGCAGAACGTACGCCCGCCGCTTTCGGCGGTGATCACCATCATGTCGCGGTTATGGCCAGGCGCGCGGCGCATCCGGACGCCGGGAACGACCTCGCAATCGCCATCGATCAGAGTCATCTGGCCGGATTCCACCAGCGGGTCGTAATTAGCGTCGAGGTAGCTGACCCGGTCGCGCAGCAGCCGTTCGTGGGCGTGCTCCCATTCGCCCCGCGCGGTAAGATACCGGGCTCGCGGAAATGCGGCCCGCGCACTGCCGTGCGACAGGACCGTGTTGCCGCCGCAGTGGTCAAAGTGCAGGTGGCTGTTGATGACGATGTCGATGGCTTCCGGATCGAATCCCTCGCGGGCGATCGCCTCGGACAACGGCTCGACTCTCCCGGCGAGCTTCATCCGTTCGCGGGCGCGCTCATCCAGCTTGTCGCCGGCGCCAGTCTCGACCAGAATCGTATGCTCGCCGGTATGGATGAGGTAGCAGTTGAAACCCACCCGAATGCGGTTCAGCTCGTCGGGCCGGACCTTCTGGCTCCAGAGCGTTTTGGGAACCACCCCGAAGAACGCGCCGCCATCCCACCAGTGAACGCCATGGCGAATCAGGGAAACCGCGAAGTCCCCGATGACAACGCTGGACATGCCCCGGGCGTCAACCCCGCACCAGCTTGCGGCCGCGATCGAAGAGCTCGGCCGCATCCTCCACCAGTTTACGGCCGCGTTCGAACATGTCACGGCTGGCGTCCATCAGGTTCTGGCCGCCCTCTGAAACCGCATCTTTGCCCCGCTGGGTGGCATCGGCAATGAACTGCCGGGTCTCCTTGCCGCTCTTGGGGGTGTACAGGAACGCCACCGTCGCGCCAATGATGGCACCGGTGATGAACCAGCCCACCGTGTTGCTCGATTCTTCGATGTCTTCGTTCTCTTTCTGCATGTTTTCGGACACCCTACGACCTCCCTGGGAGCGGCGGTCTAGACCGCACCTTCCACATTCTGCGATAACCTGGAGTCATGGCGCAAGATGCCGATGAACGAGATCAGGACCAGCCGTTGAACTCCCACGCCCTCGACATAGTGGCGCTATACGATTCGTCCACCGTCGACGCCGAGATGGAGGCGGGTGTCATCCGCGGGCTGTTGGATACAAACGGGATCCCGTCGGTGTTGAGGCGGGCGGGACCGTACCCGTCGCTGGGCTTCCAGGTGCTGGTGCCGAGAGGCAAACTAAGGGAGGCGCAGCAGCTGGTCGAAGAAGCTCAAGCCGCCGGGCCGGAGGCCGCGGCAGAGGCCGAGGCAGCCTCAGAAGAGCCCTAGCAGCAGCGGCCGCGTTGCTACCGCTCGTTTTCGCGGGTATCGAGCGAGCGTGAAGTGGGTCCATATCAGCCGGCACTTTCAAGATCGAACGCGCGCTCTCGCCCAAGATCGCGGGAGGCTCAACCACGCCGCCCGCAGGCACGACGGCCTCGCAGGCTGTTCGATTTCCGGCGGGGTCAGGGTCGTTCACCACGCGGGCGGCGACGCCCGGGAAAAACCGGCCGCGTGAGCTCGAGGTTCGCGAGGCGCGCGTTCCGCGAGACCGCTACGATTCCCAACGCCCCCACAAGGGCTGTGGCCCCGGCAATCCGGATTGCGGGAACACCACGTGGTCGAGGCCAGAATCCCCACGGCGCTTTCGGCCCGAGGCTCACGAGCGCCCGTTCAGCGCAAGCTGATTCCAGCTCCCGGTTTCTGTGTCCACCTTGAGGCCAGCCTCACACCCGCAGTTCGTAACCCCGGCGGCGCATGCCCTGGATGATATGCTCGCGGATCTCGCCGACTTCGTCGGAGGAAAGCGTGCGCTCCGGCGAGCCGACAGTCACGCGGAAAGTGACGCTCTTTTGCGCCGCTGCGAGCGGCGGGCCCGTGTAGTTGCGTACGAAATGAATCGATTCCATCAGCGGTCCGGCCAATGAAGCAATCGTCGCTTCGAGCTGGCCGGCCGGTTCCCGCAGGCCGGCGATTACGGACAGGTCAAAAGCGCTCGACGGGTAGCGGCGAATTGGGGTGTATTTAGTCTCGGAAGCGGCCAGCCGCTCGATCGAGCGGAGGTCAACATCCAACACTACGGCGCGGCCGGTCCCCACCAAGGACGGGTGCAGCTCGAACAAGCGCCCTACGGTTTCGCCCCGCCACGTTACGTCGGCGGCGCGTGCCGGATGTTCGAACGGGCGCGCCTCGGCCGGGCAGGCTCGGGCGCCAGGCAGCAGACACTCGGCGGCGCGCTTGGCCTCAAACAAGGCGTCCACGCCATCGCCGTGGCGGTCATACAGGGCAGCGGCGAGGTGCGGGATCTCGTCGGGCAGACCCTCCGCGCGTTTGTGGATCTCAAAGCCGATCTCAAAAAGACGGAAAGCGTCCCGATGCTTCCGGTTCTCGTCGATGTTCGTCCAGAGGCCGGGCACTAGCGATGCGCGCAGCAGAGCCTGGTCGACGGCAATGGGATTGGTGACGCGAACATGCGTGGCCGGGTCGAGTCCGAACACGCGGACCACATCTTCGCTCAGGAACGAATAGTTGTAGACTTCGGTGAAACCTTGATCGGCGAAGATCTGGCGCGCCTGGTGCTGGAAGCGGCGCTCGCGGTTATCGTGCGGAACTGCGGAGGGCACCAGCGGCGCTTGCGGAACGACCGAGTCATATCCGACCATGCGACCGACTTCCTCCACTAAATCGTCTTTGATGGAGATGTCTTTGGTCGCGCGCCATGAAGGCACCGACACGGAAAATACTTGGGGGCGGCTTTCCACGACACCGAATGCCAGCCGTTCTAGAATGCGGCGGACTTCGGCAGGATCCACGGCGCGACCGAGCTTGCGCGCCAGCCAGTCCAGAGGGAGCTCGATGGGCGGGCGTGCCGGGATGTCTCGCTTCTGATCGGCGACGCCCCCAACAATACGAATGCCCGGCGACAACTCCCGCAATAGTTCGATGGCGCGGGAGATGCCACGAACGGTGTTGGCGGGGTCTTGGGCTTTTTCGAAGCGCATGGAAGCGTCGGTACGGAGCTTAATAGCCGCTGACGTTTTCCGGACGGAGGAACCGAGAAAATTTGCACTCTCCAGGACCACGCGCCTCGTCTTCCCGCTGATGGCGCTGTCGAGGCCGCCGATGACTCCGCCGAGCGCGATCGGGCCGGCGGCGTCGGCAATTACGAGATTCGAGGGATCCAGGGTGTACTCTTGTTCATTCAGGGCTCGGAAGCGCTCGGCGGAATTGGCGGGCCGGATGAAGATTGTGTCGCCCTGAAGCAGGTCCGCATCAAACGCATGCATGGGCTGCGCCAGTTCCGACATCACGTAATTGGTCACGTCGACGATGTTGTTGATGGGGTTCAGCCCGATGGCGGAGAGCCGGTACTGCAGCCAGAGCGGCGCCGGCCGGACGGTGACGTTTTCAAAGACCAGCGCACTGTAGCGCGGGCAACGGTCAAAATCTTCAATCTGAACTTTGATGGCAGGCGCGCCGCGAGGCAACAAGTCCATCCGTACCGGATCTCGGAGCCGATCGCCCAGAATCGCGGCCACTTCGCGCGCCATGCCCAGGTGGCCCCACAGGTCGGGGCGGTGGGTGATGGACTTGTTATCGATTTCGATGATGCTGTCGGGGACGCAGCCGGCGAGGGCTGTGCCTTGCTGAAGGTCCACTTCGAGAAGCCCAGAATGATCGCGGTTGATGCCGAGTTCGAAGCCGCTGGCGAGCATGCCGTCGCTTTCGACGCCGTGAATCTTCTTTTTGGCTACGGGCACGTAGACGGTGATCAAGCCGGCGCGGCAGTTGGGAGCGCCCGAAACCACCGTCTTGCGGCCGTAGCGGCCGGCATCCACCACCGCCTTTACGTTGAGACTGTTGTCGATCGGCTCGACTGATTCGATGCGGGCCGCGCAGGCGCGGTCTAGCAATGCACCGGCCAATTCGATGCGCTCGCATTCGGCGGTTTTCATCGTGATGAGTTTCTCGAGCGCGCTGGGGGCGCAATTAAGACCCTCCACGAATTCGCGAATCCAGTTGTAAGAAAACTTCAAAGCTAAAACTGCTCCAAGAATCGGAGATCATTTCCCTGCAGGAGGCGAATGTCGTCAATGGCGTAGCGCATCATGGCCAGGCGGGTGAGGCCCAGGCCGAAGGCGAAGCCGTTCCACTGTTCCGGATCGATGCCGCTCATAGTTAGGACGTTGGGGTGCACCAAACCGCACGGCAGCAACTCGACCCAGCCGTTCTGCTTGCAGACCGCGCACCCGGTACCGCCGCAGATCACGCACCGGATGTCCAGCTCGAAACCCGGTTCGACAAACGGGAAGTATCCCGGCCGCAGGCGGACCGCCACTTCGCGCTTGAAGATGGCAGCCAGCAGCGTCCGCATGAAATACAACAGGTGCGCCACGGATACATCGCGATCCACCATCATGCCCTCGAGTTGATAGAAGGTGTGTTCGTGCGAGGCGTCGACGGTTTCATTCCGGAAGGCGCGGCCGGGCGCGATCATGCGCAGCGGCGGCCCGAGTTTTTCCATGCCGCGCACCTGCACGGGCGAGGTATGCGTGCGCAGAAGAAGGCCGTTTTCCAGCCAGAATGTGTCCTGGGCGTCGCGCGCGGGGTGCGTGGCGGGGATATTGAGCGCATCGAAGTTGTGATATTCGGTTTCCACCTCAGGACCGTCGAGCACGGTGAATCCGAGAGACACGAAGAGTTCTTCCAGCTCGCGCTGGATTTGGGTCATGGGATGCAGATGGCCGCGGCGCGGCCCGGGCGCTGGCAGTGTGAGGTCGATCCACTCGGCGTCCAGGCGGGCACTCAGCTCGGCATCAGCAAACTGGCGCTTCTTCAAATCCAGCGCTTCTTCCAAATTTTGTTTGGCGGCGTTGAGCAGTAGACCGATGCGCCTGCGCTCATCCGGTGCCAGCCGCCCCATCTCCTTGCCAACGAGCGTGAAAGCGCCTTCTCTGCGGCCGAACAGTTCCACGCGTATGGCCTCCAGATCGTCGGCGGAGCGCGCGGATCGGATTCGCGCTAGGGAACCGGATTCCAGTTCCTGGATGCGTCGATCGAGCATGAGTGTTTGAGCCCTCATTGTAACAAGTACGGCTGCGCGGCCTGTTGGCAATTGATATGATCGCCTGACATGGTGCGTCTGAAAGATGGCGTCTCCTAGCCGGGGAGTGAACACCGAAAGGAGTTTGTTGAAAATGGGCTGGCGATGGCGCCAGTACCGGGTCAAAATCCACCTATGCGCATCCTGCTGTTTTTCGCTTTGACAACGGCCGCGCTGGCCCAAGACCGGGCCCAGGCGCGGTCCATGGTGATCTCCGACCGGGGCATCGTCGCGACCAGCCAGACGCTGGCGTCGCAAGCCGGCGCGCAGATTCTGGCGCGAGGCGGTTCGGCCGTCGACGCTGCGATCGCAGCCAACGCGACGCTCGGTGTGGTAGAGCCGATGATGAACGGCATCGGCGGCGACCTGTTCGCCATCTATTGGGACGCTGGGACGGGCAAACTGACCGGTCTCAATGCCAGCGGGTGGGCTCCCAAAGAGCTCACCATCGAGTTCCTGAAATCGCTCGGCAACCACTCCATGCCGCAGGTGGGAATTCAGTCGGTCACTGTGCCAGGGGCGGTGGATGGGTGGGCGAAGCTCTACGGGCGCTTTGGCAGACTGCCGTGGGCAGAGCTGTTTCAGCCGGCCATCTATTATGCGGACCATGGCTTTCCGCTCACCGAGCTGATCCAGCAACAATGGAGTCTCACTACCGGCAAGTTGTCTAAGGACGAAAACGCGCGCCGGGTCTTCTTGCGTGATGGCGTCGCACCGAAGCTGGGCGAGATGTTTCGCGACCCGCAACTCGGCTCCGCGCTGAAGCTGATCTCGACCCAGGGAGAGGAGGCCTTCTATCGCGGTCCGATCGCGCGCGCCATCTTGAAAACGAGCGCCCGGCTGGGCGGGAAGATGGCCGCCGCCGACCTAAGTGAATTCTCCGCCGAATGGGTGCAGCCAGTATCCACTGAATACCGGGGATGGAGGGTCTATGAGATGCCTCCCAATAGCCAAGGAGTCGCCGCTCTCGAGATGCTGAACCTATTCGCTCAGTTTCCGATGCATGATTACCGTTCGCGCAGCGTGGACGAACTGCACATCCAGATCGAGGCGCAGAAACTGGCGTACGCGGATCTCCGGCGCTATGTGGCGGATCCCCGATTTGCCAAGGTGCCTTTGGACGGGATGCTTTCCCTGGGCTATGCGCGGGAGCGAGCGAAGCTCATTGACCGGGCCCAGGCCAATTGTGAGGTGCCGCCGGGCACCCCGCTTGCGGCCGCAGGCGACACGATTTACCTTTCCGTCGTGGACCGGGACGGAAACATCGTTTCGCTGATCCAGAGCTTATATGCGGACTTCGGGTCGGCCGTGGTGGTGGACGACTACGGGTTTGCCTTGCACAACCGGGGCGGCCTGTTCACCCTTGACCCGGAGCACCCTAACGCGCTCGCCCCGCGCAAGCGCCCCTTCCACACGATCATCCCGGCGTTGATGGAGAAAGGGAACCTGCACATCGGATTCGGAATCATGGGAGGGCTCAACCAGGCGCAGGCGCATGCGCAGTTCGTCTCCGGGGTGGCGGACCAGGACATGAATATCCAACTGGCGATGGAAACTCCGCGCTTCCGGAAGGTGACGATGGGCGGCTGTGACGTTTCGATCGAAAACCGGGTTCCGGCGGACGTGCGGAACGGACTCGAGGCGCGCGGTCATAAGCTGAAGGTTGTGGGGGACTTCTCCGATACGATGGGCGGCGGTCAGGCAGTGATGTACGATTCAGCGACCAAGGTGAAGTACGGAGCGTCCGATCCACGCAAGGACGGCGCCGCCGTTCCGGAGCCGCACCCGTATTTCACCTCCGCGACTGCTCCCCCACGACGGTGACGACCACCTCGCGCTGGCGCGAGCGGTCGTCGAAATCGCACAACACGATTTGCTGCCACGTGCCGATGGCGATCTTGCCGCTCGCAACCGGGTAGCTTCTGGCCGTACCGACCAGCGCGCTGCGCAAGTGCGCATAGCCATTCTGGTCGCCCCATCGCGCATTGTGAGCATAGTGGGGATTAGGGGGAGCGATCTGATCCAAGGCTCGCTTGAGGTCAGCCACACAGCCTGGTTCAAATTCCAGCGTGGTAATGCCAAGGGTCGAACCGACGCCGGAGATATTGACGATTCCGGTTTCAATGCCGCTGGCGGCCACAATGCCCGCCACGTCCCGGGTTATGTCGACGACGTCACAGCGGCCGCGGGTCGCGAGGCGAATCTCCTTTTGAAAGACCGGCACTCGTCAGTTACCGAATTCTGCTTCTAAGGCCGCGATTTTCGCGAGGCGCCGCCGATCGTCGCCGGTGCCCCAGAAACGTGCATTGATAGAACCGCGAACCAACTCGACTGCCAGTTCGAGTTTCAGAGGATATCCGGCATCGTCACCCCTCGCGGCTACCTTCATCGAAACCCATGATACCGCGGGCGTTCGTTACGATCGCGGGCAGCCGAATCGTCGGCGACGGACCTCGATTACCCGGTTGGATTCCAGGGATTCGGTGCGAGCCGATAGCAGGCCGTTTCGCTCGGCTGCTCGCGAACTCGGCTCCGGCGTGGTCGCGTGCAGCCACTTCGAGCGATGGGGATCCAGATTCTCCACAACCTGGAGGCCGGCAAGATAAAAATTCGCGACGCCGGCGACCGCCAGCGGGAAGCGGGTTTGGCCCCTCAGTGAAACCCGCAGAATTCGTGGCGGGCGGCTACGCCAAGGCGGAGTCCGAGCCACCTAACCGACAATCACGCGGCGGCCTTCAATGCGATAGCGGCCGCTTAAAGCGATACGGATGGCTTCGGAATAAATCCGATGCTCCTCCTCAAGGATGCGCGCTGAAAGGGTTTCCTCGGTGTCGCGGTCGTGGACCGGCACGGCGGCTTGCAGCAGAATCGGGCCTGCATCGAGATACTCGTCCACAAAGTGAACGGTACAGCCGCTTACCCTTACCCCATACGCCAGTGCCTGATGCTGCGCGTCTAAGCCGGAGAAGGCGGGCAGCAGAGAAGGGTGAATGTTGAGGATGCGGTTCGGAAACTCGCGGACGAAGGCAGCACTCAGCAGGCGCATGAAACCGGCGAGGCAGATCAGATCCGGCTGGAAGGGGCGCAACCCGTCGATCAGGCGCCGGTCATAGGCCTCCCGGTCCATGCCTTTAGAGGGGAGAACGAGGGTGTCGAGACCCCGCTGACGGGCGATCTCCAATCCGCGTGCTTCGGGCCGGTTGCTGATGACCACGGCGATGGACGCCTCGATGGCTCCCGAGGCCACGTTGTTGGCGATCGCTTCGAAGTTAGAGCCGCGGCCGGAGAGCAGAATCGCCAGCCGCTTCATTGGTAGTCCACGCGAGGACGCCCGCGCCGGCGATCCACCACTCGGCCGATCCGAAACGGAGACTCGCCCAACCGGCGTAGCAGCGCTTCAGCTTTGCCCGCGGAGCGCGCCGGAACCGCCAGAATCATGCCCACGCCCAGGTTCAGGGTACGCCGGTAGTCATCCTCGGGGATATGGCCGATGCGCCGGAGGAGTTCAAACAAAGGAGGAATTTTCCAGGACGCGGCGTCGATCGACACGGCCAATCCGGTGGGCAGCATGCGCGGTGCGTTGTCGGTGATGCCGCCGCCGGTAATGTGAGCCGCGCCATGCAGCAGGCGCGCCTTGATCAGCGCGCCAATCGGTCTCAGATAACTGCGGTGGACCGCCAGCAATGCGTCTGCTAGGCTCCGGCCGATTTCCGGAAGAACCGTTGCGGGGCCGTATCCAGCGCGATCAAACAAGAGCTTCCGCGCCAGTGAATAGCCGTTGGTGTGGAGACCGGTGGAGGGGAGGGCGAGTAACAGATCGCCGCAGCAGACGCTTGTTGGAGTGAGTAATTGAGATCGTTCGGCGGCGCCGACGATAAACCCCGCCAAATCATATTCGCCTTCGGCGTACAAGCCGGGCATTTCCGCGGTTTCGCCCCCGATCAAGGCACAGCCGTTCAGCTTGCACCCGCGTGCGATACCCGTGATAACCGCCGCGGCGATCGCCGCATCTAGCTTGCCGGTGGCGAAGTAATCCAGGAAGAACAAAGGAACCGCGCCTTGAACCGCGATGTCATTGACACAATGGTTCACCAAGTCCTCTCCGACGGTGTCATGGCGCCCGGTGAGAAACGCGATCTTCAGTTTGGTTCCCACTCCGTCGGCCGAACTGACCAACACCGGCCTACGCAGTCCGGAAAGCTCATAAGAGGCGCCGAAACTTCCAATGTCGGCGAGGACGCCGTGAGTAAACGTACGCTTGGCGAGTTTCTTGATCGATGAGACAGCGCGATCGGCCTCATCGATGTTGACACCAGCGTCGCGATAGCGGATTGGACGAACGGTGGACAAATTTCAGTATACGTTCGGCTAGCCGTCCCGTCTCGGCCGGCCGCCGGAATCGATTAGGATCGTAACCGGACCATCATTCACTAAATGGACTTGCATCGAGGCCTGGAACACGCCGCTTTCCACGGGCACTGGGCCGCGGCGTAACTCTCCGAGGAAGTAGCTAAAAAGGGCTATCGCCTCGTCGGGTGGCGCCGCTTCGTCGAAACTGGGCCGCTTTCCCCGCCGGCAATCGCCATAGAGGGTAAACTGGGAAACTACTAGCACCGAACCACGGGCCTCGACGACGTTACGGTTCATCTTCCCATTTTCATCGGGAAAAACCCTAAGTCCTATAAGCTTATCCACGAGGTAATCCGCATCTTCGTGGGTATCAGTCCGCGCGATCCCGACAAACACCAACAGACCGGTCCGGATAGCTCCGGTAACGTCGTCATTCACACGAACGCTGGCTTCCTTCACACGCTGGATAACAAGTTTCATGACTCGCTAAGCTCAATACTCTTACAACAGGAATCACCTCATGTTATAGTATGCGGAGGTGAAACGATGCCAAGAGGACGAAATATTCAGGATGTAAACACGCTTCAGATGGCGCTGGTGGGTTACCAGATAGAAAGACAAAAAATCGAAGACAAGATTCGAGAGATCCAGGGCCAGCTAAAAGGTGGCACGGCGGTGCTGCCGGAGGCGGCGGTAACCAAAAGGACCGGAGTCAAGCGTGTCTTGAGCCCGGCCGCCCGGCGGCGGATTGCGTTAGCACAGAAAAGAC
>Ga0310913_10000847_pt1 | contig 14880 bp, 14 predicted proteins | sample GREbulkMGOX082_FD_203447 | JGI IMG/M metagenome (GOLD analysis project Ga0310913, IMG submission 203447) | Lab enrichment of tropical soil microbial communities from Luquillo Experimental Forest, Puerto Rico - GRE.bulkMG.OX082 | ecosystem: Environmental > Terrestrial > Soil > Tropical forest >...
AGCTGGCAGCCGCTAGTGAAATGTCGCTAGGGTATCGGGTCGATAAGCAACCGACATGGCACCCCATCTGGCGCGCACGTTACCGGGTGGCAGTGGATTGCCGTCCGGAGGTTCTGGTCCCGCTCGAGCTCTGGCCTGAGCATCCGGGCGTGGCCGAGATAGGCGTCCCATTGCATCGGTCCTGGGATGGACCTCAAAAATCATCGAGAACATAATTTCCCCCCGGGACTTGCCCGGACAGTCTGCGTCGGCGGAGAACTCCCGCCCTCCCTCGACATGTTCGACCGACCGGTACGCTAGGGAAACCCGGCAAACGCAATCTACAGGCATGGCCTCAATCGGCGCACCAGCAGCTTGATGTCTATGCTCCACGCACATATCAAAGTGCCCATGGATGGACCTCGAAACCGCAACATTTTCGGCGCGTTCGCGCTCATGATCAGCGACGATATCGTTCGCGCCAACCTCATCACGAGCGCCAGAAGCGGGACCCACTGCTTCGGCGCTGGCATTGCTCGCGCATGAGCCTGGGCTTTCAATCCGAACGCTCGCAATCGGTGTCGGCCTCTCCCACGCTGGCACTGTTCGTCTGGTCGACCGGCTTGCCACCGAAGGTCTGATTGAGCGTCGGGGCCATGCCACTGACGGACGCGCCCGATCACTTTACCTTACGGCGGCCGGCCGGAGAGCAAGTACGAAGGTGTTGAACGCGAGGGACCAAATCATCGCAGATGGGCTGTCTGTTCTCAGCAATGAGGAGCTGTTGATATTAGGCGCTCTCTCTGAACGCATACTGCGCGCGCGTCTGCAAGGTCTTGAGCACGCTTATCAGGTTTGCCACCTCTGCTGCCACGATGCTTGCGACGATTGCCCCATCGATGCGGAGCTACGCCAGCGAGCACTCGACGACGCGTAGGGCTTTCATCAGCATCTAGACCAACGGTTGGTCAGTGGCGGGCGATCAGGCACCGGGAGTCACGATGAAGCGGCCATATTCGTCGCTGGCGCTCCTCGCTGCGCTGTTCCCAGATCGCGAACAAGACCAGGTTTGGATATTCGCCCTTGGCCGGGTCCCATTTGAAGAAGGCATGGGCGGATTCGTTGTAAGCCAGCATCTGACACTCCCTAGCGGAGATCAACCCGCGTCCGTCTATGCTGGAGGCAGCACTGCCTTGAAGACGATTTCGATGAGCTGCTCAGGAAAGGCCAGCCTAGATACGCCGATCAGATTGCTGGCGCACTGAGGCCGCGCCACGGCGTAGGCTTCTTTGCGCACCTTGCCCGCGACCGCAAACGCCGCATCGACATCGAGGACATAGAGCGTCTCTTCCACCACGTGGTCGAGGGTCGCCCCGAAACGCGCCAGGAGCTTTGCAGCGTTGGCATAGGTCACCCGCATCTGCTCTTCCATCGTCGAGAAGTCGGCCGGCTTGCCGGATTCATCGAGCGCCGCGGGCGCGATCATGGTCCCCTTGTCGTCGTGGCTGAGCTGGCCGGAGACATAGATAGTGTCACCGACCTTGATCGCCTGTGCGTATCCGTAAGCATCTTCCCACGGCACGCCGAAATAGGCGGCCCCTTTGCCATTCGCTGCGGTCGTGTTCGTCATATTCTTATCTCCTGTTGTATAACCGGCCCGGATATCCGAGCCATTTGTCCATCACGGGGTTCTGTGGAGCCGATGAGTCCGGGGGTGGCGTGATTTCGCGCTGTTGTCGGACGGCAACCGATGCTCGCTTCGCGGCGACATGTCCGCCGTCGCAGATGCGATCGGTAAACCAAGGATTTCCCTCCACAGATGCAAAGAGAAAGCGATGCAGCCAGCAGAACAAGGTCTTTAAGAAGGAACTGCCCCGGTGCTGCCGAGATCGCCGGAAATCCGCCCGCCGTCTTCTGCTACACCAGGCGTGCTCAGTCGGCGTGATAAGATAGGTCGCGGCGGACATCGCCGCTCCCAATGCGGAAAAAATGGGCTGGCATGTCGTAAGTGCAGCGAGCGCGTCTTCGGGCAGCGCGGCTGCGATCGTTTCGGCGACGCGTTCGAGTGCGGCAAATCTTCGGGCGCCACCTGATTGAGCAGAACCGTCAATGCGGCACGCCGAAGTGCGAGTGTCCGCCAAAGAGGACACCAGCCTGGACCATGGCCGCCGCAAAGAGATGTCTCGACGGCGAGAAAAAGAATCAGCTTCTAAAGAAGCCGTGCAGCATTTAGAACAACACGCCCAGCGGCAGGTGATCGCGCCATCGGCGACAGGCTGAACGACGAGGAAGCCGGGATACTGGCGGCCCTCCTGGGCAAGCTTTATAAGAGCGGGCACGATGACCGCTGATCACCTTTTGTCCTCCTGGTACGTATCAAGAATGTGAGACCCGCAACGAACGCACCGAACAGGAAAGCAGCCGCAGCGATGACGGAGGCAAGTTTCCAGTGCAGCCGCGGCGGCAGGACAGCATTGGCGACACGTTTGAACTGGAGATCATTGGCGACTTCCGCGGCGAATTCGTCGCTCGTCAGCTTTGCAAGCAAGGCGATCGCCGCTTCGTAGGAAACGACGCTGCCGTTGGACGTCAGGACGCCGTCATCAATGACGACGTTGATGTCGTGTTGCACAAGCACGCCCGGGTACTTCTTTTGAAACGACGCTTCGCCGCCTGCCCAGGTCGTTGCCCGTTTTCCGTCGAGAACGCCCGCTTCGGCCAACACCAACGCGCCCGAACAATTGCTCGCCATCCAGTGAGCCGTTTTTGACTGATCCCGTATAAAGTCGATGAGCGCCCGGTTGCCGAGCACGGCGTCCATGCCGTAGCGGCTGGGCACGATGACCGCGTCATAGCGGGGCGCTTCAGCGAGAAGCCTGTCGGCCTTCAGCTTGATGCCTTCCTCGGTAAGGATATCGAGATCGCCGTCCGCGGCAACGGCCTCGACATTGATTTTGTGCAGCCAGGGTTTCCTGGCGGCTTTTCCGAAGACTTCAAGCGGAGCGGTGATATCGCTGGTCAGCACCCCGTCATAGACGATCACGGCGACATCAATGGAGTTGTCGCCGGCCTTCGCGGGCGCGGCGGCGAAGATCAGTGCCACCATCGCCAAACAACAAAAGCAGGCGCCAGTTCGTCTCATGCCGCCGCTCCGATGGCGATGGGTTCAAATCCGTTTTCGCCGCACCAGGCGAGATAGAGTTCTCGCAGTTTTGGCGTATCGATATAGTCAAGGAGTTCGTCGTTTGCGCCGAGACTAGGTGAGACGTCCCTACTCATCTCTTTCGGGATACTCATTTCTCCTGTCTTCATCTTCCGTTGAATTGCCCGGTTCTCGCCGAGGCTCCAGCTAGGAGCTTGGAGTCGCCATGACCACTTTCGAAACCGCTTCTCCAGCATGGGCACGAACGCTCGATGTCGACTTAGGGGGCGCGTCGGAGCTTCTTTGAAGCCTGGCCTTGGTCAGCTCCCACCGACCAGCTTCCCAACAACTGATAAGTGGTGTGATAAGCGTCGAAACGTTCCAGGTTTCGTTCGTCTGCACGTCGAGATGTCCATCATGCTGATTCGAGATATTCGACATACGTAATCTCTCTGTATTTCTGTTGCGTGGGATGGCTTGCTATGGATGGCTTGCTATCGCCTGAGCGGCGGGTATCCACCCACATAAATCCAGTCGGAACCTCGCGCCGGCACATGGCACGACTGACAATCCGTCTTGTAATCGGTCGAGGTTGTCTTTGACGGATTATCGGCATCGAACCAGGACCAGCCCCAGCCGTCGCCCCACAACTTATTGCCGGCGTATCGGCCTTTGCTGTCCTTCATCATGACAAACCAGCCCTTCAAAGTTTTGGCATGGCTAACGGTGCCTGTCGTCATGTCTCCTGTGGCGGTCTGAAACACCTCTTTCACGAGCACCGTGCCGTCAGGGAAGCGTCCGTCTTTGCGATAGGCGGCGATCGTCCCGGGCGATGCATAGACGACATGGAGCTCCTTCGAACCCTTGCCCTGATCAGCCGCCACCGCCCAACTTCCCAACGACTGATAGGTGGTGCGATAGGCATCGGGTACATGCAAATTCCCCGTCGCGTCGACTACGGCCTCCGCGTTCGGCCCGTTGCTTGCCGCGGTCGTATCCATCTGCCCATGCGCTGCGACGGAGCCCGCTACCAATATTCCTGCTATGCCTATTGCTACATTGATAGTCTTCATGACCCTGTCTGCTGCTCCAGGCGAGATGATGTCGCGCTTGCGGAATCACTTGTCCAACAAGGGATAGAACTGGGTCCAAACCTCATCTTTCTTGGCACTGGCGAGGTGGCAGGCGTGGCCGCAGTCTGTGAATTTGGCGGTCGGAGCTTTTGGCTCATGATGATTGAAATTGAAGTAGCCCCAGCCGCCCGAAGCGGCAAAGCGCTTGGTATCCTTGACCGTCACGTCGGCGCCATTGAAAGGTCCGGGGAAATAGCCCCTCCCCGATGGCTCGGTCCGCGAGCCGTCGGGGTTCTGCCCCGGCAGCGTGAGTTGCAGCTCCTTGAAAATGATTGTCCCTTCGGGGAATTCATGCGTCTGCTTGAATATTTCGTATGAGCCCGGTTCGATGTAGACGTTGTGATACTCTGGGAAACCGGCCTCGCCACCATTAAGCGCGTTGGGAGTGAGCGGCGATCCGACGTACACCCATTCGTGGAAATCCTTCGGCAGGATCAGATCGCCGGAGGCAGTGTACTGGGGCAGCTGACGGGCCGGCGTCTGCGCGCTGCTGCTCGAGAGCGACTGCACGAGGAAGGCCGTTGCGATTACGCCGCTCGCAACTAACGCGGTCATTGCCAGAAGTTTTGGACGCATAGCTGTTCTCCTTAACTCTGCTGACATGGTTTGGAAGGTATTCCAGTCGACGCGCCACCGCGCCACATCGCTTGATGCCATTTTGTCTGTTTTGCGGGATTGCGAGAGAACCTGATCGACATCCGGATGGATTTGCGCCAATTACCAATCACGCGCTCTTTGAACAATCGGATGGGCACCGGCCACGGTGCGAAATTGGAATGCCAGGCAGGTCCACAAGGAACGGCATATGAGCGCGTGCGCATTGCCCGGTGGCCGTCCGCAAAAGGATCAAGCTTCATTTCGCAAGTGGCGCCGGCGTGAAATGCCGCCGGCGCGGGCTAAGGAACCGGGGACCGCGTGATGACACGCAGGCAACGACGTTTCTCGCTTATCGGTGCCGCGCTCGGCGTGCTCGCGCTCGCAGTGGCGCTCGTGCTCAGCGCGCTCAAGGATTCCATTGTGTTCTTCAATTCGCCGACCGAGGTTGTCGAGAAGCATGTGAAACCGGGAACGCGCATACGCATCGGCGGCCTGGTGAAGGAGGGCAGCGTTTCTCGTGGCGAGGGACTTGCGGTGCGCTTCGAGGTGACCGACGGGAAGGGTACCGTTTCGGTCGCCTACCAGGGCTTGTTGCCTGACCTGTTCCGCGAAGGGCAAGGCGTGGTCGCCGAAGGCGCTCTCGATTCAGCGGGAACCTTTCGCGCTGACAGCGTACTCGCCAAGCACGACGAGACCTATATGCCGAAGGACGTTGCCGACGCGTTGAAAAAGCAGGGTCATTGGAAAGACGAAAAGAAGCTCGGCGCCGCTCCGGGGGGCAGCACGCAATGATGTATTCGACGCGTTCGCGCGCGGGATGATCGAAGGGGCAGATGATGATCGCCGAATTGGGCCACTATGCCCTCGTGCTCGCGCTGGCCCTGGCGCTCGTCCAGGCGTGCGTTCCGATGATTGGAGCGCGCAAGGACGATCCCGTGCTGATGGCCGTCGCGGGTCCGACGGCGGTTGCACAATTCTGCTTCGTGGCGATCGCCTTCGCCGCGCTGACGATGTGCTACGTGCGGTCGGATTTTTCCGTCGTCAACGTGTTCGAGAATTCCCATTCGGCAAAACCGCTCATCTACAAGCTCAGCGGCGTGTGGGGCAATCACGAGGGCTCGATGCTGCTATGGGTCCTCATCCTCAGCGTGTTCGGTGCGCTGGTCGCGCTGTTCGGCGCTAATCTGCCGGCACGGCTCAAGGCCAACGTACTCGCGGTGCAGTCCTCGATTGCGGTGGCCTTCATTCTCTTCATTCTGGTCACGTCGAATCCATTCCTGCGCATCCCCGATGCTCCGTTGGAGGGCCGCGACCTCAATCCCATCCTGCAGGATCCCGGCCTCGCCATTCATCCGCCGCTGCTCTATGTCGGCTATGTCGGCCTCTCGATCTCGTTTTCCTTCGCCATTGCCGCGCTGATCGACAGGCGCATCGATGCCGCCTGGGCGCGCTGGGTGCGGCCGTGGACGCTGCTCGCTTGGATGTTCCTGACCCTCGGCATCGCCATGGGCTCATATTGGGCCTACTACACGCTCGGCTGGGGCGGCTGGTGGTTCTGGGACCCGGTGGAGAACGCGTCGTTCATGCCCTGGCTCGCCGCCACTGCGCTCCTTCATTCCGCCCTCGTGATGGAGAAGCGCGACGCGCTCAAGGTATGGACCATCCTGCTTGCGATCTTGGCCTTCTCGCTCTCGCTCATCGGCACCTTCCTCGTGCGCTCGGGCGTGCTGACCTCAGTGCACGCCTTCGCCACCGACCCGACGCGCGGCGTCTTCATCCTCGCGATCCTGCTGCTGTTCATCGGTGGCAGCCTCGCGCTGTTCGCGTTGCGCGCGCCCTTGCTCAAACAGGGGGGTCTGTTCGCGCCGATTTCGCGCGAAGGCGCGCTGGTGCTCAACAATCTCTTCCTGGTGAGTGCTTGTGCCACCGTGTTCATCGGTACGCTCTATCCGCTTGTGCTCGAGGCGCTCACAGGCGAGAAAATTTCCGTCGGCGCGCCGTTCTTCAACGCGACCTTCGCCCCGCTGTTCGTTCCGCTCCTTATCGCCATGCCGTTTGGTCCGCTGCTGGCCTGGAAGCGCGGCGACCTGCTCGGCGTCGCTCAGCGTCTGGTCGGCGCCGCGGGCATCGCCGCGATCGCCGTCGCCGTGATCTTCGCCATGGAAGGCGGCGGCCCGCTCTTGGTGCCGTTCGCGATCGGTCTTGCGCTCTACGTCATGGCCGGCGCGTTGACAGAAATCCTCGAGCGCACGGGCCTGCTCAAGGTCCCGCTCGCGACCGCGTTCGCGCGCGGGCGAGGTTTGCCGCGCTCGGCCTGGGGCGCCACCTTTGCGCATTTCGGGCTCGGGATCACGCTCCTCGGCGTCATCGGCGAGACGCAATGGAGCCTCGAGCGGATTGCGGAACTCAAGCCCGGACAGTCGATCTCGATCCGCCGTTATGATCTTCACTTCGACGGCGTGACCACGCGCCAGGGGCCGAACTACCGCGAGCTCGCCGCTCATTTCACCGTGCGACGCCATGGCGACTTGGTCGGCGTCATGGAGCCGGCCAAGCGCAGCTTCCCCTCGCGCGGCACCGCCACCACCGAAACCGCGCTGATGACGCGGGGCGTCTCCCAGCTCTATCTGTCGCTCGGGGACCCAAACCCTGACGGCTCGCTCGCGGTGCGGCTCTACTACAAGCCGCTGGTGCTGCTCATCTGGTTCGGTGCCGTGGTGATGGTGATCGGCGGCGCGCTCTCGCTCTCGGACCGGCGTTTGCGCGTGGGCGCGCCCAAGCCGGCGCGGAGCAAGGCCGCCCTCTCGCCAGCGGAGTAGGCCCATATGAAGCGGCTTTGTCTCGTCGTCGCGGTGCTCTGGCTGATGGTGCTATCGCCCGCGGTTGCGATCGGGCCCGACGAATTCCTTTCGGACGCTGCATTGGAAGCACGCGCCCGCGCGCTCTCGAAGGAGCTGCGCTGCATGGTCTGCCAGAACCAGTCGATCGACGATTCCGACGCGCCGCTCGCGCGCGATTTGCGTATCCTTGTGCGTGAACGATTGCAGGCGGGCGAGAGCGACCAGCAGGTGATCAATTTTCTGGTCGCACGTTACGGCGAGTTCGTGCTGCTGAAGCCGCGATTTTCATGGCACACCGCGCTACTGTGGCTTGGTCCGGCGGCGGTGTTGCTCATCGGCGCGTGCGGCGTCCTCCTCCTCGCCCGCCGAGGCCGCGCCGATTCGGATCGCGTAACCCCAGCGCGGGAAAAGCTCACGCCGGCCGAAGCGGCGCGGCTAGCGGAGATTTTGCGCCAGGGCGAGCAATGAGGCGTGTCGACTTAAAAGCAAGCGATTGAGATTCCATAATTTTTCGAAGCCCCCCGACCTTACCAAACTTTAATTTCTCCGACAGCGCGCGGTAAGGAAGCGTTGCCCATCTTGCTGTGCAACGGGTGCCGCTCGGCCCCCGTCGCACCAACGATGGAGTGACCGTTATGACTGCGAGCGTTCCCGCTCAAAAATCGCGCATCCTCTCGGCGCGTCGTCTCGTTCTGCTTGCCAGCGTCGCCGGCCTTGGCGTGACCGTGCTGCTCGGTGGTGCTGGACTTCTCCCGCAGCCGACCAGCCCGGCTCTGACCGCGATCGCTTATGCCCAGGGTGTCCAGCGCCCGATGGGATTTGCCGATATCGTCGACAAGGTGAAGCCCGCCGTCATGTCGGTCCGCGTCAAGAGCGCTGGCGGCGCCAAGATGATGGGCTTCGAGGGCGATTTGCCGTTCCCGCCGAACTCGCAGATGGAGCGGTTCTTCCGTCGCTTTGGCTTGCCGGAAGGAGCCACTCCTGAGGAACCGCGCGCGCCGCGCAACCGCCTCGTGACCGGCCAGGGCTCCGGCTTCTTCATCACTGCTGATGGCTACGCGGTGACCAATAACCACGTGGTCGATAAGGCCGACACCGTCGAGGTCACGGCCGATGACGGCAAGACCTACACCGCCAAAGTGATCGGCACCGACCCGCGCACCGACATCGCCCTGATCAAGGTCGATGGCCGCAGCGACTTCCCCTACGTCCACCTCGCGGACAAGCCCCCGCGCGTCGGCGACTGGGTGCTCGCGGTCGGCAATCCGTTCGGCCTCGGCGGCACCGTGACCGCCGGCATCGTCTCGGCTCGAGGTCGCGACATTGGGGCCGGTCCTTACGACGACTTCATTCAGATCGATGCGCCGGTCAATAAAGGCAATTCCGGCGGCCCGACCTTCGACGTCGACGGCAACGTGATCGGTATCAATACCGCCATCTTCTCCCCCTCGGGCGGCTCGGTAGGCATCGCCTTTGCCATCCCCGCTCCGACCGTGAAGTCGGTCGTTGCTCAGCTCAAGGACAACGGCAAGGTCAGCCGCGGCTGGATCGGCGTGCAGATCCAGCCCGTCACCGCCGAAATCGCCGACAATCTCGGTCTCAAGGCCTCGGAGGGCGCGCTGGTCGCCGAGCCGCAGGCGAATGGCCCGGCCGCCAAAGCCGGCATCATGGCCGGTGACGTGATCACGGCGGTCAACGGCACCTCGGTCAAAGACGCCAGAGACCTCGCCAGGCAGATCGGCAGCATGGCGCCAGGCGCCACCGCGAAACTGACGGTATGGCGCAAGGGCGAGGAGAAGACCTTCTCCATCGCACTCGGTGAACTGCCGAACCAGCGTGAGGCGCGCGCGACGACGATGCCCGACTCCTCCGGCGCGGAGGGCACCGACGTGCCGCGGCTCGGCCTCACGGTCGTACCCGCCGGCCAAGTCGCCGGCAGCGGCTCGGAAGGCGTGGTGGTTACCGAGGTCGATCCCAACGGAATTGCCTCCGACCAAGGCGTCAAGACCGGCGACGTCATTCTCGAGGTCGGCGGCAAGAAGGTTGCCAATCCGGCCGACATCCGCACCGCCCTCAAGGACGCGCAGAAGGACGGCAAGCGTACGATCCTCATGCGGGTGAAGTCGGGCGACGCGACGAAGTTCGTTGCGCTGCGGCTCGGCAAGGCTTGACCGAATGGGGCGCACCGTCGGCATCCGTCGCCCCCGCCGGCGGTTCGAACCAGGGGGACGGGCCCGGCGCCCGTCCCCATCCCGTCTAACTTCGTCCCGGCATCCGTCGCCCCCGCCGGTGCGGAGTTGGTTGAGGGGCGGCGGGTCAAACCGCCGCCCCTCGCATTTCTCGGGCCGGCGTTCTCGCTTCGGCCCCACGCCAGGACACTTTGAAATAGTGCCGCTATGATTAGTGCAGTCCAGTACGGTTCCTCTGCGAGGGACATCGCTTATCCAAGAGACGGCGGGTTCGTCATGCGTCTCCTGATCATCGAAGACGACCGCGACGCCGCCGACTATCTGGCGAAGGCATTCCGCGAGGTCGGACATGTCGCCGATTTGGCAGCCGACGGCGAGGAAGGACTCGCCCACGCGCTCGACGGCCAATACGACGTGCTGATCGTCGATCGCATGCTGCCCAAGCTCGACGGGTTGGCGGTCATCGGCACCCTGCGCAGCAAAGGCATCGAGACGCCTGCGCTCATCCTTTCGGCGCTCGGCCAGGTCGACGATCGGGTCAAGGGATTGCGGGCGGGCGGCGACGACTATCTCCCCAAGCCATATTCGTTTTCGGAGCTGCTCGCGCGCACGGAGGTGTTGGCGCGTCGGCGCGGGGGCCGCGAGGAGACGGTCTACCGCGTCGGCGATCTCGAGCTCGACCGGCTATCGCATCAGGTGACCCGCGCCGGCGACGAGATTGTCCTGCAACCGCGGGAGTTCCGCCTGCTCGAATATCTCATGAAGCACGCGGGTCAAGTCGTGACTCGCACCATGCTGCTCGAGAACGTGTGGGATTACCATTTCGACCCGCAAACCAACGTCATCGACGTGCACATCTCGCGGCTGCGCTCGAAGATTGATAAGGGTTTTACCCAGGCTTTGCTGCATACGGTTCGCGGCGCAGGCTACATGATCCGCGACAGCAAATGACGTCGTCATTGCCTGCGGCGCGCAGGACGACGTGCGGGGGTGACGGATGACCGCGCTCGGCAAGCTTCTGCGCACGACGGCGTTCAAGCTGACGCTGGTCTATCTCACGGTGTTTGCGCTGTTTGCCGCTTTCCTGCTCGGCTATTTCGCCTGGAACACGCGTCGGCTGATCACCGAACAAATCACGCAGACGGTCGATGCGGAGATCACCGGCTTGGCCGAGCAATATCGCCAGGGCGGTATCCGCCGGCTCGTGTTCGTCGTCGATGCGCGGTCGCGTCGGCCCGGCTCGAGCCTCTATCTCGTGACCACGCGCGCGGGGGAAGGGCTCGCCGGCAATGTCGGATCGCTCTCGACCGGCATTCTCGAAACATCCGGCTGGACGGAAACCGCCTATCGGCGTTTAGACGATCCCGACGGCGCCGAGCATCACGCCCTGATCCGCGTGTTTCAATTGCCGGCCGGCTTCCGGCTCCTGGTCGGACGCGATCTCGAAGAGCGCGAACGCTTGCACGACATCGTGCTCGCGGCCGGCCGCTGGTCGTTGGCAGTCGTCATCGTGCTCGGTGTTGCCGGCGGATTCTTCGTGACGCGGCGGGTGCTCAAGCGCGTGGACGCGATGACGGAGACGACGCGGCAGATCATGGACGGAGATCTGACCGGGCGCCTCCCGATTGCGGGCACCGGCGATGAGCTCGATCGCCTCGCCACCAACCTCAACGCCATGCTCGAGCGCATCGAGGCGCTCATGCACGGCCTCAAGGAGGTCTCCGACAATATCGCGCATGATCTCAAGACGCCGCTGACCAGGTTGCGCAACCGGTGCGAGGAAGCGTTGCGTCTCGCCGAGGACGAATCTCAGTATCGAGCGGCGCTCGAGAGCACGATTGAGGAATCGGAGGCGCTGATCCGCACTTTCAATGCGCTGCTCATGATCGCGCGCGCGGAGTCGGGCCAGGCGCGCGACGGCATGACCGAGTTTGATGCGGCCGAGATCGCGCGCGGGGTGGGCGAGCTGTACGAGCCGCTCGCCGATGACAAGGGCATCCTCCTCAAGGTCGAGGCGCCGGCGGCGGCGCCGGTTCACGGCAACCGGGAGCTCGTCAGCCAGGCGCTCGCCAATCTGGTCGACAACGCCATCAAATATGGCGCGCCCGACGGCGGCCGAGTGAACGGGGCCGACGGTGAAATCGTGGTCACGGCGGTGGGAGAGAGCGACCGAATCCTGCTTGCGGTCGCCGATAGCGGCCGCGGCATTCCCGCGGCCGACCGCGGCCGCGCGGTCGAGCGCTTCGTGCGGCTCGAACAGAGCCGTTCGCAGCCGGGCTCGGGGCTGGGGCTAAGCCTGGCCTCGGCGGTGGCCCGCCTCCATGGCGGCGAGCTCAAGCTCGAGGATAATCACCCCGGCCTCAAGACCGTCATCTCGCTGCCGCGCGCCGGATCGGCCCAACCGGCGGCATGAACCGTTACGATACCGACGTCATGGCCGGGCTTGTCGTCCCCGCAAAACCGGCGTGGACAGCTTGCGGCACGATATACCGCAGCTGCGGGCAAACCGCAGATGCGCCGCCATTCACCTATTTGATGCTGCGCGTCTGCTAAGAGGGGATGCCCGGACCGTGCGGGCATGACCGCATTCGGAGAATGACGTCGGTGGAGAGCTTAGGCGACAGCTCGCTCGTGCGACGGATCGCAGCGGCGCCGCACCTTCAAGCCACGGACGAGGCGCGTGCGCGCGTCGCCAACTGGCGCGTTGAAATCGCCGGTGTGTCGGCCGGCAAGACGCTGACCCGGCTCGCTGCCGCTCACCCGAGGCTTGACGCGCTGATAACGGGACTGGCGGGCGGCTCGCCCTATCTCTGGGATCTCGTACGCGATTCGCCGGAGCGATTCGTCGCGCTTCTCGAAGCCGAGCCCGAACGCCGCTTCGGGGACATGCTCGCTGACGCAAGACGCGCGATCGCGGCAACGCGCGATGAAGCCGAAGCGATGCGCCTGCTTCGCCGCATGAAGGCCGAGGCGGCGCTGTTGATCGCACTCGCCGATATTGGCGGCGTTTGGCCGGTGACGCAGGTCGTCGAGCGGCAGACCACGCTGGCCGATGCGGCCGTTGGCGCCGCGGTTGACTATCTGCTCGTCGATGCACAGCGCCGCGGCAAGCTCAAAGTCTCCGGGTCCGGGCGTCCTGGGCAAGGCTCGGGCTATATCGTGCTCGCCATGGGCAAGATGGGAGCGGGCGAGCTCAATTATTCGAGCGATGTCGACCTCATCGTCTTCTACGACCCCGCAGCGTTCGTCGCGGCCACGGAGCCAGCGGCATTTTATGTGCGGCTCACGCGCATGCTGGTGAGGCTCTTGCAGGAGCGTACCCCCGACGGCTACGTATTCCGCACCGATCTGCGGCTGCGTCCCGATCCTGCCTCTACTCAAATCGCCATCTCCACCACGGCGGCGCTCGACTACTACGAGAGCCGCGGACAGAATTGGGAGCGTGCCGCGCTGATCAAAGCGCGGCCATGCGCGGGCGACATCGCGGCCGGGGAGGCGTTCCTCGCGGGACTTGCGCCCTTCATCTGGCGCAAATATCTCGACTTCGCGGCGGTTGCCGACGTGCACGCGATGAAGCGGCAGATCCACGCCTATCGCGGCCACGATAAGATCGCGGTCGAAGGGCACAACATCAAGCTCGGCCGCGGGGGTATCCGCGAGATCGAATTCTTCGTCCAGACGCAGCAACTCATCGCCGGCGGCCGATATCCCGAGCTGCGCGTCAAAGAGACGCTGCAAACGCTCGCGGCCCTGGCCGCCGGCGGCTGGATCGACAACGAGGTGCGCGATGATCTCGCCGCCGCTTACCGTTTCCTGCGTGTGGTCGAAAACCGTCTCCAGATGGTGGCCGACGAGCAGACCCACACCTTGCCGGGCGATCGGGACGGGCTCGAACGCTTTGCCCGCTTCGCCGGCTTCTCCGACCGGGACGCCTTTGCGCATGCCTTGCTCGTTCATCTGCGCAATGTGCAACGCCACTATGCGACGCTGTTCGAGAATGCGCCCGTCATCGAGGTCGGTCGCCGGACATTGCTCTTTCCATCTGAGGCGGACGATCGCGAAACTCTCGACCGATTGACCGAAATGGGCTTTCATCGCCCGCTGGAGACCTCCGCTCTGGTGCGGCGCTGGGGCACGGGAAGCTACGGCACACTCAAGGGCGCGTTCGCGCGCGCCCAGCTCGCCGAAATCGTGCCCATGCTGCTTCAACATTTTGCCCGCTCGGCAAACCCCGATGCGGCGGTCGTGGCGTTCGACCGCTTCCTCGCCGGGTTGCACGGCGGCGGGCGGCTGTTTTCGTTGTTGCGACAGAATCCCGATCTGACCGCGCTGATCGCGCTCGTGCTTGGCGCCGCGCCACGACTGGCCGACGGCCTCGCTCAGTTTCCAGAGGTCATGGACGCGGTGATCGACCCGAGCTTCTTCGGCGCGCTGCCGGAGGAAACCGAGCTCGCGGCCGCCCTCGAGCGCTCGCTGCGCCAAGCCGGGTCGTACGAGGACTTCCTCGATCGCATCCGCATCTTCGCGCAGGAGCAGATGTTCCTGATCGGGACGCGCATTCTCTCGGGAACCGTGTCAGCGGAGCAGGCGGGCGAGGCCTTCGCCCGGCTGGCGGATGCGCTCATTCGCCCGCTTCACCGCGCGATCGAAGAGCATTTCGCGCACTTGCACGGCCGCATCGCAGGGCAGCAGACCGCGATCCTGGCGCTCGGGAAGCTCGGTGGGCACGAGATGACGGCAAGCTCGGATCTCGACCTCATCGTCGTCTATGACTTCGATCCCGAGCATCCGGAATCGGTGGGTCCGCGCCGGCTCTATGGCGCGCAATATTTCTCGCGGCTGACGCAGCGCCTGATCAGCGCGCTCACCGCGCAGACCAATCACGGCTTGCTCTATAAGGTCGATATGCGGCTGCGGCCCTCCGGACGCTCCGGGCCGGTCGCGACCCAGATCGACGGTTTTGCGGCTTATCAGGAGAACGAGGCTTGGACCTGGGAGCA
>Ga0310913_10000853_pt1 | contig 14838 bp, 16 predicted proteins | sample GREbulkMGOX082_FD_203447 | JGI IMG/M metagenome (GOLD analysis project Ga0310913, IMG submission 203447) | Lab enrichment of tropical soil microbial communities from Luquillo Experimental Forest, Puerto Rico - GRE.bulkMG.OX082 | ecosystem: Environmental > Terrestrial > Soil > Tropical forest >...
CATTGTCGACACATGCCAGTTTTGCCCCGTGGTCGTCTGCACGCCTTGAAAATAGAACAGGTGCTTCTTGCCGGGCTCGAGATCATCGATGTTGAGCGCGCTGATGACCTTCTTTCCGTCAATCGTGTCTCCCGTATAAATTGTTCCTCGCGATGCCGTGGCTGCCTGCACATTTGCAGGATCAGTGTTTGCCGCGAGTGCGGCAGATGCGCCGATAGCAGTGACCATGAAATGGCGGCGATCAAAACCATCCCATCTTTGATTATCAGACATCGTGGGGACCCTTTTATGTTGCGGTGCGCGGCGGTGCGCTCGCTTCCATAATTTTTGCGGCGCTAGATTGCTCAATCGATTGGACATAGGTCCAACAACGGTCTCGGAACCTGATGTAAAAAAAGTCCGCTTTTGACCCAAAGCGAACATTGCTGCATGCGATGAACAATATCTAAGTAAAAGGCCCCAGTCGGAACGGTATCAGAACCGTCCGCGCCGGGGCCCCGCCGCGCTTCCTCCCTTGGACTTGAGCGTGGCTTATAGCTGCGTCGCTCTTTTATTGGCCCTGACCTCTTAGGGGGACGGGGGCTGTTTTGAGATCGGGGGCCATGCTCGAAGATCAGAGCTGGCGCTGATCCTATTTTCGACCGCAGCTTCGAACAAATTAAAGTTTGTTCACGTGGGTCGCACCCGGTGCGACATTTCGCCTGCTATTGTGGACAAGACCGATGTTCTGGAAAGTGCATCAGCGTTTAATCCGCTGCACACTCCAAAAGTTGGACGCGTCTATTACAAAAAATTCACGTGCAGTCGCAAAGCAATGCGCGCAAGCTGAAATCCTCAAAGAGGGGACGACGCCTGCCTTTTGACAAGGAGGCGCGTATGTTGCGATCAGAAATTGATTTCCTGCCAGCTCCTCAGATCGCCGATAGGCCATGCCCGGAATGTCGCTCTTCTATGCGGCTTGCATGGATCGAACCTGACGAGAAGCCCGGTTATGACAAGCGCACGTTTGAGTGCCGGCAATGTCACCGCTTAGATACCACAATGGTGAAATACAGGTGACCGGCCAGCGAGGTCGTGAATGGGTGATGTATGCCGCAATTCACACCACGACTTATCCGAGACATGAGAAATGCGCTTGAAGATGTCATGACGAGAGTACCCCCAGCGCATGTGACAGCGGCGGTTAAGGTGTATCTCGCTGAATGCATCCTAAAGGCAGCGGCCCAAGGTCATACAAATTATAATGAGCTCGTGACCGCTGCCGCTGCTCAAATTCAGACCGCTATATCGCTATTTGCGTGAACAAGCTCGTTCCTAAGATTACATTCCAAAAATATTTTAGGGAGCGACGAAGAGAAATGCTTGCGCGCAAACGCAAGGCGTCAGCGCAAATTGAACACGTTATGCAATCTCTTCCACCCCGCGACCTAATGACGCGATAGCCAAAACTAATGACTCGATAGGGAAGACGCGATTGTTTCCACGCAACGACCGTCCGACACTTAGACCGAATCAAATCGATCGGGAGACATGGTCGGGGTTGCGCTCGTTAGCGATATTGCACCGCTGAATGCGCAGGTGATGAATTTCGTTGGGATAGATTAGTCGTGCTCCTGCCCTGCCAAGAGGGAAGAGCGCAATGCCTTCACATTTGAGCCATTCGAGTTACTGGCGCCTGCAAGCGCAGGAAGCGCGCCTGACGGCGCAACGGCTTGAGGACCCAGAAGCTAAGGCAGCCATGCTCAAGAAGGCCGATGAATATGACCGCCTCGCCGCCTGCAACAGCGCGTGGGAAGCTGAACTGCGATCCGCTGCAAAAAATCGCGCATCTCGGCGAAGACGCCCTCAGAAACGTAACCCTCAAACCCATCTGCGCCGACCTTAAACCTGTCTGCTTGGCTGCTTCTGTACCTGCGGAAGCCGTTCGATCAGCGGGGAACTTCAGTTCATGTCCGCTTTGGGTCAAAAGCAGAAATGTGCGGTGCACCAACCCATGTCCGCTTTGGTCCCGAAAGCGACCGCAAAAAAGGGGACATGACGGGACGTCCTTCGCACCGCATTGCTCCGTGGCCGCCATCTCAAGTGGCGTCCCAATAGGAAATAAGCAGGAGCTGCAACTCCGACGCTTGACCGCACGTTCTAGTAAACATGAAGATATTTGTTGCCATTTTGTTGATCGCTGCCGTACCAGCGTACGCACAGGCCATAGATCGTGGCACCGCGAAGCTGAGCAAGCGGGACGCGCAGAAGGTTGCGACAATTATCAGGAGCGACAAAACCAAGACCCAAACCTATTGCGAAATAAATAAGGTCAGTGACCAGATGAATCAGGCCTACGGAAAAAATGACAAAAAGATGGTCGATGATTTGTCTCAGAAAATTGAACGATTAGAAAAAGTCCTTGGACCTGAATATATCGCGTTAATGGATGGACTTCAGAAACTCGGGCCGGAAAATGAAAAGCGCGTTGGCGAGATCATGCTGCAATTCGCAGCACTCGACAGGTTGTGTGCGAAATAGGTCCTCAAAAACCCGAAGTCGTCGGCCGCGGCAGCTATCGTGGCCGCTGTTTTTTCGGTAGCTAGCAAAGAACCGAGTCCGTGCACGAGTCGTCGTAAAAATTCAAGCGAACGGCGAAATTCGCGGAGCCGAGCGATGACAAAAGTTGAGGCGCCATAGTGGACTCATTTTTAGTTTTGTTCTTTTGACGACAAGATTTTGATTTTTGCCACTTGCGTCCGACTGTCGCATCCAGAAATTACCTCACTCTTGCCTTCAAATCGCACGACGCAACACCTATCGGCCCAGCCTTTGGCGGGACTAACGGGGAGAATCTAAATGGTGTTGCGCGTAAGCGCCGCGATTTGTGGCGCTGCAATTCTTTTCGTCTGTTCATCTTCTGCAATGGCCAAGCTGGGAACTGTAGGAAAATTGACCGCTGCTAGTCCTCACGATGCGTGTGCCATGGGCGTCACGATCGTTGGCACGGCGTCGATGTATGATCCCTTTCAACCCGGATACCGTGAAGGCGGCATACAAACGGCATCCGGCGAGCTATACGATCCCATCGCGTGGACCGCCGCGATCCAGATTGATTTGCGCGAGACGTTTGGTGGTGTCCGCCATGGCAAAGACTATCGGCCCGCGTATGCCCTTGTTGAAGTCGCCGATAAGCGAGTCATCATCAAAATAAACGATGTCGGGCCGCTCAAACCAGGTCGCGTCATCGACTTCAATAAACAGACGATGCGCTACTTTGATCCAACCCTCCAACGCGGACTCGTCCACAGCGTGAAGATTACGCTGTTGCCCGGCGACGGTTGGGAACCCGGCCCGATTGATGGGTGAGAAAGCGGCAAGCGATGCCCGCAAGCCGAAGTGAAGGTTTTTGATATGGGTCAATGATTCTTGAGCTGGCGCCGCGACAATGGCATGGCGTCCATCCCGCTACTTAGCGAGGTCCTTGCAATTCTGTCGATGCAGCAATGAACCTGAAGTTAGATATTGCTATTTTGCTAATCGGCGCCGGACCCGTGTACGCACAGGCTCAAAATCCGAGCATTGCGAAGGTGAGCAAGGGCGACGCGCAGAAGGTCGCGACAGCCATCAGCAGCGACAAAGTTAAAACTCAAGCTTATTGCGATATGCAGAAAGTCGCTGACCAGATGGAGGAGGCCCGCAAGAACAACAACAGCAAAACGGTCGATGAGTTGTCCCAGAAAGCTGTAGTGCTGGCGAAAACCCTTGGTCCCGAATATCAAGCATTAATCGATGGGCTTCGGGACGTCGCGCAAGATGAGCAGCTCGATGACGAGTTTTTGTCGGCGTTTCACGCCCTCGATAGTTTGTGTACGAGGTAGGTCTTGAAAGCGGCGGCGCGGCATTGAAGGCGGCAAGCGATGCCCGCAAGCAGCAAGCATGAGCGTCCCATTTTCGTGCTCGCTCTGCGGCCCGAGCCGCGTGTCGACGGCATCCGCGCACTCCGCGGTGCATTAAAGATGTTGAAACGCCGTTTTGGCTTGCGTGCGGTGACGATTCGCGAGCACCATGCCGCCGATGCTGGCATTGACCGATCAGCAATTAAGAATCGTTATGGACACGGCCGCGAACGTGTCGCCCGAGCGCCGCGCCGTCTTTCTGGAGCGGGTCGGCGCAATGCTGAAAGTGCGCCACCGGTTTACTGACTTGGACGTTGACGAGGTTGCAAAGCTGGCGTTGACCGGCCTGGCGCATCAACCGGCAGCCTGATCAGAGTTACCGGCGCTCGGCCTGATTTGCTAGTTCAACTGCGAGCTTCGTAACCGCTGCAGGAAAGCTATCGAGCGGGTGGTCTCGGCAATAATTATCGAGCCAACCGTATAATGCTTTAGCGTCATGCCCTTGCAGACGATCTATATCTGACGTCCAATTTGAGCCCGATAAAAAGCCGAGCGCCCAGTTCTGCATTGCCCAGGCCACGTTGCTGTTTTTGAAACGCTCATACGTCCAGGTACCGCAAGGCACTTTTCCAAAACCGAGGGAGGTTCGCGTCTGAGCCACGGACGGCAAGCTCAAGCCAAGTATTACGCAGATCAAGAATAGGAGCCTCATTTCGTCCCCCTCGACGGCAGAATCGCCGATTTGTTTACCCCATTGTTTACCCCGGAGCTTTTTCCAAAGCTGAAAAATGTAAGAAAGCCGTGCGCCATTGCAACAAGTGCAAAAAGCGTCCGCTAAACCCCCAATAGCGGACATGTGCGGTGCAAAGGCTGATGTCCGCTATGGGCCAAAAGCGGACATTGTCTATTCAACGATCTCGTCTGCGCGCTGCTGAAAGAGCAAAGGCACGTCCAATCCAAGCTTCTTCGCCGTTTTAAGATTGATTGACATCACGAATTTCGAAGGCAGCTGCACTGCCAGCTCGGCCGGCTTTGCGCCTTTGAGTATGCGATCGACGTAACCTGCCGCTTGCCGGAATTGGTCGACAACGTCAATCCCATAGGACATCAAGCCGCCCTCTGTGACGATAATGCGGAAGGCATAAACGGCGGGTACGTGATGTCGGTCCGCCAATGCGACGATCAGCCCGCGATTAACTACGGTCGTAGCGTCCGGGAGGACAACGAGCCCACCGTTTGGCTCACGGACAAATTCACCAATGGCACGCTCGATGTCGCCAGCACCGTGAACCGGTGCGATTGTTGGCGTGACCGCAAAGGATGGTGCTGCCGCTTCGATAAGGCGCGTATAATAAGAGCCGCCGCCGGGCGCCAATTTCGGATCGAAAATGAATGCGACGCGTTTGACCTGAGGCGCGATTTCTTTGAGCAGCTCCAGCCATTTGCCAGTTAGCGAGGACTCGACGTTTGTGAATCCGGTTGCGTTGCCGCCCGGACGCGCCAGACTTTCGACGAAGCGTTCCCCGACGGGGTCGGAGACCACGGTGAAAACAATCGGAATTGTATTTGTCTGCCTCAAGAGCGCCGCCGTCACCGGCGTGCTCCTGCTCAGGATCACGTGGGGTTTTAGCGCAACAAGCTCTTTTGCAAACGCCTGCATCCTTTCCGGATCGGCAGCCGCCCCGCGAAAGTCGATCTGCAGATTGCGGCCTTCATTCCAACCTAACTGTTGAAGGGTCTGCTTGAATGCTGCGATGCCGTTCTGATTTTCCGGATCGTCTATGGTCGTGTTCACCAGCACGCCAATGCGGCGTATCTCATCGGATTGCGCACCCGCAACGAACGGCCATGTTGCCGCAACTCCGCCTGCAATGAAATCGCGCCGTCGCATTGCTACCCCGAGCTACCCCGAGCTACCCTGACTACGACGGGAGATCGTAGCAACTCCGCTACGTGATCTGGAAGAGGTCAGCCGCGGACCAAACAATGTCTGCGGTCAAAAGCAGACATATGCGGTGCAAAACGTCATGTCTGCTTTACCCCCAATAGCGACCTCGAAAGCGAAATTCCGCAAAAGGCCATGTCCGCTTTACCCCCGAAAGCGGACATGTGCGGCGCAACTAGGAATGTCCGCTTTGGGCCAATAGCGGACATCGGGCCTGCCGGTAACAGCCATCGGCCGGATTTCAGGGGGGCACGGCAGCTCGGGGCAGACTGATTCTGATTTCGGTGAACTCGCCAGGCTGCGTATCGACTTCGATAGTGCCTGCGTGCTGTTTCACGATGATATCGTGGCTGATGGAGAGACCAAGGCCGGTGCCCTCTCCGGCAGGTTTCGTCGTGAAGAAGGGATTGAACATCTTTTCTTTCACTTCGGGCGGAATGCCGGTGCCATTGTCGCGGATCGTTATCTCGACACGATCGCCCAGATTCTTAGTCGCGGCAGCAAGAGTTGGCTCAAAATCGCCGCCATTGCCTTCGGCTCTGCGTTTGGTCGCTGCGTAAAAGCCATTGGAGATTAGATTAAGCAGCGCCCGCGTGATGTCCTGTGGGAAGACATCGGCCTCGCCCGCGCCGGGATCCAATGATCGTTCCAAAGTGATGTTGAAGCCTTGCTTCTCGGCCCGCGCTCCGTGATAGGCGAGATTGAGGCTCTCCTCGACAAGAGCATTGATATCGACAACCCGGTGTTCACCTGAGCCTTCGCGCGAGTGCAGCAGCATGTTCTTGACAATGGCATCGGCACGTTTGCCGTGCTGCACGATCTTATCGAGGTTGCCACGCAACGTATCCATCAATTCGGCAATTTCGCTGCGCCTCTTTTCACTAACGCTCACGTCGGCGAGGGCCTCTTGCAACTCGGTGACTAGCTCGGAAGAAATTCCCGAGAAATTATTAACGAAATTGAGCGGGTTCTTGATCTCATGCGCGATGCCCGCGGTGAGCTGACCAAGCGAAGCAAGCTTCTGCGTCTGAATAAGGCGATCCTGTGTGGCGCGCAGGTCTTCAAGCGATTTTGCCAGTTCGCGCGTGCGAGCCTCCACACTCTCGAACAGGCGCACGTTCTCGATGGCGATTGCCGCTTGGTCAGCGAAGGTCGATGCCAGCTCAATTTGTCGCTCGGTGAACGGGCGGACCTCCGAGCGCGTCAAGCTCAACACGCCGATGGGAACACCCTCACGCAGCATCGGAACGGTAAGGACCGTACGATAGTCACCCAACCTCTGCATCTCGACTGCGGTGTACTCCGGGTCGGCCTTGACGTCGGGGATGTGAACCGCGCGTCGCTCGATTAGCGCGCGGCCGAAAGCCGAGCCGCGCTCGGCCGCGATCGGAATGGTTCTCACATACTCCATAAATTCGCGAGAATAGCCGTGCGCCTCCGCGCGGTAAAAGACGCCGTCTTTCTGGCGGGTGATAATGGTCTTGTCGGCGTCGCAGAGTATCGCCGCCGACTCAACTAGAGTTTGCAGCACGGCCTGCAAATTGAACGTGGAGCGGCTTATGACTTTAAGTACATCGGCAGTGGCGGTCTGCTGCTGCAGCGATTCCCGCAGTTCGTTGAGCAGTCTGGCGTTCTCGATCGCGATAACGGCTTGGTCGGCAAATGTCTCGACCAGCTCGATCTGTTTGGCGGTGAACGGCAGCACCCGTGAACGCGTCAACATCAAAACGCCAATGGGAATGCCTTCCCGCAGCATAGGCACACCAAGAGCGGTGCGGTATGTCCCAAGCTTTTGTTGCTCGCGCAAAACGTATTTTGGGTCCTCCAAAACGTCGGCGACGTGAACGACTTTACCTTCGAGCACTGAGCGCCCAAGCACCGAACCTTCTGTGGGAGGCACCGGATTTTCGCGCATATATCGTTCGAATTCGGACGGATACCCGTAACTGGCAATGAACGGATAAGCGTCTCCTTTCGGCCGATGAATGGCTGCACTGTCAGCATTGCACAGCTGCGCAGCCGATTTGACCAGTGTGTCGAGCACGGCTTGAAGGTCGAAGGTCGAACGACTGATAACCTTGAGCACATCCGCAGTGGCGGTCTGCTGTTGGAGAGACTCGCGCACGTCCTCAAACAGGCGCGCGTTATCGATGGCGATAACTGCCTGGTTGGCAAATGTCTCAACGAGCTCGATTTGCTTGTCGGCGAACGGTCGTTTTTCATGGCGCCAGATAGTGATAACGCCAAGCAACTTGTCTTGCCGAACGAGTGGCACCGCAAGTACGGTCGGTGCGCGTGGCGCTGGCGTGCGGATAGGAATGAGCGGCCGATAGGCTGGATTGGCAAAAACGTCAACCTCATGGACAACACGACGCTGCAGTCCTGCGAGCGCTGTCGGATTGTGCGTGCCAAGCTCGATGTGTTGCTGACGTAGGTAAGTCATCGCTTCGGAGGTAGTATTCTTGCCTCCCACCAAACGGAGTGCTTGGCCGTCGAACTGCCATATCACCGCACGATCGCCGCCACAGAGACCTACACAATGGTCCAGAATCGCATCAAACACGGGTGAAAGGCGGCCGGGGGAGTTTGAAATAATTCGCAGCACCTCCGAGGTGGCTGCCAGCTGTTCTAATGCCTCAGTGCGCTCACGGGGACCCCGCATAAGCTTTTTTTGCGCGCGCTCAGTTTTCTGGGTTTTTCGGCGTTTCAACGCTCTGGAACGTTGCACCTTTTCGGTTTTACCGCCTGTTGCGTCGCGTCGTCTCATTAGCTTGCCCAAGCCGAAGGACAAGGGATCGTAGCGTCTCAACCCTACACCGGGAAAGGCCCGACCATGTCCGCTTTGGGTCAAAAGCAGACGTGTGCGGCGCACAAGCTCATGTCCGCTTTACCCCCGATAGCGACCGCGAAAGCGGACTCCCGCAACAGTCATGTTTGCTTTACGCCGACCTGCATCTTCACACCTTGCTCAAGCGCAAGCGCTGCAAATCGCTCCACGAATATCTCAGAAAGCATCATCGCTAGAATTCGCGATATACCTAGCCGTAGTTGTAACCGACGCTCGTACACAACGAGGTTTCGTCGCTAGGCAGAAGTCACAGCTCTCGATGAATGGACGCTAAGCGGTCCGTTCAGGAACGATATAGCTACTCCTCCATAGGACTGCGGACCTCATCATGATGCTGAAAGTCCGACCACCCCAAAGGGAGTTTGGAATGAAAATACAGTCGAGGTTTATCATGTGTTCTGCCGCGATCTTATCAATTGCGGCTCTTTCGACAGCGCCCGCGTTGGCTCAAAAGAAAACGGTCAAAACGTGCCAAGAGGAATGGAGAGCTAACAAGGCCGCAAATGAGGCGGCCAAGATCACGGAAAAAGACTACGTCGCAAAATGTCGGGCTGAAAGTACCACTGCTAAGCCAGCCGCAGCTCCACCTGCAGCAGCTCCCGCGACGACAGCCGCCAAGCCAGTAATGGGCAAGCCGAAGGACGCTCGTCAAGCCGAATATGCGCGGGAACGCGCCTGTGGTCAGGATTGGAAAGCTGACAAGGCCGCCAATAAAATTCCCGCCGGAATGAAGTGGCCACAATATTGGAGTGAGTGCAACAAGCGCAAGAAAGCTGCTGGAATGTAACTTGCTGCGACTACGCGTAATGTCCGCTTGGGTCAAAAGCAGACATGTGCGCGGTGCAAAAGGGCATGTCCGCTTTGCCTCCGAAAGCGGACATGTGCGGTGCAGTAGCCGATGTCCGCTTTGGGCCAAAAGCGGACATCTGAGTTGTGCCGCCTTGCGGGGATGGGACGAAAGCAGCATGCTTGAGATGCAAAGAAACCTCCTAAGCCCGCGCGTATGGATATGGGAGGCAGAGGGAGGTCTCCATGCTGACGCGACGTGATGCATTGGTGGGCGCGGCAACCGTTGGAGCCGTCTTGCGCACTCGAACAAGCTTTTCGAAAGCATCTCAACCCGAAACGCAGGTCAATTTCGACGTCCCCGAGAATGCGTGCGATTGTCACACGCATATCCACGCCGACCCGCGGCAATTTCCCTTTTTCTCCGGTCGCATTTATACGCCCGAATTGGCGTCGCCCGAAGAAATGTCGGCGCTTCACCGCATGCTGCACATCAAGCGCGTGGTGATTGTGACACCGAGCGTATACGGCACTGACAATTCCGCGACACTCTACGGTATGAAAGCGCGCGGCGCCGATGCTCGTGGGGTGGCGGTGATCGACGACAAAACGACTGAAAGCGATCTTGATGCCATGGCCCACGCTGGTATGCGCGGCATACGGCTCAATCTTGCGACCGGCGGCACCAGCGATCCCAATATCGGCCGCCAACGTTTCCAGAGCGCGATCGACCGTATGAAGAACCGCGGCTGGCATATCCAGATGTACACGAACTTGGCCGTGATCTCCGGCATCAAGGACTTGGTGTTGGCGGCACCAGTACCTGTCGTGTTTGATCATTTCGGCGGCGCCCAGGCAGCGCTCGGGCTCGAGCAACCCGGATTTGCCGACCTCGTCGAGTTGGTCCGTGTAGGTAAGGCGTATGTCAAAATTTCTGGAGCCTATCGAGCTTCCAAACTGGCGCCTGATTACCAAGACGCGGCGCCCCTCGCTAAGGCACTAATCGCGGCGAACGGGGATCAAATCATATGGGGGACCGACTGGCCGCATCCCAACTCGTCTTCGGGTAACAAGGCGACCGAGGTTACACCGTTATTCCAGATCGACGATGGAAGGCTTATGAACCAGCTCGTGGTCTGGGCGCCCGATGCGGCAACGCGCAAGAAGATCTTGGTCGATAATCCGGCGCGTCTCTATCAATTCTAACGGAAAACGGAAGATGTACTGGGCGCACAAACTCATGTCTGCTTTGGCCAAAAGCGGACTCGTGCACCGCAACAAATAACTGTCGGTCAAGGCCAATGCCGACGAATTTTCGCCAAGAGTTCGCGCCCGCTGCCACCCTTCTAGAGATGACGCTGCCTATTGCTTGGCCCCCTTTATTCATTGTGACGGCAATTCAGCTACCGGTCTCGATAGGCGGCATGTCGAATGATACAATTTAGGTCGTGCGGCAAAAACTCGGCGGGGAGGAAATCATGCGGGGCTTAAGCGTTGCGATCTTGGCGGCATTCATTGGGCCAGCGGCGCTGGCTGAGGTGAAGCTTCCGGTCCCCACCGTCGATCAATCCGCGGTCGCCAAGCGCGGCTTTTTTTATGTCGGGGGTCATTATGTGGGCGAGCCGGGCAAGCACATCATGGTGGGGCAGATCTACGTCGAAGTTCTGGCGCCGAAGGCAGAGCGGCGGCCCTATCCGCTAGTGCTGATCCACGGCGCTGCGCAAACGGCAACCAATTGGATGGGAACACCCGACGGCCGCGAAGGCTGGGCCGATTTTTTTGTCGAGCAGGGCTATGTCGTCTACATGATCGACCAACCGATGCGCGGTCGTTCGGCCTATCACCCAGCCGACGGAGCGACGCGGATGTTCACGGCCGAGAACGAGCAATTCCAGTTCACGGCCATCGAGAGCGACGGCACCTGGCCCGGACGCGACAAGCATACGCAATGGCCGGGAGATAGCACGAACAAGGGCAAACAGGGCGATCCTATCTTCGACGGGTTCTATGCAACACAGGTTGAGACCGTCGTGTCGAACGAAGAGACCCAGCAGCGCAACCGCGACGCCGGCGCGGCGCTTCTCGACAAGATCGGACCGGCAATTCTGTTGACGCACTCGCAATCGGGATCGTTCGGATGGCTCATCGCCGACGCGCGGCCGAACCTCGTCAAAGGCATCGTCGCAGTCGAACCGTCCGGCCCGCCATTCGAAAACACCATCATCGGCACCGGCAAGGCACGTGCCTGGGGACCGACCGACATCGCCTTGACCTACGATCCGCCGGTCAAGGACCCGAGCGAGATCTCAGTCATGCGCGACGAGAAACCTGACGGCCCGAATATGTTTCTGTGCTGGATGCAGACGGCGCCGGCGCGGCAGCTCATCAATTTGAAAAGCATTGCGACCGTCGTGATCTCGGCGGAAGCCTCCTACCACCAGCTCTACGACAATTGCACGGTGAAGTATCTCAACCAGGCCGGCATGAAAGTCGAATGGATGCCGTTGCAGAATAAAGGCATCCATGGCAACGGGCACATGGTGATGATCGAGAAGAACAACCTCGCCATCGCCAAGGTGATTGACGACTGGGTGCTCGAGAAAGTGAAGTGAAGACGGCGTGCGTGGACGACTTCCGGACTATTTCCGCTTTACCTCCTCAAAAGCGGACATCGGTTGCGCCTGGTGGGATGCCCGCTGCCAAAAGTCCTATTCGATCATCTCGTCGGCGAGAGCGAGCACCGGGGCTGGTATCCCTAAGCCAATGGTCTCGGCAGCCTCGCGCATGTCTGAAGAGGGTCAAAAGCGGACATCGCTGAGTGCTAATGGGATGTTCGCTTTGGGTCAAAAGCAGACATGTGCAGTGCGAGAAGGCATGTCCGCTTTGCCCCCGAAAGCGACGCTGAAAGCGTTCATTCGAATGTCCGCTAGCTCACTTGTACTGTTTGGGGCTCCGCTCTCTATCGACCACCCGAACAGCGCAATGCTACGCTCTCGCTGGGCGGAAGCGCGTCTTCACGGGGGGCATCCATGAAAGTCGCTACAGCTTTCCTTGCGTCCATCATTTCTGTGGCATTGCCGGCCGCCGCCGCCAGGGCGGCAGACGCTCCGCCGCAGTGGGCTTATCCGGCGAATAATCCGGACTATAAGCCCCCGGTCGACGATGGCAGGTCCGTGCGCGTGCCGGACAGCACAGCCGGTTATACCTGGAGTCAACTGCGGGATAGGTTCATCGCGCCGATCTGGCATCCGGGCGACCACCGGCCATTGCCCGATATCGTTGCGAGTGGCCGCAAGCCCGACGTCTTCGCGTGCGGCTACTGTCATCGTGCCGACGGGCCCGGCGGTCCCGAAAATGCGGACCTCGCCGGCCTGCCGAAGAGCTACATCATTCAACAGATGGCGGATTATAAGAGTGGCGCGCGGGGAACCGCTGTCTCCGGTCGCTCGCCACCCACCCTGATGATCGCGCTGTCAAAGCCAATCACCGATCCGGAAGTGGAAGCTGCGGCGACTTATTTCTCCGCCCTGCAGCCGCGCAAGCGCATCAAGGTGGTCGAGAGCGACACGGCACCTAAGTCCTACGTCGCTGGTCTGCTCTGGGCAGCCGCCGAAGGTAGTGAACGCGAACCGCTAGGCCAGCGTATCCTCGAAGTCCCTGATGATCTCATCCAGTTCGAGAGCCGCGATCCACGCTCGACCTTCACGGCCTACGTTCCGGTCGGCAGCCTGGCGAAAGGCGAGGCGCTGGTGACGAAAGGGGCAGGAAAGACGCTCGCATGCGCCCCGTGCCACGGACCAGACCTCAAGGGGCTCGGGCCGCTGCCGCGCATCGCCGGGCGCTCACCGAGCTATATGTTTCGCCAGCTCTATGACTTCCGCCATGGCGCGCGCACCGGCGAGTGGAGCCCACTGATGGCCCAGGTGGCGTCAAACCTCGAACAGGAGGACATGCTGGCGATCGTCGCCTATCTCGCCTCGCTCGATCCCTGAGCGTGTCTAATCTGCGCGGTGCTCGGATTTGCCGAGAGTGCTGCAGAGCTTTCCTATGTCCGCTTTACCCTCAAAAGCGGACGTGTGCAGTGCACTAGCCCATGTCCGCTATGGGCCAAAAGCGGACATCATGTTTATTCGATCACTTCGTCAGCGCGGGTGACTAAGGAAGCGGGCATTGTGATGCCCAGCGCTTTGGCGGTCTTCATATTGATCGCCATCTCGAATTTGGTTGGCGCTTGCACCGGCAGGTCCGCTGGCTTCTCGCCTTTTAAGACTCGATCGATGTAGCCCGCTGCCCGCCGATAAAGATCATAGATATCGGTTCCATAGGAGATCAGGCCGCCTGCTGTGACATATGAGCGTAGATTGTAGACGGCACAAAGTTTGTGCCGGGCAGCCAACGTGACGATTAGATCGCGATGAACCGTGGCTATCGGGGCAGCGGTTACGATGAGGCCCCCGTTAGATGACTGGGCAAATGCTGAAATCGCACGCTCAATCTCGCTAGGGTCGCGCAAGTTAACGGGGGTCAGCTCCACGCCTAATGTCGGCGCTACAGATTGGATAGCGCCAAATTGTCCTGTCCCGGCAGCGATAGCGGGATCTCGAAGAACCGCTACTCGCGTCACGTTGGGCGCGATCTCTTTGAGTAGTTCGAGCCATTTCGCGCCCATACTGTATTCAAATAAAACGAAACCGGTGGCATTGCCGCCAGGCCGCGCCAAACTATCCACGAATCCAGCGCCGACTGGATCGACCGAATGTGCGAACACGATCGGCACGGTTCGAGTTACCGCCTGCAACGCCGCAACAGTCGGGCTGGCCGTGGCTAGGATGACATCAGGCTTGAGTGCGACCAACTCGGTAGCGAATTTGCGCTCAAGTGCGGCATCGCCCGCGGCCCATCGAACATCAAGCCGCACGTTTTGACCTTCGGACCAACCCAATTTTTGAAGGCTTTGCTGAAGCGCTGTAATGCGAGCCCGTCCTTCCGCATCATCGCCCACGCTCATGAGCACACCGATCCGAGCAATCTGCTCGCGCTGTGCGCGAGCCGAAAGCGGCCATGCGGCTGCCGAACCGACAACAAACTTGATGAAATCGCGCCGGCGCACGTACTGCCCCCAAAGTCGAGACGACGCCATTTATGGTTGCAGGATAGCAGGTTGCCAAACAGCAGTAAGGGGTCGCGGACATGTCCGCTTTGGGTCAAAAGCGGACTCATGCAGTGCAACACGGCATGTCCGCTTTACCCCCAATAGCGACATCAAATGCGACATAATGGAATGTCCGCTATCGGCCAATAGCGCACATTATGACCGCTTACTCGATCACCTCGTCCGCGCGACCTAACAACGGAAGAGAGAAAGCAAGATCCTGCAACTT
>Ga0310913_10000855_pt1 | contig 14821 bp, 13 predicted proteins | sample GREbulkMGOX082_FD_203447 | JGI IMG/M metagenome (GOLD analysis project Ga0310913, IMG submission 203447) | Lab enrichment of tropical soil microbial communities from Luquillo Experimental Forest, Puerto Rico - GRE.bulkMG.OX082 | ecosystem: Environmental > Terrestrial > Soil > Tropical forest >...
GGCCGCGACGCGAAACGACGACGGCAGTTGCGGCTCCTCGCCGGTGAGCTTGACGGCCTCAAGCGCAGACGGCTCGCCGCCCGCAAGTCGCCAGAGGTCGGCCAGGATTTCGCGGGGTGTCTGCATGGAGGAATCCGCCGGTTGCGAGCGCCCCTTCTACGCCGGCTACGCGAAGCAATCCAGCGACAGGAGATCAGGTCTGCATTGCTTCGGAGTTCGCACTCCTCGCAACGACGGGACCATCAATGGAAGTCCCTTGACGGCGGCAGGACGCGCACATTGCGCGGGTGGCGGATTTTTTGCGCCGGGTTTTCGGGATGGTCGCGCCGGTCGTCGTTGAGCGGCTCGATCAGCGCAGGCCCCGCAGGCACCGCATGCTTGCGGAGCCTGTCGTCGGACAAGGCCAGCAGATCGTGCGAACGGTCAATCAGCCGCTGCGCGACCAGATGCGTCACTTCCTCGGGGCTACTCTGGATATAGCCCTCCACCAATATGAGACGTGAGCCCATCACTTCTTTGCGGAATTTTTCCATCACCTTCGGCCACACCACGATATTGGCGATGCCGGTTTCATCCTCCAGCGTCATGAACACCACGCCCTTGGCGCTGCCCGGACGCTGCCGCACCAGGACCACGCCGGCGCAGCGCACGGTGAGCCGGTCATTGCGGTGACAGACCTCGCGGCAGGGCAGAACGCGCTCTTTTGCGAACATCGCACGCAAAAATTCCATCGGGTGGCCCTTCAGCGAGAGGCGGATGGTCTGGTAGTCGGCGACCACATGTTCGGATCGCGGCATCGACGGCAGCGGACGCGCATGCTCGTCCGGCTGCTCGCGGGCGGCGGCCTGCTCGAACAGCGGCAGCGGCACGTCGTCGGGCAGCCGCCGTACCGCCCAGAGTGCGGCGCGGCGGTCGAGCCCGAGCGATCGGAACGCATCGGCATCTGCAAGCAGGATCAGCGCGCGCTTGGGCAAGCCCGTGTCGCGGGCGAAATCCTCGAGCGAGGTGAACGGACGGCGCTTGCGCGCCGCGACGATGCGCGCGGCCCAGTCGTCTACTACCACCGCCTCTTCACCTCCTCCTGAAAGGGGGAGGTCGGCGAGGTCCGCGACGCGCTCTTGCGCGCCGGAGCGAGCCGGGAGGGGGTCAATATCTCCATTATATTGGTACGTTCGTCGGACCCCCTCCCCACCCCTCCCCCTTTCAGGGGGAGGGAGTTGAAGCACCGCCGTTGCCAGGGAATATGGATTCTCAGATGCGCAATTGCGCATCATAGCTCGCGACTTCGTCGCGCCCCGGAATGACAGTGGAGAGGCAGGCGCATCCCGGAACGACCGCTGCACCTGCTTCAACCGCTCCTCATCCTCATCAAGCCAGTGAAAGCCGTCGATCTGACGGAAGCCGAGCCGCACCGCGCAATAGCGCCCATCCGTCTCTTCCAGCGTGTTTTCGGCGAACGAGCAGGAGACGTCGACCTCGCGCACCTCGACGCCGTTCTTGCGGGCGTCGCCGACGATCTGCGCAGGCGCATAAAAACCCATCGGCTGCGAATTGAGCAGCGCGCAGCAGAATGCATCGGGATGATAATGCTTCAGCCATGACGAGACATAGACGAGTTGCGCAAAGCTTGCGGCGTGGCTTTCAGGAAAGCCGTAGGAGCCGAACCCCTTGATCTGGTCAAAGCAGCTTTTGGCAAATTCCGGCGCATAGCCGCGCGCGATCATGTTGCCGATCAGCTTGGATTCGTATTTGCCGATGGTGCCGAGATTGCGGAAAGTCGCCATCGAGCGGCGCAGGCCGTTGGCCTCTTCGGGCGTGAATTTTGCGGCTTCGATCGCAATCCGCATAGCCTGCTCCTGGAACAGCGGCACGCCGAGCGTCTTGTGCAGCACCCGGTAGAGTTCGTCCGCTTCACCATGCTCGGGCGATGGCGAGGGATAGCTCACCTTCTCGATTCCGTTGCGCCGGCGCAGATAGGGATGCACCATGTCGCCCTGGATCGGGCCGGGCCGCACGATCGCCACTTCGATGACGAGGTCGTAAAACACCCGCGGTTTCAGGCGCGGCAGCATGTTCATCTGCGCGCGGCTCTCGACCTGGAACACGCCAAGCGATTCCCCCCGGCACAGCATGTCGTAGACCGCCGCATCGTCCTGCGGGATGGTCGCAAGCGCCCAGCGCTCGCCCTTGTGGTTTTCGATCAGGTCAAAGCTTTTGCGGATGCAGGTCAGCATGCCCAGCGCCAGCACGTCGACCTTCATCATGTGCAGAGCGTCGACGTCGTCCTTGTCCCATTCGATGAAGGTACGGTCCTCCATCGCGGCATTGCCGATCGGCACATAGGTGTCGAGTCGGTCCTGCGTGAGCACATAGCCGCCGACATGCTGTGACAGATGGCGGGGAAACTCGATCAGCTCGCTTGCGAGCGCGACCGCAAGCTCGACCATCGCATTGCCGGGATCAAACCCCGCCTGCCTGACCTGCCCTTCGGAGAGGCCGTCGCCCCAACTGCCCCAGACGGTGTCGGCCAAAAGCGAGGTGACGTCTTCGGACAAGCCAAGCGCCTTGCCGACATCGCGGATCGCGCTGCGCGGACGATAATGGATGACGGTCGCAATGACCGCGGCGCGGTGGCGTCCGTAGCGGCGGTAGACATATTGCATCACCTCCTCGCGCCGCGAATGCTCGAAATCGACGTCGATATCGGGCGGCTCCAGCCGCTCCTTGGAGATGAAGCGCTCGAACAGGAGGTCGACCTTGGTCGGATCGACCGAGGTGACGCCGAGCACGTAACAGACCGCGGAATTTGCCGCCGATCCCCTGCCCTGGCACAAAATGCCCTGGCTGCGCGCATAGTGCACGATGTCGTGCACGGTCAGGAAATAATGCGCGTATTTCAGCTCGGCGATGAGATCGAGCTCCTTGCGCAGGGTGGCGCGCAATATCTCATCGATGCCATCGGGGAAATATTTCCTGGCGCCGGCCCAGGTCAGGTCCTCCAGATGCTGCTGGGCGGTTTTTCCCGGCGGCACCGGCTCGTCCGGATACTGGTATTTCAATTGATCGAGCGAGAAGCGGATGCGGTTTGCAAAACGCATGGTTTCCGCGATCGCGTGCGCGTGATCGCAAAACAGCCGCGCCATTTCGTCCGCGGGCTTGAGATAGCGTTCCGCATTGGCCTCCAGCCGCTTGCCGATCGCCTCGATCGTGGTCTTCTCGCGAATGCAGGTCAGCACGTCCTGCAGCGGACGGCGCGAGGGATGATGATACAGAACCTCGTTGGTCGCGAGCAGCGGTACGTGAGCCGTCTGCGCAAGGTGGCCGAGCCGCTCGAGGCGCCGCTTGTCATCGCCGCGATAAAGCAGGCTCGCCGCCAGCCACACGCCCTCGGCGCGGCTTTCTCGCAAGCGCGTGAGAAGTTTCACCGCGCCATCGGCTTCGAAACGGTGCGGCAGCGCGAGCACCAAAAGCTGGCCTTCGGCAAAGTCCAGGAGGTCGGCGAGTTTCAAGTGGCACTCGCCCTTTTCGGCGTCGCGCTTGCCGCGGGTCAGAAGCTGGCACAGCCGGCCGTAAGCCGCGCGATCGCGCGGATAGGCCAAAATATCCGGTGTGCCGTCGGCGAAGACGAGGCGCGCGCCGATCAGAAGCTTTGGCTTGTGCCGAACCTCGGGATTATCGAGTTCGCTATAGGCGCGCACGATGCCGGCAAGCGTATTGTGATCGGCGATGCCGATGGCCGGCATGCGCAGTTCGCTCGCCTGATGCACATAGTCCTGCGGATGCGACCCGCCGCGCAGGAAGGAGAAATTGGTGGTGATGCCGATCTCGGCGTAATCAACAGGACCGGTCATGCGAACAGCCCGTGCACGAACCAGTTGGCGGGCGCCGGCCTGCCCTCCTCGTCGAGGAGTTCGCTGCCGTAAAGACCGTCGCGAAAGATCCAGAAGCGCAGGCCCGTTTCATCCTCGACGCGGAAATAGTCGCGCGTCAGCATCTTGCCGTCCTGTTTCCACCATTCCATGGCGATGCGCTCGGGCCCTTCCACCTTCACGACCGCATGAACCGCGCGGCGCCAGGTGAAATGATGCGGCGGCCCGTCGGGCACGGTTGCGAGCGGCACCTTGATCGGCTCCGGCCGGTCGAACAGCCGCAACGGCCGTGACGGCGGTTCGCCCGTTGCGCGCTCCGGCCAACTCGCCGCCGCGGCAGAAGCAAGATGATGCTGCGCGGGAGCGGTCAGCACCGCGCGTTCCGGGATGTGGGTCTCCAGCGGCAAATGCACGAAGACACGGCGGCTTCCGATCCGCGCCGCGATGCGGTCGATCAGCGCGACCAGTTCGTCGTTGTCGTGAACATGGGTGTCGAGATCGTGCTGCTGCTCGACGACGATTTCGGTATGGCTTGCCGACAGCCGGATCAGGTCGAAGCCGAAGCCGGGATCGAGCGGATCATTCAAGGCTTCCAGGCGCTCGCGGAACAGCCGGCCGACGACGGCAGCGCGCGTGACCGGCTGGCCGGTGTCGACGGTTATCACCCGCAGCGCGCCGTCGGTGCGGAAAAAACCTGCTTCCAGCCGCCGCGCACCCTTGCCATGTCGCTCCATCGCGGCAACCAGCGTTTCGGCGAGCCGTGACAGGGTCGCCGAGATCACGCTTTCGGTTGCGACCGGCTCGGCAAAGCGCTTTTCCACGATGTAGTCGGGCAGCGGTTTTCGTGGGCTGATCGGTGCATCGCCCTGCCCCAGGGCATGAGCGAGCAAGGTGGAGAAGCCGGCTCCGAACCGGGCAGTAATCTCGGCAGGCTCGCGCGCGGCGACATCGCCGATGGTTTTTAAGCCGGCGCGGCGCAGACCGACCGTGATCGCTTGATCGGCGCCGAGCGCGGAGACCGGCAAGGGACTGACCGCGTCAAGCTCTTCGCCGTCGGGCACGATCCGGCCATGGACATGACGCGTCATCGTCCGCGCACAGATCGAGGTTGCGGCAATCGCCGCGCTGACGGCAAAATCCCTGGCCGTCAAGGCATCGCACAAGCGCCTGAGCAGCGCGGCCTCGCCGCCGAACAGATGGGCGCAGCCTGTGATATCGAGATACAATCCATGGGGCGGATCGAGCGCCACCAGCGGCGTGAAGCGATCGCACCAGTCGGCGATATCGCCAAGCGTCCTGGTATCGGCCGCCGGGTCGGCGTCGAACACGGTCAAATGCGGGCAGATGGCGCGGGCATTGGCGAGCGGCTGGCCGATCGCAAGACCGTACCGCGCGGCCGCGTCGTCGAGCGCATAGATCTGGAGCGCGTTGTGCTCCTTGGCGACGACGACGCTCGGCGCGTCTCGTTCCATCTCTCCCGAGCGCGGGATAGACGACAGACCACCCTTGGGGTGAGAGATATCTTCAGCCAGCGCGCCGCCGCCGTTCGCGAGCTTGCGCTTGATGCGATCGGTGGGCAGGCGCGGCAGCCACAGGCTGAGGATCCGCCGCCGGGGGTTCGCTGAAAAGACACTCATCGCATTCCCATTCCATGATCCATCGTCCGAGCAGGCCATGACGGTTGCGGACAAGCTCTGCGTCGAAGCGCGGTGCGCCCCACGCATGCCACTTCGCCGCCGGCGGCGAATGCGCCGCGCGCACGATCCATCGCGTCTCCGCCGTCGACGGCGACGGAGTGGCCGCAAGCCGCAACAAAAGCGCGGTGACGCCGGAGGCCTGGGCTGCGAGCGTCAGCTTGCGGCTTGCCACGAGATCGAGCTGCCGCGCCCCGCCCCAGACCTCCAGCACCACGGCGCCCAGCGCATCGCAGGCGAGCGCATCCGCCGTCGTCCGCAGCGCGCTGTCGGTATCGGGCGCGCGTACCGTGACCAGGCAGCGCGGGTCGAAGCCGAGTTCGCAGAGGCCGCTCATCGACAGCGCGCCTGCTTCGATCTCGCTGAAATCCTGCCGCACCCAGATGAGCGGCCGCCGCGCCGTGACTCGCGCCGCAAGGCCGGCAACAAATCCGGTCGCAACCGCGCTCTGCCGGCCGGCTTCCGCAAACACCTCATGCACGGCGCCTCGCGCTAAACCGCCGGCAAGCATCGCGTCGGCTTCCGCATGGCCGAGTGCCGCGCGATCAGGCGCGAACGGGCCGCCATGCGCCTCGATGCGGGCAAGGTGGCCGCGCAAAGTCGCAAGCGTGCTCATGCGTGCGCTCGTCATGCGCCGCTTCCCTTCACCGATGCTGGCCGTCGCTGATTAGAGAACCAGGAGCTGGCTTATTTGTTCATGATATGTTCTAATGTAAAGCTGGTCAAGTAATACTTGGCGTACCCAAGCCGGGAGGCTACCTTGAGTAGCGCCCAACGGAGATTCGCGCCCGGCGGGCTATGGAGCCTGTGGGACATCATGAAGGCCTTTAACGCCGCGCTGCTAGGGCACGCTTTTAGCTCTCTGGCTACCTACGCCCAGCAAGAGGGAACTTCGGGCGTCATGGCTGGCAACAACATAAGAGCCGTCAGTAGAGAAAGGCTTGAGGAGGTGTCGCTTTCGCTGGCGGCCGCCAAAGTCATCGCGACGGTACTCGAACTTACGGAAACCCGAGGTGCAATGGAGCGGCTCGCAAGGGACATGCAATCGACCGCAGAGCCAATGACACACGTCACGTTGCACTATGCGCTTGCCCATATATCCGAGCTAATGAAAAACGAGCTGGACAAGCGGAAGGTCTTTGCTCTCGACCCTGAAAAATCGAAATATTACCAGTCCGACATCTACGGAGTGTATCCGCCCCTACCTGGCGCGATTCACGATAATGCGCTGCTAAGTGTCACCAAGCCGCCACCACCCCTTTTTAGCGAGCGTGCCGTAAAGGCATTTCCGAGCGCGTATATGGACATTGTGGAGGCCGGAAGATGTTTGGCGCTCAATCGAAATAACGCAGCAATCTACCATCTGATGCAGGTCGCCGAGATCGGCTTGCGCACTCTAGCGTGGGATCGCCGGATAACTGTCACGCGCGGCAAAAAACAGGCTGAAGTGCCCCTAGACTATGCTCAATGGGGCGAGATGATCGGGCAGATTCAAAAGAAAAAGGAACTGATCCACCAATGGCCCCGATCCAAATCCGTTAAGGAGGAGGCCTATCGCTATTATACGCGGGCTGTTTTTGAGGTTGATTCATTCAACGAGGTCTTTCAAAAACACATCTCGCACGCGCGCGGCGAAGTTTATGAACCGGACGTAGCAATAAGCTGCTGGGGGCATGTCTATCGCTTTATGGACATGCTCGCTGAGCACATGTCCGAAACCAGCAGAACGTCGAATGTTTGGAATAAGCCGAAGAAAGCTAAGGCTTAGCTTGTGCAAGCTTTTTGAAAGCCCTCTCGAAATGCTCGCCAGTCTCGTCAACGCCAAGCTCCCGAGCGGCTTCCTTGAACCGCTCGGATTGCTCTTTGTCGGTCAGCTTAGGCTTTGCCGGTTTCTTTTTTGGCGCGCCTGCTTTTGCCATACGGGGTCTCAGTTACCAGTCGTTCGATAAGTCAGCCTCTTGCCGACCGCTCCCTCCAATGCACAAGGGTCAACACGACGTTCTTGTGACCCCATCAGCATAGCGCTTGGGTTGCCCCTCGATTCGACCGATGAAGATTTCGTCGGCCTCGACGATATCGCCATCGCCGCCCATGGGACCGCCGCCGGTCGCGCGCATAGCCTCACGGATGCGATGGGAGAGAAACCACGCAGTCTTGAGGGTGCAACCGAGAGTGCGATGCAATTGATGGCTGCTGATGCCGTTCTTGCTGGAGGACATCAGGAAGATGGCTTGCAGCCAGTGGCGCATGGGGACGTGGCTGGACTCGAAGAAGGTCCCGACTTTCACGGTGAACGGCTTGCGGCACTGGTAGCACTTGTAGGTGCCGATCCGGGTGGACTTGCCGCCCATTTTGGAAATGCGATCAGTGCCGCCGCAGTGCGGACAGATCGGTCCATTCGGCCATAGGCGCGCTTCCACGAAGGCATAGGCCGCTTCTTCGTTGTGAAAGTGCTTATCAGAAAGGACGGATCTCATGGTTGAACTCGTCAAATTAACGGTTAGCCCTGAGGCTCAGGGTTTTCGGTTATGCCTTGAGGGCTTTGTGCCGCTTCAAGAAGTGCCATCGCCAAATCCTCAATCGTCGCCTGATAGGCGGCTAGCCTGTCTTGAAACGGTACGGGCGGCATGCCCTGAATTGATACCAGAGCCGTGGCGTGACCGTACTTTATCGTCAGGTTCAAGCCCGTTAGATCGGCCGATCCCGGTTCATGATGCGTTGCTTTAATGAAGATCGTGGCCATGACGGTTTCTCCCTACGCCGCAACCATATCTGATCCCATTGGGTACGCCAAGTATAACAGCGCCGTAAAGCTAACATCCGGGAGAGGGTCAATCGGAATGGTGATCCAAGTTTTTCATGAACGATCCCAATAGGATCGGAGGAACCTCGGATGCCCGGTCCGAATTGGAGCCGGGAAGAGCAGTGATCACTGCAAGCCGGAAAGCCTTCATTACACGCGCCCAGGACACACGCCTATGACACCCCCCGCAACCAGCCTGTCCGCCCTGCGCCAGGAAGCCGCCCATTGCCGCGCCTGCCCGCTCTGGAAAGGGGCGACCCAGACCGTGTTCGGCGAAGGGCCGCAAAATGCGTCAGCGATGCTGGTCGGCGAGCAGCCTGGCGACAAGGAAGACCTTGCCGGCCATCCCTTCGTCGGCCCGGCTGGAGCGATGCTCGACTGCGCTTTGGAGGAGGCCGGCATCGACCGCAGGAAGACCTACGTCACCAACGCGGTCAAACATTTCAAATTCGTCCCCCGCGGTAAAAATCCGCCTGCACCAGAAACCCAATACCCCGGAGATCCGCGCCTGCCGGCAATGGTATGAGCAAGAACTCGAAATCCTCAAACCCGATCTCGTGATCGCCATGGGCGCGACCGCCGCGCAATGCGTGTTCGGCAGGATCACGCCGATCAACAGGAATCGCGGGCGCCTGATCGACCTTCCCGAAGGCCCCAAAGCGCTGGTGACGGTACATCCGTCCTACCTGCTCCGGCTGCTCGATGCGCAGGCCAAAGCGCGCGAATATGCGCACTTCGTCGACGACCTCAGGATCGCCGCCGCGCTGATCAAGAAATCCGCGCGTGCCGCCTAGATATTGGACCGCGTGCAGGGGGAGGTCGATCGCGAATGAAATGAGCGATCGGGTGGGATGAGCTGTGCGATAACATCAACCCACCCCGTCTCGCATCGCATGCGATGCTCGCCAACCCTATTTGCGACACGCCGACGTAACGTAATTTCCAAAACGCGCCCGCACCGGTTTCCCACATCCATTTCACCTGCCTGTCATATGCCTCGCGCAAAATCCTGCTCATTGGGACAGGAGGCATAACAATGAGCGACATAGCGTTACCCGGTTCGATCGAACCTGCCCTGCGGAAGGGCCCGGATCTTGATCGCGGCTTTCATCCGATGACCGGCATTATCTATCTGGGGGTGGTGGCAGCCGCGCTGCTGTTCGTCGCCTACAGCATCTATGTCGACATCGACGCCACCGGTACTCGCGTCGCCACCTATACACCGTTTATCCTGTTGCTTGTCGCGCTGCTGATTGCGCTCGGCTTCGAATTCGTCAACGGCTTCCACGATACCGCCAACGCGGTAGCCACCGTCATCTACACCCGCTCGCTGCCGGCGCATATCGCGGTGGTCTGGTCGGGCATGTTCAACCTGATCGGCGTGCTGCTGTCGACCGGCGCGGTCGCCTTCGGCATCGTTTCTCTGCTGCCGGTGGAACTGATCCTGCAGGTCGGCTCCAGTGCCGGCTTTGCCATGGTGTTCGCGCTGTTGATCGCGGCCATCATCTGGAACCTCGGCACCTGGTATTTCGGGCTTCCGGCCTCGAGCTCGCACACCCTGATCGGCTCGATCATCGGCGTCGGCGTCGCCAACGCCCTGATGCGCGGCCGGGACGGCACCTCCGGCGTCGACTGGACGCAGGCCGCCAGTATCGGCAAGGCGCTGCTGCTCTCGCCCCTGTTCGGCTTCGTGCTGGCGGCAATCCTGCTCTTTGCGCTCAAGGTCGTGCTGCAGCGGGTAACGCCCGCGCTGTTCGCCGAACCCGTCGGCAACCAGCCGCCGCCGTGGTGGATCCGCGGCATTCTGATCATCACCTGCACCCTGGTCTCGTTCTTCCACGGTTCGAATGACGGCCAGAAGGGCATGGGCCTCATCATGCTCATCCTGATCGGCACCGTGCCGACCGCCTACGCGCTCAACCGCACCATGCCGGCGAGCCAGATCGAGGCGTTCATCAGGAATTCGGAAGCCGCGAGCAAGGTGATCGAGGCCAAGGCCGGCGGCCACCAGATCATCGGCAATCCGCGGCCCGCCGTGACGCTTTACGTGTCGCAGCGCGAGATCAACGAAGGAACCTTCCCGTCGCTGGCCGTGCTGGTGCGCGAGATCGCCCAGCAAGTCAGCCAATACGGCTCGCTCGCGAAACTCCCGGCGGAAGCCGTCGGCAACACCCGCAACGACATGTATCTCGCCTCCGAAGCTCTTCGCTTTCTGATGAAGGACAAGGAGGCCGACCTGACGAGCGCGGAGATCGCAACGCTCAACAGCTATAAGGGCTCGCTCGACAACGCGACCAAATTCATTCCGACCTGGGTGAAGATCGCGGTCGCGATCGCGCTCGGGCTCGGTACCATGGTTGGCTGGAAGCGCATCGTCGTCACCGTCGGCGAAAAGATCGGCAAGACACACCTGACCTACGCGCAGGGGGCGTGCGCCGAGATCACGGCGGCGGCGACCATTGCGGCCGCCGACGGCTATGGGCTGCCGGTCTCGACAACCCACGTGCTGTCGTCAGGTATCGCCGGCACCATGGCAGCCAACGGATCGGGCTTGCAATGGTCGACGGTGCGCAACATCGCGATGGCCTGGGTGATGACCTTGCCGATCGCGATGCTGCTGTCCGGCTTCCTGTATTTCATCTTCTCCCAGATCTTCTAGCTCACTCGCAAACCGCGCGGCGCAGCAGTGCAAAAGGCCCGCTACCGAGTGTAGCGGGCCTTTTCGTTGCGAGAGGTCTTTAGGGTCACCTCGGTCGCAGGCCGCCCTCGCCTCCTAATATAATCCTGCTTTTGAGCCTTTCTTGTCACTCACGTGTCAGCCAGGACGAGAACTCCGCCATGGCTCGGCGAAATCACGTACAGCCGGTCCGGAACGACGATCGCGGTCGTGTGCGCGCCTGCGCCCGTCGCGGTCCGCTCGCTTGCACCACTCCGCGGATCGATCGTTTCGACAAGCCCGGGCTCGCCAATCGCCACGTGAACGAGGCCGGTTGCCGGGTTGAAGAATGTCACGTCAGGCGCGCCCGCAAGCGGCCAGATGTTCGTGACCTTGCCCGAGCCAGAGTCGATCTCAAGGAGCGCGCGCTCATCGCAAGCGGCATAGAGACGATGCCGGGCATGGTCGATGTCGAGGCCATGGGCGCCCCCTGACGGAAGCCTCCAATGAACGATATCGCTCAGCTCCGGCAAGCGCGCCACCAGCACCATCGACGGCTCGCGGATGCAGAGAAACAGCCGTTCCGCAGCCCCATCCGTCACACACCAGCGCGGTCGGCCGGGTAGATCAATCGCGCGATGGCTGCCGTCCTTGAGGCCGAACAGATGCAGCGTAGGCGTGTTGCGATCGTCGCCGATGCAGGCGGCTATTCCGACACCGCTGCGCTTGACGATCGCCGCACCATTCGGCCGCGGACCGCATTGGAACACGGCCCGGGTTTTGAACGTCGCAGCGTCCAGCCACGCAACGCTTGCCGAGCCGCGGTTGGTGGCAAGGACTTCTCCGTCGTCGGCGACGGCGCCGGCCACTCCCCCAAATCCCGGCAATGTCGCGATGTGCCGTTGGGCATCGTGGTCGATCACCTCGATGCAATCGCGCGCGGTGTGGGCTATGAAGACCCGCCGGGTCTTCGGGTCAAACGCCGCGTGGTCAAACTCGCTGTTTGCGGCGTTGGGTATCTCGATGATGCCAAGTTTCTTCAGCGGCATGACGGCCTTCCGGCGCGTTGCCACCACGACCGCTTACGAAGCGAAGCACGTCGAATGGGAGGACCGTCCATGCGCAATCTCCTCGAAGTTCGAGTGTTGCGCAGAGCTTGGACGGGAAGCCGTCTCGCGGGGAGTCTGCGTGTCCCCGTGTTTTGACCCTAGCAACGCCGAGCTTGATCGGCAAGTTGCCATTCTTGACGCGTCAATATTTCGGCCTGTGCGAGTTGGCCCATTCGCGCGCGTGCCGGATCGGGTCACGGGGCGGCAGGATCGCTCGCAATTTTTTTGTCGCCGGCAGGATTTCCATCCGCTCTCGCCATCGGCAGAACGCAGGAAATTTCGGATACATCGCCCTGGCTTCTTCGGTCAGGCTGAAGGCAAAGGTGCTCGGCAGAATGAAGAAGTCGGCAAGCGTCAGCTCGGAGCCGAGCAGATAGTCTTGTCCATGCGACAGCTCGCGTTCCATCACGCCGAGCGCCAGTTCGACCTTGGGCAGCGCATGCGCCACTACTTTCTCATCAGACGCGATGCCGAGCTCGGGAAACACCAGCCGCTCATGCGTGACATGATAGATCATGTAGGGGTAGTAGTAGGAATTGACTGCGCTGATCCATTGGTTCATTCGCGCGCGAGCGCGCACATTCTGCGGCGTCAGCCGCGGTCCAGCGAACGCCTCGTCGATGTAAGAAGCGATGGCGCTGGTCTCATAGACAGTGAAATCACCATGCTTGAAAATCGGCACACGGTTGAACGGATGCAGTGCGAGATGCTCCGCCTTGCCCATCACCTCCTCTAGATCATGGAAGGTGTAGGCCACATCCTTATGGGTCAGGATCAGCCTCGCGATGTTGACAAAGGTGCTTCGCGGGAAACCGTAGACGATCGGATCGGGCATTGTCGTTCTCTCCTTGGAATCGCAGCAAGTGCCTTGTGCGCATCACCGCCAAAATGGTTTTTCGGCTTCGTCCAGCGCCTGCCGCCGGGTGAGGCCGAGATCTCTGAGCAGGTGCGGATCATCGGCGATTGCACGCAGCGCCTCGCGCTGCCTGTGCCGCGCCCACTGCCGTCGCAGCGCGCGCCATCGGGCCGCAAGCAGGGCTCCCCAAATTAATTGATTAAGTCGAGCGGCCGGTCGCGCCGGCTGAAGGGTCAGGGTTGGCATCGACAAGCTCCAAAACTCATGAAATGCTGCGTCTGAGCCATTCATTAGGTCCGCCGGAGGAGTACCCGCAAAGCATGCTTTCTCTTGCTTGCCCCAATTTTTCTCATGAAGTCGTGCGATGCGACCGCGCCTGCCGCCGCTCAATGCCCTGAAGGCCTTCGAGGCTGCCGCCCGGCACGAAAGCTTCACGCGTGCGGCGGAGGAGCTTTGCGTCACGCAGGGCGCGGTAAGTCATCAGGTCAAAGCGCTGGAAGCCGAGCTTGCGATCAAGCTTTTCAACCGCGAGCGCCAGCGGCTGATCATCACGGAAGCCGGACGCGACTACCTCGCGGTCGTGCGCGACGCGCTGGACTGGATTGCCGTTGGCACCGAACGGCTGCTGCAGCGGCAGAATGCCGGCGTCCTCACGGTCAGCACCTCGCCTGATTTCGCCGCCAAATGGCTGGTGCACCGGCTCGGCCATTTTGCCGAGGCGCATTCCACCATCGACCTCAGGGTTTCGGCGACGATGCATCATGTCGACTTTGCGCGCGAGGACGTTGACATGGCGGTGCGTCACGGTGACGGTAACTGGCCGGGACTTGACGCCGTGGAACTGAGTGCCGAACAGCTTTTTGCCGTCTGCAGCCCGAAGCTCTTGTCGGGTCGCCGGCTAGGCAAGCCGGCAGACATCTTGAAGTTTCCACTGCTCCATCTCGATAGCCGGGCGGATTGGCGGAAGTGGCTGCAAGCGGTCGGCATCAGCGACGCCAATGTCAAGCACGGACCAGTTCTCAACCGCGCGAGCATGGTGATCGACGCTGCAATCAACGGCCAGGGGATCGCATTGGCGTGCACGACACTCGCGGCGTGGGACCTGCTCAATGGACGGCTGGTGCGGCCGTTCCCGGAATCGCTGCGGCTGTCGAAGACCTACTGGATCGTCTGTCCCAAGGCGACGTCGAAGGTGCCGAAGATCGTGACCTTCCGCGGCTGGTTGCTCGCGGAAGCCTCGCAGGATCTGCGTCGGCTGAAGAAGCGCGGTTGGTCGCTGAAACTCGTCGAAGCGGACCGGTGACGCACTGCGGTATGCAAAACATATCGCGCGTCAGTCCACCATCCAATCCGGCTGCAGGATCGGATACGCAATCAGACCGCGAGAGCGCTCAACCTCCGCAAGGCGGATCGAAGGCTGCAGGGCACCAGTCACTGGCTGCGTGATTCGATCCTGCAGATCAAACAATTCGTCTACAGTACCATCATAGCGCGAGCTCCGGACGTGCACGCCTCCCTCGGTTTCGGCGAACAGGCATCAGCGGGCGGGCGCCGAGACTATGACGCGCAAACCGTCGACCGCTCAGAGCTTCGATTTCAGCCGATCGGCCACTCGGCGGGCGATCTCCGCCGACGCCTCGTCGGGGATCGGGAAGACTGAACTGACGTTGATCTCGCCGAGCACGTAACTGTCAGTCCCGTCGGCGCTGCGCGGGCCAAGCATAAAGTCCGCATCCCAGATTATCGGGAGATCGCTCCTCGGAATCTCCAGCAAGGAGATCAGCTGCGGCGTCCACTCGTCTTCCATCAACCGACGCAAGCGCTGGAAGCGCGG
>Ga0310913_10000868_pt1 | contig 14758 bp, 13 predicted proteins | sample GREbulkMGOX082_FD_203447 | JGI IMG/M metagenome (GOLD analysis project Ga0310913, IMG submission 203447) | Lab enrichment of tropical soil microbial communities from Luquillo Experimental Forest, Puerto Rico - GRE.bulkMG.OX082 | ecosystem: Environmental > Terrestrial > Soil > Tropical forest >...
TGCCGCTTTCCTGCATGCTCGGCAGGCACATCTCGACGATCTTCTGCGCGACCTTGTCCGGAGGTTCGAGCGTCATGGGGTCTTCGCCGGGCATCGCCTGCGCGCGCATGCGGGTGCGGATCGGCCCTGGCGTGAACACGTTGATGCGCACATTGGTGGTCGCGTTTTCGGCCGCATAGGTGCGCGCCAGCGCCTCGAGCGCGGCTTTGGAGACGGCGTACGGCCCCCAATAGGCCAATGCCAGCGCGGCCACGCCCGAGGAGATGAATACGACGCGGCCCGCGTCGGAGCGTTGCAATAGCTGGTCCATGGCGCGGATGAGCCGCCAGTTGGCGGTGACGTTGACCGCCATCACCTCGTCCCACGCCTGCGCCTCGACATGGCCGAGCGGGGACAGCGGCCCAAGAATGCCGGCATTGCCGATCATCACATCGAGCCGTCCGAAACGCTCGTGTAGCGCGAGGCCGAGCCGGTCGATGCCTTGGTAGTCCTTGAGGTCGAGCGGCACGAGCGTGGCCGAGCCGCCCAACGCCTTGATCGCGTCGTCGAGTTCCTCGAGGCCGCCGACCGTGCGCGCGAGCGCGACGATATGGGCGCCCGCCTTCGCCAGCGCGAGCGCGGTGGCGTATCCGATGCCGCGTGAGGCGCCGGTGACGAGCGCGATACGGTCGGCGAGGGGAAGCGGCATCGATGCTCTCTCGTCATTCCGGCAGCGCAGACAAGTTTACGCAGTCTGCGCGGGCTTGACTGCAACGCAGACAAGTTTACGCAGTCTGCGCGGGCTTGACTGCAACGCAGACAAGTTTACGCAGTCTGCGCGGGCTTGACTGCGTTGTGCGCGCGCCGGAACCCATAATCCCGCGATTTGGGAATTTCAAACAAAGGTCAGTTTGGGCGCCGGGAAGCGCGCCGCCTGCGCTCCCGGCATGATGCTTCAGCTCGCCTCGGCCAGCAGCGACAATTGGCGTGGCGATGCCTCCTGCCCGGTCCGGTCGGTCAGCGCGGTCGGATAGTCGCCTGTGAAGCAGTGGTCGGTAAATTGCGGCCGCAGCGCGTCGCGCTGCTCGTAGCCCATGGCGCGGTAGATACCCTCGACCGACAGGAAGGCAAGCGAATCCGCGCCGATGAAACCGCGCATGCCTTCGAGGTCGTGGGTCGCCGCCAATAGCTTGTCGCGCTCCGGCGTATCGATGCCGTAATAGTCGGAATGGGTGATCGGCGGGGAGGCGATGCGGAAATGCACCTCCTTGGCGCCGGCTTCGCGCATCATCTGCACGATCTTCACCGAGGTCGTACCGCGGACGATCGAATCGTCGATGAGCACGATCCGCTTGCCGCTGACGACGGCGCGATTGGCGCTGTGTTTGAGGCGAACCCCGAGCTGACGGATTTGCTGGCTCGGCTCGATGAAGGTGCGGCCGACATAGTGGTTGCGGATGATGCCGAGCTCATAGGGAATGCCCGACTCCTGGGCGTAGCCGATGGCCGCCGGGACGCCGGAATCGGGAACCGGAATCACCACGTCGGCGGCAGCGGGCGCCTCGCGGGCGAGCTGCGCGCCCATGGTCTTGCGCACGTCGTAGACGTTGCGGCCGCCGACGACCGAGTCCGGACGCGAGAAGTAGATGTATTCGAAGATACAGGGCCGCGCTGCCATGGGTGGAAACGGCTTGTGCGAGTGCATGCCGTCTTCGTCGAACACGACGACCTCGCCATTCTCCACGTCGCGAACGTATTTCGCGCCGATGATGTCGAGCGCGCAGGTTTCGGAGGCGAGGATCGGATGGCCGTCGAGCCTGCCGATCACCAGCGGGCGGATGCCGAGCGGGTCGCGCGTCCCGATGAGCTTCTTGTTGGTAAGACCGACGAAGGCATAGGCGCCTTCCAGCTGACGTAGACCCTCGATGAAACGGTCGATGAAGCGGTTGCGCTTGGCATGCGCGACGAGATGCAGGATGACCTCGGTGTCGGACGTCGACTGCATGATGGCGCCGTCGCGCACCAGCTGGCGGCGCAAGGTGAGCCCGTTGGTCAGATTGCCGTTATGGCCGATCGCGAAGCCGCCGCCATCGAGCTCCGCGAACAGCGGCTGCACGTTGCGCAGAATGGTCTCTCCGGTGGTCGAATAGCGCACGTGGCCCATCGCCGACATGCCGGGCAGGCGCTCGATCACCTCGCGGCGGGAGAAATTGTCGCCGACGAGACCCATTCGCCGCTCGGAATGGAATCGCTTGCCGTCGAACGAGACGATGCCGGCGGCTTCTTGCCCGCGGTGCTGGAGAGCGTGCAGGCCGAGCGCGGTGATCGCGGCCGCATCCGGGTGGCCGAATATGCCGAAGACGCCGCACTCTTCACGCAGCCGGTCGCCGTCGAGGTCGAGCCCGGCATCGCTTCGAGTTTCGGTCATCTCGCTCATCTCCTCATCGATCTCGCAAGCTCGTTCAACGGGTCTTGTCGCGGGTCAATTCACGCATGCCGGACCGGTCGGACGCTCGGTATCCGGCGGGCTCGTTGGGGGCGTCGAGGCCCGATCGCTGACCTGGTGCCGACTCATCCTCTTCCGGCTTCGGCTTCTTCAACCGCTTCAAGATGGTGCTTTCCGGGTCGTCCGGCAACATCGACATCAACCAATCGCCCGTTCCCTGCAGCACGACCCGCGACTTGGCGCTGCGAACCCAATCGGGCTGGCTGCGGTCGGGCACCAGCCACGCGAAGAACAGGAAGGCGATGACGACGATGACGAGCCCGCGCGCAAGCCCGAAGAGAAAGCCAAGCGTGCGGTCGAGCGCGCCGATACGGCTGTCCAGCACCATGTCCGAAAACCGCACGGTGATGACGGACACGATCAGCAACGTGATCAAAAACGTGCCGCCCACCACCACCGCCGCCGCGATGATATCGTTGTTGAAGTAGGACTTCGCGAACGGCAGCAGCTTGGCATAGAAATAAAGCGTCACCCCCGCCGCGATCACCCAGGCGGCGATCGACAGGATCTCGCGCATGAAGCCGCGGATCATGGCGAGCAGCCCCGAAACCAGCATGACGCCGATCAGGATGATATCGAGGAGAGTGATGGGCATGACCGAGTTCGGATGCTCCGCACGTTCAGGGCGCCGCCGATCGAATCGGCGAGTGAATTCGTACCAACCTCCGCGCCTCCCGCCCGGCCGGCAAGCCCTGTCGAAGGATCGCCCCAACTTGTTAATATTCCTGCCGTTATCGGCCCTCCGGGGAGACGTGAGTGCAGGTCCCAGGCGGTGTCGGCAGTTCGGCCGCTGTATAGCCGGATGAGGCCGCGCCGTCACCCGTCTTGTTGGCCGCCGCCTCGCTTGCCCTGTGGTCGTGCGCCGTCGGTCCTCGGCGCAGCGATGTCGGCGACCAGGCTCGCAAGGCTGCTCACGGGCTTTAGCGATAGTCCCGGCTCGCTCGTCTCTTCCGCGCGCGCCCCTTCGGGAAGAACGGCACGGGCAAAGCCGAGCTTTTGCGCCTCCTTGAGCCGCGTTGCGGCCTGTGCCACCGGCCGCACTGCGCCCGAGAGCGAGATTTCGCCGAAGTAGACGGCATCGGCCGGCAATGGCGCATCGGCGAACGAGGAGACGAGCGCGGCGGCGGCGGCGAGGTCGGCCGCCGGCTCCTGGATGCGCAATCCGCCCGCGACATTGAGGTAGACGTCGTGGCCCGAGAGCCGCACGCCGCAATGGGCCTCGAGCACCGCAAGCACCATCGACAGCCGGTTTTGGTCCCAGCCGTTCACCGCGCGCCGCGGCGTACCGAGCGAGGTCGGCGCCACCAGCGCCTGGATTTCAACCAGCAGCGGCCGGCTGCCTTCGATGCCGGCGAAGACCGCCGTGCCGGGCGAGCCGAGATCGCGCTCGGAGAGAAACAGCTCGGAGGGGTTGGCGATCTCGCGCAGCCCGCCTCCCGTCATCTCGAACACGCCGATCTCGTCGGTCGGACCGAAACGGTTCTTGACCGCGCGCAAAATGCGGAACTGGTGCGAGCCTTCGCCTTCGAAGGAGAGGACCGCGTCGACCATGTGTTCGACCACCCGCGGCCCGGCGATCTGGCCGTCTTTCGTGACGTGGCCGACGAGGATCACGGCCGCGCCCGAGCGCTTGGCGAAGCGGATCAACGCCTGCGCGCTCGCGCGTACCTGCGTCACCGTGCCAGGAGCGGCCTCGACCATGTCGGTCCACATAGTCTGGATCGAATCGATGATGGCGAGGCGCGGGCTCGCGCGTTCGCCGAGCGTCGCCACGATGTCCTCGACCGAGGTCTCGGCGGCCAGTTCGACTTGGGCGCCCGCAAGGCCAAGCCGTTCGGCGCGCAGCCGCACCTGCGCCACCGCTTCTTCGCCGGAAATATAGACCGAGCGATGTCCGCCGCGGGCCAGCGCGGCTGCGACCTGGATCAGTAGCGTCGACTTGCCGATGCCGGGATCGCCGCCGAGAAGCAGCACCGAGCCGCGCACGAATCCGCCGCCGGTGACGCGATCGAATTCGGCGAGCCCTGACGCGAGCCGTGGGGCATCGCGTCCCGCGCCGGCGAGCGGCTCGAGCGCAAACAGCCGTCCCTTGCGCGGCGCGCGGCCGGGCAATTGTGCACGCGTGGAATTCTCCTCGGAGATGGTGTTCCATTCGCCGCAGGCGTCGCATTTGCCCTGCCAGCGGCCGTAGGCCGCGCCGCAGTTCTGGCAGATGAAGGTCGTTTCGCGACGGGCCATGGCTCCGATATGGCTCATTTAGTTTGTGTCCGGGATGTGCGCAGCGCGAAGCCCAAAGCGCGCAGCGGCATGGCGCAGCGCCCGCGACGCTGGCCCCGAATCACTCGCCCTTGTAAACCCGGTGGTAGCGTCGCCCGAGATTGGTGAGAACCTCGTAGCCAATGGTCCCCATGCCGGCGGCGAGGTCGTCGATGCTTATGCCGTCGCCAATGAGGGTGGCAAGATCGCCGCGGCGCACGGCGCCCTCGGCAAGATCGCTGACGTCGACCGCCAGCAGGTCCATCGATACGCGGCCGGCGATGGAGCAACGCTTCCCGGCGACGATGACCTCGGCTGCGGGCTTGCCCCTGGCAGCGCTGGCCGACCGCAAGAAGCCATCCGCGTATCCGACCGCGACCACGGCGACACGGCTTGGCCGCGCGGCGGTGAAGGCTGCGCCATAACCGACGGTTTCGCCCTTGTTGACCGGGCGCACCTGGATGATCCGCCCCTTGAGCTCGACCACCGGCCGCATCGGGTTTTTTTTGCCCGGGGTCGGGTTGACGCCGTAGATCGCCACGCCCGGCCGGACCAGGTCGCAATACGCGGCGCCGCCGAGGAATATGCCCGAGGAATTGGCAAGCGAGGACGACACACCGCGATACAAAAGACGAATTTCGCGAAACAGCCGGATCTGGCGGTCATTCATCGGGTGATCGGGGATCTCGGCGCAGGCGAGATGGCTGATCAGCAGCGTGAAACCATGATTTTCCGATTGCAGGCGCGGGGCGATGGCAACCGCCTCGTCCGCGGTGATGCCGAGCCGGTTCATGCCGGTGTCGATGTGGAGAGCGGCGCCACCGCGCCAGTTCTTGATGGCGACGAACGCATCCCATTCGGCAAGTTCGGTCGTGCTGTTGATGACCGGCCGCAAATAATCGGCTGCGAATGCCGGCGCCGAACCCGGCATCAGCCCGTTGAGCACGTAGATGGCGGCATCGGGCGCGAGCGCCCGCACACGCCGTCCTTCGGCGATATCGGCGACGAAGAAGGTCCTGCACCCGGCTCTGAACAGCGTGCGCGTGACCGGTTCGAGGCCGCAACCATAACCATTGGCCTTGACCACCGCGGCGCATTCCACCGGCACGGTCATGCTCGCGAGCGTCTTCCAATTGGCCTCGATGGCGGCAAGGTCGATGGTGAGGATGCCCCCGGCTTCCGTTGGGTCGGACGCCGGAGGCGGCACATCGGCGGGCCGCAGGTCGGGGTCGTGGAGGGTCATAACCCGAGGTTTATGGCGAGGCGCGACGCGGCCGTCTAGTGCAGGGCGCGCGAAGCTATAAGCGTCCTTGGCGCGCGCTTGGCAACATCGGCGGGCGATCTTGGCCGCAACCGAGCCGACGCCGGCGCAAACTCGCGTTTTCAAAATGCGCGCTGACTTGACCCGCCCGTGGCCGACTAGACCCGTTCCGGCATCTGATCGTCGCGCGCGAGGTTGTCGAAGCGGGTGACCGCCGCGTCGAATTGGACGTTGACGGTGCCGGTCGGGCCATGGCGCTGCTTGCCGATGATGATCTCGGCCTTCCCGTGCACGCCGGCCATCTCCACCTGCCATTTCGTATGCTCGTCGGTGCCCGGCCGCGGCTCCTTGTTGCTCAGGTAATATTCCTCACGGAACACAAAGAGCACGACGTCGGCATCCTGTTCGATCGAGCCCGACTCGCGCAGGTCGGAGAGTTGCGGCCGTTTGTCATCGCGGTTTTCGACTTGGCGCGACAGTTGCGAGAGCGCGAGGATCGGCACGTTGAGCTCCTTGGCGAGCGCCTTGAGGCTCGTCGTGATCTCGGTCACCTCCTGCACACGGCCTTCCAGGGCCCGCCGAGTCGAGCCCTGCAGCAGCTGGATATAATCGATAACGAGGAGGTCGAGACCTTTTTGTCGTTTGAGACGCCGAGCGCGGGCGGCAAGCTGCGCGACGGTCAGTCCGCCCGTCTCGTCGATGAAGAACGGCAAGTGCTGCAGCTCGATCGCCACGTCCTTGATTCTCTCGAAGTCCCGTTCGTTGATGCCGCCGCGCCTGATCGTGCTTGACGGAATACCGCTCTGCTCGGCGATGATGCGCGTGGCAAGTTGCTCGGCCGACATTTCGAGCGAGAAGAAGCCACCGATGCCACCGTTCACGGTGTCGATATGTCCGTCGGCGCGTACTTCGCCACGCCAGGCGCGCGCGACGTTGTAGGCAATGTTGGTGGCGAGCGCGGTCTTGCCCATGCCAGGGCGACCGGCGACGATGATCAGATCGGATGGCTGCAGGCCGCCCATCTTGCTATCGAGGTCCTTGAGGCCGGTTGCCAGCCCCGAGAGCTTTCCCTCGCGCTGATAGGCGCGCGCCGCCATGTCGACGGCGGTGGTGAGCGCCGTCTCGAATTTCTGAAAGCCGCCGCCATAGCGCCCGACCTCCGCGAGTTCATATAGGCGGCGCTCGGCGTCCTCGATCTGATCGCCCGGCGCGAAGTCGACCGGCGCGTCGAAGGCGACGTTGACCATGTCCTCGCCGATGTTGATCAGCTCGCGCCGGATCGCGAGATCGTAGATTGTGCGCCCGTAATCCACCGCGTTGATGATGGTCGTCGCTTCGGCGGCAAGGCGGGCGAGGTACTGAGCGAGCGTCAAACCGGCGATGTCGGTCTCGGCGGGCAGGAACGTCTTCAACGTCACCGGAGATGCCAGCTTGCCGGTGCGAATGAGACTGCGCGAGATGTCGTAGATCTGCTGATGGATCGGCTCGAAGAAATGCTGCGGCTCGAGGAAATCGCTGACGCGATAAAGCGCCTCGTTGTTCACCAGGATCGCGCCCAGGAGGGCCTGCTCCGCCTCGATATTGTGCGGTGCGGCGCGGTAGCTGGCCGCAGAGTGTTCCGCTGGCTTGCGCAACGTCGATTCGATGGCCATGACCTTCCAGTGTTTTGATTTTGTGACGGCATCGAGGCACGGCACCGGCTCAAGTGGTGCGGCATTACGCACGGCGACAGGGAAGGCGGCAGGTTAGCACGCGCAATGAATTGCTGGGGAAACTCCCTTGGCGAATTTCCCCGCTTATCACCGGGTGAAACTTACTTTTTGATGGCCGGGAGTAGAGGGTCTTGACGATGGAGAACAACGATGGGCGAGGGCAGAATCACTCCCCTGCCAGCCGCAACGGCGGCCGGCCGCCGCCTTCAAGCGCGCGGAACCGCGCCTCCTCGCGGGCGATGTAGTCGCGGGTCATCGGCACGATCCCCTGCCGTTTGGTCAGCTGCAGCTGGAAAACCATCATGGCTTGTTCGCGGAACGCCATCTCCGACGCCGCCAGATAGAACTCCCACATGCGCGTGAAGCGCGCGTCGTAGAGCCGTTCGACCTCTTCGCGATGGGCGAGGAAGCGTTCGCGCCAAGCCTTCAGCGTCTCGGCATAGTGCAGGCGCAGGATTTCGATGTCGGTGACCAGCAGGCCGGCGCGCTCGACCGCGGGCAGCACCTCGGACAGGGCCGGAATGTAGCCGCCGGGGAAGATGTACTTTGCGATCCAAGGATTGGTGACGTTGGGTCCTTCGGACCGTCCGATCGAATGCAACAGCATCACGCCGTTGTCGTCGAGCAGAGCGTGGCATTTGCGAAAGAAGGCGTCGTAAAAGCCGACGCCGACATGCTCGAACATGCCGACCGAGACGATGCGATCGAATTTATCCGGCACGTCGCGATAGTCCTGTAGGCGGAACTCGACCTTGTCCGCCAGTCCCTTCTCGGCCGCGCGCGCGCGTGCAAGGGTGAGCTGCCGCTCCGACAATGTGATGCCGGTGACGCGCGCGCCGCAAAGCTCGGCGAGATAGAGTGCAAGCCCGCCCCAACCGCAGCCGATGTCGAGCACGCGCCGATCCGGCGGGACGAGAAGCTTCGCCGCAAGGTGACGTTTCTTCGCAAGCTGGGCATCGTCGAGCGATTGCTCGCCGGTCTCGAAATAGGCGCAGCTGTATTGCCGGTCGGCATCGAGAAACAGCGCGTAAAGCTGGCCGTCGAGATCGTAGTGGTGCGCCGCGTTGCGCCGTGCCCGCGAGGGCGGATTGAATTGTTTGACGCGGCGATGGAGGTAGCGGACGAGCCATTGCAACCGCGCCCATGCCGGCGATGTGTCCTCGCGGCGCTGACCGAGCACGATGGCAAGGACATCGGCGATCGAGCCCTCTTCGACGAGGACGCCGCCGTCCATATAAGCTTCGCCGAATCTCAAGGCAGGATCGAGGAGCACGCCGCGCTCGGCTGCTCGGGTGGTGAAGCGGATCGCCGCCGGCGTGCCGGTCCCGTCCCCGAAGGCAAAGCTTGAGCCGGCCGCGGTCCTGACCCGGAGATTTCCGGTGCGGATCAACCGTCCCAATGCTGCCCGAAGCAACCGATCCATCGGCCGCCTCCTACCGCGTCGACCAGCTTCGCCCGTGCCACAACAGGCGTTTGCGGTCGTTGGTGTGAGCAGATCGCGCCGCGGCCCGATCGCGACCGGCTGCCCCTTCGGACGCGAGAATTAAAACAAAGTCTCTCGGCCGCGGCAACGGCTTGAGTTGCAAGAGGTTAGGGGGTGAAATAGAGGCCAGCGGGCCGGCAGGTCGCATCCTCTTTTGGCCAAAAATTCGAAGCAAAGAGTCGCCTTAGAGTCGGTCGTGATGGAGGATTCATCGTGACGCGGGTTGCTCTGATCATGCCGTGGGTCATCGCCGCCGCCGCGCTGGCGGCGGCTCATCCGGCGCGGGCCCAAGCAAACCTCGATGCCGGCAAGTCCGCGGCGCAAATCTTCGCCGACACCTGCAACGCCTGCCACCGCAGTCCGCGGGAAATCAGGCCGACCAGCGCGGCCTTCTTGCGGGAACATTATACCACCGGCGCGCGGGAAGCCGCGGCCATGGCCGCTTATCTCGCCTCGGTCGGCAGCGATACGCGGGCGGTCCAACAGCGGCGGCCCCCAACCTTGGGCGCGGGCCAGGCGGCCGCGCCGGGGAGCGACCAAGGCAACGGCCGTCGGACGTCGGAGCAGGGCCAACCCTCGCCTGGCGCGGCCACGGCGGGCGCAACCGGTCCTCGTCGTCCTTCCGAGAGCGTGGAAGCGGGCAATCTGCCGATCGCTGCCGCGCCGGGAGGCGCCAGCGAGGCTGGTCCGCCGCAAGCGGTCGTGGCGACACCGGCGCGGCCGAACGCCGTCGAAGACTTCGAGGAATAGCGCTGGCGGCGTCCGCAGAAGCCGCATGCGCTCCGAACAGCGCGTCAACTGAGAACGCTATTTTTTCTCCGCTTCGGCGTCTGCTGGCGGGGTCTCGTCTGCGGCCTCACGCGTCCGGCGCGCCGCGACCACGTCCGGCTCGAAGAAGGCCTCCGCTGCCGCTGCGGCCGCCTCGGCGGCTTCCTCACCTTCCGCGCGGGCAACGGTGATATCCTCGCCGCGGGCGAGCCGCTGAGCCTCGTCGGCGTTGCGCGCGACGGTGACATTGATCGTCACTTCGACCTCTGGATGCAGCGAAACAGGCACCTTGTGCAGTCCGATCGTCTTGATCGGTGCGTTAAGCGCGACCTGAGCGCGATTAACCGCAAAGCCTTTCTCCGTCACCAGCGCCGCTAGGTCGCGCGGTGAGACCGAGCCATAAAGCTGGCCGCCCTCGGCGGCTTGGCGCAGCACCGTGAAGCTCTGACCGTCGAGCTTCTGAGCGATCTTTTCCGCTTCTCCTTTTTGCTCGAGGTTGCGTGCTTCGAGCTCGACTTTCATCTTCTCGAAGCGCGAGCGGTTGTCCTTGGTGGCGCGCAGTGCCTTGCCCTTGGGCAGGAGATAGTTGCGCGCGAAGCCGTCCTTGACGCGTACGACGTCGCCCATTTGGCCAAGCTTGGCGACGCGCTCAAGCAGGATTACTTCCATGATTGTCTCTCCATCTGTCGAGCATCGGGATTCATCAGGTCCGCAAACTCGGCGGCCCGCGCCTTCGTGCAACGCGACCGCGAATGTTGAAAGCGGCTTCGGCGAGCCCCAGGATGGACATCGCCAGGACCGGCCAGCCGAGCACGGCTGCGGCGGCGTAGACGGCTGCGAGCACAAGGGCGCGAGTGCTCATCCCGCGCGTGATCGCGTGCAAGACGGCAAAGCCGAGCATTGCAAAGGCCATGAGCAGGCTTGCCGCAAACGCGCCGGCTAAAATCCCCAGGAGGTCGGGCAGGAAGGAGCCAGCGATGGCGGCGGCGAGAAGGACGGGGGTCGACGTGGGCAACGTCCAGGCCGCCAAATCCGGCCATGGCCGCTTGAGCCGGCCCGAGATCTTCACCACACGCGCGGCGAGCCAGAGATTGAACACATTGGTAACGGTGGAGAACACCGCCGCCGCTGGCGGAACAGCGACTACCAGTACGTCGATCAGCGATTGGTCGCGCAGAATGCGCTCGTAGGTCTTGCGCAAGGCGGCCTGCAGACTCTGCTGGTCGGTGCCGAAATTGGGAACGGCGGCGGCGACGATGGCCGTGCCGATCACTGCTGCCCACAGCACGAGCCGTCCGGTCGGATACCATTCGAGCGCGCCCCCGCCGCCGTTCGTTGCCGCTCGCGCGAGCAATGTCAAATAGCCCAGCCACCAGGCTCCGAACGCGATGACGGGCACGGCGAAAAAAAAGATGCCGGAAAGGGCCACGACCACGGCCGTCGCTGATGCCGCCGCAATCAGCCCAGCCACGTGACTCCAGCCGAGCGCAGCGATCAGGATCGGCAGCGGCGCGAGGTAAAACAGAAAGATCGCAGCGATCGATCCCGACACCACGGAGGCGAACAGCAGTGCCGCTGCCGCCCCGGCTCCCAGTCCGACCAGTATGATCTGCATCATCTTCAGCTGTCCCGCTTCATCAGCGGTTAGAGACGGATCGAACTCCGTCCCAACCATCGGAGAGTGGACGAGAGAGGACGGCAGCCAGAGTGGCTTCTCGCGCTACCTCGCTCGTCCGCTGTGCTCGGTCGTCTGTGCTCCGTCGTCTGCGCGCTGTCGTCTGTCAGCGGATCACGTAGGGCAATAATCCGAGAAAGCGGGCGCGTTTGATGGCCCGCGCCAGCTCCCGCTGCTTCTTGGCGGAAACCGCCGTAATCCGACTCGGCACGATCTTGCCGCGTTCGGAGACGTAACGCTGCAAGAGCCTCACGTCCTTGTAGTCGATCTTCGGGGCATTGGCGCCGGAAAACGGACAGGTCTTGCGGCGGCGAAAGAATGGCCGGCGGGTCTGCGTTGGGGAAAGCGCCATGGCCGTCACTCCTCCGTTGCCCCGCCGGGGGAGGACTCTTCGTCGAGGCCTTCCCGCGGCGGACGGCCGTCGCGCTCACGGTCGCGGTCGCGACGGTACTCACCACGGTCGCGATCGCGGAAGCCGCCGCGATCACGATCACGAAAACCGAAACCCCGATCGTCGCGCTCGCGGTCACGGTCGGCCTTGCGCATCATCGCGGAGGGGCCGTCCTCGTGCTCGTGCACCCGAACCGTGAGGTAGCGCAACACATCCTCGCTGATCCGCTGTTGTCGCTCGATCTCGTTGAGGGCGGCCGGCGGCGCGTCGATATTGAGCAGGGTGAAATGCGCCTTGCGGTTCTTACGCAGACGGTAGGCGAGGGACTTCACGCCCCATTGCTCGGTCTTGGCGACCTTGCCCCCCATCTGTTCGATGATGGCCTTGAACTGGGCGGTCAGTTCTTCGACCTGTTGGGCGCTGGCGTCTTGGCGCGTGAGGAAGACGTGTTCGTAGAGTGGCATTCGATGCCTTTCCCTTGTTCGCTGCTCCACCCGGCGCGAAGCCCCTCGAGCCCTTTCGGGAAAGGCTCGAATGCTCAGAAGGCGGGAACACGGGACGCCGGACCATCGGTCCTGCCGCCCGGCATTGGCCAAGCAGCCGTCCGTTCAGTTCCCAGCCGGGATCGAGCGGAAGCGCGCGTTATAGGGAGTTTCGGCGAAAAGGCAAGGCGGCCTCTGGCGGCACAGGGTAGGCCGGCAGCCCCCGCTCGGCTTGACAGGGCGGAGGTCGCGGTGTCTTACGGCCCGTCTCCTGAAGGGGAGGGAATGTCGCTCGCTTTCGTATTTCCGGGCCAAGGCAGCCAGGCGGTTGGCATGGGCAAGGCCCTCGCCGACGCCTTTGGACCGGCACGCGCGGTGTTCGAGGAGGTCGATGCGGCACTCGGCGAGAAGCTTACCCGCATCATCTGGGAAGGGCCTGCCGAAACGCTGATGCTGACGGAGAACGCACAGCCCGCACTGATGGCGGTGTCGCTCGCGGCCATGCGCGTGTTGGAGACGCAAGCGGGCGTTGATCTTGCGCGCGACGCACGATTCGTGGCCGGCCATTCGCTCGGAGAATATTCAGCGCTCGCTGCCGCTGGCGCGCTCACCATTGCCGACACCGCGCGGCTCCTGCGCATCCGCGGCCGGGCGATGCAGAAAGCGGTGGCGGTTGGCACCGGCGCCATGGCGGCATTGCTTGGGCTCGACTTCGATCAGGCGGCAGCGGTCGCGGCGGAGGCTGCGCAAGGCCAAATTTGCCAGGCCGCGAACGACAATGGTGGTGGACAGGTGGTGGTCTCCGGCGACAAGGAGGCGGTCGAGCGCGCGGTCGGGATCGCGAAAGAAAAGGGTGCTCGGCGCGCCATGATGCTGCCCGTCTCCGCGCCCTTCCACTGCGCGCTGATGCAGCCCGCAGCCGAGGCGATGGCGGCGGCGCTGGCGACGGTCGCGATGAAACGGCCAGTGGTGCCGGTCGTCGCCAATGTGCTGGTCAAGCCGGTCAGCGATCCGCCCGACATCGTGCGCGCGCTTGTCGCGCAAGTCACGGGCACGGTACGCTGGCGCGAGTCGGTGGCGTTCATGGCGGCGGCGGGGGTCACCACGTTTTATGAGGTCGGCGCCGGCAAGGTGTTGAGCGGCCTTGTCAGGCGCATCGTCGATGGGGCGCGCGGCGTTTCGATCGGAACGCCGGACGACATCGCGATGTTCGGGCTGACCAACGCGTGATTTCGAGGAGCGATCGATGTTCGATCTGACCGGCAGGACCGCGCTCGTTACCGGAGCGACCGGCGGAATCGGAGGGGCAATCGCGCGCGCGCTTCACCGGCAAGGCGCGACCGTCGCGCTCTCTGGCACGCGCCGCGACGCGCTCGATCAGCTCTCCGGCGAGCTTAAGGACCGCATCCACGTGCTGCCGTGCAACCTCGCGGACAAGGACGAGGTCGAGGCCTTGGTGCCGAAGTGCGAGGAAGCCATGGGCAAGCTCGATATTTTGGTGGCCAACGCGGGAATCGCCAAGGACAACCTCCTGGTTCAGCTGCGAGACGAGGACTGGGACCAGGTCGTTGCAATCAATCTGACGGCGACCTTCCGCCTCGCGCGGGCGGCGGTGCGCGGGATGATGCGGCAGCGTTTCGGCCGCATCATCGGCATCACCTCGGTGGTTGGCATTACCGGCAATCCCGGTCAGGGCAACTACACCGCGACCAAGGCCGGGATGATCGGCATGATCAAGTCGATCGCCGCCGAATACGCCAAACGCGGAGTGACGGCGAACTGCATCGCGCCGGGCTTGATCGCCACGGCGATGACCGACAAGCTCAGCGACAAGCAGCGGGAGGCGATCCTTGCCCGAGTCCCCGCGGGCAGGCTCGGCGCGGGGGCGGATGTGGCGGCTGCCGCGGTCTTTCTCGCCTCGCAAGAGGCCGCCTACATCACCGGCCAAACGCTGCACGTGAACGGCGGGATGGCGATGATTTGAGTGCCGTCGTCGAGGCCCCGCGGGGGTTCCCGATGCGGCTGAGCCATGCCGATCCGCCATGCTGGTCAAGGCATTTGAAGTATGGTAACCGAGCTTCGGTTTGGCTGGGGCGGCATAACGGTTCCAATCGTCATAAGGGTCCGCTCGCGACCCGATGATTCGACGGCGGATACCACGCAAGCCCATACCGCAATGGCTCGGGGGCGCTGACCGATCGAGCCCAATTCAAAGGACACGAGGTTGCAGCGATGAGTGATATTG
>Ga0310913_10000869_pt1 | contig 14752 bp, 13 predicted proteins | sample GREbulkMGOX082_FD_203447 | JGI IMG/M metagenome (GOLD analysis project Ga0310913, IMG submission 203447) | Lab enrichment of tropical soil microbial communities from Luquillo Experimental Forest, Puerto Rico - GRE.bulkMG.OX082 | ecosystem: Environmental > Terrestrial > Soil > Tropical forest >...
GGCTTGGTCACCCGCACCGTCGCCGGATATAACTACAGGGGCAACTGGGCAAGCTCCCCTGACGGGTCTTTCACCCGTTAGAACACCGACTAGCATCGCTGCAACCGCTCATCGAACCCGGACTGGCAGATTTCCCGCATCCGGCTCTCGGAAAAGACTCACGCGTTCGCCCACGAAAGGCTCGCGATACGGTGTGGCAACTGCACCAGACCGTACACCGATTGCAGAGCAGCTTCCGGAAAACGTTTGTAGCCCGGTCGCGGCTCATGGTGTTTGTCGCATAACCACCGACGCAGCCTCCGGCGGGCATGTAGATCGACCGCACTGTAGGCTTTGCTGACGGCGCCTAGACAGAAGTAGTTGGCCCAGCCGGTCAACATCCGATTAAGCTTTTCCACCATAGTCTTCGGATCCACTCTGACAGTATCTCGTCCGGTCTCCGCGCTGATCGCGCGCCAGATGCGTTGCACTCGTTTCTTCGATGGCACCGTGCCCAAGTAGACCCGGCTCCTTTTCATCGAGTAGCATCGCCCGAACGTATACCCGAGAAAGTCAAACTTCTCTTCCGGCAAGTAGCAGATGCGCGTCTTCTTCTCATTCACCGTCAGCTTCAGCCTCGACATCATCACCTGCATCTCCGCCAGGGCTTGCAGCGCCCCAACTCGGCAACAGATGACAAGATCATCGGCATAGTTCACGATGTGAGCTTTCCAACGCTTCTCGTGCCCGAGTTTCTTCCACCCCAGCACGAACCGTCGCATGTACAGATTGCTGAGCAAAGGACTGATCGGTGATCCTTGCGGCGTCCCTCGACCTTCGTCCCGATTGCGCGTACTTCGACGTTTCTTTCCACGCTCGTCGGTTTCTTCGACCGGAGCTTCCAGCCACATCTGAATCAGATGTAGCATCGCTCCATCGACCACCCGGCGGGCCACCGACTTCATGAGCTCGGCATGGGGAATACTATCGAAGTAGCTGCTGAGATCCGCATCCACGATCTGTCCATGTCCGGTGTTGATCAGCTTGTGGACATGTTGCACGGCGTCCAGCGCGCTGCGGTCTGCTCGATAGGCATACTGTTCTGACGGCAGGTCGGCTTCGAAGATGGGTTCGAGAACCAGTACCGCCGCCGTCTGCACAACCCGATCCCGGATTGTCGGTATGCCTAGCGGCCTCTGCTTCCCGTCCGGCTTGGGTATATACACCCGCCGAACCGGTTGCGGTTGATAGGTTCGACTTTTCAGCTCTTGCGTCAGTTCGTCTAACCATCGTTCTCTGCCGTACTGTTCGATGTCCTCGAAGGTTCGCTCATCCACTCCCGCCGCTCCGCCATTGGCTTCGCAGCGTTCGTAAGCATGAGCCAGAACATCTCTTCGATACACCTTGTCGTACAGCGCGTAGAAACGAAAGTTGGGCGATTCCTTCGCTTTTGCGTGCAACGCCGTCTGCAACTTCTGAACGCTGAATGGAGTTGTTAGGCTCATCGCCAATCCCTCGGTCCTTCGTTGCTTCTTGCGTCCGTCTTCAACTGAGGCCCCTTCCCTCCACCGACATTACTCGGCTTCATCGGTACTACGAGCCTCTCCGCCACCCCACACGGCCTGGCCTGTCTCTCACGAGTTGCCGGTTGATCTGCACTGCGATCACCGCTGGGGTTTCCCGTGTTGCGTCTGGTCTCCTATGCCTACATGCCGTCGCCCTTACCCCGGCAGGTCCGATGGAGCTCGTTCGCTCGTCCCTCCCCATCGTCAGCGGCCTTCCCTGTGTAACAGTCAGGTCGGCTCCTGCAATTATTGTTTCGGGGCCTGCTCAGCGTTCACTCACGTTACGGCCTGCACGCTCGCGGAGTCGCCTAGCGACCCTTTCCATCGAGAGCTCCGACAGCTTCGTTGCCTCCACTATCGTCTCGATTGCTACCGGGGGGAGCGAACCAGTTCCCGGGCGGGAGTTGCACCCGCTGAAGTCCAGCGCCTTTCACGGCGCACCATTACACCAATTGACCTACACCGTGGTCGCAATCCTACCTTGGCGCGCCCCCAACAAAAAAATCAGGCCACTCATGGGGGTGAGTGGCCTGTGTTGGCGAAGTCCTCCGGGGAGGAGGGAAAACTTGGTTACATGCTCGGCGGATTCTGCGTGCTCGCCGTAGGAGTCGCAGGCTGGGCCGGGGCGCCCTCGGCGGTCGTGTTCGTCATCAGACGAACGTCCACACGGCGGTTCTTGGCGCGGCCTTCGGCCGTCTTGTTCGTGTCGGCCGGCTTGTCCTTGCCCAGGCCGATCACGTAGATCTTGTGGGCCGGAACGTTGTGCTCCGCGGCCAGGTACTGAATGACTGCGTTGGCACGGCGCTCGCTCAGACCGTAGTTGTAGTCAGCCCCACCAACCGAGTCGGTTCCACCTTCCAGCGTCACGATGTAGCCCTTGGTGTTTGGGATATCGGTTGCGAGCTGATCCAGCGCTTCTTTGGCCTTCTTGGTCAGGTTGTCCTTGTTGAAGCCGAAGTGCACGGCAGTCTCGGCCACGGGGCGATAGTTGTCGAGGTTCACGACCGTGTTGGTCAGGGTGTCCACGCGCTGGGTGGCGGCGTTGGCGGTCGTCTGCGCAGCATCGGCGGTCTTGCCAGCAGCCACAGCCTTCTGATCTACCTCGGCAGCCTTGGCCTGCACGGCCTGGATCCCGGCTTGCGCTCGGGCGTCAACGTCTTTGATGTCCTTGGTGTTCTTCGCGGTGAGATCGTCCAGTTCGTTGGTCTTGTTGATCAACGGCGTGGTCTCGTTGCGAACGTATTTCTTGCTCGCGCATCCCACAGAAGCGACCATGGTGGCCGCCAGGAAAATTGTTAACGAAGTGCGATTCATATCTCGGAGGGCTCCTTCCTGTCGGTACTGCTCAAAATTGTCCTGTACTGAGTCCCTGGGTTCTATGAACTTTCGCGTACCCGTTCTTCACTAGTGCACGGTAGGGGCCAAGTCCGTCGTCGCCCCCCAATCGCCATTTAAGTTATTGTACATCAATACTTTGCAATGCGGGTGTGAGGAGTGTTCCTCAGGAAAAGGTTGAGCAAAGGTCACATGCGGTATAGAAAATTTATATGGTGGAGGATGTGTGCCGCGGACGCCCTCGCCCGCGAACACCCGACGAACCCTACTGAATCTAGAGCGATGTGCAAACTCCTGCCTCTCCAGCGGGCCCAATCGAAACTCCTGCCTCATCTAATATAGAAGCCTCCCCGTGGACCTCCTTCAGAAAATCCGCACCATCCCTACCGAACCCGGCGTGTACTTGTACAAGAACGCCGAGGGCGAGGTGATCTATGTCGGCAAGGCCAAAAACCTGCGCAGCCGCGTGGCGTCCTACTTCCACGAGGGCCGCTGGACCGACGCCAAAACCGGCACCCTGGTACGCGAGGCGGTTGACGTCGACTACATCGTCGTCGCCAACAACAAGGAAGCGCTGGCCCTGGAAAACAACCTCATCAAGCAGCGCAAGCCGCGCTTCAACATCCTGCTGCGCGACGACAAGACTTACCCCTACGTGAAGCTGAGCCTGGGCGAGCGCTACCCGCGCGTCTACGTCACCCGCCGCCTGCGCAAGGACGGCAGCTGCTACTACGGCCCCTACTTCCCCACTAGCCTCGCGTACCGCATCGTCGACCTGATCCATCGGCATTTCCTCATTCCGTCGTGCAACGTCGATCTCACGCGGTACCATCCCCGGCCTTGCCTGCAGTACTACATCCGCCGCTGCCTGGGGCCGTGTGTCGAGGGACTCACCACACCCGAGGCCTATCAAGAAGCGGTCCGCGACGTGAAGCTGTTTCTTGAAGGCCGCCAGACTGACTTGGTGAAGTCGCTGCGCAAGCGCATGGAAGAAGCCGCTGGCTCAGAGGAGTACGAACGCGCCGCCAAGTACCGCGACCTGATCTCAACCGTCGAGCAGTTGCAGGAAAAACAGCGGATGGCCTCGGTCGAGGGCGACGACGCCGACGTTTTCGGCTACCACTATGAAAACGCCATGCTCGCCGTAAACCTGTTTCACATGCGAGGGGGCCGGGTGGTCGACCGCCGCGAATTCTTCTGGGAAGATTTGCCGGAGTTCGGAGTGGACGTAGATGCGCGGGTCGAATCGAACGCCGAGTCCTCCCATGCCCACGTAGGGGCAGCCGCCTCGGCTGTCCAGGCCGAGCAAAGCCCGGCAGCGCCTTCCGCCGGGAACGCGGCAGCCCTCGCAACTTCAACCGCCCCCAACTTCTCTCCTGTCGCCTTCTTCTCCGCCTTCCTGACGCAGCTCTACCTCGGCCAGCCCTACGTGCCGCGCAACATCTACGTCCCCACTGATTTCGAAGACCGCGGCCTGCTCGAGGACCTACTCTCCGAGCAACTGGCAAGTGCCGGAGCCCGCGCCACGCGCGTGCACATCGAGGTCCCCATGCGCGGCGAAAAGCGCTCGCTCATCGACCTTGCCGGCAACAACGCCAAGCAATCCTACGACCAGCGCTTCCGCGTGATGAAGCCCAACGCCCGCGCCATCCAGGAAGCCCTGCGAGACGCCCTTAGCCTTGCCGACCGCCCCGAGCGCATTGAATGCTTCGATATCTCGCACATCCAGGGCGCGGAGACGGTCGCCTCCATGGTGGTCTGGGAAGACGGCAAGATGAAAAAGTCTGACTACCGCAAGTTCATCATCAAGACTGTCGACGGTGTCGACGACTTCGCCTCGATGCGCGAGGTGGTCACCCGCCGCTACAAGCGCCTGCAGGAAGAAAAGAAGAAAATGCCGAGCCTGATCCTGATCGACGGCGGTCTCGGCCAGCTGCACGCTGCTGCCCAGGCACTCGAATCCCTCGAGATCATCAACCAGCCGCTGGCCTCGATCGCCAAGCGCGAAGAAATCATCTACGTCTACGGGCAGGAAGACGAGCCCGTCGTGCTCGACCATCACAACCCGGTGCTGCACCTGGTGCAGCAGATCCGCGACGAAGCGCACCGCTTCGCAGTGACCTTCCACCGCAAGCGCCGCCAGATGCGCGACCGCTCGACTGAGCTACTCGAGATCCCCGGCGTCGGCGCGAGCACAACTCGCCGCCTGCTCGAACACTTCGGCAGCGTGCAAGCGGTGAAGCAGGCGGATGCGGCGGCGCTATCCGCGGTGGTTACGCGCGCGCAGGCGGAAGCCATCCTGGGACATTTCAGGAAATAAGCTAGCCGCGATTGGTCTCGGGGTTGCGCTCAGAGAGCGGGTGAGAAGCTGCCGCAACTTCGTGTCCGTCAAGTTTATTTCACCGTCGGCGTGGCGTTCCCCATGTCCAGCACCACCTTCCACTTCCCGTCTGTTTGGCGCTTTCAGATGCTGGTGTACTTGCCGTACTCCACCGACGGCCTTCCCTTCTTGTCTTTCGCATGGAACTCATACGTGCTGTAGGTATAGCCAAGGTCGCCTGAAACGTCGGCACCGATCGGCTTCCAGGTCAGGCTGTTGTCCTTGTTGTCGAGAAATTCCACTGTCTTGGCGATGGTAATCTTGCCTAAGAGAATGTCGCCCCCGTTAGGGAGTTCGACCGCATCCTCGGCGTTAGTAGGACATGTATCCGTCCCTGCCGTGTTCGGCCGCAGCTTTCATGAAGTCGGCTTCGAGTTGAAGGAGGGTGTCGGGGGGCACTGGCGTCACTTCGTCGGCAGCTGAGTTCGAACGCACCTGCTTCTCGACGGCTGCGCCCACTGTACCTATCAATAACAAGGCTGTGACAAGCAGAAACGGTGCTCTCAGCACTTCCTCCCAAGTAGGCTGATGTTAAAGCAGAACAACAAATGGCCTCATCGATCAAGTACCCCGCTCCCTGCGCTACCATAACCTCGAATGCCCGCGCCTCGCCCGCCCTCCCTGCTCTCCGCCATTCGCGCATGGTGGCAACAGAGCGCGTCACACCGAGGGCAGCTCGCCACCCTGCGCACGCTGCTGGCAGAAGTCTGGGGATTCCTGCGCGACTCCACCCCCGAGCAGCGTCGTCGCCGCTACGGCGACGTCGAATATGACTGGGACCACCGCGTCGACACCACCAGCGCCACGGTCGGAGGGCGCAACCGCCTGCTGGGAGTCTTTCACTCGGCTTACCAGCCGACCGAGCCTGGCGCGTTCCACGAGATGCTCTCCGCGCTCAAAATCAATTTCGCCGACTTCATCTTCCTCGACATTGGCTCGGGCAAAGGCCGCACGCTGATGATGGCCTCCGATTACCCGTTCCGCAGAATCATCGGTGTCGAACTGCTCCCGGAGCTCAACCGCGTCGCACAGGAGAACCTGCGTAAGTATTCCAGCCCGAAGCAGAAATGCTTCGCGCTCGAATCAGCCTGTCTCGACGCACGCGACTTCGTATTCCCCGCCGAGCCGATGTTGCTCTATCTCTTCCATCCCCTGCCCGAGTCCGGCCTCGCCGTCCTCCTCAAGAACCTCGAGCAATCCCTGCAACGCCAGCCGCGGCCGCTCTTCGTCCTCTATCACAATCCGCTGCTGGAAGAATTGCTGGCACGAACCGGTTTCCTTGCGCGAGTGGGAGGAACGCACCAGTACTCGATCTACCGATGTCACTCTCGCCCTACAGCTGACCCACTCTCCGGTTAACAGCGCCCAGACGTACCGCAGCTCGGGCGCTCCCCAGAGGTCACGAAACACCCCAGATCAGCAGATCAAGAATTTACCAACTTGACGCGTGCCAAGTGTTTCCTCAATCACATCCGATGGCATACAATCGAAAGTCCGCAGCAGGTCGTCAGAGCCCCGGGAAACACATCCCCCCGCCCGCTGCTACCGTCAGAAAGTAGAGACGCCTCGGTCCAATCAAGCGGTGAGAAAAAACGTCATCATCCTTGTTGCGGCTCTGGCTCTGGCCGTCGCGCGTGCGGGGGCCGCCGACCTTACCACCGTCGTCCGCGCGGTCGATGAGCATTACAACCAGCTCCGCACCCTCGAGTCCGACTTCACCGAGACCTATCGCGGCAACGGCATGGACCGCACCGAATCCGGCATCCTCTGGCTCAAAAAACCCGGCAAGATGCGGTGGGAATATCGTTCTCCAAGGGACAAGCTGTTTCTCAGCGACGGCAGGGATGCCTGGTTTTATGTCCCTGGCGACAAGCAGGCTCGAAAGACTCCCGTGCGGAAACTAGAGGACTTACGCTCTCCCCTGGGCCTGCTGCTCGGTAAGACCCGGTTGGAGAAGGAATTGCAAGGTTTGAGCTTTGCCCCGGATGTAACTCCCTGGGACCCTGCCGACGTTACGCTGCGCGGCGTGCCCAAGGCCATGGCAGACCGGGTTTCGCAGGTTCTGATCGAGGTGACACCCGGCCACCAGATCCGCCGCATCCTGGTGGAAGAAGTCGACGGGTCGGTGACGGAATACAGATTTAGCGGGCAAAAGGAGAACCTCCGCATCAGCGACGACCGCTTTCGCTTCACTCCCGGCCCCGGCGTGGAAACGATTGAAGGGGAACTTGGACAGTAAAATTGGGTGCTTGGCGCTATGTCGCTGATTGCAGGGTGATTAAAGTCGGGCTGGGTTTTGATAGAGGGCAGCCGGAAAACCATCCGCCAAGCCCTTTTGGGTACTGTCGTCAGGGGTGCGAGGCGACTTTGGAATGTTAGACTTGGGTGACCCCAGGGCGAGTAACGGTTACTGAATGGCGGAATTTCTTGTAAAGCTCGCCGATGAGCGCGGCCGCGTCAGCGAGCAACTAGAACACGGCTACTCCGAGAGCGAAGTGCGCGAGCGCGTTTCGCAACAGGGATACCTTGTCTATTCCGTCAAGCCGCGCGGCATGTTTTCCGGCGGGCCCAGCATCGGCCGTGGGCGAATTCGCTCCAGCTCGTTTCTTGTTTTCAACCAGCAATTTCTCACGCTCATCCGCGCCGGACTGCCCATCCTTACCGGGCTCGAACTTCTCATCAAACGCCAAAAAGACGCATCGCTGAAAGCGATCCTTGAGAACGTGCGCGACCGCGTGAAGGGCGGCGAGCTTCTCTCGGACGCCTTCGCCGCGCAGAACATGTTCCCGAAGATGTACACCACCACGCTGATGGCGGGCGAAAAGAGCGGCAACATGGAAGAAGTCCTCGGCCGCTATATCTCGTTCCAGCGCATCGCCCAGAGTTTTCGCAAGAAGCTGTTCGTTTCACTGGTGTACCCGACCTTGCTCGTCACCGTTGTTCTGATCATGGTGGTGTTCCTGGTCACTTACGTAGTTCCCGAGTTCGCCAAGCTCTTCGACAACCTGGGCGCGAAACTTCCCGCCATGACCGTGTTCATGCTGGCGGTGGGAACCGCGGCACAGAAGTACATTGTATTTTTCGCGATCGGGCTGGCGCTGGCCATCTTTCTGCTCTGGCGTTGGAAAAATACCGACCGAGGCGCGGAGTTTATCGACGGCGCGCTGATGTCGATGCCGCTGCTGGGCGACATTCGCCTGAAGTATCAGGTCGCGAACCTCTCGCGGATGCTCTCGACCCTGCTGCAGGGCGGTATCCCGCTGGTTCCGGCGATGGAGACGGCGGGCGCTTCCATGACCAGCCGCAAGGTTCTGAATGGAGTGGCGCGCGCGGCCAGCCGTGTGCGCGAAGGCCAGGGCCTCGCCAAGAGCTTGGAAGAGCAGAACATCTTTCCAGACCTTGCGGTCGAAATGATGGAAGTCGGCGAGTCCACCGGCGCGCTGCCGGCGATGTTGAACTCGGTCGCCGAGTTCTACGAGGAAGATGTGCAGACCGCGCTTGGCGCGGCCATGGCGCTGATCGAACCGATTCTTCTGATTTTCATGGCGGTATTCGTGGGAGGAGTGCTGATTTCGCTCTACTTGCCGATCTTTACTCTCGGAGCGGATTTCACCCACTGATCTTAGCAACGGAGGCGGCAGCCCCGCGCAACCGGGTCGGTCGCCAGAAGGTAGACGGGCAATTTGGCAATGGCGGAAAAGAAACCCATACTAACCGGCGGAAACGGGGGCAAGATAGCCAGCATGTCCCCGGACAAGCCCATCACGGATTCCGATCGCGCGCAGGACATCGCGCGCCGTTACCGCTGCGAATTCGTGGACCTGAACGACTTTCAGCTCCAGCACGAGCTCTTCAAGAAGATACCCGTCGACCTGATGTTCCGGTATAACTTCATCCCCCTGGAAGAGACCCGCGACGGCAAACTCGCAATCGCAATCGCCGACCCCAGCCAGCTGATGATGATCGACGAGATCAGCCTGCTGCTGGGTAAGCGCATCGTCACCAAGGTTTCCACGCTCAAGCAGATCTCCGACATCCTCAAGAAGACGGAACAGTCGCAGCGCGTACTCGAAGAAGCCAGCGAAGGCTTCGCGCTCGACGTCATCCGTGAGGACGAGCAGACCGGCGAAGAAACCATCTCCATCGACAAGCTGACGCAGGCAGGCGATCACAGCCCTATCATTCGCCTGGTCGATACCACGATTTTCACCGCGCTGCAGCGGCGCGCCAGTGACATCCACATCGAGACCCGCGACGATTCTGTCGCCATCAAATTCCGTATTGACGGCGTGCTCTCGCAGGCCATGCCGCCCATCGGCAAAGAGCATCATCAGACCATTATTTCCCGTATCAAGGTCATGAGCGAGCTTGACATTTCCGAGCGCCGCGTGCCCCAGGACGGCCGCTTCCGCGTTCGCTTCAATGGCCGAGCCATCGACTTCCGCGTCTCGATCATGCCCTCAATTCATGGCGAAGACGCCGTGCTCCGCGTGCTCGACAAAGAGTCGATGAGCGAGAAGTTCCGCACGCTCACGCTCGACGTAGTGGGCTTTGACCCCGAAGACCTGCGGAAGTTCCGCCGCTACATCAAGGAACCGTACGGGATGGTGCTCGTCACCGGGCCCACGGGATCCGGCAAAACGACAACGCTCTACGCCGCCGTCAACGAGATCAAGACCGACGAAGACAAGATCATCACCATCGAAGACCCGGTCGAATACCAGTTGCGCGGCATCACGCAGATTCCGGTCAACGAGAAAAAAGGCCTGACCTTCGCCCGCGGACTGCGCTCCATCCTGCGTCACGACCCCGACAAGATCATGGTCGGCGAAATCCGCGACATGGAAACCGCGCAGATCGCCATCAACTCGGCCCTCACCGGCCACCTGGTGTTCACCACCGTCCACGCCAACAACGTCGTGGACGTCATCGGCCGCTTCCTCAACATGGGCGTCGAGCCGTACAACTTCGTCTCGGCTTTGAACTGCATTCTGGCGCAGCGACTGGTGCGCCTGATTTGCGAATCCTGCCGCACCGTGGTGCATTACGCGCCCGAAGTGATGGAGGCCAGCGGTCTCGATCCCCAGCAGTGGGGACAGGTGGGTTTCTACGAAGGACAGGGTTGCATCGAGTGTTCGGGCACTGGCTTCCGCGGACGAACCGCCATCCACGAACTCCTGGACTTGAGCGACCGCATCCGCGAAATGATTTTGGCCAAGAAACCGACATCGGAGATCCGGCGCGCCGCGCGCGAGGAGGGCATGCGCTTCCTGCGAGAGTCGGCACTCGACAAAGTCCGGCTCGGATTGACCACTTTGAAGGAGATCAACAAAGTCACCTTCATCGAGACGATGCGCTAGGCCAGGGTTCTCCTATAATCTGGGAAGGACCCGCGACTTTCTGGCAGGAGGCATCCGATCCGGCAACGCTCTGGCGGCGCCAAGAAGGGGTTTATATCAGGGGCGTCGCTCCAGCGGCGACGAAATAGGCTGCTTACGGCGCCCTTGAGGCGCCGGAGCGCGTCGATCTCAACATACCGATGAGCACGAAACTCAAGTCGAATGCGCGGCCCAAGATTGCGTGCGAAATTTCCGCCGACCGCGTACTGGCCGGGCGCCTGTCGGAAACCGGGGGCGTTGTGGAACTCTGCTCGGCGCGTGAACTGCCGCCTGGAAGCGTGGTTCCCGACCTGACCGAACTCAACATTCTTCAGCCGGAAGTCGTCCGCAAGGCCATCAACGAAGCGCTCACCGGCGTCGCCGGCCGCCTGCGCGACATCATTGGTGTGCTGCCGGATGCCGCCGTGCGTGTGGTTCTGCTCGATTTCGACACGCTACCACCCAACGCGGAGGAAGCCGAAGGCGTTGTCCGCTTCCGCCTCAAGAAGTCCTTGCCTTTTGACGTGGATAAGGCCAAAGTTTCCTATCACATGCAGCGGTCCTTGACCGGCTTGCGCTTGGTGGCGGCGGTCGCGCTCAACAACGTGGTTGAAGATTACGAATCGGCCTTTCACGATGCCGGCTATAGCGCGGGCGTGATTGTTCCCTCGATGCTCGCGGCTCTTGGCGCGGCGGAAGCCGACAGCCCGACGCTGGTCATCAAGGTCGACGCGCGCACCACCAGCGTCGCCATCCTCGACAAAGGCCAACTGCTGCTGTTCCGCACCCTTGAGAACACGCGCGGAGTGACTATCAACGGCGAGCAACTGGCGGAAGAAGTTTATCCCTCGGTCGTGTTCTTCCAGGACACGTACCACATGAACATTGAACGCATTTACGTCGCCGGCCTGCCCGAGTCGGGCGGAGCGTCTCCGGCCCTGCGTGCCCAGACCGGTGCCGACGTGCGCGAGTTGGTCGCCAATTCGCAGCTGGGCTCCAATGGCGCATCGTCCGTTCCACGCTGGCGGATGGCCGGGGTAGTAGGGGCCTTGGTTTCCTGAATAAGATTCGTGAATATGCGCCTTGATATCAATCTCGCCACCCGCCCCTACGAAGATTCGCGCGAGTTTTGGACGCGCTGGGGCTTGGTGCTCGGAGCAGTCAGCGTCCTCACGCTTGCCCTGCTGGCAATCACCATCACCGGCTGGTACAACGCCCGCCAGGACCGCAAGCGGATCACCGACCTGCGGGACCAGATCGCCAAACTTGACCAAGAACACCAGGCCGCTGAGGCCATGTTGAACCGCCCCGAAAACCGCTCCATGCGGGAACGCTCGCAATATCTGAACGAACTCATCGCGCGCAAATCGTTCTCCTGGACGCAGGCCATCGAGGGCTTCGAGCGGGTCATGCCGCCGAAGCTGCATCTGATCTCGATCGAGCCTCACCTGACCGAGGACAATCAGCTCTCGATGAAGATGGTAGTCGCCGGCGACTCTCCCGAGCGCGCCATTGAACTGCTGCGCCGCATGGAAGATTCCAAGCACTTCCGTGATACCGAGATCAACGACCGGTCAACGATTCTTACGCCGGGTAGCACTGACACCGTGCAGTTCGTCATCACGGCCCTCTACGTCCCGAGCATTGACCTGGAGAACGTGGTCGACCAGAAGAGGACGCGCTGATGCCGGACCTGCGCCATACCCGCCGCAAGATCAAGATCGCCATCGGTGCGATGGCGGGCGTCAGTCTGGTCACCCTTGGCGTACTGTTCTCGCCGTTGGTGGGCTCGACTGCGACGCGGCAGCAGGAATTGGCGCAACTTACCGCGCAAATGCAGGCGAAGACACGGCAGATCGAACCACTGCGAGGCCTCGACAAGAAGATCCCGCTGGCAACGCAGCAGATTAGCCAGTTCTACAAGGATCGCTTCACGTCGCACGATTCGGATGTCGCCGAGGTGCTGGAGAATCTGGCCAAGGAAACCGGCGTCAAGCTAGACAGTGTCAAGTTCAAAACCGAGGATCCCGAGGCGGTCGGGCTTCGCCCCATGGAGATCGAAACTTCCATCAAAGGCGACTATCAGCCGATTGTAAAATTCATCAATGGGCTGGAGCGGTCCAAGGTTTTCTTCATCGTGAACAGCGTCGGGATCGCGCAGCAGAATGGGCCCTTACAGTTGCAGATGAAACTGGAAACGTATCAGAGGGCGGGCAGCTAAGTGCAGATCGGTTCAGAGAATCGCAAGAAGGTGCTGTGGGCGAGCGTCCTCGGTGGGCTGGCGCTGCTCCTGGTTGCCTACCAGTTGATTGGCTCGATGAGTTCCCCGGTGACGGCGGCGCAGCCGACCGCAACCGGCACCAAGCCACGCACGCGCATTGTCCACGGCAAGGAAAAACCTGTCGGCGATGAGCGCTTGGATCCCACGCTCGATCTCAGTCTCCTGGCGCAGACCGAGCAGACCAAGTACACCGGAGTTGGCCGCAACATCTTCGTGGCACAGGCCGACCCCATTCCCAAGCCCCTAGCTCCGGCCCAGATTGAAGCAACCGGCCCGGTCGGCCCGCCCGCACCGCCGCCTCCGCCACCGCCGCCGCCCATCAACCTCAAGTTCTTTGGCTTCGCCAACAAGCCCGGGGAACCCAAGAAGATATTTCTCTCGCAGGATGGAGATGTCTTCATCGCGGTCGAAGGCGACATCGTCAATCGCCGGTACAAGATCATCCGTATCAGTCCAACTGCCGTCGAAGTCGAAGACGTTCTGTACAACAACCGTCAGAGCATCCCTCTGACCCAGGCTCCAAGCTAGTTGTCGTATGCGTATGCGGCTTCATCCACGAGCGAATTCCAGCAGGCGGCCCGACTCCGGGTACATCCTGCTTGTCCTGATGCTTTGGGTCGCGGTCCTTTCCATCACCGTGACCCTGCCGATGATCTATTACTACCGCCAACAGATGATTCGCGATCGCGAGGAGGAACTGGTCCACCGCGGCGTGGAGTATGAGCGGGCCGTGCGCAAGTACTACCGGAAATTCGGCGCGTATCCGCCCAGTCTTGAGATGCTCGAAAGCGGCAATCACATGCGCTTTCTCCGCAAGCGCTACAAGGACCCGATCAACGGCCAGGACTTCAAGACACTTAGCTACGCCGACGTGATGACCTCGTTCGCGGCTGCCATTCCGGGCGGCACGATTCCCGGCGGGCAGAGCCTGGGAACGCCGGTCAGCGACATGACGTCCGGTGCGGCTGCAGGGCCCGCCCCCCAGCAAGAGCAGGCGGCGCCTGCTCCAAGCACAGCTCCCGCGACCGACGCCAGCGCCGCAGGCTCCCCTTCGGGTTCAACCCCGGCCGCTCCCGCGACCGACACCAGCGCCGCAGGCTCCGCTTCGGGTTCAACCCAGGCACCCGGTAACGGTTCGGGTTTGCCCTTTGGCGCCAAACCAACGCCCAATAACAACGGGCGGACCTACGGTGGTGCTGGCATCGTGGGCGTGGCCAGTGTGAGCAAGAAAGAGAGCATTCGCATCTTCAACAAGAAGAACCACTACAACGAGTGGCTCTTTGCCTACAACCCGCAAACGGATCGCGGCGGCTTACCCAGAGGTCCCTACGAGCCCACCTTAGCGGTGCTCCCTGGCCAGATGGGTCTCAACGGCCAGCAGCTCAACGGTCAGCAGGGCACCGGTCAACCTGGTTTCGGGCAACAAGGATTTGGCCAGCAGGGACTCGGACAGCAAGGCTTTGGTGGAATGGGTAACAACTTCGGAAGCCACAGGTAGTCTCAGTTCGCTTACAGCCGTCAGCTCGCAGGTCCCTGCACCTCGGCAGCCGCAGCGATGGCATTCAACTCGCCCTCAGCGGCCCCCAAACACCACAAAAGCGGCATAGGGGAGCGGGTCACCCCGCCTCCCCTGCCACACCACCGTACATGCGGGTCCGCATACGGCGGTTCGGCGGATTAAGCTAACCCCGTGCAGACCATGGGTGCAAGCCCGAGCTCCGCAAAGTAGGCGTTGGGTAAGGCAATGCTAAGGGCGGGCGAGTTCGCGAGTCGCCAGGGACCGTGAGGACTCCCGGCGGTTTGCGCCGAGAGAACCTTGCCGATGCCCCGTTTG
>Ga0310913_10000871_pt1 | contig 14743 bp, 11 predicted proteins | sample GREbulkMGOX082_FD_203447 | JGI IMG/M metagenome (GOLD analysis project Ga0310913, IMG submission 203447) | Lab enrichment of tropical soil microbial communities from Luquillo Experimental Forest, Puerto Rico - GRE.bulkMG.OX082 | ecosystem: Environmental > Terrestrial > Soil > Tropical forest >...
TACTCCGCAGCTCGCTTGTGCTTGCCGCTGCCGGCGGCGTAGCGCGTCCGTATATCGCCAACGCCGCGGCGACAACCGCTGAGGTGTGGTGGGTGCAGGGCTTCGCGCAGGAAGAAGACATCGCCTTCAAGAAGATGGTCGCCGACTACGAGAAGGCCAGCGGCAACCGGATCGAGTTGAGCATCCTGCCGTTTGCCGCGATGCGGCAGAAGGAGATTGCCGCGGTGACCAGCGGCGTCGTACCCGACATCATCAATGTCGGCGACTACTTCTTTGCCGTGCTGAGCGCCTGGAACGACCAGCTCGTTGACCTGACCGACGTTATCGAGACGCAGAAATCGCTGTTCACGCCGACGGCGCTGCAGACTGTGAACGCCTACAACAACGCAGCGAAAAAGCGCAGCTATTACATGATCCCGCACCGCATGGGGGTCATTCCGTTCCATGTCTGGAAATCGCTGCTCGACAAGGCCGGCTACAAACCCGCCGACATCCCGCAGACCTGGGACGCGTTTATCGACTTTTTCCAGCAGGTGCAGACGAAATTGCGGGCGCAGGGCATGCGCAACATCTATGCCTACAGCTTTATGATATCAGCGGTCGGGTTCGACGTGATCGGTCACTTCGACCATTTCATGATCGCCTATGGCGGGAAAGACCTGTTCACGCCGGACGGCAAAGTGCACACCGACGAGCCGCAAATCAAGGAGGCGGCGGTCAAGGCGGTCACCAGGTTGACGACGGCCTACAAGCAAGGCTTTCTCCCGCCAGGAGTGGTGAACTGGAACGACAACGACGACAACAACGCCTTCCACGCCAAGCTCGTCGTCATGGATCTCGACGGCACGATCTCGACCGAGGTGGCGCTGTGGAAAGACAAGGAAGCGTACAACGACATCCTGACCCTCGGCCTGCCGCTCGGCAACGACGGCAAACCGTTGCCGAGCATCAGCACCCCCGCGACGGCGGTAGTCCCGAAGGGCGCCAAGAACATCGACGCCGCCAAGGAGTTTCTTAAATATTCGATCGATCCAAAGGTGCTCGGCGCCTATCTGAAAGGCGGGCTCGGCCGGTTTCTGCCGTCCATGCCGTCGATCGTCGAGAACGACAAGGAGTTCTGGCTCGATCCGAAGAATGAGCCGCTCGAGGCCTATACCCGGCAGGGCATCCACGGTCTGACGATCCCGCCCTATGAGGTGTACAATCCGGCAAGGGCGGACGTCAGTACCGAGCACGTGTTCGCCCTCGCGATGAACGATGTAATAAACAATGGGATGACGCCGGAAGCGGCGATCGACAAGGCGTTCAGGCGCTGCGAGGCAATCTTCGCGAAATACCCGATCGCACAGGCCTGAACGTCCAGGAGGTGCAGATGGCTATGCTGACGAGGCGTTCGCTGCTTCGCGGTTCACTCGGGCTCGCGGCCGCCGGTACCCTGGCGCGGCCCCATATCGCCAACGCGGCGGCCACGACCGCAGAGCTGTGGTGGCAACAAGGCTTCGCGCAGGAGGAGGATATCGCCTTCAAAAAACTGATCGCCGATTACGAGAAAGCGAGCGGCAACAAGATCGAGGACAGCATCATCCCGTTCGCGCCGCTGCGCCAGAAGGCGATCTCGGCGATCACCAGCGGCGTCGTCCCGGACATCATGGAATATGCCGATTTCCAGTTCCTGCCGCTCAACGCCTGGGACGACAGGTTCGTGGATGTCAGCGACATCGTCGAACCGATAAAATCGCAATATATCGACACGGCCCTGCGCGCCACTTACTGCTACAACAACGTCACGAAAAAGCGCGCATATTACGCGGTGCCGATGAAGTGCAGCGCGGTTCCGTTTAACATTTGGCAGTCACTGGTCGAGAAGGCGGGCTACAAGATCTCGGATATTCCGAATACCTGGGATGCCTTTCTCGACTTTTTCATGCCGGTGCAGGACAAGTTGCGGGCGCAAGGGATGCGCAACATTTACGCCTACGGCTATCAGCTGACTGCGAACGGCGTCGACCCGGCCATCCTCTTTCAAGGGTTCCTGATGGCCTATGGCGGCAAGGGCCTGGTCACGCCCGACGGCAAATTGCACACCGAGGACCCGCCCATTCGCGAGGCGGCGATCAAGGCGATCGAGAAACTGACCGCGCCATTCAAGAAAGGCTATGTGCCGCCGGGGGTGGTCAATTGGAACGACGCCGACGACAACAACGCATTCCACGCCAAGCTCATCGTCATGGATTTCGACGGGTTTTCGACCGAGGTCGCCGTCTACAAGAACAAAGCGCTATACGATGACATCGTGACCCGCGGCATGCCCCTAGGCAATGACGGCAAGGAATTGCCGAGTCCAATGGGGGTCTTTGGCGCGCTGATCCCCAAGGGGGCGAAAAACGTCGATGTCGCCAAAGAGTTTTTGAAATACGCAGTCCGGCCAAACGTGCTCAACGAGTATCTGAAGGGCGGGCTCGGCCGCTGGGCGCTGCCGCTGCCCGAAATCGCCAAGAGCGACCCGTTCTGGTTCAAAGAGGACCCGCATCGCACCGCTTTTGCCACCGAGACGCTGATCGATCCGACGTTGCCGCTCTACGAGGCGTTTAACCCGGCCATGGCCGGGGTCAATTCCGAGCATGTCTTCAGCGTCGCGATGCTCGACGTGATGAACAACGGAATGACCCCGGAACAAGCGATCGACAAGGCGTTCAAGCGGGCTGAAGCGATCTTCTCAAAATACCCGATCCCGCAGGCCTGAAGGTCGAGGAGGCGCAGATGGCCATGCTGACGAGGCGCTCGGTACTTCGCGGTTCCGTCGGGCTTGCCGCCGCTGGCGCGCTGGCACGGCCCCATATCGCCAACGCGGCGGCCACGACGGCCGAGGTGTGGTGGAACCAAGGCTTCGTTCCCGAGGAGGACGCCGCCTTTCGCGCGATGGTCGCCGATTACGAGAAGACTAGCGGCAATAAGATCGACCAGAGCCTGGTCCCGTTCGCGCCGATGCGCCAAAAGGCGGTCTCGGCGATGGCCAGTGGCGTCGTGCCGGACATCGTGGAGGTTCTCGACTTGTGGTTCGCCGGGCTGAATGTCTGGGACGACAAGCTCCTCGATGTCAGCGACGTGATCGAAACGCATAAATCACAATTCGCTCCGATGGCGCTGAACTGCGCCAATCTTTACAACAGCGTCACCAAAAGGCGCGGCTATTACTTGGCGCCGATGAAGATCACCGGGATTCCCTTCCACATTTGGAAGTCGCTGGTCGAGAGGGCGGGTAATAAAATCTCCGATATCCCGAATACCTGGGACGCTTTCCTCGACTTCTTCAAGCCGGTGCAGGACAAATTGCGGGCGCAAGGGATGCGCAACCTTTACGCCTATGGTTATCAGTTGACTGCCAATGGTGGTGATCCGATAGCGACATTCAACGCTTTTATGATCGCTTACGGCGGCAAGGATTTGGTTACGTCCGACGGCCGGCTACATACCGACGACCCGCAGGTTAAGGAGGCCTGCGTCAAGGCGCTGGTCAAGCTGACCACGCCGTTCAAAGAGGGCTATGTACCGCCGGGGGTTGTCAACTGGAACGATGCCGACGACAACAACGCCTTCCACTCCAAGCTGATGGTGATGGATTTCGACGGTTCGATCTCGACCGAGGTGGCGCTCTACAGCAAGAAGGCAGAATACGATGACATCCTGACGCGCGGCCTTCCGCTGGCAAACGACGGTAAGGAACTCCCCGCGCAAGTCGTGACCTTCGGGCCGATGATCCCGAAGGGCGCGAAAAACGTCGAGGTGGCCAAGGAATTCATCAAATATGCAACCCAGCCGAAGGTGCTGAACGAGTACCTAAAAGCGGGTCTCGGCCGCTGGATGCTGCCGGTGCCGGAAATCGCCAAGGCCGACCCGTTCTGGCTCAAGGAAGATCCACACCGCGCAGCTTACGCCCAGCAGACCTTGTTCGGCCCGACGGTGCCGTTCTACGAGGTGTATAACCCGGCAATGGCTCAGGTTAACGCCGAGCATGTGTTCATGATTGCCGAGTTCGACGTCATGAACGGCGGGATGGCGCCGGAGGCGGCGATCGACAAGGCGTTCAAACGCGTCGAGGAGATCTTCGCGAAATACCCGATCACGCAGGCGTGAGGGCGGAGGACAAGGGCTCGCAGCGATAACGTTTGAGCCCAGCGAACCGCTGTTCTATATTACAGTCGGAAGATAACAACCAGAGCGCGTCGGTGTGGATTCGCGGCGTGAACGGGGAAGGAAGAGGGGCATGACGGTTCTGACGCGGCGTTCGGTGCTTCGCAGCTCCCTGGCATTCGGCGCGGCCGGGGCCTTGGTACGGCCCCATATCGCGAACGCAGCGGCCACCACCGCGGAAATGTGGTGGGCGCAGGGCTTCGCCAAAGAGGAGGATGTCGCGTTCAAAAAGATGGTTGCCGATTACGAGAAAGAGAGCGGCAACAAGATCGAATACAGCCTCATCCCGTTTGCGCCGATGCGCCAGAAGGCGGTCGCGGCGCTGCAAAGCGGGGTCGTCCCGGACATCATGGAAAATGCCGACCTCGAGATCGCCTCGATGAGCTCTTGGGAAGACAAGCTTGTCGATGTTAGCGATATCGTCGAAACCCTGAAAAAAGATTATGCCCCGGTCGCGATCGAGTCTTCCTTCTACTACAACGGTGTCTCGAAAAGACGCAGCCATACGCTCGTACCGTTGCGGATCACCGGTTGGCCGTTTCATATCTGGCGGCCGCTGGTCGAGAAGGCGGGCTACAAGATCTCGGATCTGCCGAACACCTGGGACGCCTTCCTCGACTTCTTTATGCCGGTGCAGGATAAGTTGCGCGCCGAGGGCATGCGAAACATCTACGCTTATGGATATCAGCTGACCGCCAACGGTGTCGACCCGATCGCCACATATAACGCGTTCCTGATCGCCTATGGCGGCAAGGCGCTGGTCACGCCTGACGGCAGGCTCAACACCGGGGACCCGCAGGTGCGTGCGGCGGCGGCCAAGGCGATCGAGAAGCTGACCACCCCGTTCAAGAAAGGCTACGTTCCGCCGGGCGTCGTCAATTGGAACGACGCCGACGACAACAACGCCTTTCACGCCAAGCTGATGGTGATGGATTTTGACGGCACGATCTCGACCGAGGTCGCGATCTACGACAAGAAAGAGGATTACGACGCGATCGAAACCCGCGGCCTGCCGCTCGGCAATGACGGCAAGCCGCTGACGGCGCAAGTCATCACCGACGGCGCGATGATCCCGAAGGGGGCAAAGAACGTCGCTGCAGCCAAGGAGTTTTTGAAATACGCGGCGCAGCCGAAAGTGCTGAACGAGTGGCTGAAGGGCGGGCTCGGCCGCTTTATGCTGCCGATCCCCGAGCTGGTCCAAAGTGACCCGTTCTGGCTCAAAGAAGACCCGCACCGCAAGGCCTACGGCGAGCTAACCGTGCTTGGTCCGCAGATGCCGATTTACGAGGTCTACAACCCGGCGATCGCCGAGGTGAACGGCGAGCACCTCTTCAGCGTCGCCATGTTCGACGCCATGAATAACGGGATGACGCCCGAGCAGGCGATCGACAAGGCGTTCAAACGAGCCGAAGAGATCTTCGCCAAATATCCAATCCAGCAGGCCTGAGAGGCGATCATGACCACCGCATCGGCTATCGATTTCACCAGCACGCCGGTCCGGCGGCAATCGTTGTGGCGCTATTGGCGGGGCGGCCTGCAAGGCTCGGAGTTCACTTGGGCCGTCGCCTTTATCGTGCCCTATGTCGCGGTGTTCCTGGCGTTCGTGATTTACCCGGCATTCTACGGGCTGTGGATGGGGAGCAACCCATCTCTGTATACCGAGGTGTTCTCCGATCCGATCTACTTGAATACCGTGGTTAACACGATGATTTTTCTAGCTTTCGGAGTAAACGTAAAGCTGTTTTTGGCACTGATGCTGTCCGGCTTTTTTATGCGCCCGGGCTGGTGGACGAAGGTGCTGCTGCTGATCTTTGTGCTGCCCTGGGCGGTGCCGGCCCTGCCGACTTTTATCTCGATCCACTGGATGCTGAACGGCGAGTGGGGACTGGTCAACAACGCCCTCTACATCCTGTTCGGTGTCGACGGCCCGTCCTGGCTCAATTCACGTTGGTTGGCGCTCGGCTCGGCGATCTTCTCCCATGTCTGGAAATGGACGCCGTTCTGGACCGTGATCCTGCTCGCCGGCAGGATGTCGATCCCGCAGGAAATCTATGACGCGGCCAAGGTCGATGGCGCCACCGGACTGCGCCGTTTCCTCTACGTCACTTTCCCGCTGCTCGCCAACCTGTACCTGGTCCTGACCCTTCTGGCGACGATCTTTCTGCTGGGCGACTTCAACTCGGTTTATTTCGTGACTGGCGGTGGCCCGGCCAACTCGACCCACCTGTTGGCGACGCTCGGTGTCGTTCGCGACATGTTGGAGCTCGGCAAGCCGCAACTCGGTGTCGCGGCGGTCATGTCGGCATTGCCGTTGCTGATCCCGCTGGTGATCATCCTGATGCGCAAGTTGAAGACTTCGGAGGCGCAGCTTTGAGCACGATAACCGGTGACACCCGGGCCGCGGTGGCGATCGCCGCCGCCGCATCGGCCTCGGCCTGGCCCGCCGAGCGGATGCGGCGCACTGCCCGGCGCTGGCGCTACCTGACCAATGCCGGGGCCGCGTTGCTCAGCGTCGTGATTTTGCTGTGGACGCTGACGCCGATCTACAACATCATCATGGTATCGCTCGAGGCCGAGGGGGACGTGGCGGTCACGCATATCTGGCCGCCGGAGCCGTCGGTCGCCAGCTTCTGGGTCGTCCTCACCGAAGGCCACTGGTATCTGGAGGCGTTCTGGCACCAATTCGGCAACAGCGTGTTTCTGGCCGCGATGGTGACTCTGTTGGTGCTGCTGATAGGCTCGTTGACCAGCTTTTCGATCAGCCGAATGCGCATTCGCAACGGCTGGGTGATCACCAATGCCGCGCTGCTGACCTATGTCATCCCGGCGTCTTTCCTGGCGATCCCGTTTTTTCTGATCATGCACCACTACGGGCTGCAGAACAGTCCGTGGTCGGTGATCTCCGTGTTGGTGACCTTTGCCACACCTTACGCGATCTTCATCTTCCAGGAATACGGCAGGAGCATCCCGCTCGAGCTCGATGAATCGGCGCGGATCGACGGTGCCTCGCCACTGCACATCTATTTCCGCATATATCTGCCGCTGATGGCGCCGGCACTGGTCGCGGTCGGCACCTATGCGTTGCTGTTGGCGTGGAACGAATACCTCTACCAGTTCCTGCTGCTGTCGAACGACCAGAGCATGACCGTCGCAGTGGCACTCGGAAAGTTCCTCAATAGCGACGTGGCGCCGTGGAACTATATGATGGCCACAGCGATCATCTATGCCCTGCCACCGCTGGCGACCTATTACATGTTTCGCAACCGCATGTCCTCCGGCCTGACGATGGGCGGGGTCAAGGGCTAGACCGCGCGGAGGGGACGCGGCCCCGACGGACGTGAGGTACGGCCCCGGCTGAATTGATTCCTTAACGGGCCCGAGCGCATAAAGGGCGTGAACCACACGTCTTTGCGCGAGAGCCCGATGACCAGCAGCCTTGCCCATGCCCAGCCCGCCGCCCCCGACAGTACTGACTTCGACTGGGCCGACCCTTTGCTCCTCGAGGAGGCGCTGACCGAGGAGGAGCGAATGGCGCGCGACAGCGCGCGCGCCTATTGCCAAGAAAAGCTGCTTCCGCGCGTGCTCGAAGCCAATCGGCACGAGCGCTTCCACCGCGAGATCATGAACGAAATGGGAGCGCTCGGGTTTCTCGGCGCGACCATCGAAGGTTACGGATGCGCCGGGGTGAGCTACGTTTCCTACGGGCTGATCGCGCGTGAGGTCGAGCGGGTCGACAGCGGCTACCGCTCGGCGATGAGCGTGCAGTCGAGCCTGGTCATGCATCCGATTTATGCGTTCGGCAGTGAAGCCCAGCGGCAGAGATACCTGCCTAAACTGGCCTCAGGAGAGTGGGTGGGTTGCTTTGGCCTGACCGAGCCCGATCACGGGTCCGACCCCGCCGGCATGACAACACGGGCGACAGCGGCGCCCGGGGGTTGGCGGCTGAGTGGCGCCAAAATGTGGATCACCAATGCGCCGATCGCTGATGTGTTCGTAGTCTGGGCGAAGACCGAGGGCGAGGTGATCCGCGGTTTCATCCTCGAAAAGGGGATGAGGGGACTGAGCACCCCGAAGATCGAAGGCAAGTTCAGCCTGCGCGCGTCGGTCACCGGCGAGATCGTCATGGACGAGGTGTTGGTACCCGAGGAGAACCTGCTGCCAGGTGTCAACGGGTTGCGCGGCCCGTTCTCTTGCCTCAACAGCGCGCGCTACGGGATCGCGTGGGGGACGCTCGGCGCCGCAGAATTTTGCTGGCATGCTGCGCGCAACTACACGCTCGAACGTCGGCAGTTTGGCCGCCCGCTGGCCGCCAACCAGCTCATTCAGAAGAAGCTCGTCGACATGCAGACCGAGATCACTCTCGGTCTCCACGCTTGTCTGCGTCTCGGCCGGCTCAAGGATATGGGCCGCGACAGCCCCGAGATGGTCTCGATCCTGAAGCGCAACAATTGCGGCAAGGCGCTCGACGTCGCCCGCGCGGCGCGGGACATGCACGGCGGTAACGGGATTGCCGACGAGTTTCATGTGATCCGCCATGTGATGAACCTCGAGGCGGTCAACACCTACGAAGGCACCCACGACATCCACGCCCTGATCCTCGGCCGCGCACAGACCGGGATCGCCGCCTTCGCCGGCTGATCTAGGCGAAGGCGCGGCGGATTCGGCCCCAATCCTCGATGGCGTGCTCCTGGCCGGGAACGATCTGTACCGCGATCTCGCTGTAGCCCGCCTCACCTAACGCCGCAAAACGTTCTTTGATTTCCTTCTCGGTAGCGGTGTAGGTCGTCCGGCGGATCAGCTCGGCAGTGACAAAGCGGCGTTCTTCGGGCTTGACGAACATCAGGTGCCCGCGATGGTTTTCGAGATAGTGGGCGCCTTGCGGCGTGAATTTGCGGGCCAGTTCGACATAGCCCGCTACTATCTCGGCGACCGAGGGCGGCATCGGCGCCATCATCGGCAGTCCTGCAAGTGCCGCGTCGGCCGCGCGGTGCAGCAGCATCGCGGCGCGCGGTCCGGCCTGGGCTATGGCGCGCGGCGAGTCGGCGGGCTCGCCCTCCTCCAAGATAGCGCCGCCGGTCAGCACCACGGCGCCGAGCGACTCGGCCTCACGCCCGGCCGCCCGGCGGCGTTCGTGCATGTCGGCCATCGCGGCGACCGCACCTTCGACATCGCCTGCCGTGGCAATCCAGCCGGCGCCGAGCTTCGTGGTCAACGCCCGCGACCGCGGGCCTGAGGCCGCCACCCAAAGCGGGATCGTATCGCGGGTGTTGATCAGACCGAGCTCCGGGTTGAGCAACCGGATCAGCCGCTTGTTCCGTTCGAGTTCGACCTCGACCGTTTCCCCGCGCAACAACGACATGACGATGCGGATGTATTCCTCCATGTCGGCGAGCTTGATTGCACCGAGCCCCATCGCCCGTCTTCCGGTGAAGCCAGTCCCGACCCCGAAATCAATCCGTCCTGGCGCCAATTTGTTCAGTGAGGCGAAGGCATTGGCCGTGACCGGCGCAATCCGGTTTGAGGGGATCAGCACACCGGTGCCGAGCCGGATCTTCGTCGTCTTTACCGCCGCCGCGGCCATCGCGACAAACGGGTCGGCGCTCAGCATCTGCGTGTCGTAGAACCAGACACGGGCAAACCCCAGCTCCTCGGCCCGTCTGACGACCCGCCAGGAATCGGCGTCGGTCGGGATGGCAATGGCAAATTGCATGGTTGTCCTCCTCCCATGGGCATTCTTTACCGGCACTCCTTCGCAGATTAGCATCGGGCTATACGGGCGCAGACCGACAAATTCGGGAGGGGCGGCGATGCAGACACAAGCGGCTCAAGCAAGATCTACGCTAGCGGCCGGCTTTGCCGCGACGATGATATTGTTCCTGATGCAGGCAACGGCGGAGACGACCACCCTGCCATCTAACGATTTGCCAAACCCTTACGCGGTCGGGATCAAGTTCGGCCAATTGCCCGAGGGGCGCCAATGGGGCGGGGTCATCGCCGTCACGCCCGACCGGGACGGCCGGAGTATTTGGGCCTTTGAGCGTTGCGGCGGGAACTGTTTGAACTCCGACCTGCCGGCGGTGCTCGAATTCGACCCCAACGGCAAGCTGATCAAAAGCTTTGGCGCCGCGATGTTCGTCTTCCCTCATGGCATTGCCGTCGATAACGAGGGCAACGTCTACGTCGCCGATGCCGACGGCAAAAACGGCAAGGGCAATGTCGTCGTCAAGTTCAGCCCCGAGGGCAAGCTGCTGATGACATTGGGAAAGCCGGGGATGCCTGGCGATGCGCCCGGCTATTTCTACCGGCCTTCTGCAGTCGCTGTCGCGCCGGACGGCACGATCTTCGTCGCCGACGGGCATGGCGGTGACTCCAATGCGCGGATCGTCAAGCTCGCGCCCGACGGCAGGATCATCACGAGTTGGGGCAAGAAGGGGGCTGGGCCGGGCGAGTTTAACGAGCCGCATGGGATAGCGCTCGATTCCGCGGGCCGGGTATTTGTCGCCGATCGGGTCAACAGCCGCATTCAGATCTTCGACCCGGACGGCAAATTTCTCGCCGAGTGGAAGCAGTTCGGCCGGCCAAGCGCGGTCTTCATCGACAAACACGACGTGATTTACGTCGCCGACTCGCAGACCGAGGACAAGGAGACCTGCACGCTGGATCCCGGCTGCCACCGCGGCATCCGGATCGGGAATGCCAAAGACGGGACGGTCAAATACTTCATCCCGCGCCCTAACCCGAATGACGACAAGTCGGGCGGTGAAGGAGTGGCGGCCGATGCTGCAGGCAATGTCTTTGGCGCAGAGAATGTCGGCAAGGGGCTGCGCAAGTACGCCAAGCAATAGACTGTCGGCGCGATCCCCTACCCCTTGACCGAGCCCGAGGTCAGGCCGGCGACATAGTGCTCGACGAAGAACGAATAGATCAGAGCAACTGGCACCGACCCCAAGAGCGCCCCAGCCATCAGCTGACCCCAATAGAATACGTCGCCGCGGATCAACTCGGCGATAACACCAACCGGCACCGTGCGGACGGCACTCTTGGTCAGAAAGATCAGCGCATAAAGGAATTCGTTCTGCGATAGAGTGAAAGCGAAGATCCCCGCGGAGATGAATCCCGGCGTGCACAACGGCAGAAAGATTCGTCGCATCGTCTGGAGCCGACTGGCGCCGTCGATGCGTGCAGCCTCCTCGAGCTCCATCGGCACGGTCTTGAAATAGCCCAGAAGCAGCCAGGCGCAAAACGGCACCAGCATCGTCGGATAGGTCAGGATCACGGCGGTCAGGGTATTGCCGAGATCGAGCCGGTTGATCACATCGGCGAGGGGGATAAAGAGCAGCGGTTGCGGCACAAGGTAGATCGCTGCCACTGTCATCGCGATCAAACCTGCACCGGCAAACCGCATGCGCGCCAGCGGATAGGCAAGCATGACGCCAAGAACGAGGGAGATTACGGTCGAGACGATCGCGACCAGCATCGTATTCCAGGTCCAGGTCAGAAAGCTCGTCTGGGTCAAGAGATCGATGTAGTGTTTGAGCGTTGGATTGTGCAGGACGAGCGGCATAATTCGGCGGTTGTAGAGCTCGGCATTGGGCTTCAGCGAGGTAATCGCCATCCAATAAAACGGGAACAGTGCCAGCACCAGGAAAAAGCCGACCGGCAGCCACAGCCTCACCAGCCGCTCGATCGGGCCATAGCCGGTGACCATCACCTTCTCCGCATGTAGATCGTCAATGCGACGATCAGCAGCGCCAGTGCCGGTAGCATCGCGAGTGCCACCGAGGCGCCGAGGCCGAGCTGGCCGGCGCCCATGGCAATGTCGAAAGCGTAGGTTGCGAAGAGCTGGGTCGCGTTCTGCGGTCCGCCGTGGGTCAGCACATAGACGAGCTGGAAGTCGGCGAAGGTGAAAATGACCGAAAACAACGTCACGATCAGAATTATCGGCTGCAACAGCGGCAAGGTAACGTAACGAAACCGCTGCCAGCCACTGGCGCCGTCGATTGTCGCAGCCTCGTAAAGTTCTGGCGGCACGGTCTGCAGCCCGGCGAGCAGGGTGATGCCGTAGAATGGCAGGCCGCGCCAGGTGTTGATAACGATGATCGAAAGCATCGCAAGGATCGGATTGCCGAGCCAGGACGGACCGGGCTTGGGCACGCCGAGGAGGACAAGCAGCCAATTCAAAACGCTGAAGGCCGGGTCGAGGATCCACATCCAGGCGACCGTGCTCAACACTGTAGGCACAATGAACGGCAATAGCAGCAATGCCCGCACCAGGTTCTTCAGCGGAAACTGCTGGTTCATCGCCAGCGCCAGGGCGAGGCCGCCGATCATCTTCAGCAAAGTGGCGACAACCGTATAAACGAATGTATTGAGCGCTACCCGCCAGAAGATTGGGTCATTGAAATTGGTCGCGAAATTCTTCAGGCCGACAAAGGTGCCGGGATGCGCGACCGGTCGGTCCTGTAAGCTCAACACTATGCCGTAGCAGAATGGATAGCCGACGAGAGCCGCCAGAAACAGCAACGGCGGTGCCATCATCAGCCAACTGAACACGCTCTGGCGATCGAGCCAGACGCCGAGCGGCGCGGCATAGCGCTCCGAGCGCGCCGCTCCGATGAGAGGCTCGGACCGGAGCGACATCTTCAGACGGCGCGGTAGATCTCTTTGAGCTGCACCTCGGCGTTCTTGATCACCTCCTTGGTCGAAGTGCCGGTGCACGCCTTGGCGAACATGTCGACCACTACGTATTTGGCGACGCTTTCCGCCAAGTGGCGGCTCGGCGGAGCGGGCCAGCCAACCAAATGCGCATTCGCCAGCGCGTCGCGATAAGGAATGTTGCGCGGCTCGACGTCCCACATGGGCGCCTTGTCATAGCCGTGCAGCAGCGGTTGGTAATAGGTGTCGGCTGAGGCGTACCAGCCGCCGAGCTGCTTTTCATTGGTGAGCCACCGCAAAAAAGCGCGTGCCTCTTCTTTTTGCGGAGAGAAATTGAAGATCCCGTGGCTGATCGCGCTCATTATATGGAAGCGCCCCTTTGGCCCCGCTGGGTTCATCGCCTGGTCAGTGACCTTGGCGATCTCGGGGAAGTCCCTTTTGGCCAGCCAAAGGATGCTCTCGGCGTTGTTGGTGCACGAGATTTGCTCTGCATACCAAGCCTTGTTGTTACTGACATCAGTCCAACCGAGCACGTCGTCTAGCATCGTGTCACGGAAGAATTTGCGGGCGAAATCGATGGCCCGCGCGGTCTCGTCGGAATCGATGATGACTGTCTTGCCGTCTTCTTCGACCTCATGCCCGCCATACGACCAAAGGAGCGGATACAGCCAACCGTGGTTGTCGCCAAAACCGTGGCCGAGCTCGAAGCCAAAAGGATGATCTTTGGCTTTCAACTTCTTGCCGACCTCGTAAAGCTCCTCCCAGGTCTCAGGAAACTTCTTGACGCCGACCTCGGCAAACCAATCGGTGCGCCAATTCATTAACTGGCCGATATTGCTGAACGGGATCACCTTCCATTTGCCGTTGACCGTCGCCGCCTCGCGAGCCGAATCATACCAGCCGCCTTGCGTCTTGCCGGCTTCTTCGGCGATGTCGCTGACATCCAGTAATTTCTCGTCGAACAGGAAGGGCAGAAGAAAGAACATCATCGTAACATCTGCGCCCGACCCGGTTTCGCTGATCGTGCTGACCCGGGTTGGCAGACTGCCGACGCTGGTCAGCTCGTAATTGACCTTGACGCCGGTCTCTTTCTCGTAAGCAGGGGCGAGCGTCTTCTGAAAGTACTCGTCAAAGGTTTTGATGAACGAGCTCTCATGCAGGAAGGTCAGCTGCTTGCTCTGCGCGCTCGCGGGCCGTCGGCCGATTGCAGTCGCCGCGACCCCTAGCCCCGCGAGCTCGAGAAACCTACGGCGTGATGTCGCGTGCATTGTTTCGCTCCCGGTTTCGCCGGATGCGAGAAACCCGGCTTGGGTGGAGTTGTACGAGGACCGTTTGCGAGCGGCAAGTCTCAGCGGCCGGCGAGCATGCGGTCGACCATCGCGGGTGCAGCACCGAGGTAATTTGCCGGATCGGTCAGTGCCTCCAGCTTTTCCGCACCGAGCGGGCCGGCCACCGCGGGGGTCTCCCGCAGCACCTCGAGCAACGGCCGGTCGGTCTCGATCGCACGGCGGCAGGCGTCATAAACCAGGTCGTGTGCCTCGTTGCGACCAGTGTGCGGCGCCAATCCCATCATCACCGCCTCCGCGACGATGAGGCCATGCGTCATCCCGAGGTTCTGGGCCATGCGGTCACTATCGACGATCAGCCCGCCGAGCACGAAACGCGCCTGGCGGAGCGCCCCCGCGGCATAGCCGAAGGCTTCCGGCACCGCCACCCATTCGACGTGCCAAGGGCCGGTCGCCCGCTCGAAATCCGTCACCAGCGCGTCGAGCACCAGTCCCGCTTGCTGGCGCAGAACCTTTGCGGCTGCGAGGATCAGCTCGCACGAGATCGGGTTGCGCTTCTGCGGCATCGTCGAGCTCGAGCCGCGACCGGCGACAAAGGGTTCGGCCGCCTC
>Ga0310913_10000874_pt1 | contig 14721 bp, 13 predicted proteins | sample GREbulkMGOX082_FD_203447 | JGI IMG/M metagenome (GOLD analysis project Ga0310913, IMG submission 203447) | Lab enrichment of tropical soil microbial communities from Luquillo Experimental Forest, Puerto Rico - GRE.bulkMG.OX082 | ecosystem: Environmental > Terrestrial > Soil > Tropical forest >...
GACACCAAATCCAGCTACAATCTGGTGTGTGGAAGTTGCTTGGCGAAAACCCTCGACAATCGCATGGGCTTACTTGTGGTCCATCTCGTTTTGGATGGGTCTGGCCTTCCTGGCTGCAGGGGAGGACAAGGTCCGTTTGCGGGAGAGAGGGCTCCACACATCTTACTGGACCGCACTGCTTGTCGAAGGCGCATTTCTACTGTCGACCGCGCTCGTGGCGCCCCCGGTTTTCGCGATAGTTCACCGCTATCCGATCGCCAAACCGATTCGAGCTGGTCGCGTAGCTGGGTATGTTCTGGGCGGCATCCTTTTCACTATCGCTTGCGTGGGCCTTCGTTGGATTTTCCTCCCGCCTTGGAATTCTCCTGCTCAGAGGTTCGAACAACGCTCGTTGCACGGATTGGTTACAGGTTTTTACGCTTTTGCCGAGCTAATCTGGAACTACATGATTGTTCTGGCGGCCGCGCATGCATACGAGTACTTCAAGCGGGCGAGGGACCAGGAACTTCAATTACAGCAGGCGCTTGCGACCAGCGAGCTCCAAGCCCTGAAGAGTCAGCTTCATCCGCATTTCTTATTCAATACGCTCCAAGGAATCTCAGCTCTGATTGACACCGAGAAAGAGCGCGCCAAAACGATGGTTCTAAAGGTCTCTAGCTTGCTTCGTGCTGCTTTGCAGTGTGCGAGCTCCGATGTCATTAGCCTCGATGAAGAATTGAAGTTTGTCGACGACTACCTCGGCGTGGAGAAAATGCGTTTGGAAGACCGACTTGAAGTGCGTTGGCAAATTGACCCCGCTGCGCGGCAATTGCTCGTGCCGCAACTGATCATGCAACCGCTCGTCGAAAATGCGATTTTCCACGGCGTGGCTTGCTGCCGCGGAGGAGGATGGATCGAAATTTCGTCTCGGCAAGCGGGAGGGATGCTGGAGATAGCAATTCGCAATAGCGTTGGAGGAAAGCGCCAAGTAGGGATGGGGCTAGGTCTCCAGAATGTGCGAGCACGATTGAAGCACCTTTACGAGGACGAGGCGACTCTCTGCTTCGATCAAGGCAGCGATGGCGTTGCGATAGCGACTCTTGTGTTGCCGGCGATCGGTCAACAGAAAGAAGCGATGAAAGAAATGTTGGTCTCCAATTTAGACGCCTAGTGGAGGGAAAGATGGTGCGAGTATTGATTGTCGACGACGAACCACTTTCCAGGACCTCCCTCCAGAATGCCTTGCGAGCGAGAAACGACATTCAGGCCCTCGATTGCGCGAACGACGCTGTTGACGCCCTGGAATTACTACAAAGGAAGCCCTATGACGTTCTTTTGCTCGACATTCAAATGCCGGAATTATCGGGAATCGAGCTGGCCGACCGCTTAAACAAGCGGCGGCAACCGATACCATCGATTGTGTTTGTCACCGCGCACCATCAGCACGCGGTTGCTGCATTTGAGAAGCATGCCGTTGATTATGTCCTCAAACCCTTTTCACACGAGCGAATTCATGAAGCGCTAGATGTCGCGATCCGCAGAACGGAAAGCGAGCGGGCCGCACAGTTTGCGAAAATACTGCCTCAACTGGAAGAACTGTTGTCGAAGTCAGCGAAAATCGCCATCAAGACGAAAGGAAGGATCCTTCTTGTCGATCCGGCCGACGTGGTGATTATCGAAGCGCAAGGCAATTACGTATTGTTACAGCGCGCTTCCGGATCATACCTACTCCGAGAATCGATTTCCACGATGGCGGAAAAGCTAAAAGCCTACGGATTTATCAGAATACATCGCTCCGTGCTGGTGAACGGTTCCTTCGTTGAACAAATTCAGCCTTGGCCCACGGGAGAGTACGGGCTTCGCATCAAGGGCGGCAAGGAATATACAGTCTCACGCACTTACAAGAGCAATTTGAAGTCCCTGGCAAAATTCTGGATTGGCGCCGATACTTTCGTCACGGGCTAGCCGCGTGCCCGCGTTACACTGACAACGGCCGGCCGGATATGGCCGGGCTATATACCGACAACGACAGGCCGAACACGCTCTCTGCGCCCCGGATCATTTCGGCATCGGCGCCTGCGTTCCATCCGACCACTTTCCCGTAGGGACGAGGAAAACGGTGAATGGCTCCGGGGGGCCAGTCTGCAAGAGAATAACCGGCGAGTTGGGCACATCTGCGCCCCATTTCGCTTTGTCCATCACCGGGGTGTAAAACATCAAGTGGGCCAGGTTGTGACCACCGTCGTCAGTGAGGTACGCTTCTTTTGACATCATGTAGGACATCGCGCCGGGCTCTAGGATCGTGGGCAGGTCCTTCTTAACATAAGCGGCTTTTTCCCATTCTTGGATCTGCGCAATGGTTTTTCCGGCCAATACAAGTTCCGCCCTCTTGATGATGCGAGGCAGAACTGAGCGTACCGCCGGCGGGTTGTAACAGATCGGACTCCGATTCTTTGGATTCCAAAATTGCAGATTATCAGTCGGTGCCGTCCATCCCCGCTCTACTGCGCAGACAAAGCCATTCTTTCCTTCGACCGCGGTTTCGTAGCCATGCCTTCCAAGAACAAAGATCGTAGCGTCGCGAGAGATCGCATCGGGAGCCGCGCTGCGCGCTAAGGCAATTTCAGCATTGCGGTCTGGCATCAGGTACTGATCCACTGGTGCCATGCTGGGATACGGTGTCTTGGGATCTTGCGCCCGCACCTGAAGTGGAGCCCCAAGAGCACAAATCACGGCAACCACTAAAGAAGCACTGGCGGAAAGTGTATTTCGGTCCATCAGTTCCTCCCGGAATGCGGGACGACAAAAACCAGGCGCCAGGATGCGCCAGGGTTGCGAGATACCTTGGTACGTCCTTGTCGAGAGAGCCTAACCTTATCTCAGGCTCAGAATGCTCGGTTTCCATCAAGGGCTGCAAGAATGATGTGATGAGTGGTGGGAATCCGGGTCGAAGTTACGCAGAGTGAGCACGAAATGTTGAGGATCGAAACGATTGGGGATGGGACCAGCTCAGCAAAGCCAAGCTGGCGTTTTTGAATTTCTCGACTAGCACCAACCCTCCATTGAGCATGCTCTCGTGTGCACACCATGGCGCCGATGGTGCGTGGCAGTTTGCCACGGTACCGCCATTTGCTTGGTCACATCCCCGGCGCTTAGAAACGTTTGTTCGAGGCGAAATGGCTCGGAGAAAGCGTACGTGTCGCGCGACGGACGCCGAGTTGTTCGCGCGGAATTCTGACGATCGAGGCCGGCTCCGGCGGCAGCAGTTCCATCGGACAAGGCATACGCAAGTGCTCGTCAAGTCCTCTCGCGCGGACTTTGGTCCCTTCCTTGTTTCGGCGAACAGTTCGAGGCTCGGCCGATTTTCGGATGGAAACTGGCTCGCCGTGGGGGATGCAGCTGTCGCATTCGATCCCCTCTCCTCGCCTGCGCAACGCTTGTGGGGCGCGCAGACGCAGCGATCCCTCATACACTTTTCCATCGGACTTGGCCGATTCCGGTGCACTCTTGGTGCACTATCGGATGCAAATGAGGCACTTCAGTGCGAATGAGAACGAGTGTGAGTACAAACCGACAGGATAAATTAGCAGTAGGCGCAGTCGGCGTCGCCTATGCCGCCGGTCATGTCGTCCTTCATGCGCTTCAGGCGGCGGCCTAAACGCTCCGCCATCTGATGGCGCGCCCGCCACAGGCGGGCCTTCAGCGTGTTTTCGGTGACGCCCAGCTTCTTGGCGGCTTCACCGGTCGAGTAGCCCTGCACTTCGCGAAGAACGAATGCCGTGCGCAGCAGCGGCGAAAGCTCGTCCAGGTTCTGGTTGATCATCTCCCGCAACTCGGTGCCGGCATACACCTGCTCCGGATTCGGCGAATCATCAGCAAAACGCTCGCTGGCCGGCAGCTCGTCTTCGCGCGGCGTCTCGTCGAGCGAAACGGCCGGGCGCGATTTGGCGCTGCGCCGGCGCATCAAGGCGGCGTTGATGACGATGCGCGTCAGCCAGGTTGAAAATTGCGAGCGCCCTTCGAAGCGCTTCAGGTTGCGATACGCCGACAGGTATCCGTCCTGCAGAGCGTCTTCCGCATCCTCGGTGTTGCCGAGTACCCGCAGCGCGGTCTGGTACAAGGGGCGCTGGTAGCGGCGAAACAGCGTTTCGACCGCCTGCTGGTCACCCCTTTGACCGGCGCGGATCAGCTTCGCTTCGTTCAGCTCAGTTCCCACTGCCACTTGTGTTGCCATTGTTGCCCCCATTGGACTAAACCCGTAGTCAAAATTCGATGCCGCCATCCTCAAAGAGTTTCCGCCGCATCAATGCACCGGCGCGCTAGCTCCTTTTGGCGGCCGCTTCAGCAACATCAGGACCGGAATGACCACCAGAAACACCACGCCCAGCATGTAGAAGTTGTCGATGAAAGCCTTCATCACCGCTTGCCGCTGCACCATCCCGTAGATCATTCCGTAGGCCTGGGACGCCGCGCCGGGCCCGCTCGAACCGCCGGAAGTAAACGCCGCGGTAAACGCGTGAACGCGGCTCTGGAACGTTGTGCTCAGCGTGTTTACGTGCTCCATCAGTTGCGCTTGGTGAAACTGTGTGCGCCGCTCCAGGAAAGTGGTGACGGTGGCGATTCCCACACTGGCTCCGATATTTCGCGCCAGATTGATAATGCCGGTGCCCATGTTGGTCATCTCCTTGGGCACGAAAGCGAACGCCGAAACGTTGATAGGGATGAACAGAAATGCCAGCCCGAAGCTCTGCAGCATGCGCGCCAGCACAGCGTGTTTGTAGTCGATCTGCAGGTTCCAGCCCGCCATCACGAAAAGCGCCGCCGATGAGACCAGGCACCCGAAGGTGATCAGGTATTTGGTGTTCACGCGGGACACCAGGAATCCGACCACCGGCATCATGAACATGATCACCGCGCCGCCTGGTGACAACGCTAGACCCGCAAGTTCCGCGGTATAACCCATCATTTCCTGCAGAAACTGCGGGATCAGAACGGTGCTGGCATACAGCACAAACCCGAGGAAGAACATGGCCAGCGTCGCCACCGCGAAATTCCTGTCCTTCAGCATGCGCAAGTCCACGACCGGATGCTGCTGTCGATATTCCCAGATGATTCCGGCGATGATTCCGATGAGCATGAGTACGAAAAACAGTTGAATGAAGCCGCTCGAAAGCCAATCTTCTCTCTGGCCCTTGTCCAGGATGATCTGCATGCTGCCGAGGCCCAGGCTGATCAGGCCGATGCCGATGTAGTCGATGCGAAAGCCCTCTTTCAGCTTGGTGCGTTTCATGTAGGGCGGATCGCTGACCAGCAGCGACGTCAGCAGCAGGGAGAAAATGCCCACCGGAATGTTGATGTAAAAAATCCAGCGCCAGGAAAAATTGTCGGTGATCCAGCCGCCCAACCAAGGACCGATCGTCGGCGCGACGACTACGGCCACCCCGTACACGGCAAAGGCCATGCCGCGCTTTTCGAGCGGAAAGGTGTCGTTCAAAATCGCCTGCTCGCTCGGTTGCAAGCCGCCGCCGCCCACCCCCTGCAGGATACGGAAGAAAACCAGCACGCCTAGACTCGGCGCCAGACCGCATAGAAACGAACTGACGGTGAACAAAGCTACGCAGGCCATGTAAAACCGCTTGCGTCCCAGCAAACCCGAAAGCCAACCGGATAGCGGCAGCACGATGGCGTTCGAAACCAGGTAGGAGGTCAGCACCCAGGTCGATTCGTCGGCTCCGGCCGACAGGTTTCCGGAAATGTGCGGAAGCGCGACGTTGGCGATGGAAGTGTCGAGTACTTCCATGAACGTAGCGAGGGTGACGGTTATGGCGATCACCCAGGGGTTGATCGAGCCGTCCGGCATCCGCAATTTCGATAGCAACCTGTGCTTCACTGCGCGCCCGCTCCCCTCTTAGTTTCTACGCCGGCTCGGCCGGTTTATTTCAATTCGAGATCACGGTGGCCACGACGTTCATGCCCGGCCGCAAGATCGCCTTTTCCTGCGGAATCGGATCGAGAACGATCTTCACCGGCACGCGCTGCACTACCTTCACGTAGTTGCCAGTAGCGTTTTCGGGCGGCAGCAAGCTCAGCACCGCTCCGGTGGCGCCGGCGATGGAATCCACATGGCCGCTGAAGGTCTTCCCGTAAGTGTCCACTTTCACTTCCGCCTTTTGCCCGGGCTTCATGTTGCGAAGCTGCGTCTCTTTGAAGTTTGCGGTAACCCAAACGTTAGCCAGCGGCACCACCACCATGAGGCCCTGCCCTTGCTGCACGATCTGGCCGACCTCGACTTGCTTGTGCGTGGCAACGCCGTCGACGGGAGCCACCACAATCGCGTACTCGAGATTAAGTTCGGCGGCTTCAACCGCCGCCCGCGCTTGTTCGACCTTGGCGATTTTTCCCTGCGCATCGGCCTGGCGAATGAGCACCTGCTTGGTGTCGGCCTTGGCGGCGACGATACCGGCTTGTGCCTGCAGTACGCGCGCTTTCGCTGCATCCAGCTGCGCTTTCGCGATTTCGATGCTGCGTTGGGCCTGCGCCAGCTTTTCCTGGTCGGCTTTGAGTGAGCTAGAGGTCGCGTCCGCGTTGGCTTTGGCAGCGTCGAACTGCTGCTTGGAGATTTCGCCCTTGGCAAGCAGCGGCGTGTAGCGGCCGAGATCGGCTTCGGCCAAAGCGGCATTGGCTTTGCTCTTTTCGACGTTGGCCTGCGCCCAGGCGAGATCGGCGGTCTTGGCCTCATCGAAGGAGGTTTCCGCGCGCACCAGGTCGGCCTGGGCCGCGGCAAGCTGCGCGTCGGCGCTGGAGGTCCCGCTTTGTGTGCTGAGCTGGGTTCTCGGCACGTCGATCCCGGCCGACCTCGCGTCGCTTTCCGCGAGCGCGAGCTGCGCTTTGGCTTGATTGAGCGCGGCTTGGTAGTCGCGAGGATCGAGCTTGACCAGGATCTGCCCGGCTTTCACCTGCTGGTTGTCATCGACCAGCACGTCAGCGACGCGGCCGTAAACCTTGGAAGAGATCTGCGTGATGTGCCCGTCCACCTGCGCGTCATCAGTGCTTTCGCGGTCTCGGTAGTAGAGAAAGAGTCCTACGATCACGGCCAGAACGACCAGGCCGCCCGCGAACAGCAGCCGCTTGGTCTTGGGGCTGGCCAAGCCCTTTTCTGGCGGCTCAAGCTTCAGCTCTTCCACCGTCGTCTTGACCTTGGACGCGTTCTCCAGCCCGACTTCGATTTCGACACTCATCCCTGGGTCCTCTCCTCTTACTTCGCGTAAACCGTTTCCATCTGGCCTATCGACTTCGCGAAATCCGCGCGCGCCTGGTTGAAGCGATAGAGCGCGGCGATCTGGTTGTCGTTGGCGCGCGCCAGCGCGTCCTGCGCCTGAATCACTTCGATGTTGTTGGCGACGCCGGCCTTGAAGCGGTCGCGCGCCTGGTCCACTTCCTCCCTGGACAACTCGACGCCCAAATTGGCAACCTCCACCTGATTGCGCGCGGACTTCAGATTCAGCAGGGAGGTCTTGACGTCGAGCGCGATCTGATTGCGCAGATCCGCTTTCTGTTCGTTGATGACCTTGAGCTGCAAGTCGGACTTCACGATTTCCGCGTGCGTCCGGCCGCCCGTGAACAAGGGCACATCGAGCGTGGCCTGATAGTTGTAAACCGGAATGCCGTTGTTCAGGCGCGTGCCCTGGTAGGCCCAGTTGCCGTCAATTCGCACGGTCGGAAGGCGCAAATCGTCGGACGCTTTCTTGTCGTATCCCGCTGCCCTGGCCTGTTCGTCCAGGGCTTTCCACTCGGGTCTGGTCGCCAGCGCCTGGTCGATGCTTGGATCAACATCCGGCTGCGGCGTATCGAAAAAGCGCAGCGAGTCCGCGAGCTCGATTTCCTGACGCGGGTCGAGACTCAAAAGCTTGCTCAAACCGAAGAGCGAGGCGTCGCGGTCGGTTTCGGCGACCAGCAAGGCCTGCTTTTCGTTTTGCAGCTCGACGTTGGCGCGCAGCGTGTCGATACCGGTGCCGACCCCCTCTTTCTGCAGATCGGCTGCCTGATCATAAAGAGCCTGCGCGAGTTCGACGCGGGATCGCGCGGCTTCGACCGTGGCCATGGCGCGCAAAGTCCCGATGTATTGCGAAACTACAAGAAGGATCACCTGCTCGCGCGTCGAGAGGCTGCTTTCCCTGCTGGCGTTGGCTCCGGCCCTGGCCGAGCGGTAACGATTCCACAAGTTCAGGTCGAAGACCGGCATGCCGAAAGTCGGCCCGGCGTTGAAGATGTTGATGGGGCCGATATGCTGCGGGAAGCCGGGAATCTCGATGCCCAGCTGCGCCTGGATATTGGACCGGCGCACCGCATCGTAGGCTTGTAAATCGGCTTGCGGCAACAGGCCCGCGCGAGCGATGTTTTTGTCCTGCACCGCTTGCGCTGCCTGCAGGACAGCGATCTGCGCGGTCGGATTCTGTTTGAGGGCCAGGCCCACGGCCCGGTCGAGCGTCAGTTTGAGCTTTCCGCCCGGATTCGCTCCCGGGGCCGACGACGGCTGCTGCGCGCGCGCGCCAGAGCCGCTCATCAACAGGCCAAAGAGCAGAAGGTAAAAGATGATCGGCGTCTTTTTCTCGTGCGAGTTCTGGCTCCGCAGGCCGTTCTTCTCTTCGCCGACAATCTCTTTCACGATGGCCTGGTTCAAACAACCGTCCGCGATCAGCTGGGCTCCTTCGTGATACATCGTCTTCAGCAGCATCTTTCCCGCTCGGTCGATAAAACTGACCCCGCAGAGATTCACGTAGAATTTTTCCTGCGGCGACGCGGAGCGAAGTTCGCGCCAGCACTGTTCGAGGGTGGCCACGTTCTCGCCCACCAAGCGGCCCTCGACACTTACGACGGTCTTGGACTTCTTCTTGTCGGTAGTTACTCTAAGCATGTCCGGTGAACGGGGATATCGGATGCACAGAACCAACCAAAGTGTGCAAAAATTTGATAACAGACATAATCTATTTATTTTGAATAACTTGTATGCGCTTTGACTGGCACTCGGACCCTGATTTTTGACCATATATGAGCATAAGGCGAAATATTGCCAAGTATATTATGACCATATACGGGCATTCTCGGATTCAGTCTGCTTCCCACCTTTTCTAGGCTTTTCGTAGAAGGTATCCGCATGATTTACTTAGTCCCTTGCATCTAAAGCGAGACCCTATGCGCCGATCTTTTAGCCGCCGTATCGCCTTGTCCCTTCTGGCCGTTCTCCTAGGTCCTGCCCTTCCGAGCTGGGCCCAGGTGACCGAGAAACCCGACTCTCCTGTGGCAAAACCGCAAGGCCCGCCGGCACGAAGCGTCAAAGCGGTTCCGGCACAGGCTCCTTATGAACCGCTGACGGGAAAGCAGAGAGTCCAATGGGCGGCGTCAGAAACCTTTGGCTTGGAGAGCTGGCTGGTAGGCATCTGGACGGCCAGCCTCGGAACGGCCCGCAACAAACCGGAAGAATACGGACCACACTGGGAAGGCTTCGCAAAGCGCTATGGCATCCGCTTTAGCGGTATTGCGGCGAGCAACACCATCGAGGCCGGGCTCGGCGCGCTTTGGGGTGAGGATCCGCGCTACGTGCGCAGTCAAAACTCGCCGTTTAAGAAGCGCGTCGGTAATGTGTTCCTCTACACGTTCATGGCCCGGAATCGCGAAGGAAAACGGATGCCGGCCTATGCGCGCTATATCGCCATCCCCGGCAACAACTTTCTTTCCAACACCTGGCGGGTCAGCAGCGAATCGACAACCAATGATGCACTGGCGCGTACCGGCTATGGCCTGCTCGCCGACGTTGGAGGCAACGCCTGGTCCGAGTTTTGGCCGGACGTGAGGCGGATGGTTTTCAGGCGAAACTAGCAGCTAGGGCGACCGCCTCTATCGCTTAACCGCAATGGCCTGCAATTCAAAATGGCCGCCGCGCAGCAGCGAACCCGCGCCGACAAATTCGCGCGCGGGAAACTGCTTGGTGAAATAGGTCTTGTAAATCGCGTTGAACTTGTCAAAGAGCGATAAGTCCGTGCAGGAGATCTGGACGTAGACCAGATCGTCCATGGTCATGCCGGCCTGGGCCAGAACATCCTTTTCGCCGTCCAGAAGAAGCTTGATCTCATCTTCGACCTTATCCGGGGCCTTGCCGGTTTTCGGGTCGAGTCCGATGCGGCCGGCAAGATACAACGTATCGCCGGCGAGCACGGCATCGCTAAACGGCGCCTGGACGCTTTTCCCCGGCAAGTCGATGTACTTGCGGGAAGCTTGCGGCGTGGGCTGCGAGCGAAGGCCAGCCACGGTAAGAATACCAGCAACCAGGAGTCCGGCTAGGACGATTCCCACTCGGCGATTCATGAATGCTCCTTCATTGTCCGCGCCCTTGCGCGGGAAGATTTGCGGTGCGGCAAGTGTAGTTTGATCCCAGGGAAGCGGCAAGGAGGAATCGGGCGGTCGCCCGAGCTAGCGACTAGAGCGCGATCCAGCCGGTTCGGATGAAGTAGAGCGAAGTGACGCCGACCAGAATCCACAGCAAAACGCCCTGCGCGAGGGGTCGCCAGCCGACCTCCTCCAGGGTGCGGCGCGAAATTCCGGTACCGATCAGAAACAGCGTGACGGTGAGACCCAAACGGCCAAGGCGGAAGAACATCTCGGAAAGACGGGGCTCCTGCGGCCCGTAGGTATTGATCACCGCCGCCAGACAAAACAGGAAAATAAACCACGGTATCTGAATTTTGGAGCGGCTGCGCTTGACGGCCGCCGTGGCCAGGGCCAGGGGAACGATCCACAGCGCGCGGGCCAGCTTCACGGTGGTTGCGACGAGCAAGGCTTCGTTTCCATAGCGCGAGGCCGCGCCCACCACCGAACTGGTGTCATGAATGGCCAAGGCTGACCACAGGCCAAATTGCGACTGCGAAAGGTGCTGGGCGGCGCCAATCGAAGGAAAGATGAACAGCGCGATGGAATTCAGGATAAATACCGTACCCAACGAGACCGCCATTTCCTCGTCGCTGGCTTGAACGATCGGACCGATCGCGGCAATGGCGCTGCCGCCGCAGATCGCGGTGCCGGTCGAAATCAGATAGGCAATCGTCCCGCGGACCTTCCCTATCTTCCCGATCAGCAGCCCGGCCAGAAGGGCGAAGCCGATTCCGAGCGCCGTGTAGAGGAAGCCGCTACGGCCGGCTTTTAAAACCTCGTGAAGATTCATCCCGAAACCCAAGGCGACCACCGACGCCTGCAACAGAAATTTCGCAAGAGCCCGGCTGTCCGCGGCATAAGGGTGTTCGAGCAACAGTGCAAAGATAAATCCCGCAGCAAGCGCAATCGGCGGCGAGATGAATCCGGTGGCGCTCAAAACGAGCAGCAAAAAAAAGACGGTTTTTGTGTTCATTCTGACGAGGAACTCAACTGCGACGCATTAGTGTACGACAGCAGAGCACGTGATAGAGTGCTCGGCAAACAGCGGGAGGCAAGCGATGTCCGGAACTCTGGCCAGCCCGGGAGGGACTCCGGAAGCTCCACAGAACCCGGCTGCAGGTTCTAGGAAGCCGCACAAGTCCGGCTGCGGCTGCGTCGGTTCCCTGGGCTTTGTAACCCTGCTGGTGGTCGCACTGCTTCTCTTGCTGAATCCGTGGTCGCTGCACATGGGCAGACGATGGACGCCGGCGCTGACTTGGCATGGAGTGGGCAAACTGCATTCGACGACCGGCGCTTCCTACGGCCTCTTCCTCGAACTCTATCCACTCCTGGAACACAGCCGCCGGGGCCCTTCCTCGCGCAAGAACGTCGAAGGCACGGCCAAGATCTGCACGCCGCAGGGCCAGATTTATGCGATGACCGTCGACGGTTATCTCGATGCGTGGCTCGACGCCGATCAAAAGCCGCTCACTCTCTACTTGCGTTCCTTGCAAGATGCACAGCCGAAGCTGCGCGCCGATTTCCACGGCTCCTGGCAGGGAGAAGAGCTGGTGCTCGACGACAAAGGAAGCCTGGCCATGTCGTTTCGGGCGGACGGAAACGCCAAAGGCTATCTCGTCGGCAGCAACGCGCCCGGCGAAGAGACCACGGGAAGACTGCAGTATGCAAAGGAAAGCGCGCTCGTCTCGGTGTGTGGCGCAAGCGCAAAAAACAGCTTCTGAATCGCCACGGCTAATTTTGCTGATGGGGGGAACTGCCTACGGGCGCCGCGGTTTTCGTTTTGCCTTTTGCGCCGCCGCCTGAAATCTCCCGGACCAGCTCGACCGCCTTAGCCAGGCTGACGCGGCAAGCGCTGTCGTTGATGCGGCACTGCGCCAGCGTCAGACCGCATCCGCAATCGCAGGATTTGGCGTTCAACTGGCGAAGGGCCGCCGTTTTCTGCCCTGCGCTAAGCCTTGAAAAATCGACACCGGGAAGCTCGGTAGCGCGCTCGGCGTTTTTCAAGAACACTTGGCCGTTGTCCTCGAAGTATTCGACCTTCGCGCCCACCGGCATACCGAGCATGGCTTTGAGCTCGCGCTCGTACAGGCTGGGATCGTTCAAGCCGACATGTTTTTGCACCACGCGGCCCTGTGCGTCAATCACGAACGAAGTAGGCAGCGCGGCGATTCCGCCGTAGGCGTGCACGACATCGTCGGATGCCATGGCCACGCGATAGTTGATTCCGGAGTGCTCTACGAAACGCCTCACCTCGTCCGCGTCGTCTTCTTCGGTCGCGAGCGCGATAATCTCCAGCTTCTCCCGATAGCGCTTTTGCAGGTCGACGAGGTCCGCGATCTCCGCGCGGCAGGGGCCGCACCAGGTGGCCCAGAAGTTCAGCAGGACCACTTTGCCTTTCGCTTCCTCGAGAGAGACCGGCTTGCCCTCAAGATCCTTGAGCTCGAAGCCCGGAGCCACATCCGGATTTTTCACGAAGCGAATCGGTTCGCTATCCTGAGCCTCAGGCTTGGCGGCGGCACTATCGGCGTAGGTAGTCTGTGACCGGCCGCAACCTGCCGCGAACAAGGCGCCGCTCAATAGCAACAACAACCAAACGGATTTGAGGCGCAATTCCATCGCATTCCTAGTCTAGCAGGAAGTTTTGTCGCGGCCGATTCCGTCCGGCGTGCGTAGGCGTTCAGCCAGGAACCTTCATTCGAGCCGCGCCCAAGATACGACGGCTCTTTTTCTCCTGCACCAAGACCACGGCGGTCAGATTTTCGCGCTTCCAGCCGGATTTGAGCTTGGTTGAAGCATCACCTTCGAAGGACACCAGTTCGGTGCGGCCGTCCGCATTGCCGATATGCCGCATGGAACGGAGCACGGATGCGTGGCTCAGGTTGCGGCCGGCGTTTTCACCGCGCGCAACCGCGGAGGAAAGCCCGCTTTCCGTGATCGCGAGCCACACTTCGGCCGAGTCGCCGGGCGATAACTGGCCCGCGATCTTGCCGACGCTAATGGTGAAATGGGGTTCGCTCGGATTCCCTGCCGTCAGAGCGGCGAGCTTGACCGGCGTTACGGGAGCGCTTTGCGCTTCCTTGACCGCCCTCACCGCCTGGTCCCCGCGGCTGCCGACCAATTGCGTGCGGCCGTTCACTACCATCTGCGGCGTGTAGGGCCCCTGCTCGTGAAGCGCCGTCGTGTAGACCTGCTGCCGGAGGGTCCAGTCAGCGGATGAAAAAGGGTCCACCCAACCCTGCTGGTCCCAATAGTCCACGTGTTCTTCGATGGCAATGATCTCTACACCTTGGAAGGGCTGCGCGGTTTCCATCTTCGCCAGCAGCGCGTCGGCCGGCGGACAGCTGGAGCAGCCTTCGGATGTAAAAAGCTCGACGACGACGGGAACGGCAGCGGTGGATACGGGCTGCGACTGAGGACCGCTTGGTGCAGGCAAACGGAGGTCTGCCGCAAGCAGGATCGGCAGAAGAGATGCCAAAGCGAGTTTCATAGGGAACGCTCCCAAAACGACTCGCATACGATGTTGGCACGAAGAAAAAGTGTCAGACCCTGAGCGGCATCCCGGTTCCTAGTGGCCGCTTGCCACTTCCCGTACCACGCCAGGCTCGCCGCGTTCGCGAGCCTGGTATTGATCATAGATCCAACGGTAGGTCTTTTCGAGCCCCGCGCGCAGCGAGGTGTCCGGCTCCCAGTGCAGGTACTTTTGGATGAGTGTGTTGTCGCTGTTGCGTCCGTTCACGCCCTTGGGAGCGCTCAAATCGTAGTTTCGTTTAAGCCTGATGCCGGCAAAGCTCTCCGCCAGGTCCACCAGCTGATTGATGGTCACGGCCTCGCTCGAACCGAGGTTGATGGGTTGCAGGATTTCTGAGTCCATGATCAGCTCGATGCCCTTGATGCAGTCGTCGATGAACATGAAGCTGCGGGTCTGATTGCCCGTTCCCCAGATTTCGATCTCGTGTCTTCCCGAGAGCCTTGCTTCAATCACTTTGCGGCAGATCGCTGCGGGAGCCTTTTCGCGGCCGCCGTACCACGTACCCCACGGACCATAAACGTTGTGGAAACGCGCTACGCGGGTGTACAAGCCGAAGTCTTCGCGGAAGTGGCGGCACATGCGCTCGGAGAACAGCTTTTCCCAGCCGTAGCCGTCCTCGGCGAGCGCCGGGTAGGCATCTTCTTCCTTGAGCGACGGCGCTACAAACGTTTTTTGCTTGTCGCCGTTGTAAACGCACGCGGAGGAGGAATAAAAAAACCGCGTGGCACCCGAGTCCAGAGCTGCCTGCAGCATGTGGGTGTTGATCAGCACCGACAGCATGCACAGGG
>Ga0310913_10000881_pt1 | contig 14692 bp, 15 predicted proteins | sample GREbulkMGOX082_FD_203447 | JGI IMG/M metagenome (GOLD analysis project Ga0310913, IMG submission 203447) | Lab enrichment of tropical soil microbial communities from Luquillo Experimental Forest, Puerto Rico - GRE.bulkMG.OX082 | ecosystem: Environmental > Terrestrial > Soil > Tropical forest >...
AGGTCCTTCACTGGATCGACCCGTGGCGTCTCGATCCGCTGGCGGTCCGTGCAGCGGCTCCGATTGAAAGAAAGGCAGAAACTCCGCTGCCGGTCCTCGCCGACTCGTCTGACTAATCCTGAGAGTGGAGATCAAGGATGACGGATTTGCTGATCAGCTTCGTCGTGCCCGCCTACAACGAAGAAGCTCTGATCGCCTCGTGCCTTGCTGCTATTCAGGCGGAAATCGCGCGCACCGGCTGCCGGGCAGAAATAATCGTCGTCAACAACAACAGTACTGACGGCACGCGGCGCATTGCATCATCAATCCCCGGGGTCGGCATTGTGGACGAACCGCAAAGAGGGCTCGTTCAGGCTCGCAGAGCCGGGTGCCGCGCCGCCAACGGCCAGCTGATTGCGAACATAGACGCTGATACGATGCTGACCGAGGGCTGGCTGCGCACCGCACTCGAGGAATTCTCCCGTTCTCCCGATCTGGTCGCGTTGAGCGGCCCGTGCATTTACTATGACTTGCCGCGATCGGCGCAATTCGTCGCTGTTGTGTTCTATCGCATCGCATTCGTAACTTACCTGTTGATCAGGTTCGTGCTGGGAGCCGGCTCGATGATACAGGGGGGCAACTTCATTGTCTCCAAGAGCGCGCTCGAGGCTGCGGGCGGCTTCAACTCCGGTTTCCGCTTCTACGGCGAAGATACCGATTTGGCTCGCCGGCTGAGCAAGGTCGGGCCGGTCAAGTTTTCATTGAGGCTACCCGCCTTGTCCTCCGGACGACGGTTTGTCGCGGAGGGCCTCATCCGTGCCGGGTTACGCTATGCGGTAAATTACGTGTGGACCATTTTCTTCAGGCACCCGTTCACCTTGACCTGGTTAGATGTCCGCCATCCGAGCGGCGGGCCGGGTGTGGCCGGGAGTGAAGCGGATAGCGTCGCTCCTTCCCTGGACTGAGTTGACGAGGGTTTGTCCCCGCCAGCCGATGCCGATGCCGACAATGGCGGCACGGATCATGTCTTTGCCGCCAGCATGTCTCTAACGCCGCGCAGCGCTAGGTAATATCCCGAGAGCCCGAAGCCGGTGACCATGCCATGGCTGACACGCGCGGTCTCGGAGACGGGGCCGCGCCGCACCGGGTTTGAGATATGGATCTCGATGGTCGGGAACCGCACCTGGCCGATCGCGGCGACCAGTGCCGGATAACCCGTCCCGAACCCCGCCGGGTTGAACAGCGCCGCGTCGAACCCCTTGTCGTTGGCTTCATACAGCTTGTTGATCACCTCGCCCTCGATGTTCGAATGAAAGATCTCGACCTCGAGGCCCAACTCTGCGGCATAACCGCGAATGCGCTCGTCGTATTCGGACAATGTCATGGGCCCAAAGATCTCGATCTGGACCTTCCCGCGCATGTTCATGCCCGCACCGTGGATGATCAGAATTTTCGACATGTCGCTCCTCGCATCAAATCTGCGCCGATGCTAGTTGACGAGCCGATTCAAATACAAGGCTCGCTGTGGGGGTTGATTGGCGTTAAACTGTACTCGGATCGGTGGCGTCGGTCGGGGGGTCGATGCAGCACGGTATTTGGGCGAGGGTCATTCCTGGCGGAATGATTGTGCTGCTGCTGATGCAGCCCCACGGATTTGCGGCCAAGGCCTCGGTGAAGCCGCACGGATACGCGGCGAAGTCTTCGGCGAAATCCAAGCGCCACGTGACCGTTGTAATCGGCAAGCGTCCCGTCGAAAAAAAGCCGGTAAGCGTCCAAATCGTCTCGTTCCCGGATACGGAGTGGCACGCGGTTAAGATCATCCGGGGCGGGACATCGGCGAGAGACGAAGCCGCCGGCGTTGAGCCGGCCGAGAAGACCGAGACCGCTGAGATCGTGACGTTCGGCGATCCGAACAGCAAACCCGTCAGAGTGGTGCGCGGCGACACGGACCGTACGGCGGTGATGCCAGGGCGACCGCTACCCGCGATCGGGACGAGCGAATTGGTCACATTCGTCAACCCTCGAGATCAACCGGTTACAGTGCTCCGAGGTTCGATCGCGCAATCGCTGCCCGGCATCGAGTTGTTCCGCCCGGCGAGCGAGAGCGATCTCGATCGCGTTGCCTTCGCGGTCGATGGCGCCGAATCAAGCCACGGGACCGATCTGCGAATGTGGCGTCCCGAGTTAAACGGGCCCCAGGGACCGATGCAGGTCTCCGCCGCCGCGGCGATCGATATCGGTGGCGGCGACCGGTTCGACATGGCCGAAAATCGACAATTGGGTCGCGCCTATCTCGCACGCATGTTCAGGCGGTACGGCAACTGGCCGGATGCGATCGCCGCATACAACTGGGGGCCAGGCAACATGGATGCGTGGATCGGCGACGGGCGCCCGAGCAGCAACTTCCCGCTAGAGGTCGAGCGCTATCGCGATCGGGTGCTGTACGACGCCGGGTTTGACGAGGCATCCAGGAACCCGTTGTTTTACGACACCCGGCAGTTCCCGGAGGTCGCCACACCAGGCGCCCGGCAATATCCAACGGTCGTGAATTCGAGCCGAGACGTGGCGAAGTAAGTACCGCTTCGCCGTCACCGTGGCGGCGGCAGCGAAATTCCGTATCTCGCGTAGATCTTGTCGATAATGCCATCCGCGCGAAGCCGATCGAGTGCTTCGTCGATGGCTTCGCGCAATTTGTCGTCGGGCTGGCGCATGCCGACCGCTTCGTTCCAGACGAGGGAGTGCTCCGCTTCGCCGGGCAACAGGATGTTGAGTAGCTGGGTCGGGTGGGTCAGATTGTGGTAGCCGGCGGCAAGCGGGGACACCGCGGCTGCGTCGATCTCGCCCGCCGCGAGTGCTTCCAGCATGTCCTCCTCGAAGCCGAAGGTCGATGTCGGTACGTGCCGCTGGCCGAGTACCCAAGCCGCGACGGAGCCGACCAGGACGCCGACCTTCGTTCGGTCGTCGAGATCCCCAAAGCCGGTGATGGCGCTGTGCCTCGGCACCGCCAACGTCACGCCGGCACTATAGTAAGGCTTGGAGAGACGCAGCCCGGTGTCGGCCTGAGCCTCTGGGTCAGCGATCGCGTCGAGGACGATGTCGCAATGCGCGCGGAAAACCTGCGACGGCACGACGATCCACTCCATCGCCAAGCCGACGCCGAGCTCCTTGGCCAGCGCCCGGCCGAGCTCAACCTGAAAACCCGGCGGATCGCCGGTCTTGCTGGCAAAGGGCAGCGAGTTCGGATGGGCGCAAAGATTGAGCAGCCCACTGGCCCGGATCATGTCGAGCGAACGCGCCGCGGCCTTTCCGCTCTGGCACAAGGGGACAGAGACAGCGCAGACAGCCACCAGACACCATCGGTGCGCTGCTCGAGCGACGCTCATCCCTGTCCTTCGGGCTTGAGGCTGTGGATGTAATCAATGATTGCGTCGATGTCGGCATCGCTGAACATCTGGCCGAAGGGCGGCATCACGCCCTGCTTGCCGTTCTTGATCCGATCGCGGATGAACTCGTCGCTGCGCTTGGTGTCCATCAGCTGCGGCCCTCGACCCGCAGTGCGTCCGCCATCACTGTGGCAGAACCCGCAAGTCGACGCGAACAGAGCCTTGACATCGATCGTCGACCCGGCCGGTTGCGCCAGCGCCGGCGCGAGGCTCACCGTGACGCCTAGGCTGGCTATGCCGCGGAGCGCCGCGCGCCTCGCGAACAACGCTATTTCAGGCTGTAGACGACGAGGACGCCCTCGTCCCGCGGCATGCTCTTGTAGGGCTCGCCGAAGTTCGGGGCGAATTCGTCGCTGAGCATGCCGCCGAAGCCCGCCACGACGGCGACGTACTGTTTGCCGCCGGCGGTGTAACTGACGATGCCGCCCTGGTGGCCGAGCCCGTCGCTGTGGCTCCACAGCTCGGCGCCGGTCGTCGCATTGTAGGCGTGGAGCACCCCGCGCGAATCGGGAACAAAGAGCAGATTGCCGGCGGTCGAGAGGATGCTGGCGAGCGGCGGCTCGGGAAACCGCACCTCCCATTTCTTGGCTCCGGTGATCGGGTCGCGGGCGTCGAGATGCCCGTAGATCTGGCCGTCGGGCGGCGGCGCCATCTTGAAGGTGGCGCCTAGGTTCAACTGCGCCTGCGGCTCGGTGACCGGCGTCGTCTTGACCACTTCGAGGTTCATGCACCATTCCTGGCCGATCTTGTAGTACATGCCGGTCGCCGGGTTGTAGGAGCCCGAGTTCCAGCTGACGCCGCCGCCGATAAACGGACACAGCGGTTCGGCGACCTTGCCCGCCTGGAAATCGCGGCGGCCGATCAGCTCGCCAGTCTTCGGGTCGATGGTCTTGACAAAGTTGATGTTCTTGACCAGCGGCCAGACGTTCTCGACCTTGGCGTCAGCGCGGTCGTAGACAAAAATGAAGCCGCTCTTGTTCGGATGCACGACGTAGTGCTTGCCGTCGCGGTCGAGCATCACGAACTCGCCGACGGCACTATCGAAATCCCAGGCGTCGTGCGGCAACTCCTGATGATAGAACTTGAGCTTGCCGGTATCGACATCGAGCCCGATCACCGAGCTCGTATAGAGGTTGTCGCCGGGACGTGCGCCGCTGGTCTTGTAATCGGCGCCAGACCAGTCGTAGAGCGGTGCGGGATTGCTGGTTCCCCACCAGATCGTGTTGCTGGCGGTGTCGAAGGTGCCGGGCATCCATCCGCCGCCTCCGCCTGTCCGCCACGAATCGGCGCCCCAGGTCTTCATTGCGTCATCCGTCCCGGCGACGGTCAGAAACTCCCATTTCTTCTGCCCGGTCGCCGCGTCGACGCCGAAGATAGGGCCGCGATATGGCCACTCGCCGCCTTGGGCGCCGATCACGACTACACCCTTGGCATAAACCGGGGCGCCGGTGAACCCGACAGTGAGCTTCTGCGAATTGATCAGCTTGGTCTCCCAGAGAGGCTTGCCGGTCTTCATATCGAGCCCGAAGAGCCGGCCGTCGACAGTGCCGACGAACATCTTGCCCTCGCCGATCGCCGCACCGCGGTTATAGGGTGAGTGGGTTTGCCGGGCGATCAGCGTCTCGTCGAGCTCGGGAATGTACGACCAGATCACCTTCCCGGTGGCGCCGTCGAGCGCGAAGGTGCGGCTATACGAGCCGGTGTAGTAGAGCACGCCGTCGGCCACCAGCGGCATCGATTGCAGCCCGCGGGTGGAGCGCCCGGGGACATGGATCCACGCGATCTCGAGGTCACGCACATTGCCGGCGTTAATCTGATCGAGCGGGCTGTAGTGGTAAGATTTGTAAGATCCGTGATAGGTCAGCCAATCGTTGGCGCTGCCCGCATCGATCAGAGCCGTGTCGACTGGTTGCGCCGCCGCCGGCGCGGCAATTGCCGCGCCAATCGCCAAGACGAATATCGTCTTCGTGAACATCGTTTCCTCCCCTTGATTGATCCCGTATCCCCAATTCGAGCAACGGGCGTCAGTTGATCAGACCGTAGAACTTGCCGGCGTTTTCGCAGGTAATCTTGTGCACGAGTTCCGGGGGCAGCCCAGCGAACTGCTCGGCGATATATTTCGAGGATTCCGGCCACACCCCGTCGGGATGCGGATAATCGGAGCCCCACATCAACGTCTCGACACCGATGTCCTCGACCAGCTTGGCGCCGATCCGGTCGAACTGAAACGTCGCCCGGCACTGACGGCGCCAATACTCGCTCGGCTTCAGCTTCATCAGATCACGGAAACGGTCCTCATACTCGAAATCCATGCGGTCGAGCGCGTAGGGGAGCCAGCCAATGCCGCTCTCGCCCAACCCGATCCGGAGGTTCGGGTAGCGTTCGAGTACGCCGGCGCCGATGATCGCCGCGATGATATTAATCAGGTTCATCTGAAACCCGGCGACGCCGGTGAACTGCGCGGCGCGGTGGGTCTGGCTGGAAGCCATCTGGCGCGCCCTCGGCGAGGTCGTCGGGAAAGTGTGGAAATGCAGCGGGAGCTGGACATCGTTGACCGCCTTCCACAGGGGCTCCCACATCGGGTGCCACATCGGCTCCATGTCCCAAGAGCAGGAGAGCTCGAGACCTTTGAGGCCGAGCTTGGCGACGCGGTGAACCTCCTCGACCGCCGCGTCGATGTCGCCATAAGGCAGACAGGCAAGGCCGATCTGGCGGTCGGGATGATGGCTGCAGAAATCTCTGAGCCAGTCGTTATAAATGCGCAGCATCTCGTTGGCCGCCTCGGTGTCGCGGACCCGTGAAGCGACGCCGAGGATGCCGAAGATGATCTCGGCGTCGACCCCGTCGCGGTCCATGTCCTTGATCCGCTGATCGGGGTCGCCCGGGCGTCGAACTCCTTTCTTACCGTCCTCATAGAGGCCGGTTTCGGCCATCTTGTCGACGCGGTAATTCTAGCCGGGGATGAACTTCCCCCCGACCGAGCCGATGCCGGCAACGAGACCCATGTTGACGCCGGCCTTGGTGATCCAATGCGGCCCGTCCGGACCATTTTCGACATAAGGCATGCGCTCCTTCAGCCCGCGCTTCGCCTCCGACACGAATTGCTCCGGCGCCGGCCAGGGCAGGTCGAGATGACAATCGGCCCATATTCTGTTGTACTGCATAGGTCGTCCTCCAGTTTCTCGCCACATTCTATCGCGGACGCGAGTGTTCCACTAACCCCGATCAACGGAACGCCGGGATGATGTGCTCGGCGAACAGCTCCATCTGGCGCATCTCTTCCTCCCAGGGCATCGCACCCTGGTCGAAGAACCAAGCGAACCATTCGAGATCGCCTTCGCCGCCGACCCGCTTCAGCGCATCGAACTCGGCCTTGACCTGGTCGACCGTTCCGGCGAGTGCGTATTTGGCCTTACGCATCCGCTCGACTGTCCACTCAGATGTCGGCAACATCACGTCGGCCGGGTATTTGGCGGCGTCCTCGGGCATCCGGAACGCCTCCCAGAAGCCAAAGCCGCCAAAATAGTTGTAGAAGCCGGCATAGTTGGTCTCGCGCAGCAACGCCACGGCCTCCTCCTCGGTCCGGCCAAAATGGAGGGCGCGGACGACACCCACGCTTTCACCGAGACCGAGCGTTCGGCCGGCTCCTGCCGCCACCTCCTGATACATCCTGCACAAGCGCTCGAAGTCGGGCGGATAGGCCGTCAGGATCACCGGGACAATACCTGACTGCGCGGTATAGCGGATCGTCGCCTCGCTGACCGAGAACGGCTGGAACATCGGTGGATGAGGTTCCTGATAGGGCTTCGGTACGACGCAGATCTTGCGGATCACGCCTTGCTCGTCGACCTCGCCCGGAGCCCCGTAGGTCCGGGTCCATTCGGCGACCGGCCAGCGCCGGATGCCTTCCTCATAGGGAAATGGGACCTTGTAGTATTCGCCGTTGTACTCCCAGGCGTCCTCCGTCCAGGCTTTTTTGATGACCTTGAGAGTCTCCTCGTAAACGCGCCGGTTGTGGTTGTCGATGGCTGAGCCGTCCATCGGCGCCCCGGTGGCATGGTATTGCTGGCCGAGCACGTTGACCCAGCGGTCTTGATAGCCGCGCGCGAAACCGGCGTAGACCCGCCCTTTGGTCAGGTGGTCGAGCACGGCTAGTTCCTCCGCCGCGCGGATCGGATCCCACGCAGGCAATACCAGCCCTAGTGGCGAGAATTTGATGCGCTTGGTCCGGGCGGCGAGATCAGTGTAGAGCAGCAGCGGCGCGACCGATGTCTCGTAGCCTTCCGAATGGAAGTGGTGCTCGGTCGTGGCGAAGGCGTCGAAGCCGACCTCGTCGGCGAAGACCACGAGCTTGCGCAGCTCGTCCAGCATCTGCTGATAGCGTTCGTTGTTCCGTCCGATCGGCCGCAGCCGTCTACGGTCCTCTAGCGTGCCGGGCACGGTCGGCAGCACCAAAAGCATGAATTTCATCGGGCGTTCCCTCCTGTTCAGGCTGCCAAACCCGGCAGCGTGGAATTAGGCTGCCATGGTGTCTTCGAGGACCATGGCAGCGCACTTCTCACCGATCATGATCGAGGGCGCGTTGGTGTTCCCGCCTGGAACCTGGGGCATGATCGAGGCATCGGCGACACGCAGCCGCTCGACCCCATAGACGCGCAGCCGCGGATCGACGACAGCGTCGACCTCGCGCCCCATCCGGCAGGTGCCGACCGGGTGCAAATTCGACACACCGTGCACGCGGATCGCCTCGATCATCTCGGCGTCGCTCTGCACTTCGACACCGGGCAGCACCTCCTCGCCGACGAACGTCTTCAATGCCGGTTGGGCTGCGATCTTACGGCTGAGCTTCATGCCGTAGATCAGCGCCTGGAAGTCATAGTCGCTGGCCAAGAAGTTGAACTGGATCGCCGGCGGGGCGAACGGGTCGGGGCTCTTGATCCGCACCCAACCGCGGCCGTCGGGGCGCAGATGCACTGGGCTAAAAGTAAACGCTGAAAACGGGTGCGGCTTGAGGCCGGTGCGCAGCCGCTCCATAGCACTCCAGCCCGACATATTGATCTGCAGATCGGGTTGCTCCATGCGCGGGTCAGTGCGGACGAGGGCCCCGGCATAAATCCCGGCGTTCGACAAATGCCCGGAGCGGCTGACCGCGTATTGCACCGCCGCCTTGAGCTTGAGTGCCGGGCTCATCGCCATGTCGTTGACCGTGATCTTCTGCGGACAGCGCCACACCAGGTAGGTGTTGAAGTGGTCGTGCAGCTGGGCACCCACCCCGGGCATGTCACGGACCACTGGAATACCGAACTCGCCCAACAGATCGGCCCGGCCGAGCCCGGAAAGCTGCAACAGCTGGGGCGAGCCATAGACGCCGCCGGAGACGATAATTTCGCCTCGCACCCGCGCGGTCTGCCGCCCCGCCGGCGTGTGATATTCGATCCCGACCGCGCGCCCGTTATCGAACAGGATGCGGGTGGCGTGTGCGTTGGTCGCGACCGTCAGGTTCTGGCGACCTCGCGCCGGGCCCAGATAGGCGCGCGCCGAGCTCCAGCGCCGGCGGTTGGTCGTCGTCGTCTGGTAATAGCCGACCCCGTCCTGCCGGGCGCCGTTGAAGTCATCGTTTGCCGGGATGCCGGCCTGGATCGAGGCCGCGACCATGGCGTCGCCGAGTGGGGAACGCACCGGGTTCGATACGTGCAGCGGCCCGCCTATGCCGTGAAACTCATCGGGACCGCGCACCTGATCCTCCGCCTTCTTGAAGAAGGGCAGCACCGAATCCCAGTCCCAGCCCTCGCAGCCGCGTTGGCGCCAACCGTCGTAATCGGTCGAGGTGCCGCGCATATAGACCATGCCGTTGATCGAGCTGGTGCCGCCCAAGACCTTGCCGCGCGGCTGGTAAAGGGTGCGATTGTTGAGCTCCTTCTCGGGCTCGCTTTCGAACATCCAGTTGTAACGCGGGTTGGCGAAGGTCTTGGTGTAGCCGAGCGGGATGTGGATCCACGGGTTGCTGTCGCGCCCGCCGGCTTCGAGCAGCAGCACGCGATAGCGACCGGATTCGCTCAGCCGCCCAGCCACGGCGCAGCCCGCCGATCCGGCGCCGGTCACGATGAAGTCGTAGGTGTCGTCCGCGATCGTCATTTTCTATTCCCCGAGATGTTCGGGGAACGATAGCGAAGCCGGCCGTCATCGTGAAGGGCAGGTTACCCCAATCAGAGTATTGCCGGCATCGAACCGGCGCGCCACTTTACCGCTCATGTGCGGCCGCGCCCGTCTCTCGTCTGACGTCAGCGAGATCAAGCTGGTCTTTTCGATCCCGCCTGAGCGGCCGACCCCGAACATCGCGGCCAATTGGAACGCGGCACCCACCGAAGACCTGCCGGTTGTCCGCTACGACGCAAGGGCCGGCCAGCGCAGCCTCGACGTGTTGCGGTGGGGCCTCGTGCCGTTCTGGGCGAAAGACATCAAGGTCGGCTTCGCCAACATCAACGCCAAGGCCGAGACCGTCGACACGAAGCCGGCTTTCCGCGAAGCCTTCACCCGGCGGCGTTGCCTTGTGCCGTTCGATTGCTTTTACGAATGGAAAAAGCTCGGCAAAGAACGGCAGCCCTATGCGGTGGCGCTGGCCGATCGGCGCCTTATGGCGCTGGCCGGCCTATGGGAAACCTGGCGTTCTCCGGCGGGGGAGCGCGTGCGCAGCTTCGCGATCGTCACGACCGCCCCGAATGCCCTGCTTGCCGCGCTGCATGACCGAATGCCGGTCATTCTCGCCCCGGAAAGCTGGCCTCTATGGCTTGGCGAGAGATCGGCCGACCCGGAGCAGCTGAAGTCGCTGCTCAAACCTTATCCGGCCGACTACATGGTCGTATGGCCGGTCGACCGGCGGGTCGGCAACGTCAATAACAAAGATCCTGCGCTGATCGAGCCGGCTGCAGCCATCGGATGAGACTCGCGTCAGATCGCCGGCGGGAGCGGACGCGGCCGGCGGTCTTCGCCGATCGCCACATAGGTGAAAATCGCCTCGGTCACCTTGCGCGCTTCGTCGGAAGCTAGGTGCCGTCGCCAGGCTTCGATGCGAACGGTCATCGAGGTTCGCCCCGTTCGGACAAGCTCGCCATAGCAGCTCACCTCGTCCCCAACGAAGACCGGCTCGTGAAACACCATGCCGTTGACGGCCACCGTGACACACCGCCCTCGTGCACGCTGCGTTGCGAGACTGCCCCCGGCGAGATCCATCTGGGCGAGCAGCCATCCGCCGAAGATGTCGCCGTTCGGGTTCGCGTCGGCCGGCATGGCGATAACGCGCACGAGCGGCAGCGTTCGCGGAAATCCCGCCTCCGACCTCGTCGCAGCTGCGGCTCGCGGTGTGGCGACTTGTGACATCTTAAAGCTTCCGAACGGCGGCGACGGCGGGGAGGATGACAATCGGAATGGCATATACATATAGCACGTTGTCCAATTGTTTCCGGGCTGCCGGGGTGGAGATAATCATGTTCATTCGCGCCAAGCGGAGCTGGTTCCGGCGAGTTGCCGTTGCTGCGACCGCTCTTGCCACGGTTGCCTTGTGCATCGGGACGGCTGCTCAGCCAACCGCGGCGCAGGTTTATCCCGGCTACTCCTATCCCGCGGCTTCAGCCCCGACGCAGACCTATCCCGGATATTCTTCCCCGGCGGCCGCAGCGCCGACGCAGACTTATCCCGGCTACGGTTATTCTGGAGCCTACCAGGGCTACGGTTATTCTGGAGTCTACCCCGGCTATGGTTATTCCGGAGACTACCCCGGCTATGGTTATTCCGGAGCCTACCCCTATTACCCATACCCCTACTGGGGTTGGGCTGGCTGGGGCTATCCGTGGGGTTGGGGCTGGGGTTGGCCCGTCGGGGTCTCCGTCGGCTGGGGCTGGGGTGGTTGGTGGGGTGGTCGCGGGTGTTGGAACTGCGGATTTCGCGGCGGGTTCCGCGGCGGCTTCGCCCACGCCGGTTTCCATGGCGGAGGGTTCGGCGGTGGCTTCCACGGCGGTGTATTCGGCGGTGGCTTCCATGGCGGCGGAGGCGGCGGGCACCGTTAGCTGCCGCGGATGATCGAACGGGCGGCGCTGGCCGCCCATCTCGACGACATTTTATCGGATGCGACGTTCCCGGAGCTGCCGAACCATTACCGGGGCAAGGTTCGCGACAATTACGACCTGCCGGACGGGCGCCGGATCATTATCGCCACCGATCGGCTGAGCGCTTTCGACCGGATCATCACCGCGATCCCGTTCAAGGGGCAGTCGCTGACCCAGATCGCTCGGTTCTGGTTCGATGTGACGCGTGAGGTGTGTCCGAACCACGTCATCGAATACCCCGACCCCAATGTTCTGGTTTGCCGCCGGCTTGCGATCATGCCGGTCGAGATCGTGGTTCGAGACTATCTCACAGGGACGACCGCGACATCGATCTGGCCGATGTACAAGGCGGGCCGGCGAGAGATCTACGGCATCCGTTTTGCCGACGGGTTGCGTGAAAACCAAAAGCTCCCTTCGACGATCGTCACGCCGACGACCAAGGCGTTCGACGGCGGACACGACGAGCCGTTGACGCCTGACGAAATCACGGGCCGGCGCCTGCTGACGCATCAACAATGGCGCACCGCCACGGACTTGGCGCTCGGGCTGTTCGCGTGCGGCCGCGCGATAGCGGAGAAGCGCGGTCTGATCCTCGTCGACACGAAATACGAGTTTGGCTTCGATTCGACGGGCCGGATCGTGCTCGCCGACGAGATCCACACGCCGGACAGCAGCCGGTATTGGATCCGCGAGAGCTACCAGCGCCGCTTTGCCGCCGGCCAGCCTCCCGAGAGCCTCGATAAGGATTTCGTACGGCGTTGGGTGGCCGAGCGGTGCGACCCCTACCGCGACCCGATCCCGGAAATCCCGCGCGACATCATCCTCGAAGCCGCATGGATCTATATCGGCGTGTTCCAGACGATCACCGGTCAGAGCTTTGTCGTGCCGGAACCGCATATTCCGCCTCTTGCACGCATCCGCGCCAACCTGGCGGCGTATTTCTGAGGCGTTGCGATGTTCGAGACCACCATCGCCGGTTCCATGCCGAAGCCGGCTTGGCTCGCCCAGCCGCGGATGCTGTGGGCGCCATGGCGCCTCACGGGAGAAGAGCTAGCCGAGGCCAAGCGCGACGCCACGTTGCTGACGCTAAAGGAGCAGGAAGACGCCGGGATCGACATCGTCACGGACGGCGAGCAATCGCGCCAGCATTTCGTGCACGGTTTCCTCGAAAACATCGAGGGTGTCGATTTCGCCCGGCGGGTCGCGATGGGCATTCGTGACAACCGCTATCAGGCCCAAGTGCCGACCGTCACCGGACCGCTCCGGCGCAACGAGGGCGTTCATGCCATCGAGGCCAGTATTGCTCGCGCACACACAAAGCGGCGGCTGAAATTCACGCTGCCCGGGCCGATGACGATCGTCGACACGATCGCCGACGCCTATTACGGCGACAAGGTTAAGCTGGCGATGTCGTTCGCCGGGCTGCTCAACGATGAGGCCCGCGAGCTCGAGGCAATCGGCGTCGACGTGATCCAGTTCGACGAGCCCGCCTTCAACGTCTATACGGAAGCGGTGACGGAATGGGGGATCGCGGCGTTGCATCGCGCCGCCGAGGGTCTTGCCTGCAAGACCGCGGTCCACATTTGCTACGGCTACGGCATCAAAGCGAACATCGATTGGAAGGCAAGCCTCGGCCCGGAGTGGCGGCAATATGAGGCGATCTTCCCGGCCCTCGCGGCGAGCCGGATCGATCAGGTCTCGGTCGAGTGCGCCGGTGCCAAGGTGCCGATCGAGCTGCTCGGCCTGCTCGCCGGAAAGGATGTTCTGCTCGGCGCGATCGATGTCACGAACGAGCGGATCGAGAAGCCGGAGGAGGTAGCCGCGACCATCGAGCGGGCGCTCTGCTTCATCCCGGCGGAGCGGCTCTTCCCGTGTACCAATTGCGGCATGGCGCCGATGAGTCGGCCGCTCGCGATCGGCAAGCTCGGTGCGCTCACTGCCGGCGCCGCCCTGGTTGGCGGGCGCGTCGCCGGCAAGCCCCGTTAAAACGGCACGGTTCCGATGACCGTCGTACGGTGCATCAGCCGCCGCTCCGGTAGGGCGTAATTGCAAATCGCCAGGTGCATCGAGCTCGTATTGTCCCACATCAACAGATCCCCGACATGCCATTTGTGTCGGTAGAGAAACTCGGGGCGCACACAGTGCGTGTCGAGTTCGCCGATCAAGGCCACGGCCTCGTCGTCCGGCATTCCCTCGATGCCGATGCACTCGCCCGCCGTGACGTAAAGCGATTTGCGGCCGGTGTAGGGGTGGGTGCGCACGATCGGATGTGCGATGTCGGGCGTTTCGTCGAGTTGGGCTTGGGTGAGTTTCGGACGAGGGCTGTCGGCAACCCGCCGCCGCGCGGAATAGCGATGGATCGCCTTCAGGCCAACGAGGCGCTTCTTCATGCTTTCGGGCAGTGCTTCGTAGGCAGCGATCGCATTGGCGAAAACGGTATCCCCGAGAGGCCGGCCGTCGCGCTGCGGCACCTCCTTCGCATAAAGCAGCGAGCAGCGGCTCGGGCGGCGCCGGTAGGAGGTGTCGGAATGCCAAGTGAAGCCGGCATCGGCCAGCCCGATATGCTCGCCGCGGTCGTCGCGGATGTTCGAGATCAGCAGAATCTCGGGAAAACCCGGAAGCACGTATTTCCTAACGATGTGAATCTCGAGTTCGCCAAATAGGCGGCTGAATTCGATATGCCGCTCATTTGACAGGTTTTGCCGGCGAAAGACGACGACGATGTTGTCGTGAAAGGCGCGCTGGATTTCCCAGAACGTCGCCTCATCGATGTCCTGCGCCAAATCGCAAGCGATTTCGGCACCGCAAGCGGCACCGCTTTTCGTGACCACCAACTTCATCGGCCTGCCGCACCCCGCAGCATCATTATGATCGGGTCCAAAGGTGCCCGACCCGAGCGCCATCTTCACATGTTCTTAAAGCATATGAGGTCCGATATCGCCCGCCTGGATCAGTTTTCGTTCCTAATCGGGTCAGAGCGGCTGATGGTACAGATTCTCCTCGCGGAATCGGATAGACGAATTGGCCAATTCATTGCGGGAATCCTGACGGATTTTGGTCACGATGTGACCGTCTGCCAAGATGGAGCCGAAGCAGCCGCGCGCTTGGCGATCGGGCCAATCGATGTCCTGGTGACGGATCTGGTACTGCGCGACGGCGACGGGTCGA